>JACCDY011158577.1_pt1 | contig 10376 bp, 8 predicted proteins | sample 7446391 | NCBI WGS metagenome assembly JACCDY01 (sample SAMN15323451, study PRJNA562643) | freshwater metagenome | isolation source: river surface water | place: USA:Blue River Watershed | collected 2017-08-18
AAGGTGATCGAAGAGGCACCATCGCCTTTCATCAGCGACGCCACGCGCAAAGCCATGGGCGAGCAAGCGGTGGCCTTGGCCAAAGCGGTGAAATACCAATCGGCCGGTACGGTCGAATTCGTGGTTGGTAAAGACCAAGACTTCTACTTCCTCGAAATGAACACCCGCTTGCAGGTGGAACACCCGGTGACTGAAGCCATCACCGGTCTCGACTTGGTGGAGCAAATGATTCGCGTCGCCGCTGGCGAGAAGCTGGCGTTTGGCCAAGCCGACGTCAAGCGTGATGGCTGGGCCATTGAGTGCCGTATCAACGCCGAAGACCCGTTCCGTAACTTCTTGCCCTCAACCGGTCGCTTGGTGCGCTTCCAGACGCCCAAGCAAAGCATGTTCCAAGGCAACACCCAAGACCTGCACGGCGTGCGTGTGGACACCGGTGTGCAAGACGGTGGCGAGATCCCGATGTTCTATGACTCGATGATCGCCAAGCTCATCGTGCACGGCAAGGATCGCAACGAGGCCATCGCCAAAATGCGCGAAGCCTTGAACGGCTTTGTGATTCGCGGCATCAGCTCGAACATCCCATTCCAAGCAGCGTTGTTGGCGCACCCCAAGTTTGTGACGGGCCAGTTCAACACCGGCTTCATTGCGGAGCACTACGCCCACGGTTTCCGTGCCGAAGACGTACCGCATGATGACCACGATTTCTTGGCTGCATTGGCTGCCTTCGTGCGTCGTAAGTCACGCCAGCGCGCTGCCAATTTGAGCGGCCAATTGCCTGGCTACGACGTTCAAGTGGGCCAAGACTATGCCGTGATTGAGTTGGGACAAAACGGTGAGAACCGTTACGTGCCCGTGCATGTGGACGAGTTCGCGGGCAAGCCCGGCGTGGCGCAAATCACCATTGCTGGCAAAACCTTCGCGATCGAGAGCAAGTCGCGTTTGAACGACATCCGCATCGAAGGTATCTGCAACGGCAAGCCGTTCACGGCACAGGTCGAGCGTGGCACGGTGAAGAACCCCTTGGTCTTGCAAGTGCAACACAACGGCACCCGCATTGAAGCCTTGGTGATGTCGCCTCGCATGGCTGAGTTGCACAAGCTCATGCCATTCAAAGCGCCACCAGACTTGAGCAAGTATGTGATTTCGCCGATGCCAGGTTTGTTGGTCGAAGTGTCTGTAACACCCGGTCAAAAAGTGCAAGCCGGCGAGCGCGTGGCCGTGATCGAAGCGATGAAGATGGAAAACGTCTTGTTCGCTGCAGCAGACGGCGTGGTCAAGAAAGTGGTGGCCGCCAAAGGTGAATCACTGACGGTGGACCAAATGATTGTGGAGTTCGAATGATGGCGCGTCCATTCAAAGTTCTCGGCATTCAGCAAATCGCCATTGGCGGTCCTGACAAGGGCCGTCTGAAAAAGCTGTGGGTGGACATGTTTGGCCTGGAAGTCACCGGCACGTTTCAAAGCGAACGCGAGAACGTGGACGAGGACATCTGCGCCATCGGCGTCGGCCCCTTCAAGGTCGAAGTCGATTTGATGCAACCCATGGACATCGAGAAAAAGCCTGCGGTGCACGCCACCCCGCTGAACCACGTTGGCTTGTGGATCGATGACCTGCCCGTGGCGGTGGAGTGGCTCACGTCACAAGGCGTGCGCTTCGCGCCCGGTGGCATCCGCAAGGGCGCTGCGGGTTTTGACATCACCTTCTTGCACCCCAAGGGCAACGACGAGTTCCCCATTGGTGGCGAGGGCGTGTTGATTGAGTTGGTGCAAGCTCCGCCCGAAGTGGTCAACGCGTTTGCTGCGTTGGCTGCGTCACACGCCGCAGCTTGAGTTCACACCACGCCATCAAAAGCCACCTTCGGGTGGCTTTTTGATTGCCCGGTGTGATCACGCATGCATGGTGACTCGTTTGGCTAAGTGAAAAGCCAGCAAGGACGCACAGCCCGCCACCACTGCACACAGCCAGTAGTGCGTGACTTGTCCGCTTGGCTCGCTTTGCAGCAACAAGCCGCCGACCCAGGATGCGATGCCCATAGCGAACGATTGCACGGCACCATTGAGCGACAGAAACGTGCCGCGAAATTGCGGATTGGCTGCCGAAGTGAGCAAGGCCATGCCCGGGATCATGCGTGCGTTCATGGCAAAGAACACCAGGGTGGTGACCACCAGAACCGCAGGCAATGGCATGGGCTCCAACAGCGTCACGGCGAACATGGGAATGATGGAGAACAGCACCGCCCGCTGAAAGGTTTGGCGCTTGCCCAAGCGGTCCGTGACGCCACCCACCCAGCGTCCGCTGAACAAGGTGACCACACCGCCGCAAAAATACAGCCATGGAATTTCATGCGGCGCCATCACATGGTTGTTTTGCAGGTACAGCGTGATGTAGGGAATGATGGTGAAGGCGGCGAACATCATCGTCGCAGACAGCAGCAACGCCATGCGTTGGTTGGCTTCACCGAGTACTTGTCCCATGGCGTGCAAGACGTGTTTGTCTTTGCCATGGGCCACATGCGCATCGAGATGAGGAATGCTGAACTGCGCCAAAGCACCCACCGCCAGGCACAGCACACCAATCGCAAAAAACGCAAAGTGCCAGCCCCACCAGTTGGCAAACATCAGTCCTGCGGGAACACCGGCCACGGTGGCCATGGAAAACGAGGTCATCACCACGCCGGTGGCACGGCCACGGCGTTGGAACGGAATCACATCGCCAATGATGGTTTGCGTCATGGTGGCCAATACGCCGCCAAAAAAGCCAGAGGCAATCCGCGCCGCCATCAACCAACCATATGTGGGTGCCAAGCCGCATGCCACGGTGGTCAAAGCAAACAGGGCATACAACGTGAGTAAGAGGTGTTTGCGGTCAAAGCGGTCCACAAAGGTGGTGGCGAACAAACCTGACACGCCTGCGGAGACGGTGTAGGCCGACACCAGCAAACCAAACTCTGCAAAGCTGATGTCAAACAGCTGCGTGAGTTGGGGCCCCAAGGGCATCATGATCATGAAGTCGACGATGTGCGTGAACTGCACGCCCGCCAATGACAGAAGAAGCAGCAGTTCGCGGCGCGGGGTGAGGTGTGTGGTCATAAAACTCAAGCCTTGGGGGCTTGGCGTGCTTTGGCTTTGGCGAGGGCGGCTTCGATGATGGCGCGTTTGCGGTCCACTTCGGCGGCGTTCTCAGTGCCCTGGGTATGCGCGGGAAGGTCAGCCAATTTCTTCAAGGCCTTGGCTTGCAAGCGCGCGTCATGCTCAGCCGCTTCGCGTTGCAAACGCTGTTGACGTGCGTCGTAGCGTTGGCGAGCCAAGTCGGCCAACGATTGCGGCCATGCGGCCCAGCCGCTGAGGTTGACGTCGATGGGTTCGAGTTCGATGCAATCGACGGGGCAAGCTGGAATGCACAGCTCGCAACCCGTGCAATAGGCTTCCACCACGGTGTGCATGCGCTTGTTGGCACCCACGATGGCGTCGGTGGGGCAGGCGGCGATGCACAAGGTGCACCCAATGCACCAAGCCTCGTCAATGAACGCGATGGTGCGGGGGCCTTCGATGCCGTTGTCAGGGTTCAGCGGGCGAATGGGTTTGCCGGTGAGGGCGGCCAATCGTTCAATGCCCTCTGTGCCGCCGGGCGGGCACTGGTTGATGTCCGCCTCGCCTTGGTCGATGGCCTCGGCGTAGCGCTGACAGTCAGGGTAGCCGCAGCGCGTGCATTGCGTTTGCGGCAGGGCCAGGTTGATGGAATCGCCCCGACTCACTTTTTGGCTGAGACGGCTTTTTTAGCCGCTGGCTTGGCAGCCACGGTGCGAGTGGTTTTGGCCACGGCTTTTTTAGTGGCGGCTTTGGCCGTTAGGGCTTTGCCTGGTTGGTGGTGTTCCAAGATGAAGCTCTTGACGTGGGGGTAAACCACCTCGCGCCAACGGCGGCCGCTGAAGATGCCGTAGTGGCCCGCACCCTTGACTTCCAAGTGGTGATGCTCTTTGCGCACGATGCCGCTGCACAGCTTATGGGCGGCTTCGGTTTGGCCAGAGCCAGAGATGTCGTCCAGTTCGCCTTCCACCGTCAACAAGGAGGTGGTTTTGATGTCTTGTGGACGCACGCGCTCGAGCTTGCCTTGTGGGTTTTTGATGTCCCAGGTGCCACGGACCAGCTTGAACTCTTGGAACACCGTGTTGATGGTTTCCAAGTAGTAGTCGGCATCCATGTCGAGCACGGCGTTGTACTCGTCATAGAAATCGCGGTGCGACTCCACGCTGGAGTTGTCGCCCTTGATCAGGTCTTTGAAGTAGTCGTAGTGGCTCTTCAAGTGGCGGTCAGGGTTCATGGCCACGAAGCCGGTGTGCTGCAAGAAGCCGGGGTAGACGCGACGGCCTGCACCGGGGAAGTTGTCGGGCACGCGGTAGATCACATTGTTTTCAAACCAGCTGTGGCTCTTGTTCATGGCCAAGTTGTTCACCGCGGTGGGCGACTTGGTGGCGTCAATCGGGCCGCCCATCATGGTCATGGTCACTGGGGTTTTTTCGCCACGGCTGGCCATCAACGAGACAGCGGCCAACACCGGGACGGTGGGCTGACACACGCTCATGATGTGGCAGTTGCCGTATTTGGCTTGCAAGTCGCGGATGAACTCTTGCACGTAGTTCACATAGTCGTCGAGGTGGAACTCACCTTCGCTCAAGGGCACCAAGCGGGCGTTCTTCCAGTCGGTGATGTAGACCTTGTGGTCTTTGAGCATGGTGCGCACGGTGTCGCGCAACAGCGTCGCGTAGTGGCCAGACAAGGGGGCCACGATCAACACCACAGGTTGGCTCTTGAGCTTGGTCAGTGTTTGCGCGTCGTCGGTGAAACGCTTGAAACGGCGCAGCTCACAGAAGGGTTTGTCCATTTCGATGCGTTCATGAATCGCCACATCGACACCGTCCACGGACACCGATTGAATGCCAAATTGAGGCTTCTCGTAGTCTTTGCCCAAGCGGTACAACAAGTCGTAGCCGGCAGACACGCGCTGCGCCATGGGGTGCTGCGCCAAGGGCGAGGTGGTTTGTCCATAGAGCTTGGAAGCGGCCTGAGCAAAGTCTGCGAAAGGCTCCATCAAGCTGCGCTGAGTTTCGAAGATTTGGTAAAGCATGGTGTCATCTCAAAAATGTTACTGTGCAATATAGCAGTACTCTGAGGGGTGAAAATGGAGTCTGCGCTCCAATTTACTTTTTATAACTATTTGTCCTAGACCTTCATGGATTCTTTTGCTTCTTCCTCTCGTATGCCGGTCCTTTTTGTGGGCCACGGCAGCCCCATGAATGTGATTGAAGACAGCCCATTTCGGCGAGCCTGGCAGGCCCTCGGGCCGCAATTTGGCAAGCGCTGGCCGCGTCCTCAACTCATTCTTTGTATTTCGGCCCACTGGATCACCCAAGGCTGGTGGTTGACGGGCATGGAGCAGCCGCAAACCATTCATGATTTCGGCGGATTTCCGCAGGCTTTGTTTGAACAGCAATACCCCGCGCCCGGGGCGCCGGCATGGGCTGCCCAGACCGCCCAGCAACTGCGCCAACCGCACAACCAAGCGCCTGTTGGCGTGGACGTGACGGAGTGGGGCCTCGACCATGGTGCGTGGGGCGTGCTGAAACCCATGTTTCCAGCGGCAGACATCCCGGTGGTGCAGCTGAGCATGGACTACCACCGTCCCCCTGCAGAACACTGGGCAATGGGCCAACAACTGCGTTCGCTGCGAGAGCAAGGGGTCTTGATCGTGGCCAGCGGCAACACCGTGCACAACCTGCGCGCCCTGAACCGAACAGCCGCAGACGACCAAACCTACGATTGGGCGATTTCCTTCGACCAATGGGTGGCCAATCAAATCACCACGGGGCAACTTGCCAACTTGGTGAACTTCCAAGACCAAGGTGAAAGTGCCAGACTGTCACACCCCAGCTACGACCATTTCTTGCCGTTGTTGTATGCGGCGGCGGCTGCCGACGCGGACGAGTCGGTTGAGTTTTTCAACGAGGGCTTTCAGCTCGCGTCTATCGCCATGCGGTCAGTGATTTGGGGCTAAATAAAAAAGGGCCGTCAGGCCCTTTTTGTTTGCAACACATCGCACGCGATATGTGAGCTATGCCGTTACATCACTTTCGCAATGGCTTGGCACACGTAATCGATGTTCTTGCTATTCAGCGCAGCCACGCACATGCGACCCGTGTCGGTGCCGTACACGCCAAACTCTGAGCGCAAACGCACCATTTGGTCTTTGCTCAAACCAGAGTAGCTGAACATGCCGATTTGGGTGGTGATGAAGCTCATGTCTTGCTTCACACCTGCGGCTTTGAGGCCGTCAACCAGCTTTTGGCGCATGGCCTTGATGCGCACGCGCATCTCGCCCAGTTCTTTTTCCCACAGCGCGCGCAATTCAGGGTTGCCCAACACCGCAGCCACCACGGCGCCACCGTGGATGGGTGGGTTGGAGTAGTTGGTACGAATCACGATTTTGAGCTGCGACAACACACGACTGCATTCTTCTTTGTCGGCGCACAAGACGCTCAGCGCACCCACACGCTCGCCGTACAAGCTGAAGCTCTTGGAGAACGAGGTCGACACAAAGAAGCACAGGCCCGCAGCCACGAATTTTTGAATCACAGCGCCGTCTTCGGCAATGCCGTGGCCAAAACCTTGGTAGGCCATGTCCAAGAAGGCGGTCAGGTTTTTGGCCTTCACCACGGACACCACTTGGTCCCATTGGGCAGCGGTGATGTCGTAGCCGGTGGGGTTGTGGCAGCAGGCGTGCAACACCACGATGGTGCCGGCGGCTGCGGCGTTCAACGAGGTCAGCATGCCGTCAAAGTTGACGCCGCGTTTGTCGGCGTCGTAGTAAGCGTAGGTGTCGACTTTGAAGCCGGCGTTGGTGAACAAGGCGCGGTGGTTTTCCCAGCTGGGGTCAGAAATCAACACGGTGGCGTTGGGGCTCAAGCGCTTCAAAAAGTCCGCGCCGATTTTCAAACCGCCGGTGCCGCCAATGCCTTGCACCGTGGCCACGCGGCCAGCGGTGACGGGCTCAGAGCCAGCGCCAAACACCAAGTTTTTCACAGCCGCGTCGTAGGCCGCAATGCCGTCGATGGGCAAGTAGCCGCGGGCGGAGGGGATGGCCATCATGGCTTTCTCAGCGGCTTGCACGCATTCCAGCAGGGGCAGTTTGCCGTTGTCATCGAAATACACGCCCACGCCGAGGTTCACTTTGTTGGGGTTGGTGTCAGCGGCATATTGCTCGTTGAGGCCCAAGATGGGGTCGCGGGGTGCCATTTCGACAGCGGTAAACATTGACATCGTCAGTCCTTGATCACGGATAAAGAGAGGGGGTGAGGTAAACAGCTGCAGTCTGCGGTAGGCTAGCGTGTTCGGCTCTAATTTTAAGGGTCAACCCGTATGGTTTTTTGAGCTGTTCGGTTTTTTCGAGCAATCCCGTTTTCACCACCATGTCTGACACCACTGAAACACCTGCGCCCCAAGGCACGATGGTCCGCTACCCCGGCTCGCCGTTCGAGCTGTTTCAGCCGTACCCGCCTGCGGGCGATCAGCCCACCGCCATTGCGGAATTGGTGGAGGGCGTGAACGACGGCGAGGTGTTTCAAACCTTGTTGGGCGTGACGGGCTCGGGCAAAACCTTCACCATGGCCAACGTGATCGCCCAGCTGGGCCGGCCCGCCATCATCTTTGCGCCCAACAAAACCTTGGCTGCGCAGCTCTACAGTGAGTTTCGTGAGTTCTTTCCGAACAATGCGGTGGAGTATTTCGTCAGTTACTACGACTACTACCAACCCGAAGCCTATGTGCCGCAGCGCGATTTGTTCATCGAGAAAGACAGTGCCATCAACGAGCACATCGAGCAAATGCGTCTCTCGTGCACCAAGAGCATCTTGGAGCGCCGCGATGTGATCGTGGTCGCCACCGTGTCGGCCATCTACGGCATTGGTGAGCCCGAGAGTTACCACCAGATGATCATGACCCTGCGCGCCGGCGACAAAGTAGGCCAGCGCGACGCGATTGCCCAGCTGGTGCGCATGCAGTACGAGCGCAACGACCAAGATTTCTCGCGCGGCAAATTTCGCGTGCGTGGCGACACGATTGATGTGTTTCCTGCCGAACACTCCGAGTTGGCGATTCGCATTGAGCTGTTTGACGACGAGATCGACAGCCTGCAACTGTTTGACCCGCTCACGGGGCGCATTCGTCAAAAGATTCCACGCTTCACCATCTACCCGTCCAGCCACTACGTCACGCCGCGCGACCGCGTGTTGGCTGCAGTGGAGACCATCAAGGTCGAGTTGGCCGATCGCTTGAAAGAGCTGGTCGGCATGAACAAGCTGGTCGAAGCCCAGCGCTTAGAGCAACGCACCCGCTTTGATTTGGAAATGCTCAGCGAAGTGGGGCATTGCAAAGGCATTGAAAACTACACCCGCCATTTGTCGGGTGCTGCGCCGGGTGCACCCCCCAGCACCTTGACCGACTACATGCCCAAAGACGCGGTGATGTTCTTGGACGAAAGCCACGTCATGATTGGCCAATTGGGTGGCATGTACAACGGCGACCGCGCGCGCAAGACCACCTTGGTGGAATACGGCTTCCGCTTGCCCAGCGCCTTGGACAACCGGCCCTTGAAGTTGGAAGAGTTTGAAAAGCGCATGCGCCAAGTGGTGTTTGTCTCGGCCACGCCCGCGGACTACGAAAAGACCCACGCGGGCCGGGTGGTCGAACAGGTGGTGCGGCCCACCGGCTTGGTCGACCCCTTGGTGGAGGTGCGTCCCGCCACGCACCAAGTGGACGATGTGCTGCAAGAAATCCGCATCCGTGTGGACTTGAATGAGCGCGTGCTCATCACCACGCTGACCAAACGCATGGCCGAGCAGCTGACCGACTATTTGACCGACAACGGCGTGAAAGTGCGTTACCTCCACAGCGATGTGGATACGGTGGAGCGCGTCGAAATCTTGCGCGATTTGCGCCTCGGCGCGTTTGCTGTGCTGGTGGGCATCAACTTGTTGCGCGAGGGCATTGACTTGCCCGAGGTGTCGCTGGTGGCCATTTTGGATGCTGACAAAGAAGGCTTCTTGCGCTCCGAGCGCAGCCTGATACAAACCATTGGCCGTGCGGCGCGTAACCTGAGTGGCAAGGCCATTCTGTATGCCGACCGCATGACCGATTCGATGAAGAAAGCCATCGGCGAAACCGAACGCCGCCGTGCCAAACAAATCGCGCACAACGAGGCGCATGGCATCACCCCACGCGGTGTGTTCAAGCAGGTGCGCGATTTGATCGATGGTGTTTACAGCGAGAAGGCCGGCAAAGAAGCCCAAGCCCGCGAGTTGCAACGCGCCGCCATTGAGGACATGAGCGAACGCGATGTGGCCAAAGAAATCAAACGCTTGGAAAAGCTGATGATGGAGCACGCCCGCAATCTGGAGTTCGAAAACGCGGCCCGCGTGCGCGACCAGCTGGCGGTCTTGCGCGAACAAGCCTTTGGCGGGGCGGGGCACGACAACGTGGCGGTGCTGGCGCAAAAGGCCTAAGCCAAGGGTTTTGACCCAGTTCTCGTCATGGACAAATCGCCTGTGCGACAGAGTACCCGAGCAAATTCGTGGGGATTGGGCTATACTTGACCTAATTAGTCGACAAAGCCCAACCAGAAGGAGCTTGCCATGCGTCTCACCACCAAAGGCCGTTTTGCGGTCACCGCCATGATTGACTTGGCCCTGCGCCAAAACAGCGGCCCCGTGACGCTGGCCGCGATCAGCCAGCGCCAACAAATTTCCTTGTCGTATCTCGAGCAGTTGTTCGGTAAATTGCGTCGCCATGACTTGGTCGAATCCACCCGTGGACCTGGCGGTGGGTATTCGTTGGGCCGCAAAGCCAACGACATCACTGTGGCCGACATCATCCTGTCGGTGGACGAGCCAATCGATGCCACCCACTGCGGTGGCAAAGAAAACTGCTTGGGCGAAACCGGCCGTTGCATGACGCACGAGCTGTGGTCCTCGCTGAACCAACGCATGGTCGAGTTCTTGGACTCGGTGACCTTGCAAAAGTTGGTCGATGACCAACTCGCCAAGGGCGTGGAAATCGAAAACAAACCCATGCTCAAGCGTGCGATTTCGCCGATGCCTGTGGTCAAACCGATTCGCGTGAATGCGCCTAACTCGGTCTTCGCCTTGGGTAACACCTTGGCTAAAAGCTAATCAGCGTCAACGCTCACTCTGGAAAATCCATCATGGACATGACCCCTCATTTCCCCATTTATCTCGATTACGGCGCCACCAACCCGTGTGACCCACGTGTGGTGGACGCCATGATCCCCTGGTTGCGCGAGCACTTTGGTAATCCCGCATCGCGCAG
>JACCDY010130526.1_pt1 | contig 10375 bp, 9 predicted proteins | sample 7446391 | NCBI WGS metagenome assembly JACCDY01 (sample SAMN15323451, study PRJNA562643) | freshwater metagenome | isolation source: river surface water | place: USA:Blue River Watershed | collected 2017-08-18
GTTGGTCGAATGCTGTCGCGCAAGTTAAGCGCAACAGCTAGCTAATAATGTTGGTGATGGCGCCGGTCTCGGCTCCTTGCACCAACTTGGCATACTTGCCCAACACACCACTGGTGTAACGCGGCGCATTTGGCTTCCAGCCCTTGCGTCGGTTTGCAAGCTCGTCATCACTGACCAACAAGTTCAAGCTCTTGGTGTGCACGTCGATGCGAATGCGATCACCGTTTTTCACGAATGCAATCGGACCACCATCGGTTGCTTCTGGAGCAACGTGACCAATGCAGAATCCCCACGTGCCGCCGCTGAATCGACCATCGGTGATGAGTGCACAATCTGAACCACGACCGGCACCTTTCAGTGCACCAGTGATGGCAAGCATTTCGCGCATACCTGGGCCGCCTTTGGGCCCTTCATAACGAATGACGATGACTGTGCCAGGTGTAATTTCGCCATTAAGCACTGCTGCCATTGCGCCATCTTCACCATCGAATACGCGAGCTTCGCCTTCGAACAACATTTGATCTTTGGAAAGACCAGCAACTTTTACTACCGAACCATTTGGTGCAAGTGAACCCGTGAGAATGTTGATGCCGCCTTCAGCGTGAATTGGATTGCTGAGCGGATGCACAACATCACCATCTGGAGCAGGTGGATTCAATTCGGCCAAGTTTTCAGCCATGGTTTTACCGGTGCACGTCATGACATCACCGTGCAACAAACCTGCATCAAGCAAGTGCTTCAGCACTACTGGCACACCACCAATGCGATCAATGTCGGTCATGTGGTACTTGCCGCCTGGCTTTGTGTCAGCAATGTGTGGAACTTTTGCAGCAATGCGATTGAAGTCATCGAGATCAATATCGACTTGAGCTTCGTTGGCAATTGCCAACAGGTGCAGCACAGCATTTGTACTTCCACCGAGTGCGTTCACCATGGCGATCGCATTTTCAAATGCCTTCTTCGTCATGATGTCGCGCGCGTAAATGCCCTTCTTTGCCAAATTCATGACGGCAGCACCTGCACGTTCTGCATCGCTTTCGCGACGTTTATCAATTGCAGGTGGTGATGCAGTTCCCGGAAGACTCATGCCGAGAGCTTCGGCAATAGAGCTCATGGTGTTGGCTGTAAACATGCCGCCACATGCGCCTTCGCCCGGGCATGCTTCGCGTTCAATTTCGCCAAGTTCTTCCTGCGTCATGGTTCCAGCAGCACATGCACCAATAGCTTCAAACACTGTTGTGATGTCGATGTTTTTGCCATTGTGCACTCCAGGCATGGTTGAGCCGTTGTACACAAACACGCTTGGAAGATTGAGGCGTGCTGCTGCCATGAGCATTCCGGGAATGCTCTTGTCGCAACCAGCAAGACCAACAAAACCGTCGAAGCGTTCTGCGTGCACCACAGTTTCAACACTGTCGGTAATGACTTCGCGGCTCACCAAGCTTGCACGCATTCCTTCGTGACCCATGCTGATTCCATCACTCACCGTGATGGTGCCGAATTCAAGCGCTACTCCACCGTTTGCACGCACACCCTTTTTCGCGCTGTCGGCAAGTCGACGCAGCGAGGCATTGCATGGCGTCACTTCGTTCCACGATGATGCAATACCGATTTGTGGCTTCTGCCAGTCATCATCGGTTAGGCCAACAGCACGCAACATTGCGCGCGCTGCGGCTCTTTGATTTCCGTCGGTTACGTCGCGACTACGTGGCTTGACATCTACTGGGGTTTCTGTTGGCTTAGTCATCGCCGTTCAGGCTAGTTGCCAACTATCTTTCCGCCTAGTCGCTAGCGCGTATACGCACGCACAGGACCACGAACTGAAATGTGCACCTGGCTTCCAACGACAGGTAATGCGTCGGCCTGAACCCTCACGATCACGATGTCTGCTGAAGCCAGCCGTGCGTGAACGAGACCATCATGTCCAAAGAACTTTGTTGCCACTACTTCGCCGTTCACACTGTTGCTGGTTGCGCTGCTCGATACTTGCATTTGTTCGGGACGAACCATCACGTGCACTTCACCATTTGTTGTGGCGGTTTCTGACAACGCCAAATCTCCAAGTGCGCAATTCACCGTTGAAGAATTAGATGTGGTCCTGCCTTTCAATACCACAACATCGCCAACAAATTCTGCGGTTTGTTTGTCGAATGGATGCGCATACAAATCTGACGGAGCTGCAACTTGACGAATGCGCCCGTCAAGCAACACTGCAACCTGATCGGAATTGGCCAATGCCTCTTCCTGGTCATGCGTTACCCACAACACCGTGGCGCCTTCTGCTCGCAACGTGCGAATAGTTTCGTCGCGCACCGATTCGCGCAGGTTCATGTCAAGTGCAGCAAACGGCTCATCCAGCAAAATCAACTCTGGATGCGGTGCTAGTGCGCGCGCAAGCGCAACACGCTGTTGCATTCCTCCCGACAACTGGTGCGGACGCATTTTCTGCATTCCTGCAAGACCAACAATTTCGAGCACTTCTGCAACACGTTGTTTTGCTTGCACGCCGCGCCTTTGTGAAAGTCCGAAAGCAACATTTCCGCCAACAGATAGGTGCGGAAACAGTGCTCCTTCTTGGGGAACGATTGACACGCCGCGTCGCTCTGACGCAATGACACACTTGCCGTTCTCGTTCACCACGCGTTCGCCAATGCGAACAACTCCATTTCGCGGAACTTCAAAACCACCAATAATGCGAAGCAGCGTGGTTTTCCCTTGACCCGATGGCCCGATTACCGCAGTAATTGAGCCGCGAGGAACATCAAGACTGATATCGAACAACACCTGGCGATCCCCATACCAATGGGAAACCTGCTCAATGGATAATGCCGTGTTCATCTCAAATCACTCCGCTCGCCCAACATTCATTGTGGCAGTCATGACTGCAACTGGCACCGCCGAAAGCAGAATAAGTGCAATTCCAAACGGTGCAACAGATGCGTAAACAGAAATCGCGCTGTATTTCCAAATACTTGTCGCCAAAGTCTCGGTACCAGTTGGCCTAAGCAAAAGCGTTGCCGGAAGTTCTTTCACTGATGAAAGCAACGTCAATGCCACCGCGGCAAGCACACCAGGAAGAGCAATTGGCAGCGTCACTCGAATTGCAGTAGTCACCAGATTTGTTCCAAGGCTTCGAGCAACATCTTCTACAGCAGCAGTGCTTCGTTCTATCGAAGACCGCATGGAGGCAACTGCAAGCGGAATGAAAATGACCGTTTGTGCAAGTACTAATAGAGGAATTTCCTGATACCAAGCGCGCATAGTTCGTAACCCAAAGAACACCATGGCAATTGCAATCACAATTCCTGGAAGCGCATGGGAAACATACGTTGCTTGTTCCAAAAACTTCACCAATCGACCGGAGTAACGAGCTGCAGCAAGTGCTACTGGCAGCGCAATAAGCACAGTTGCAATTGCGGTGAATGTTCCAATTTCAAACGATGACACGATCGCCCGAACAACATCAGCATTTGCAATTTCAGTCTGAGAATCTCGGAACATCCAAGTAATCACGCTCACCAAGGGAACACCTACTCCGCCACCCACAATGACAATCGAGAACAACCACGCAAATATCTGTTGCTTGGTTTTCGGTTTTGCGGTGCGCTGACGACTTACACCACTTCCAATTCGTTGAGCACCAGCACGTCCCCGCACTTTTGATTCAAGAAACGTAACCACAAGTGCAACACCAACAAGCACGAGTGAAAGCACGGCAGCACGCGCCGGATTGAAACCTGCACGGTAAGCGCCATAAATCACCCATGTAAACGCTTCATAACGCATGGCAGCAACGGCACCGAAATCGCTCAGTGCATACAACGCAACAAGCAATGCTCCACCGGTTATCGCGGTGCGAGTTTGACCAAGCGTGACCGAGAAAAAGATAATCAGATCGCTTCGGCCCAATGAACGTGCAATCTCTTCCTGCATCGGGTCGGCTGCGCGCAGCGAGGCAACGACAGGAAGCATGACAAAGGGATATGACACCAGCGAGAGAACAATGAAAGCTCCCCAGAATCCGTCAAGCCATGGAAGCCACGAGATCCAGGCAAATGCCGACAAATACGAGGGAATTGCAAGCGACAGTGAGAGCAAGACGAGGAGTAGTGCACGAGGTCGAATACCCGAAAGAACTAACGCCCATCCAGCAATAGTTCCGATTACCGCTGAAGCCGCCGTTACACAAGCTGCCAACACCGCACTACGTGCAACAACTCTCAAGGTGGAAGAGCGGAAAATTTCCTGCAATGCGGTGTTTAGACCACTTGCAACCGCAGTGTCAAGCAAATACCAAATTGGAACAAGACTAAAAACAGCAGAAACAACAGCGGGTACCAAAAGAGATTTTGGTACCCGCCGCGTTGAACTCATTTTGTAAGAAGCCCTACTTCTTCAAGCATTTCCTGCGTGAGAGCAATTGACTTCAAGTCCGACAAGTCGATGTTTGGCGAATTGAGATCTGCGAGAGCTGGCAATTCTGCATATTGCGCAATTCCCGCAACAAGCGGGTACTCAAACGACTTCTGTGCAAAGTATTCCTGACCTGCTGATGAAAGCAGATAGTTGATGAGTGCAAGTGTGGACTTTTGATTCTTCGACGACTGCAGCATTCCTACACCAGCAACATTGACAAGACCGCCAATGTCTCCATTTGTGAAGTAATGGTTTTTTGCAACTACTGCAGAAGCGCCTTCAGCGGCAATCTTTTCAAACAAGTAGTAATGATTCACTAAACCGAGAGCAACGTCACCCGAGTTCACTGCGTCTCGGACAACCGCATTCTTCTCGTAAGCAACAGGCTTGTTGGCAGCAAAACCTTTCAGCCAAGTGCGAGCATCATCTTCACCACGAGTAACTCGCAATGCGGTCACAAACGATTGCCACGATGCATTTGTTGGTGCGTATCCAATTTTTCCTGACCATTTAGGGTCGAGTAAGTCGTCAATGCTTGCAGGGGGAACGTCTACTAACGAAGGGTTGTAGACAACTACACGTGCACGTCCGCTTGTTCCAACCCAAGCTCCTGTGGTTGATTCGAACTTCGGCTCGACAAGCGCCAACGTCTCCGATGGAAGAGTTGTAAACAACGATGCTTCTTCAACTGCACCAAGCGCACCAGCATCTTGTGAGAAAAACAGGTCGGCTGGCGAACTTGAACCTTCAGTAAGAATCAGAGCGGCCATTTCACCGCTGTCTCCGTAACGAACATCAACTTCGATTCCGGTTTCTGCGGTGAATGCAGTAAAGAGTTCACCAACCAAACCTTCGCTTCGACCGCTGTACACAACAACAGGAGCTGAACTCTCCTCGCCATCAACTGCAGAATTTGATTCAGAACCACACGCACTGCCAACTAGTGCAAGCGCGACAACAGCAATGAGTCCCTTCATTCCAAGTGAAACCCTGTTCATACTGACTCCTTCATTCATAAGAGTACCTAGTTGTTAGGTACTCCTAACATGTTAGGCATACCTAACATCACGATGCAAACTGAACCCTCAAACCCTTACTGGGTACGGCGGGCCTGCAAAATGGCAGTTACCACCTTGCCATCTGCCTTGCCCTGGGACGCCTTCATAATGGCTCCCACAAGAGCTCCCATGGCCTTTTCTTCGCCAGCGCAATACTTCGCCCATGCATCGGCTTGCTGCGCAAGTGCCGCATCGACCATCGCTTCCACTGCACTGGTATCGAGTGCTTCGAAACCTTTCGCAGCCGCAATAGCAACTGGGTCTCCTCCACCGTTTGCAACCATTTCCGACAAAATTGTTTTTGCCTGCGTTGCAGTGATTTTGGAATCGCGTTCCATTTGCGTGAGCGTTGCAATGTCTTTCGCTGCAACTCGTGGATCTGAACCTTCTTCTGCAAATGCTTGTTGCACATACACCAGTGCGCGTGCTGCGTCTCCACCAGCTTGAGCAACAGCAGAAACATAATCGTCTTGACCGCGTTCAACAATGACGTACACCGATTCGCTTTCCTTGTTCGCGCCAGTGAGCGATGCAAGTTGTGCGCGACGAGCAGCAGGCAACATTGGCAACGAGGCGCGAATGCTTTCGATCCATTCCTGGTCTGGGTCGAGCAACACCAAGTCTGGCTCTAGGAAATACCGGTAATCGTCGGCGTCTTCTTTAGATCGCAACGTGTGTGTGCGACCTTCACCATCGTCCCAGTGACGTGTTTCCTGGCGAATGGTTCCGCCCGATTCCAACACATCTATTTGACGGCGAGCTTCATAATCAATCGCCTTGCCAACAGCGCGAATGGAGTTGACGTTCTTGATTTCGCAACGTGTTCCAAATGGCGCTCCAGGTTTGCGCACCGACACGTTTACGTCGCAACGCATGGAACCCTCTTCCATCTTTGCATCGCTTGCGCCAACAGCCAACAAAATGGAGCGCAGTTCTGCAACGTACTGACGAGCCTGATCGGAGTTGCGAATGTCTGGGCGCGAAACAATTTCAACAAGTGGAACGCCAGCACGATTGAAGTCGACAAGTGAATAGTCGCTGCCATGAATTCGGCCACTGGTGCCACCGATGTGTGTTGACTTACCTGTGTCTTCTTCTAGGTGAGCGCGCTCAATACCAATGCGCACATCGCCAGGCAGCATGAGGAAACCATCAATGTTGATCGGTTGGTCGTACTGACTGATTTGATATGCCTTCGGCATGTCTTGATAGAAGTAGTTCTTGCGATGGAATGTGCTTGGTTGCACCGTGCAATTCAGTGCAAGACCCAAACGAATTGCTAGTTCCACTGCGTGCTTGTTTAGCACTGGCAACGCGCCAGGAAGGCCAAGCGTTACCGGATCGATGTTGGTGTTTGGCTCGTCGCCGAAACGGTTTGGACTTGCCGAAAACAGTTTGGTTTTCGTATCCAATTCCACGTGCACTTCAAGACCAACGACCATTTCCCAACCGTTCGGCAGCTCTGTGCTGTGCTGTGGTGCCGATGATGCATTGCTCATGATGCACGCTCCAATTCGGCGGCAACACGGAACATGGTTTGTTCACCAAGTGCTGGCGCAAGCACCTGCACACCGACTGGCAAGTTGTGCGCACCAGTTCCAAACGGAACGCTCATTGCCGCATGGCCTGCAAGGTTGGTTGGAATGGTGAAAATGTCGCACAAATACATGGTGAGTGGATCGCTTGTTTTGTCGCCAAGTGGGAATGCCACCGTTGGCGATGTTGGCGTGAGAATTACGTCGCACTTTTCGTACGCTGCTGCAAAGTCGTTCGCAATGAGGCGACGAACCTTCAACGCCTTGCCGTAATACGCATCAAAGTATCCGGCTGACAGCGCGTAAGTGCCGAGCATGATTCGACGCTTCACTTCTGCGCCGAAACCGGCTGCACGAGTTGCTCCATACATGGAGTGCAGGTCGCCAGTTTCTACGCGCATTCCATAACGAACACCGTCGTAACGAGCCAAGTTGCTGCTTGCTTCTGCAGGTGCAACTAAGTAGTACGCCGTGAGGCAATACGACAGCGATGGCAATGAAATGTCAACAATGGTTGCTCCTGCTGCTTGCAACGCAACATATGCGGCATCCATTCGTGCAAGCACTTCTGATTCACATCCATCTGGCATGTCTGCAAGACGACCAATGCGCATGCCTTTCACGCCTTGACCAAGCACGCTGGTAAGCGAAGGCATTGGTTGCGGCAATGAAGTGGAATCGAGCGGGTCGTGGCCACCAATGACTTCCATCATCAACGCGGCATCGGCGACCGTGTGCGTGAATGGACCAACTTGGTCAAGGCTGCTCGCAAACGCAACGATTCCTTGGCGACTGACAAGACCATACGTTGGCTTCACACCAACAAGTCCACACAGCGATGCAGGCTGACGAATACTTCCGCCCGTGTCGCTACCCAAACTTGCTGCAGCAAAACCTGCGGCAACTGCAGCAGCGCTGCCACCACTTGAACCACCAGGAACGCGCGATGTGTCGAGCGGGTTTTTCGTTGGGCCGAATGCGGAGTTCTCGGTGCTTGACCCCATTGCAAATTCGTCCAGGTTGGTTTTGCCAACCATGACGGCGCCAGCCTGCTGCAAACGTGTCACCACTGTTGCGTCGTACGGCGGCTTCCAACCTTCAAGAATCTTTGACGAGCACGTGGTTTCAATTCCACGCGTGCACATGTTGTCTTTCAGCGCAACAGGAACACCAGCAAGTGGTCCAACTGGTTTTCCAGCTTTGATATCGGCATCAACTTGTTGTGCGGTTGCACGAGCCTGCTCGGTTGTCACCAAGTTAAATGCGTTGATTTCACCTTCACGCTCAGTGATACGTGCAAGGTGTTGTTCCAGCACTTCAACAGCAGAAGTTTTGCCCGAAGCAATATCTTGGGCAATGTCAACAACAGTGGCGAATTGCTTCGTCATTATTGTTCACCGAGCCCAAGCGATGGCGGAACACGGAAACGACCGTCTTCAGCAGCAGGTGCGGCTGCCAATACTTCGTCGCGGTCAAGACCAGTAACAACAACATCTTCACGGAACACGTTCTTCAACGGAAACGGTTGCGCAAGTGGCTCGACATTGCTGAGGTCGAGTTTGTCGATGTCGGCAAAGTGGTCGAGCATGCCGGAAAGCTGACTGGTCATCAGAGCCAATTCGTCATCGTTGAGATGCAGGCTGGACAACTTGGCAACCTTGGCTACTACTTCGGAGGTGATTCGTGCTGGGCTCGAACCTGACGACGGGGTGCTCACAACCCGTAATGCTATTGGCTAAGCGGGCAAATCAGATTTGCTGCGACGCGCCAGTGCCAACATGCTCACCGACACAATAAACACCACTAAGGACACCCACTGATTGAGTCGAAGCCCACCAGCCGAATGCGCTGGGTCGATGCGCAGCCCTTCAATGAAGAAGCGAAACAAGGTGTAGCCCGCTGTGTAATAGAGAAACAAATAGCCAGGACGCGATACATGCTTATCAAGCAGTAGGAGCAATCCGCACAGCACCAAGCACGCAAGTGATTCATACAGAAATGTTGGATGAAACAACGTGCCTACTGGATAGCCAGCTTGTTTGGTGCGGAAATCAGAAACTTCCAACGCCCACGGCAATGTTGTTGGTCGGCCAAAGAGTTCCTGATTAAACCAATTGCCCCAACGCCCAATGCTTTGTGCAAGAGGCAGTGCAGGTGCCACACACGTCAGCAACACCGACGTCGCAATACCACGTCTGCGACCTACCCAAATTCCTACAACAACACCCAAGAAAATGCCACCCCAAATTCCAAGACCACCTTTCCAAATTTGGACAATGCGCTCTGGATGATCACTAAACAATTCCCAATCGGTAATGACGTGATAGATACGCCCACCAATAACTCCTGCTGGTACGGCCCACAATGCAATGCTGCTCATGTCTTCACGAGTACCAGCACCACGCTTTTCTAAACGTCGACCCGAAAGCCACACCGCAGCAACAACGCCGAGTGCAATCATTGCTCCATATGCGTTAAGCCTTAATGGACCAAGATTCAAAACTCCTGTACTAGGACTTGGAATGAGTGCAAGAAAATTCACTTAGGCAGTCACTTGCTTCGCGAACTCGAGAGCTTTTGCATTTATTGTTTCTTTTTCAACATCTTGTGTCGCAACGTGAAAACTTCGTTCAAGAATTACTCGCTCAATGCTTCCGGCGTACTTGCTTACCAAGAAATCGCTTTCCTTCGGGTTCACCACATGATCGTTTGTTGCGGTGAACAGCAGTAATGGAACTTTGATTGATCCGTACTTTTTTGACAATGGCTTCAAACCGTCGGCAAACAATGAAACTGCAGCAGCGAGTGGTGTTGCATCGTAGGAACTTTCCTTCACAGACGGGTCTGAAATGTCGCTACCAATTGCAGGCAATGATTTCTTTCCGGTTTTTACCGCAAGTCGAGCACCAGCAAGTTTTCCTGCAGACGATTTCGTCGTTGGATTAATGCACACAATTCCCGAGAGGTCTGAGTGTCGCGATGCAAGCCACAGCGTGATTGCACCACCCATTGATAATCCAACAACAACAATTTTGGAGCAACGTTTGCGAAGTTCGCTCAAAGCTTGCTCTGCATCGCGAGTCCAGTCGGCCCAGCGTGTGTCCATCATTTCAGCAACATCAGTTCCGTGGCCCGACAATCGTGGCAATTCAACATGAAAACCGGCTGCAGCGAATACTTCAGCGATCTCACGCATTGATGACGGATTACCCGTAAATCCGTGCACAACGAGTGCGCCAACATTGCCTGTTCCTGCGTGTGACCACGCTTCTGCACCTGGAATAACCGCGTACGACATACCTATCCCCCTTGTGCTGACGACGATAGTTCACACGGTGGTTGAATGAACTGGTGACTTCGTCCAAA
>JACCDY010098671.1_pt1 | contig 10373 bp, 11 predicted proteins | sample 7446391 | NCBI WGS metagenome assembly JACCDY01 (sample SAMN15323451, study PRJNA562643) | freshwater metagenome | isolation source: river surface water | place: USA:Blue River Watershed | collected 2017-08-18
TGCTGTCGGGGTGCGGCCAAAAAGGCGGCCTTTACCTGCCCCAGGAACCCGAAGCACAGCAGCGTGCGACCTTGCCGCAAATTCTCACCCCCAGCTTGCCCGGCACGTCCAAAGACACGCCGCCGACATCGCCCCCTTCTTCTCGCTGAACCGCATGAACACTTCTACTTTGCCCGGTGCACCGCACCTGGCCTACCAAGGCCCGGACCTGATGCTCGAGGGCGTGCGCCTGTCGGACCTCGCGGCCACGCACGGCACGCCCCTGTTCGTCTACTCCAAAGCGGCCATGCTGTCGGCCTTGGCAGCCTACCAACGCGGCTTTGCCGGTCGCAAGGCGCGTGTTCACTACGCCATGAAAGCCAACAGCTCGCTGGCGGTGCTGCAAGTGTTTGCCCAAGCCGGTTGCGGCTTTGACATCGTGTCCGCCGGAGAGCTCGACCGCGTGATCGCCGCGGGCGGCAACCCGGCCTGGGTGATTTTTTCGGGGGTGGGCAAGACGCGCGCCGAAATGCGCCGCGCCCTCGAATTGGGCATCCTGTGCTTCAACGTGGAAAGCGAAGCTGAGCTGGAAGTGCTGAACGAGGTGGCGCAAAGCCTGGGCCAGCGCGCGCGCATCAGCATTCGCGTCAACCCCAATGTGGACGCCAAGACCCATCCCTACATTTCCACGGGCCTCAAAGGGAACAAGTTCGGCGTGGCCCATGAGCGCGCCTTGGCGGTCTACCAACGCGCAGCCAGCCTGTCCGGCCTGGAAGTGGTGGGCATCGATTGCCACATTGGCTCGCAAATCACCACCACCAGCCCTTACCTGGACGCGATGGATCGCGTGCTCGACCTGGTGCAAGCCATCGAGGCGGCGGGCATCCCGCTGCGCCACATCGACTTTGGCGGCGGCCTGGGCATCGACTACAACGGCGACACCCCACCCGCTGCCGATGCCCTGTGGGCCCAATTGCTGGCCAAGTTGGATGCGCGCGGCTACGGCCAGCGCGAGCTGATGATTGAGCCCGGCCGCTCCCTGGTGGGCAACGCCGGCGTGTGTTTGAGTGAAGTGCAATACCTCAAGCCTGGCGAGCAAAAAAACTTCTGCATCATCGATGCCGCCATGAACGACTTGCCGCGCCCTGCCATGTACGAGGCGTTTCACCAGATCGTGCCTTTGCGCCTCAATAGCGCCGCACCCGAAACGGTGTATGACGTGGTGGGCCCGGTCTGCGAAAGTGGCGATTGGCTGGGCCGCGATCGCGCCCTGCGGGTGCAAGGTGGTGACCTGCTGGCCGTGCTGTCGGCCGGCGCCTACTGCATGAGCATGTCCAGCAACTACAACACCCGCGGCCGCGCCGCCGAAGTGCTGGTGGACGGCACGCAAGCACACCTGATTCGCCGCCGCGAAAGCCACGCGGACCAGATGCAGTTCGAACAACTGGTTTGAGCGTCAGCGCTGCAAACGCTTGTGGCGCGCATGCCAGACGCGCCAGCCCAACAACACGCCCAGAACGGCGGCATACACCGCCACTTCGGCGAAGTCTTGCTTGCCCGCACGCATCCAGTAAAAGTGCAAGATAGCCAACGCGGCAACCGCATACACCGCGCGGTGCAAAGCTTGCCAGCGCTTGGCGCCTAGCCAGCGCTGGGCGCGCTGAAACGAGGTGGCCGCCAGCAACAACAGCAACACCGTGGCGGCAAAGCCCACCAAGATGAAGGGCCGCTTGGCAATGTCCTTGGCGATATCGGGCAGCTCCAGGCCCATGTCCAGCCAGGCGTAGCACAACAGGTGCAGCGTGGCATAGGCAAACACATTGAGGCCCAGCAGGCGGCGAAACCGCGCCAGCGCAGGCGTGCGGGTGATCACCCGCAAGGGCGTCACGGCCAGCACCAGGCACAAGGCGCGCAAGGTCCAGTCGCCCGTGCCGCGAATCAAGGCCTCTGCAGGGTTGGGGCCCAAGCGATCCTGAAAGGCCGCGAAGAACAGCCACAGGAAGGGCAGCGCACACAGCAGTGCCAGCACCCCTTTGGCCTGTGGTCGCAGCAGCCAGGCGCGCATGCTCAGAAGTTTTTGCGCAAGTCCATGCCAGCGTACAAAGAGGCCACCTGCGCCTCATAGCCATTGAACATCAGCGTCTTGCGCTTCTTGCTCAACAAACCGTCCTCACCCAGGCGCCGCTCGGTGGCCTGGCTCCAACGCGGGTGGTCCACATTGGGATTCACATTCGAGTAAAAACCGTATTCGTTGGCGGCGGCCTTGTTCCAGGCGGTGGCCGGTTGCTGTTCGGTGAAGCGGATTTTCACCAGGCTCTTGGCATTCTTGAAGCCGTACTTCCAGGGCACCACCAAGCGCACCGGCGCGCCATTTTGTTTGGGCAGCACTTCGCCATACATGCCAAAGCACAACAGGGTGAGCGGGTGCATGGCCTCGTCCAGGCGCAAGCCCTCTTCATAGGGCCAGTCCAGGACGCGCGAGCCCACAAACGGCATGGTCTTGGGGTCGGCCAGAGTCTGGAACGACACATATTTGGCACTGCCCAGCGGCTCCACCTTGCGGATCAACTCGGCCAGCGAGTAGCCCACCCACGGCACCACCATGGACCAGCCCTCGACGCAACGCATGCGGTAAATGCGCTCTTCCATGGGGCTGAGCTTGAGCAAATCGGCCAAGTCCCAGCGCCCCGGCTTCTTCACCAAGCCTTCGATGTCGATGGCCCAGGGGTCGGTTTTCAAGGTGTGGGCGTTGCGCGCCGGATCGGCCTTGTCGGTGCCAAATTCGTAGAAGTTGTTGTAGGTGCTAGCGTCCTGGTAGGCCGTGATTTTTTCCATCACCGCCGCGCCGCTCACCGTGGAAACTTTGCCAGGCAAAGGCGCCAGCTTGCCAGGGCGGGCCGTGGCGCCTTGCGCCATGGCTTCACGTGAAGCCCAGGCCGCCAAACTCGCCCCTGCCGCCCCCGTGGCCAGGTGCTGCATGAAAGCACGCCGCTGCTGGTACACACGCTGAGGCGTGATCTCGCTGGCGTGGGGATGAACGAAACCGTTGTCTGAGGAACGAAAAAACATGCCCGACCTTTCGCGCCGCACGCTGCGGCGCCAGTCGGACATTATCAGAGGAAGCGAAAGGCGCTGTGGACGCCAGGGCTTAACGCAGGCCGGCGATGTAGTCGGCCACGGCCTTGATTTCGCGGTCGTTCAACTTGGAGGCGACTTGCGTCATTTGAAGGCTGTTGAGGCGAACGCCGTCACGGAAGGCAGTCAACTGTGCTGCCGTGTAGTCGGCGTGCTGACCGCTCAAGCGCGGGTATTGGGACGGAATGCCAGCGCCGTTGGGGCTGTGGCAACCTGCACAGGCGGCGATTTGGCGATCGGCAATGCCACCGCGGTAAATGCGCTCACCCAAGGCCACCAGATTTTTGTCGCTGGAAGTGCCGGGCGCCGCTTTTTGGGTCGACAGCCACGCGGCAATGTTTTTCATGTCCTCGTCGCTCAGAGCGGCAACCATGCCCATCATGATGGGGTTGGCGCGCTTGCCCGACTTGAACTCTTGCAATTGCTTGTTGAGGTATTCGGGGTGCTGCTGCGCCAATTTCGGGTTGGCAGGCACCATGGAATTGCCATCGGGCCCGTGGCAAGCCGCGCAGACGGGCGCGTAACTGGCCGCGCCCTTGGCAGGGTCGGCCTTGGCAGCCGCTTTGGGCGCTTCGGCGTGGGCGGAGAAAACGGGGGCGGCCAAAGAGGCGGCAAGCAACAAAGAGGCAAACAGCTTCATATCAGTGATTGGTTGATTTGCGCAAAACTGAGGGATTCTACAATGCTGGACCAGGGCCGTCCCTGACAACCCCCCTACAAGAGCCCACGCATGACCCGCCCCGACCCCTCTCTCCCCTCTGAAACCGACCCGGCAGAGCAGGCACGCCATGCCCTGGGCTGGATGCACACGGCACGTTTTCTCACCACGGCGGCACAGTTGCACCACCTGCCCGCCTACGCCCTGCCGGAAATTGCCTTCGTGGGCCGCTCCAACGCGGGCAAGTCCACCGCCATCAACACCCTGACCCAGCAAAAGCGCCTGGCGTTTGCCTCCAAAACCCCCGGGCGCACACAGCACATCAACCTGTTTGCGCTGGGCCGGCAAGGCCAGACCGATGCCGTGTTGGCCGACTTGCCGGGCTACGGTTACGCCGCCGTGCCCAAGCAGGACAAAATTCGCTGGCAGCAGGTCATGGCCAATTACCTGGTGTCGCGGGAAAACCTGTGCGGCATTGTGCTGATGTGTGACCCCCGCCGCGGCATGACCGAGCTCGACGAAATCTTGCTCGACATGATCCGCCCGCGAGTGGAAGAAGGCCTGAACTTTCTGGTGCTCTTGACCAAGGCCGACAAACTCAACAAAACCGAGGCCGCCAAAGCCTTGTCGATCATCCGCTTGCAAGCGGGCGGCGGAACGGTGCAATTGTTTTCTGCCTTGAAAAAGCAGGGCCTGGAAGAAGCCGCCTTGCAACTTTGGAACTGGACCCATCCCGAAAGCACGCCATGACAGAGAACCTTGCTCACGACCTGCCCCATGGCATCACCCTGAATTGCCGGGTCAGTGGCGAGCGAGGCCGTCCCGTGCTGATGTTCCTGCACGGTTTTCCCGAGGCGGCCTTCGTCTGGGATCCCCTCTTGGCCCATTTCTCGCGCCCTGAAAACGGCGGCTACCGTTGCGTGGCCCCCAATTTGCGGGGCTACGAGCAATCCAGCGCGCCCACCGATGTCAGCGCCTACCGCGCCAAACACCTGGTGCAAGACATCCTGGCTCTGTGCGAAGCAGAGTCGCCCAACCAACCCTTGGCGGCCCTCGTCGCCCACGACTGGGGCGGCGCCGTGGCCTGGGGCTTTGCCAACCAGCATCCTGCGCGCTTGCGGCAGTTGGCCATCATCAACTCGCCCCACCCCGGCACCTTTTTGCGCGAGTTGCAAAACAGCCCCGAGCAACAGGCCGCCAGTGCCTACATGAATTTTTTGATCCGACCGGATGCCGAGACCCTGCTGGCCGAAGACGACTTTCGGCGGCTCTGGCCGTTTTTCACCAACATGGGCGCGGCCGACGGGTCCCATGCCTGGCTCACCGACGCGGTCAAAGACCAGTACCGTGCGGTCTGGTCCCAGGGCCTCACCGGCGGGCTGAACTATTACCGTGCGTCGCCCTTGCGGCCCCCACGCCCTGAAGACCCGGCGGCGGCCAAGATCAGCCTGCCTGAAGCGATGTTGCGGGTCGACGTGCCCACCTTGGTCATCTGGGCCTTGAAAGACATTGCCCTGCCGCCTGGGCTGATCGAGGGCCTGGAGGCCTATGTGCCGCAAATGCAACTGCAAACCGTGCCCGAAGGCACGCACTGGGTGGTGCATGAACAGCCCGAGCGCGTGATCGGCTGGCTGCAAGACTTTCTGGCCCAGCCTCAGTCTTCGTAAACCGATGGCTCACCGGGTGGGCGGCTTTTGAAGCGCTGGTGCACCCAAAAATACTGGGCCGGCATGGCGTCAATCCAGCCCTGCAAGCGACGGTTCATCTCTGCGGTGTCGGCCTCGATGCTGTCCCCCGGAAAATCGGTCCAGGCCGGCATCACTTCCACCTCGTAACCTTCTGGGGTCATGCGCGTGACCACGGGCACCACCCGTGCTCGGCCCAGCCGAGCAAAGCGCGACAGCGAGGGCACGGTGGCGGCCGACACACCATAGAACGGCACGAAGATGGACTCTTCCGTGCCAAAGTTCATGTCTGGCAACAAATACAAAATTTCGCCCTGACGCAAGGCATTCACGATGGCCTTCACGCCGTCCTGGCGGCGGAACAGCCGACCTTGGCCGTAGCGCTGACGGCCCTGCTCCACCCACGCATCCACGGCCGGGTTGGACTGTTGGGTGTAGATGGTGGTGAAACGCTGGGGCAAAGCATGGGTCAAAGCGGTCCAGCCCACATCGAGCCCGACAAAATGCGGCGCGAAGACCACGGTGGGCAAGCCGGATTGCAGCGCGGCGACGTCGCCAACCAAGCGCACACGCTGCAAAAGTTGAGCCTCTGTGCCTTGCCACAGCCAACTGCGGTCCAGCCAGGCTTGGGCGAAATGCACAAACACTTGTTGTGCTAAGCGCGCGCGCTCTGCTTGCGACCACAGAGGGAAACACAAACGCAAGTTGGTCAAGACCACGCGACGGCGGGCGCCCACAACCAGGAACAGCAAGCGCCCCAGCAAGGCACCTAAAGCACGCAACCAGGGCAAGGGCAAATGCCGCAGCCCCCCCAGCAATGCCAAGCCTGGATGTCGCACGCTCAGCGCTCCTCGCGCGGTTGTTTGGCCCGCGCGTAGCCCCAGAGGTATTGACCGGGCGCGTGCAACACCATGCGCTCCACGGCGCGGTTCATCCCGGCCGCCATCTGTTCGAGGGTGGCCGCAGGGTCTTGGAAGGACGGCTCCTCCAGCGGGGCCATGTGCAGGCAAAACTGTCCCCTTGGCAAACGCTCGCACCATGTCAACAAAATCAAGGCGCCGGTCTGCTGCGCCAACTTGGGCAGCAAGGTCATGGTGTACACATCTCGCCCAAAAAAAGGCGCCCACACGCCTTGCCCTTGCGGTGGCACCTGGTCGGGCAGGATGGCGGTGTAACCGCCGGCGCGCAGGGCACGAATCAGGGTACGCACACCTGCCAGCGAGGTGGGCGCGGCCTCCAGAAAAGGCCGTTGCCGCGAGGACATCACCACGGGCTTGAGCCACTCTTTTCTTGGCGGACGAAACAAGGCCACCATCGGGCCATGCGTGGGACCGAAACGCTCTGTCAGCGCTTGGGCGCCAATTTCCCAGCAGCCGATGTGCGGGGACAACACAATGACCCCTTTGCCGGCTTTCAAACCCGCCTCCATGTGCTCAGCGCCGTCCCACGCCATCCGGCTCAGGACCTGGGAGCTGTGCGGGCGCATCCAGACCCAAGGCAACTCGGCCACCATGCAACCCGCAGCGGTCACCGCCGGGCGAACGTCGGACCATGACAGCCCCGCAGCCTGGGCATTCGCCAAAAACTGCCGCCGGTAACTTGGGGACAAGGCCCAGACCAGCCAGCCCAGGGCGCCGCCCAGCACCTGCATCCAGGTCAGCGGGATTCGGGACAAGAGACGAAAAAGGGTCAACATCGTGCAAGTTTGGCTACAATTCAGATTGTCGCCGAGTTAATGAAGCAACTTGCAGGGCGACAAACGCGAGATGTCTCGCGGCGGCAGGTGAGCAAAAGCTCCCGGCCCACTGCTAAAGCGTTCGCCGGACTCCATCCTGGGTTGGCAACGCGTCAACCTTAAACCACATGGAGTCATCTCATGGCGAACGACTATCTCTTCACCTCTGAATCGGTCTCTGAAGGCCATCCCGACAAGGTCGCTGACCAAATCTCGGATGCCATCCTGGATGCCATCTTCGCGCAAGACCCGCGCAGCCGCGTGGCCGCCGAAACCCTGTGCAACACCGGCCTGGTGGTGCTCGCGGGTGAAATCACCACCAATGCGCATGTTGACTACATCCAGGTCGCGCGCGACACCATCAAGCGCATCGGCTACGACAACACCGAATACGGCATCGACTACAAAGGCTGCGCCGTCATGGTCTGCTACGACAAGCAGTCCAACGACATCGCCCAGGGCGTGGACCATGCGTCCGACGACCACCTCAACACCGGTGCCGGCGACCAGGGCCTGATGTTCGGCTACGCCTGCAGCGAAACCCCCGAGCTGATGCCTGCGCCCATTTACTACGCACACCGCCTGGTCGAGCGCCAAGCGCAGTTGCGCAAAGACGGCCGCCTGCCCTTCCTGCGCCCCGACGCCAAGAGCCAGGTCACCATGCGCTACGTGGACGGCAAGCCGCACAGCATCGACACCGTGGTGCTGTCCAGCCAGCATGCGCCTGAAATGAGCTTGGGCGACAAGATGAAGCCCGAGTTCTACGAAGCCGTGATTGAAGAAATCATCAAGCCCGTGCTCCCCAAAGAATGGCTGCAGGACACGAAATACCTGATCAACCCCACCGGCCGTTTCGTCGTGGGCGGCCCGCAGGGTGACTGTGGCCTGACCGGCCGCAAAATCATTGTGGACACCTACGGTGGCGCTTGCCCTCACGGTGGTGGTGCCTTCTCCGGCAAAGACCCCTCCAAAGTGGACCGCTCGGCCGCTTACGCCGCACGCTATGTGGCCAAGAACATCGTGGCGGCTGGCCTGGCCAAGCAGTGCCAGATTCAGGTGGCTTACGCCATCGGCGTGGCACGTCCGATGAACATCACCGTCAACACCCATGGCACGGGCGTCATCGCCGACGACAAAATCGCGGCCCTGGTGCATGAGCACTTTGACCTGCGCCCGAAAGGCATCATCCAGATGCTGGACCTGCTGCGCCCGATCTACCAAAAGACCGCCGCTTATGGCCACTTCGGCCGTGAAGAGCCGGAATTCGCTTGGGAAAAGACGGACAAGGCGGCTGCGCTGAAGGCGGCGGCCGGCGTTTAATCGGCAAACAAGGCTTGCAGGGTCGCCAGGACGGCGTTCAGCGTCTTGGCCGGCACTGCGCCTTGGCGCTTGATCAAGCGCAGCTTGTCCACGGTGCGAAGCTGATCCAACACAATCAACCCCTTGGTGCCTGCGTGCGTCACCGGGACTCTGAAAGGTGCGGTAAAACCTTTGGAGGTCATGGGTGCCACCATCACCGTGCGAAGGTGGTCGTTCAATTCAGCAGGCGACACCACCACGCAGGGGCGAGATTTTTGAATCTCGCTGCCCACCGTTGGGTCCAGGTTCACCAACCAGATTTCGCCGCGCTTCACCAATCCAACTCCGCGTCATCGGCGTTGCCAAACTCTCCTAAAAGCAAAGCGTCTTGCTCTTGGGCTGCCAATTGGGCTGCGGCCTCTGCCCAACCCATGCGCTGTGACTGCACAGGTTTGCGAAGAATGATGGCGCCATTCACCACCTCGATGCTTGCCGTTGACAGGCCTTCCAGGCCGGCTTGCGCCAACAAAGGCTTGGGCAACACCACCCCCTTGCTGTTTCCAATGGTTCGAATTGCAATTTCCATCGATCACTCCGTTGCAACAATGTTATTCCCATGTACCAGCACCGTCAAGCACAGTGATGGGAAAAACCATCTTTTCATTTCAGGGTTTTCACCAGCCCCCTTGAAACCCGGCACAAATGCCTTATCATTAGCACTCGTTGGAGTTGAGTGCTAACAGCTCTGTTGGTATCAGCACCACAAGTTAACTAACGCTAACTTCTTAAGTTGGCGTTTTGTTTTCCACCCTTTGATCCTTACTTCATTTGGAGAAGCCATGAAACTTCGTCCCCTGCACGATCGCGTGATCGTCAAGCGCACCGACAGCGAAACCAAAACCGCCTCTGGCATCGTCATCCCCGACGCCGCCGCCGAGAAGCCCGACCAGGGCGAAATCCTGGCTGTGGGCCCCGGCAAGAAGAACGACAAGGGCGAACTCAGCCCCATGGGCGTCAAGGTCGGTGACCGCGTCCTGTTCGGCAAGTACAGCGGCCAGACCGTCAAGGTCGACGGCGAGGAACTCCTCGTCATGAAAGAAGAAGACCTGTTCGCGGTCGTCGAGTCCAAGTAATTCAAGACATTAGGAGCTATTCAAATGGCAGCAAAAGACGTGATTTTTGGCGGCGAAGCCCGCGCCCGCATGGTCGAGGGTGTGAACATCCTGGCCAACGCAGTGAAAGTGACCCTGGGCCCCAAAGGCCGCAACGTGGTGCTCGAGCGCTCTTTCGGCGCCCCCACCGTGACCAAGGACGGCGTGTCCGTGGCCAAGGAAATCGAGCTCAAGGACAAGCTGCAGAACATGGGCGCGCAGATGGTCAAGGAAGTCGCTTCCAAGACCTCTGACAACGCTGGCGACGGCACCACCACCGCCACCGTGCTGGCTCAGTCCATCGTGCGCGAAGGCATGAAGTACGTGGCCGCTGGCATGAACCCCATGGACCTCAAGCGCGGCATCGACAAGGCTGTGTCAGCCCTGATCGAGCAGCTGAAGAAGGCCTCCAAGCCCACCACCACCTCCAAAGAGATCGCCCAAGTCGGCTCCATCTCTGCCAACAGCGACACCAGCATCGGTGACATCATCGCCAAGGCCATGGACAAAGTGGGCAAAGAGGGCGTCATCACCGTGGAAGACGGCAAGTCGCTGGACAACGAGCTCGACATCGTCGAAGGCATGCAGTTCGACCGTGGCTACCTGTCGCCCTACTTCATCAACAACCCCGAGAAGCAAGCCGCACTGCTGGACAACCCCTTCGTGCTGCTGTTCGACAAGAAAATCAGCAACATCCGCGACCTGCTGCCCACGCTGGAGCAAGTGGCCAA
>JACCDY010739646.1_pt1 | contig 10371 bp, 11 predicted proteins | sample 7446391 | NCBI WGS metagenome assembly JACCDY01 (sample SAMN15323451, study PRJNA562643) | freshwater metagenome | isolation source: river surface water | place: USA:Blue River Watershed | collected 2017-08-18
CATCAAATCCCCTGACTGCGGCATTGCGTTGCCCGATTTGGACACGCGCACCTTCACAAACACTTCACCAGCGCTCGACAATTTCCGGTCTGGCGACATTGCGGTGCTGTCATCCAAACTGAAACTCAAGGGCAAATTGGCCACGGTAGTTTTGTAAATGGCCAAGGGCATGCGCTCACCATTGGCAGGCGTTGCATAAATGAAGACCACATCGCTGGGGCTTGTCTTGCCTTTGAAGGCGTTGGACAAACTCACTCTGCCAGAAACACTGAGCGCAGCACTGGCTGCTGCAGATCCAGGAGCAGCAGAGACAACAGGGGCCGCCGGTTTGGGCGTGATGCCTAATTTGAGTTGAACAGACGCAATGGCGTCGTCCAAGCTCGGGATATCGGGGTTGTCTGGCGTCAGAGGTTGACGCGCTTTTTGCCAATAGCTCAATGCATCGGCATATTTCTCATGCGCATAAGAAGCGCTGCCTGCCATCAACAATGCGGCATAGTGCTGCGGATCTCTTTGCAGAATATCCAGAATCACGTCCCAAGGCTCACCTTCAAAATTGCCTTGACGCTGCATTGCCAACACTTCAACTCGCTCTAATCGAAGGTCGTCATCGGCTGTCAATTTCAAGGCACGGTCATAGGCCTTGATGGCTGCGTCAAATTGCTCCAGCGTGCGATAGGTGCGCGCCAACATGACCCAACCCTGCAAGTTCTCAGGCTTCTCTTCCAACTTTTGCGCCAGCGCATCGGCCATTTTGGCCAACTCAAGTGGACTGGCCTTGTCTTCCGATTTGAGGGCCACAGGGTTCAGCGCTGCAGGCTCACCCACCCAAATGTACAAACCCACCGCAGACACCGGCAACGCGACAGCCAAGATGACCGCCGTCCACAGCGCTGGATTCTCTTTTTTGGCAACAGGTTCATCGGCGGCGGATGTGTCTTCTAACAAACGCAGACTCAACTCATCGCGCGACAATTTCCATTCTTCTTCACTGATGTGTCCACTCTCATGCTCGCGGTCGAGGTCTTTAATTTGCGCACGATAGACAATGGCGTTGGCATTGGCCTGACTTGCCGACGTAGGCACTGCACGTTGGCGCAGCAAGACCCACAAAATAACACCCGCAACGCAGAGCACCAAAAACAGTGCCAGCACAATGAACAAAGCATGGGAACTCATGGTGCATCTCCAGACTTCAATAAGGTTTGCACCTTGCGGCGGTCTTCATCACTCAATGAGGTCTGAACCGTTTGAGCCGATTGTCTTTGGCGTAAGTAAAGTGCCATGCCAACGACACCCAAAGCCAACAATAAAAAGGGACCAAACCACAAGACCCATGTCAGGGGCTTGACCTCAGGTTTGTACAACACAAAATCGCCGTAACGCGCCACCAAATAATCTTTGATTTGCGTATCGCTTTTATCTTGTCGAATGAGTTTGCGAACTTCCTCGCGCAAATCATTGGCCAACTCAGCGCGCGATGAGGCCAACGATTCGTTTTGACAAACCAAGCAACGCAATTCTTCAGAGGTGTGAACCAATCTTTTTTCAACCAAAGGATCTTCAGCCAAGAGAACCGCTTCTTTGGCTTGAACAGTGCCCAAAAATGCCATTAGGACAAAGGCCAGCACACCAGTCCACTTGAAGCGTTGCAATGTGAGTTTCATGAATTCTTTCTAATGGGCTTAAGACGCATTGAGTTTTTGCACCAATGGCAAGATAGTGGTTTGCAAAAGCTCAGGGGTCACAACACCCACACGCTTGTAACGAATGATGCCCGCTTTATCGATGACATAGGTTTCGGGTACGCCATACACGCCGTAGTCAATGCCCACACGGCCATCCAAATCCAACACCGACAAGACGTAAGGATTGCCATGTCGCTTGAGCCATGACTCGCTGCGTTCACGCGCCAGTTTTAATTTTTCTTCTGGCGTGAATTTGCGATTTGAAGGCTCATCTTGAGCTTGAACTTCTTTGTAGCTGAGGCCCACAATGGGAAGTTGGTTGGCTTTGGAAAAAGCCACCAACACCGGATGCTCTTCGCGGCAAGCCACACACCAAGTGGCCCAAACATTCAGCATCCACACTTTGCCCTTCATGTCCTGAGGACCAAATGGGGGGGCGTTGGCATCCAATGTTTGCAAAGAAAATTCTGGTGCAGGCTTACCCACCAAGGGAGACGGAATTTCTTGCGGATTGCGGTTGAGGCCAACCGCTAAAAATATCAGCAAGCCAATAAAGAAGGCCAAAGGAATTAAAAACTTTTTCACTTGAAATTCCTGAAATGCTTATGCCAGACTCTCAGCAGATTTGCGATAACGTCGATCGCTCACAGCCAACAGGCCACCCAAGACCATCAGAATCGAGCCATACCAAAGCCAAGATACAAAAGGCTTGTAAAACACCCGAACACTCCATTGCGGCTTGTCACCTTGAATGGGTTCACCCAAAGACACATACAAATCGCGGAAAAGTCCTGAATCAATCGAAGCTTCAGTCATGGGCATGGCCGATGAAAAATATTTGCGTTTTTCTGGGTACAAAACTTCCAAGGGCTTGCCATCTTTGGTGACATTCACCTCTCCCCGAATGGCCCTGTAATTGGGTCCATTGACTTCGGACACCCCCACCAATTCAAAGCTGTAGTTCTCAATGCTGACTGTGTCGTTGATACCCATTCGGACATCGCGCTCCACTTCATAACCTTTGACCATGGTAATGCCAACCACCACCACGGCAATGCCCAAGTGGGCCAAATGCATGCCCCAAAAAGAGGGCGCAATTCGGCCTGGTTTTTTAAGCCTGGCCACAATTTGCATGACCAAGCCCACCACCACCCAAGTGGCCAATGCCATGCCCATGCCCGTCAACCAAGTACCACGCTCGGTAAAGGCCCAGATGGAAGCACCCGCAAGCAAAGCCGCCGCTGCAGGCACTCGCATTTCGGTACCCAATTCTTTCCAACGCGCTTCACGCCAGTGCGCAATACCACCTGGCACCATTAAGAAAACAACAGGCACCATGAGTGGGACAAACACCGCATTGAAATAAGGTGCACCTACCGACAGCTTGCCTAAATTCAAGGCGTCCACAATCAGCGGATAAACAGTGCCCAACAAAACCGCGCCTGTGGCTACGACCAACAAAACGCTATTGACCAAGAGCATGGACTCGCGTGATACCAAACCAATTTTGCCGCCCAAGGTGGCCTTGGGGGCGCGCCATGCAAACAGCGTGAGCGAGATACCCACCACCAAAGCCAAGAAAATCAAAATGAACACGCCGCGCTTTGGGTCAGATGCAAAAGCGTGAACCGAAGTGAGTACACCAGAGCGAACCAAGAAGGTGCCCAACAAGGACAAAGAAAACGCACCAATGGCCAACAACACCGACCAAGCTTTAAAGCCACCTCGCTTGTCGGTCACCATCAAGGCATGAATCAGAGCAGTACCAAACAACCAAGGCATGAGGGATGCGTTTTCAACGGGGTCCCAAAACCACCAACCGCCCCAGCCCAACTCGTAATAAGCCCACCATGAACCCAAGGCAATGCCTGCTGTCATAAAGACCCAAGCCACCACCGTCCAAGGACGAGACCAACGCGCCCAAGCCGCATCCAAACGACCTGAAAGCAAGGCTGCAACAGAAAAGGCAAACGCCACAGAGAAGCCTACATAACCCATGTACAACATGGGCGGATGAATGACCAAGCCGGGGTCCTGCAACAAAGGATTTAAATCTCGGCCATCGGCGGGCGGTGGCAACAAACGCTCAAAAGGGCTGGAGGTGATCAAGATGAACATCAAGAAACCCGTTGAGACCAGCCCCAAGATACCAATCACGCGTGCCACCATGGCCAAGGGCAGTGAACGCGAGAACAAAGCCACAGCCACAGTCCATCCCGACAACATCAACACCCAGAGCAACAAGGAGCCTTCATGCCCGCCCCAGACGGATGCAAATTTATATTGTGATGGCAGCAAAGAGTTGGAATGTTGGGCAATGTACTTGATGGAGAAGTCATCAGACAGGGCAGCATTGGCCATGACGCCAAACGAAAAGGCGATCAACAAAAATTGAACAATGGCTGTGGGCCTGGCCAATGCCTGCCAGCGCTGATGATCATTCACAGTACCTGCAAGCGGCAAGACGCCTTGAATGATTGCCACACAAGCGGCAAGGATCAAAGCAAAGTGACCAAGTTCAACAATCATTCAATACTCTTTTCGTTTGAGTTGGGTGCAAGTTGTGCAATGCGTGTTTCAAGTTCAATTGGCTGGCTTGACGGATTGCGCCGCCTTAGCAGCCGCCGCTTGGTCCAGGGCATGCTGGGCTTCTGGCGGCATGTAATTTTCGTCGTGCTTGGCCAAGACTTCAGAGGCTGCAAACAATTTGTTGTCGGACAATTTGCCTTGTGCGACGACGCCCTTGCCTTCCATGAACAAATCAGGCAGCAGGCCTTTGTACTTCACAGGAACTTCGTGCGCAAAGTCAGTCACAACAAACTGAACGTTTTCACCATCTTTAATCAAGCTGCCTTCTTTGACCATGCCGCCAACACGGAACGCGCGTTCTTTGGGGGCTTCACCTTTGAAAACTTGGGTCGGCGTAAAAAAGAAAACCAAATTGCTTTGGAAGGCATTCAAAACAAACGCGCCTGCAATGGCCAACGCACTGACACCCACTGCAATCAACAAAAATCTTTGGTGTCTAGGTTTCATGTTTGCCAGTCCTTCCCTTGCGTCTCTGATGCATCCAATTCTTGAACAACTTGTGCCAGGGCTTGGCGACGAGCATGCTTGACCCACATCACCTCAACGACCAAGCACAAAGCTGTGACTCCAAAACTGCCCCACACATACAGACCATAGCCACCCATGGCCCAAAATTCTGCAGCACTGTTCCAAATCATGATGCAGCTCCTGTCCGCAGTGCCTGAACTTCAGGCAAATTGGCCACCCACTGGGCATGTCGTTCTCGGAACAAAATAATGCTTCGGACTCTGTAAAGCGCCATGGCAACAGCGTACATCCAGCATGCAACGCCCATGATCAGCATGGCCTCCAACATGATTTGCGCCATGCTTGAACCTTTGGTGATTGACACCGATGCGCCCTGGTGCAAAGTATTCCACCACTTCACAGAAAAATAAATGATGGGCACATTGAGTGCGCCCACGATGGCCAATATGCCGCCTGCTTTGTCGGCGCGCCGAGGATCGTCAATGGCGCTGGTGAGCGCGATGTAACCCAAGTACAAGAAGAACAAAATAAGCTCTGAAGTGAGTCGCGCATCCCAGACCCACCAAGTTCCCCACATGGGCTTGCCCCACAAGGCGCCAGTCCACAAAGACAGGAACGCAAAAACAGCACCAGTTGGCGCCAAGGCCCGACACATCATGCCTGACAAGCGGGTGTTGAACGTGAAACCCAAAATGGCCCAAAACGCCATGGCCAAATAAATGACCATCGACATCCAAGACACAGGCACATGCACAAAAATAATGCGGTAGCCCTGACCTTGCTGAAAGTCTGATGGCGCTACAAACATTCCCAACCACAAACCCCAAACCGTCAGGCCTGTGCCAAGCAAGGCGAACAAAGGCCAAAGCTTTCCAGCCAGCGGATAAAAGTTTTGCGGTGACGCGTAATGAAATAATTTCTGGATCATGAAACGATTCTTAGGATTCCAGCGCAACGCGAAGTGATACCGCACTGGCCCATGGACTGAAGACGGCCGCAACCAATGCCATGGCGGCCAAGATAGACAAATGAGCTGAAGCACCTAAACCACTGACTTCAGCTTGCACTGCGCCAGCGCCAAACACCAAAGCAGGCACATACAGTGGCAAGATCAACAAGGACAACAAAACATCGCCACCTCGGACACCCAAGGTCAGTGCCGCACCAATTGAACCAATCAAAGACAAAACAGGTGTTCCAATTAACAGACTCAAGGTTAAAACCCAAAGTGCGTCGGCAGAGAGATCAAACTGCAAACCCAAAATAGGCGCCAACAAAACCAGAGGCAATCCAGAGAGTAACCAATGCGCCAAAATTTTGGCAGCCACAAGAACTGAAAGGCTATTTGGGGATAGGGACATTTGCTCTAAGGTGCCGTCGGCGTAATCGGCTGCAAACATGCGACCCAAAGACAGCATGCTGGCCAGCAAAGCACCCACCCACAAAATACCAGGTGCTACCAAACGCAAAGTATTCATTTCTGGGCCAATGCCCAAGGGAAACAAAGCTGCCACTACGACAAAGAAAAATACAGCCGTGATCACTTCATTTTTGCGCCGCATGGCCAAAGTGAGGTCGCGTTTGACAATGGCCAAAAAAGCACTCATGCCGTCAACCTGTACGATTGGCCTTGACCTGCCAACGAAACGGCTTGGTGACTGGTTAAAAGCACCATGCCCTGCCTGTTGAGGTGCGCATTGAGCACTTCTGTGAGAGCCTTTTGGGCTGCGGCGTCCAAAGCCACAAAGGGTTCGTCCAAGATCCACAACTTGGCTGAACTTAACAACAAGCGCCCCAAAGCCGTTCTGCGCTTTTGCCCCTGCGACAAAACTCGAACCGGCAAATGCTCTCGACCCTTCAAGCCAAGCTTTGACAGCGCAGCTTTGGCTTCTCCAACAGACAATGGCTGACCCGCAATGGCCGCATCGAATTGCAGATTTTCCAAGGGGCTCAAATCTTCTTTTAACGCCAATTGGTGCCCTAAATAAGCCAAATTAGCTCTAAATTCATCGATATTGTTTGAAACAGGCTGTCCTTGCCATTGAATTTCGCCATCTTCTAAAGCGCTTAAGCCACACGCCAGCCTGAGCAAACTGGTTTTGCCAACGCCGTTATCCCCTTCCAAATGAAGCCATTCTCCGGGCTGCAAAGCAAATGAAACGCCTGAAAACAGGCGTTTGCTACCGCGAGAACAAGAAAGATTGGAGACGCTGAACATGTTGCTCAATGATCGCAGATCAGGCCCATCAAGAATTGACTCAGGTCAATCAGTGGGAGGAATAGCCAATGGCCCCTCGATTCTAACTTTGCAAGCCCCCTAAAAACGCTTCAAGCCATCTTGTTCAGGCAATCCAAGGAAATATGGCTTGGCCTTGGCTTTTCGTCTTAAGCGGCTTGTTCGTCCTGCAAAGCCAGAGCTTGCGCTTGCTTTTCCAGTTCAATCTTTTGATAAAGGCTCCAAACATTAGGCAAGCGGTCCAACATCTCAACCCATTCATAGTCGTAGGGAAGACCCACCCAAGCCCCGTTGGATTTGAGCTTGGCAATACTGGCTTTGATTTGACGCCTGGCCAAATCAAATGTCTTCAATTCTTCTTCAGTCAAGACATCTCTTTTGGTTTTGGTGAGGTCTGCCTCCAGAACAAACAAGATGTCGCGGTGCTTGGCCAACTCATGCTTGACAGCCTCGATGGATTGAACACTCTTTTGGGGTTGCTCCATGGCCGCCAGTTTTAATGCAATTTCTTTGAAATGCTGTTGCGTTTGAAAATAGAAAATTAACAAGCCAGCCAACAATGTAAAAAGCACCCCGATCAACAATACGAAAAAAATATCCATCAGGGCCTCGCTTCCATTGCAACTTCAAAGAACCTCATCCTAATCAACTGTCTCAAAGGCGGCAACTTTATTGGCTTGCACTGAACCCATTGATGCAAAAAAACAGCATCAAGGCTAAACTGCAAGATTAAGAGACCTCAGAGTGACCTAACCTCCCATGAATCAAAACATTGCCACCCCTGAAAACGCTCAAACCACCACCCGATTTGGCAGTGGGAATGCTGTTCAACGCGTCGAAGACCAACAGTTGTTGCTGGGTGCTGGCAAATACACCAACGATGTGAGCTTGCCTGGGCAAACGCATCTGGTGTTTCTAAGATCTCCCTACCCCCACGCCACCATCCTAAGTCTTGACACCCAAACGGCCAAAGCCATGCCCGGTGTCCACAGTGTTTTAACGGGCCAAGATTTATTGGCCGCAGGGCTCAAGACCATGGCTCGACCCATGAATTTCAAAAGGGCCGATGGCGGTGCCTTGTCCAGCACCACCCGACACATCTTGGCAACCGACCGGGTCCGGTTTGTCGGTGAACCTATTGCAGCGGTGGTGGCCGATACCGAAGAACAAGCCAAAAACGCCGCAGAAGCCATCCTAATTGACTTTGATCCCCTGCCCAGCGCCACACGTTTGGCCGACGCCTTGGCACCGGATGCTCCGCTCTTAACCGAGGCCCCAGACAACCGAGTCGCAGAAACCCGTTATGGCGACGCAGCAGCCACCCAAGCTGCGTTTGATCAAGCTGCCCATGTGGTGCATTTGGACATCGTGAACCAACGACTTGCGGCGCTGTCCATCGAACCTCGCAGTGTTTTGGCCTATGTTGACCATGGTCGCCTAACCATTCGTCTGAGCAGCCAAATGCCCACAGGTGTCAGAACAGCTGTATGCGATGTCATTGGATTGGACAAAGAAAACGTTCGCGTCATTGTGGGCGATGTGGGCGGCGGCTTTGGCATGAAAACGGGCGCTTATGCAGAAGACATTGTCACGGCCTATTGCGCGCACAAATTAGGTCGGCCCGTCAAATGGATTGCCGATCGCAATGAAGAGTTTTTAAGCAGCTCTCACGGTCGTGACATTGAGACCCAAGCTTCGATGGCAATTGCCAAAGACGGCAAAATTTTGGGCCTACGCATTGAGACCTTGGCCAACGTAGGCGCTTACCCCACCATGACCGGTTTGGCCATTCAAATGCTCATTGGCCCATGGGTACAAAGCAGCGTTTACGACATCCAAACCATCGACTACCACTTCACTGGTGTCATGACCAACACCGCCAGTACTGGCGCGTACCGTGGCGCAGGTCGACCAGAAGCCATTTACAACATCGAACGCTTGATGGACGAGGCCGCCCGAGTCAGCGGCATCGATCGGATCGCGTTGCGCCGCAAGAATTTTGTACAGCCTTCCCAAATGCCCTACAAAAATCCGATGGGCCAAGTCTACGACGTGGGTGCGTTCGAGATGATCATGGACGAAGCGCTGCAAAAAGCAAATTGGGATGGTTTCGCCCAGCGTGAAGCCGCTTCCAAAGCCAAGGGTTTGTGGCGCGGTTTGGGCGTTGCCACGTTTTTAGAATGGACGGGCGGCAATGCCCTCGAAGAAAATGTCAATGTTCAAGTCTTGGCAGACGGCATGATTGAGGTTACCTCCGCCGTCAATGCCATGGGCCAAGGCATTGCCACCTCATTGGCGCAGTTGGTGGTAGATGTTTTTGGTGTTGACATCTCGCAAGTGAGGGTCATTTTGGGCGACACCGATCGGGCCAATGGCTTTGGCAGTGCAGGCTCTCGGTCTTTGTTTACTGGCGGTTCTGCCATGCGCGTTGGCGCTGAAAAAACATTGGACAAAGCCCGAGAGTTGGCAGGTCAAGCTTTAGAAGCTGCCCCCACAGATTTAGCCTATCAATCGGGCACCTTCAGTGTCAAGGGCACAGACGTCAAAATCACATTGGCGGCATTGGCAAAGCAACAACCCAACGAGCGCATTGAAATTCAATCGACCACCACTGCCAGTGGTCCTACATGGCCCAACGGTTGCCACATTTGTGAAGTGGAAGTTAACCCTTCTACTGGCGAAACCCAAGTGGTGTCCTAGTCCTCTGTCAACGACATTGGCCGTGTGGTCAATCCGCTGATCGTAGAAGGGCAACTGGACGGCGGCGCTGTACAAGGCATGGGTCAGGCTTTGTTAGAAGCATTGGTGTACGACCCAGAAAGCGGTCAGTTGGTGACCGGTAGCCTGATGGATTACGCAGCACCTCGCGCAGACATCATGCCGCAAATGTTCCAAACATTTACCAACCAAACAGTCCCCAGCACCAACAATGTGTTGGGTGTTAAGGGTGTGGGCGAATTGGGCACCATTGGTGCAACGCCTTGCGTGGTTAACGCCATTGCAGATGCCTTGGCAAGAAACGGGCTTGCCAAGCAAGCCCCCCACCTGCAAATGCCTTTAACCCCTTACAAGCTTTGGGAACAAATGCAAGCCGCTTGATTTTGCAGAAAATATATCTCAAAGTCAGTGAGTATTTTATTGAACCACATTTGAATTAACTTATTAGAATGACATCCATGTTTTCAAATAACGATTCAGCCCAAAGCAACCCTTATCTGCGGTTTTTGCAGTTGGCCAAGGCCATCCAAAATTTACCGGATGCCCCCTTGTTAGATGCCAACGAGAATGCATTGCTCGAGGCCATCGCGTTGCGTTGGTATGAACAAAAACCCATGACGGTGCGTGAAGCCATTGCGCTTTCCGAATTAGGTTCTCCCGCAACATTGCACA
>JACCDY010718714.1_pt1 | contig 10366 bp, 6 predicted proteins | sample 7446391 | NCBI WGS metagenome assembly JACCDY01 (sample SAMN15323451, study PRJNA562643) | freshwater metagenome | isolation source: river surface water | place: USA:Blue River Watershed | collected 2017-08-18
ACTCCGTCGCCCCAGGGGGAGTCGGCAGAACCAACTGGCAAGCCATCCTTATCTACGAATTGTCCTGACTCACGATCAAGCCGCTTGGCAAGTATTCCAATTTTCTCTTGCAACTCGTACATCCATTGCGCGGCAAGCCCAGCTGGCACCAAAAGGATTACTTTTTTCCAGCTTAGATGCTTGATGCCGTAACGAAGAGAAGCTCCTGCCTCGATGGTCTTCCCCAGGCCCACGTCATCCGAAAACATGACCCGCACCGGAGCGCGAGACATAGCCTCACAAAGCGCACGCTCTTGATGAGGGAAAAGCGTCACATTAGTTGAATTGAAACGGTAGAACTCAGGCGAGCGCTGCAGCAACTCGACGATCTTCCTGGAAGGATCCTCCACCGCCGGCGGCGCGATGCTGATAAGAACATCCGCCAGCCTCGACTCGATATCCTTGTCGATATCACGGACGATGAGCCGAGGATCTCTGTCATTCCAAACCGTCTCAAAGTAACCGACAGTGAGATCAAAATACTGTGGAGAATCCCAAGTGTTAAAAATCTTCAGGTTCTCGCTGTTCCACTCCATCCCATTCTCGGTAAAATTCATGCTTCCATCGGCAGCTACGCCCTGCCCCTCGACATCCCTGAAGATGAAAGCCTTCTCATGAAAAATGGCCCAAGATGACGCGTTGCCATCAGCCGCCTTGACGGCGGCAACTTTGATCTTCAGCAGCCCCTGCTTCATCATCCAACCCAGAGTCGCCAAGCGCTTGCGTTCCAGTGCCTCCGTGACGCTTAGCGCATGCTCTTCGATCTTCTTCGCAACTTCCTCCACCTGCACTTTAAGCTCGGTCGCAGTTTTAAGAACCTGCACGAACTCGCTACCTTTGGCATCTTGAAGCGACATCACCACCCTAAAGGTGCCCCCCGCCTTATGCAGGGCGTCCAAGCCCGGCGCCACCGAACGAAGCCCGGCTAAGCTAAAATAGGCCGAAACCCCGTCGACGGAGACGGAGCATGACATACATGGTTGAATGACGCGTCGCCCTAGATCGCCACCGCGGTATCCGAGTTCCAAACCTAATGACTTGAGCGACATGTCAGGCGATCCAATCGTAGAGCCGCTTAAGAGCTTCCGACTCTTCCTTCGTCTTTCCTGAGACCTTCTTGGAATGAATCTTTTCTAGCAGACTCTTTAGCCAGCTTACCTGTTTGGGGGTCAAGTGACCATTCTTGCGAAGATATGCCGTCAGGCTCTTAATACCGTCAGTCTCTTTTTCGGTCAGAGCACTATACTTCCCCGCAAGCCCATGGGCGAGCTTAAGGTCATTGACTTCAGGGTAAAGCTGCTTGTCCCCCTCGATAAGCTTCCTCAGTTTAACCAGAAGAGGCGCAGCATCCAGACTAGGCTTATGCTCCTTTATCACCTTAAGTCCGGCTTCAAACTTGGGAGCACCCGCATCATATAGCCTGACCATGACATACCAGCAAGAGGGAGGCGCCTTCACCGATCCCACCTTGCTGATCTCAGCTGGCGACAGTTCCGACAGTTGGAGGCACGCATCCATCAATGCAAAATCGGCTTCGGGTCGAAGAGCACAGTATTGATCCAGCGCGAGATTAGTTTGGCTAAAGTCCCCTACCTGCTCCTCGATGAACTTAGCCAAATTTTCGTAATTGATCTTCATGCTTGTTGAGATTGGGCGAGGATATCGCTGAATTTCGAGTTGGCAGCCTTGGCGAGCCACTGATCCCTCAGACGACGGACGCTTCGCGCATCCTTTTTGTGCTTATCCTGGAGGTACTGGCAGACGCAATCCGCGACTGCAATCATAGCCAATGATGTGGCGTCCTTCGTCTTCTTATAAAGCGTGGAGTCAACGTTGATAGTAACGACAAGCGTGTTGTCTTCGCCCGGCGACATGTATGTCCATGGCACTACCTCAGAATTCATCGGGACCAATTCGAAAGTCAGGAGGAAAGGAGGCACTCCATCGAACTCGACGCGCTTCCAATCGAGCGAACCTTGAATAGGCTTCGGATCTGGTCCGGCAGGAGAAACCGAACCAGCACCACCTCCAGGGGACACGACTTCTACCGTTCCCTTACCCTCAGGCTGCCCACTTCCTGGCGCAGTATTTACGCCAATCGACCCCCCAGCAGTAGCAGCGCCTCCTGGTTGTCCAACCGAAATGGATTTCGCCTTCCAGGAACGAACCACGGTGTTGATGTCTGGCATGATCTCCTTGCTCATTTTCTCAGCAAGGGCCTTCCATTCGGGCGAATTCTTATCAAAATCTTTTTTGGAAAAGTCTGCGCTGATGAAGTGCAGCTCCAGACAGCCATAGAGATTGGACTTGGTATTGTGGGGCTTGAAAAAAGGGTCCTTTACATGCGTTTCAATCAACTGTCCGTGCCGATACAAATCAAAGCCGTACTCACCGGTATTGTTATACTTCGGAAGTCGCGCCCACCAACCCTCAACAGAGTAGGTCTTGTTTCCCACTTTAAGGTCAAATTTCAATTCCTTCTTGGTTCCGGCGACAATAGACGGATCAGAAACAGCGATCTTAGTTCCGTTAATGTGGATCAGATCTGAGTTGGTCTTAATCTCAACCCGATAGGCAGCCCCGACATGTTCCTCGAGCACGACAATGTCCGGATTGGGATCTCGAACGTCCGTAACGCGAATAACGGTGCCCGACTTCCGGTCCCCAAGGGGAAACGCTTCGGAGCGGTCCAAAGTTTCGAGCTGGATCTTCCACAGCTCACTGGCAGATCGGGTCCAGCGTGTCTTAAACTCTTCAAGATCGAAACAGGCGTAGTAATCTTTCTTTTCCTCAGCATTACGAGTCCAAATCTCCCACTTGCGACCTAGGCTTGCCGCAGCGGTCTTCATACCGAGGCCGTACCAGCCTTTGCGAGCTCGAGATCCATGGATCCGGTCCATCTTGAACCCAAGAGTAAGAGCCTTTGCGAGAATCTCTTTATTCATTCCCATGGCAGTGTCGGAAACCATTACGCTCTTTCCGGCTACGACATCGATATCCACGCGCACCGGAATTGCCTTGCCGGACGCGTCCCTATGTCGTGCGTCGAAAGTATTAGCCAACAACTCGTTGATGGCCTGGTAGAGGGTATAGTTCGCTGAACCGATATCCTCCATCATGGAAGGGTCCGGCGTGATATCGATCGATTCGCTGGTCTTGGGGGGCATCCGGCAACGAGCTCCCGAGCGATAGTCCGATCAATATGATTCTTATGGCTTTCCATGTTTACCGGTGGACTCCGAAAGTCGGAGGCGTAGAAAGGAGCAGACCATGAAGCATCCCCCTTCATCGACCGTCGGGCGAAAGTACTGGCTGGCCAAGGCCTGGCCGGATGCCAATGCGCTTTGCCCCTCGCCTGAGGTCCAGCTCGGCAACGAAGGGTACAGCTTCTCGCCGGCCGACTTTGACCCCCTCCCCCTGACGTTGGAGGGCTCCCGTAGAGCCGGTAAGGCCACCTCCCTGTTCCCTCCTTATGGCGCCCTTTTCGGGGCTCAGGTCTGGCGCATGGCCCACGAGGCCAGCTTGGGCGACGTGATCTTCCTAGAATCAGAGAATCGGCACCTTCACGCCTGGGGGGTCATCACCCAGGGGTATCACCGAAGGGCTGGACAACGTTATACCCGAGCGAGCCTAATCAAGGAGGGCCTGCACAAGCTGGGCGTGGAATGGCGAGCCATCCGAAAGGGGCAGAACGCCTTCCGTATCGGCAAAGGAGACAACCTACTCTTCCGGGAAGTCACCAAGAAAGAGGATCTTCTCCCCATCCTGCTTAAGTTCATCGATGCCCCCCTGCCCTCCGGCAGCCGACCAGGCGGAGATGAAGCCCCTCAGGACCTAGAGTATACCGAAGGGGGCAAAGTCCTCCGGACGCACCTTAGAACTGAGCGTGACGGGAATGCGGCCAGATTGGCCAAGGATCTTGCCCGCAAGCGCTCCAAGACCGGAAAGCTTACCTGCGAAGCCTGCGCATGCGTGCCGGAAGACGACTACCGAGGCCTAGACCTGATCGAGGCACACCACCGCATCCCGCTTTCGCGCGGCGTCCGCGCAACCAAGCCCGAGGACTTCGCCATGCTCTGCCCCTGCTGCCACCGGGCTGTGCATAAACTGATCAATGGAGGCATACCAGCCGAAGCAGCACTGCGCCAAATAATGTAACTTTATGGCAAACCGATACCTTAAGAATAAGCCATCCCAGGCCTTCCTTGAATTAGCCGAGAGGCTTAAAAATTCAGGATCAACAGAGAAAATCACCAAAGAACAGCTGGCAGGTTACTTCTCGGAACCGATTAAGATCACCAAACTCACGGATGACGCAAAATACCTTATCATTCGTGAATTGAACAACCTCGGATTAACGACGATCCCTCCGATCTCAGGAAAGACCTTGATCGAGAAAAAGGCGTTCACCCAAGCAAAGATTTTAGACATTAAGTACGGCGAAACTGCGGCGCCTGAAACGAATCCAAACCTGGCTCGAATCGCTGAAGAGCTTAAATCCATAGGCAAGCCCATCGAGATATCAAAGGCGGACCTGCTCGGTTATTACTCAAGCAGCATTCAGATCAACAGGCTTACTGCCGACGTCAAAAAAGTCGTATGCAGAGACCTGAAGAAGCTCGGCCTAGCAACCATACCACCCCTCGACGGAAAGACCGCAGCTGAAATCCAGGCGTGCATGGCAGCCAAGAGTTTTCGCTTCACAAAGACGCACACACAGCCGACATCGGCATACGTCAAAACGTCAATCGGAGCCGCTCACGAGCTTATCACCGGCAGAATCAACGAACTCCCAAACGCAACCTTAGCTCCGACCGTATTGACCCCAAGGGATGAAAGAACCGACGGAGGCTACGGCAAACTCCTTGAATCAGGGAGCAGAGGCCTAGTCCTAGTGATAGATGAAACCGACTACGACAAACATCAGAAACCTGTGTTCAAAAAGATCACGGGCATCATTACCTGGAAATCGTACGCCATAGGACTAGGCAAGAAAGGCGATAAGGTCGAACTCAGGGACACGATGGCGATGCAGTCCCACATCACATATGCCTCCGCCGAGGAGCAGCTCACAGACCATTACTACAAGATCACGGGAGTCATGGCTATCACCGACGGCAATGGTCATGTCATCGGCGCCCTCAACAAAGAGGAGATCGACGCCTACCTAACCACCCATCACCTCTTCCCGTACTACCAACTAGGCATCATCGAGGCGCAACTGCGTAAGCAGATCGAGAAATCCGGAATAGCCAACCACATCATCGATGACACCATCGGCGGCAGCTTCGGAGAGGAAATGGCCCCGGTCTTCATGGAAATGCTGACGGAGTACGCGGAGGATATCCTCAAGCATATCAACGATCAAAAGGACAAGGCCGTCGAAAACGCTCTCCGCAAGAAAGCGAAAGAATATCTGAAACGAAATAAGAAGCATAAATTCACCAGCCTGAAGAAGCTGGAACTCAATCATTTCGAGACGATCTACAAAAAACTCTTCAAAGAGCTCTCCTTGCACGGAAACCCCGAAACAGTGAGCAAGATTATCTCCAATATCCGCGAACGTAGGAACGAGCTCATGCATTTCAATCGTGACCTACGCTTCAACTACCAACAACTCTTCACCGACTCCATCAACAACCTGATTGGCCTACAAAAATAACATCATGACCACCATCCCATTCACCCAGCCCAGGCTCGACGGTACGTTCTTCCCTCGCTTCAAGGTCAGCCAGAATTACGGGCCGGAACACACTGACTGCATCACCAAGACCGTCGGCCAGCTTCTGGCCAACACCGCCGACACTCGCCGGCCCGCCATGCTGCTGGGCAAGATTCAGTCCGGTAAGACGCGCACATTCGAAGGCATCATGGCGCTGGCCTTCGATAACAGTTACGACGTCGTGATCATTCTTACGAAGAACAACGTCCCGCTGGCGCTCCAGACGCTCAAGCGTGTCAATCGTGACTTCGGTGAGTTTGTCGCCAAGGACCAGCTTTTTGCGGCGGACATCATGGACGTAAAGGACAACGGGCTGACGCCTTATCAGGCGAGTCAGAAAATCGTGCTAGTCGTGAAGAAGGAAAAGACCAACCTGGACCACCTGCTAAACCTATTCAACAACACGTTGGACGGCGAACTTAAGCAGAAGCGACTACTCATCATCGACGATGAAGCCGATAACGTCAGCGTCTCGTTCAAGAACGGCATACCGACGACAATCCCTTCCCAGATCAACGATGTTCGTGACATCCGAACCGATAGTTCATTCCTGCAGGTCACTGCGACCCCCTACTGCCTCTACCTCCAGCCGGTAGAGATCAAGACCCCCGATAAACGCTTCAAGCCCATGCGCCCGATCTTCACTTCGCTCGTACCAACAGGCGAAGGTTATGTCGGTTCAGAGTATTTCTTCGGTGATATCTCAAATGAAAAGCATTCGTCGTACTACACCCTTAGGCACGTCAGCGATGGAGAGCTTATCGCCGTTGGGAGCGAGAAGAACCACGGCAGACTCAAAGTCGCCGAGGTGATGACGTCCAAGAACTCCAAAGCGCTCAGAGATTCCATCTGCAGCTTCATCGTGGGATCCAGCATACTGCAGCTCACCCAAGAAAAGCGGGGCGAAGCCCGGAAGAAATATAGTTTCCTGATCCACACACAGATCGGCAAGATAGCCCACGAGTGGCAAGAGAAACTAGTCCGAAAGATTTTAGACACGCTCAACGACTGGGTGAAGAATGGCTCACCAGAAGCAGACATTCTCCTTGAAGAAGCTTACGCGATGATCGCAGCCGACACGGCAAAACAGAACTTCGCGATACCGCCCAAAGACACGGTAGTCTTTTCCGCCAAGGCATGGATCCGAGCAGGCTTCGTTCAGCCGATCGTCGTTAATTCGGATAAAGACACGGAAGCCCTACTGAACCCCCACACCGGTGAACTTACCCTGAGCAACCTGATGACGGTATTCATCGGCGCCAACGTCCTCGACCGTGGCCTGACCATCCCAAATCTCATCGGCTTCTATTACGGACGCGAACCGGAGAAGTTCCAACAAGACACCGTCTTGCAGCACATGCGCATCATGGGCTACCGCGACAAAGATGACCTAGTCTTCACACGTCTTTACACCGGCGCCAAGACCCGCGACGCCCTCGTGAAGATCCACAAGTTCGACGAAAGCCTCCGCACGCGTCTGGAACTGGATCCTGCAGCGCCTATCGTTTGCGTCACAAAGGATGAAGACGGCGAAGTCATTCCCTGCAGCCCGAACAAGGTCATGCTTTCTGAGTTGTCCACCTACAAGTCTCACTCCCGCGAGCTCCCGGTCGGATTCGATCTCGCCAACAACGAAGACCTCAAGCCGGCAGTGAAGAGAGTAGACGACCTCCTCTCGAATCATCCGAACGCGACAAAAGACCACACCAAGCCCTTCTTGGTAGACCTAAAAGACGCGATCAAGATCCTGAAGGCTATCGAGCCAACCCTCGAGATGGCCAAGGATGCGGAACTTTTCGTTTGGGACCACACCAGGGAGGCGCTATCCATGATGAGCAACAAATCCAAGGATCCGGAACAGAATGGCAAAGTTTGGATCCTCGCCCTTGGACTCTGGGACGCCACGCGTAACCTCAGCAAATACAAGCGAGGAAACATCTACAGTGACGCTCCGGAAACCGCTTCTACCGACCTAGAACGCATGCGCGAGTCAGCGACCCACGCTCCGGGTATTATCCTGGTCAAACAGAGCGGCCTCAAGGAACAAGGCTGGGGTGACTCTGATCACGGCAAGCCCTTCTACTGGCCCGTAATCATCTCCCCCAAGGAGATGGACGAGACCCTCGTTTTTGCCCACGAAGTCCAGAAGGAATACAAGCCACGAAAGAAAAAGAGGAAGGGCTGAATACTAACTAAACTTATATTCTCGCTGCTCTCCGAGGAATAGTTGGGGACGTTTTTTGTCTTCTACCTTAAACTGAGGCCCTTTCTCCTGAACTCCGCGAGAACCTCGCTTGATCATGTGGTCAACGGTGACGTCACCGGATTCGAGCATGGCGTCAAAGTGGAAGGTGGATGGGCGAGAGGTATGCACCGCACTGGTAATCCGGAAGGCCTCCCGGCCGGCATTTCGGGTAGGCTTGACCTCAAGCCAGAAGGTCTCGGGGTGCTTGCTCAGGAGTCGCCCATGGAGGCGATCCAGCGACCACAAGCACACTGGCTCATCCCTGCCCTTGGCGACGTCTCTGAACGACTCCTGAAGACGACCATCCTTAACGGAAAGAATAAGGCCCTGAGAGTTGGGCGACTTACCCGACACGGTGCAGTAGAGTTTACGCACCCCTTCCCTTTCGTAGCCGAAGCGATCCAAGATGGTGCTGAAGCTCTTGTGAGGGCTTAGCTCCCAATCTGGAACCTGAGCGAAAAGCCCGGACCGATCAGCCGCTCGCCCCTGACGATGCGCCTTCAACTCAATACCATGGAAATCAGGGCTCTTGCTTGAATTGATATCAATTCCAAGAGCTGTTTCCACGGCTCTGCCTACGGCAGTATCCGCATCAACGGCCCCCATGATATCCTTCTTGGCGATTTCCCGGAGGCGACGAACCAGTTCTTCGGCGGCACCACCAACCTTGCCAACGACACAATCCAGGAAGCTCGACTCAGCGACCATGCCAGTGACTGGCTCAAGCTGCGTCAGATTGAAGACAAATAGTTTCCCTGACTTCAAAACCAGCGCCAAAACGTCATCTGCGTTTGTGTGCTCAGTTAGCCCGTAAATCCAGAGACGAGGATCGCCCTTCTTCGTTATGGGCCTGTAGAGAGAAACCTTGGTCGATACCATCGAGCCATTCAGCACAATCTGACATGGCTTGATGACCTTCGAATCAGGCCCCTTAGCCTGATCGTCGTATCGGTGAAAGCCTCGCTCTGAAAAATACCTACGTACGGGCTCCGTGGCATCCATGATGCCCTTGCCCAGACCGGTGGCGGTTACGAAAAGGAAAGCAGACTCGTTGCCGGTATTATTTAACGCGACGAGGTTTAGCGCTTCCCTTTCCGTTAGCGGCCTTATGTTCATTCTTGAGAAGCTTAATAAAGTGCTGCCCTAAGGCCTTTGCCAGCAAAACAGGTACCGCATTACCGATCTGGGTATAACGGGGTACGTCGCGGCTCCAATCACCCTTAGAGGGGTCGCCGGCACGACGACGCCCACCGGTCGTCCTGGGGCCTTTGAAGATATACCAATCAGGAAAGGTCTGTAGACGCGCCCATTCGCGAACCGTCAGCGTACGAGGTTCTGAAAAATGTACATAATCGTCTGCCAGCGAGGTAGCTGTGATCGACGGACCGCCCTTCTCCCACCGTTTCGGCAATACACGCTGGGCGAACTTCTTGGTCTTATGGTCAGGGTGAATTTCACCATGCTTAAGCATATACTCGAATTTCTCGACGACTTTTGGCTTATGATTAGAGTACTCCTGTTCAGTAAGCACGTCACCTTTTCTAAGCATTTTCCCATCCTTCCTACGCAGCCATTTCTGAATAGGTGTCTCGGGGTCTTTCCAATAGTGACTGTCAACGCCGTCCTTGCGCCCCATCCCGCCAGCAAGGTCGGAGAGAAGATCTTCCAAATTCGGAGCGTTATTAGTAGCCTCAGGCAACCACCCCTGTTTCACCGCCGTCGCAGCTATGACCGATTTCGGATCAAGCTCTGCCGGCTCTTCGGATGGCGACTCGAGGTAGTCAGTATTGATACCTACGATGAGCACGCGAGGCCGGTTCTGAGGTACGCCGTAGTCCTTGGCATGTACCAATTCCCAACGGATATCGTAGTTCTTGAGCTTACCAAAACCAATTCTCTTTCCGATCACGTCACGGAAAATCTCGCCCTTAGATCCTTCCGGAGTCCAACGAGCCGAGAGCAGGCCAGCTACGTTTTCAAAAAGGAAAATCTTAGGCTGAACAAGCTCCACGACCTTGACCATTTGCTCAAACAAGTGGTTCGAAGGGATCTCCTCCTTATCGAGCTTGAAAGTACGGCGATGGCCAATCCCAGAATAGCCCTGACAAGGAGGGCCGCCACATACCAAATCGATAGTTTCAATTCCATTAGCCTTCCACTTCCCGAGGTAAGACTTCAGCAATTCGCCGTTCTTGGCCGTAAGCTTATGGACGTCCCCTTCAGCAGCGGTATCCGGGTGATTAGCATGGAAGGTCGCGCTGGCGTCCTTATTAAGTTCGGAGTACAAGAGGGTCTTAAAGCCAGCGATGTGGAGGCCGGTTGAAAGGCCACCGCAGCCGGCAAAGAGGTCGATACAAGTC
>JACCDY010335963.1_pt1 | contig 10363 bp, 10 predicted proteins | sample 7446391 | NCBI WGS metagenome assembly JACCDY01 (sample SAMN15323451, study PRJNA562643) | freshwater metagenome | isolation source: river surface water | place: USA:Blue River Watershed | collected 2017-08-18
ACTTCGGCCCGGCTCTCAAGCGGTACCTCGACCAGCACTACCCCGGCAAGGTCAAGGGCTGGTCCGACCCCGCAGGCGACTCGGCTGGGCAGGCCACGAACGACACGCCCCGTCAGGTCGTCGTGGCGGCGGGCAGCCCGGTCCTGCCGGCGCCGAGCAACTCGCCCATCCTGCGACGGGCGGCGGTGTCGAGGCCGCTGCAACGGCTGTGCGCCGATGGCCGGCCGGCGCTGCTCGTGAGCCCGAAGGCCAAGATGATCCGCAAGGGCTTGGCGGGTGGGTGGTGCTTCAGGCGCTTGAAGGTGTCTGGACAGGAACGGTTTACGTCAGATCCCGATAAAAATCAGTATTCCCATGTCTGCTTCAATATGGACACGTTGGTGTCCACACCCACAGGACTAGTGGGCATTTCCGAATTGAAAGTTGGCGATTTCGTCTTGACTCCGTTTGGGCCAAGGCGCATTTCCGCAACCGGAAGCCGAATGGCCAAGGTGATCCGGCTGGAAATGCCGCACAAAACGATCGTCTGCACGCCAGATCACCCATTTCTTGTCGGGCGCGGTGAGTGGATGTCGGCTAACCTCTTGTCTGGTTCGACCCATACAATGAGGGAGAATGACGCCATATGGACCCTGCAATCGTGCCTGCGATCCGCTCAACTGCTGTCCATGCAATTTATGAGTTCAATGGGAAGCGGTATTACCGGAGCGGTCGCTACTGGAGCACCGGAGCCGGCAGGCCAGACGCGAGCTTTCTTCATCGGGACGTCTGGATCGCAGCAAACGGGCCAATCCCGTCTGGTTGCTCAATCCACCATCGCAACGGGGATTCAGAGGACAGCAGGCTCAGTAATCTTGAGTGCGTTACAAACGGAGCGCATGCGCGAATCCACTCTGGAACACCAGAGCACAGAGATTTGGCGCGGAAGCTCGTCGTCGAACACGCTGTCCCCGGGGCGGCAGAATGGCGCAGGCGGAACCCAGGCAGGGCCTCGGAGATTGCTAAGAAGTGCACGGAAGCCAGAATTGCCGCGTGGGAGCGGGCAGGGCGAGTATCGAGAGCGTGCCTTCAGTGCGGTCAACCGTTCGATGTCCACAGGTTTCAGGCCAACAGAGCGAAGTGGTGCTCTGCGAAATGCGGCGCCGCTGCTCGTCGATCGCGTCTTCAATCTGACAGTTGAGGGCGAACACTGCTACTACGCGGACGGCTACCTTGTCAGCAACTGCGAGGGGCTGGAATACGCCCTGCTTGGCCTCGGCGAAGGGCAGGCGGCTACGCGCGCCGCCGACTGGGACGACGCGGACGGCTGGCAGACGGAGGCCGACCCTTGGTAACGAAGGTGCTTCTTCTCGTCGTTCTCCCCTGCATCGTCGCGTACTGGATAGGACTGTCCCGGTCGAAGGACCGGCTGCCGCGCGAGATTTACGACAAGGACGGGAGGCGGATTCTCTGACCGGCCCCTGGTTCATCCGCGAGCTGATCGAGCCCGCCGAGATCCGCGAGGCTGCCGAGGATGTCGCGACCTGGGGCTACCCACGAGAGATTGAGCCCCTGGAGCTCGCCGCCTGCACCTGGTTCCGCATGGGCAAGTCCGTCGTCTGGTGGTACGAGCCGCCGCACCCGCTCGACCCCGCCGCTGCCCTCATGCACCTCTGCGTCGCCCCCCGAGTCCGTGGCCAATGGCCCGTGCGCCGCTGGCACATAGCCGCCCAGATCGTCGCCGAGCTGATGGGGGCGGAACGCCTCGTCTTCGCACCCGTCGATGGGGATGCGGAAATGCGACAGTATGCGGTACGTTGTGGCTGGATTCCTGACGGGCCGCGTATGGAATTCCGCCTTGGGGGGTAGAGCGTGGGGAAGAAGCCGTCGCTGTCGAGCATCATCGGCCTCAGTCTGGCCCCCTTCACGGGCGGCCTTTCGCTTGCAGCCACCGCGCCGGACGTGCTGGACGCCGTATCGCCCGAGACGCCGGACCTGAAGCCGCCGAAGGAGCCCGACGCCGATGCGGCCGAGGCTCGCGAGCGTGAGCGGCTGCGGCTCTCGTCGGGTGGCCGGCCGACCGTGCTCTCGGGCGGCAAGACCGCGGCGCTGTCGGCCAACATCGGCAAGCGCACGCTGGGCGGCACCGCCTGATGGATATGAGCGCCGAAGAGCTGATCGCGCGCCTCGGCTTGCTCAAGGGCCGGCGGGTCAACTTCGACAACCAGTGGCAAGAGGTCAAGGATCTTGTCTGGCCCGACACGGCCGACTTCCAGACCACGCGCAGCCCTGGCGAGAAGACGAACACCGAGATCTACGACATGACCACGGCCATCGCGCTCGAGCAGGGCGCCGCGGCCATGGAGACGTTTCTCACGCCCCGCACCCAGAGGTGGCACCGGCTCGTCCCCAGCGATCCGAAGCTGCGCGATGACGTGAAGGTCAAGGAGTGGTTTGAGGCCGCCTCGGACGTGCTCTTTCAGTTCCGCAACAGCCCGAAGGCCAAATTCAGCAGCCAGATGCACGAGGGCTGGAAGGCCCTGCTTGCGTTTGGGAATAACTGCCTGTTCGTCAAAGAGCTTCCGACCGGCGGCACGTCCTATCGCTACACGCACATCGGTGCGACGTGGATGGACACGGACGCCGAGGACAACGTGGACACGATCTTCTACGAGTACCGGCTCACGGCGAAGGCCGCCTGTGCTCGCTGGAAGGACAAGGCCCCGAAGTGCGCCAAGAACGCGCTGAAGGCTACCCCGTTCGCCGAGCACACCTACCTGCACGCGGTCCAGCCCAACGCCGACCATGACCCGGAGCGGGTGACGCAGGAGGCGATGGCCTACAAGGCGTACGAGGTCTCGGTCGACGATCGGGTCATCCTCGAAGAGGGCGGCTATCACGAGCTCCCGTACATGTGGTCGCGGTACACGGTGAATCCGTCCGAGGTCTACGGCCGCGGCCCGGCGATGCTCGTGCTGCCCGACATCAAGACGCTCCAGCAGATGGAGCGGGTATTCCTGCGCTCGGGTCAGAAGGTGGCCGACCCGCCGCTGCTCGCGCCCTCGGACGGGTCGATCGGTCGGGGCAACAAGCGGATCCAGCTCGGCGCCGGGAAGGTCACCTACGGCGGCGTGGACCCCGCGACGGGCAAGCCCTTGCTCCTCCCGCTCCAGACTGGCGCCCGGCTCGACATGACCCTCGAAATGGCCAACCAGCGGCGCCAGCTCATCCGCTCGGCCTTCTTCCTCGACTTCTTCGAGATCCTCGTTCAGGACCGCGTGGAGATGACGGCGACCGAGGTTCTCGAACGCGCTCGCGAGAAGGGCCAGCTCCTCTCGCCTATCGTCGGCCGGCAGCAGAGCGAGATGCTCGGGCCGCTGATCGAGCGGGAGATCAAGATCGCGCAGCGCCAGGGCAAGCTCCCCCCGCTGCCGCCCGCGCTGGTCGAGGCGAAGGGCGACTACGAGATCGAGTACGAGAGCGACGCGACCCGGATGCAGAAATCGGCCGAGGTCTCGGCGCTGTCCCGCGCGCTCGAAGCCGTGGCCCCGTTCATCGAGGCGAACCCGTCGCTGCTCTCGGTCTGGAAACAGGATGCGGTGATCCGCCACGCCTACGAAACGATGGGCGGGCCGACGCGGCTCGTCACGACCGCGACTGAGTACGAAGACATTGAGACCGCACAGGCCGAGGCGCAGGCTCAGGCCGCGCAGGTCGAGGCTCTGCCCCAGGTCGCGAAGGGCATGCGTGACCTCTCGGCCGCCGCCAGCACGAGGGCTGCTTGAGCGAGATCCCGACACCGGCCGACAAGGCCCGTGCCAAGATGACCCCCAAGCCTGTGGTGTCGGCCTTTCGCCGCGCCTTCCTCGCCGACACGCGGGACGCAAAGGTGCTGCTCGCGTGGTTTGCCGAGGCGTGCCATGCGGCCGAGACCGTGGCACGTGGAACCCCCGAGGAGACCTACCGCGCCATCGGTCGGCGCGAGGTCTGGCTCATGATGCAGGACGTTCTCCGCATCACCGATCAAGACATCCGCGACGTCCAAGAGTACGTCAGCAGGATGGGAGATTGACCCTATGTCTGCTGCTGCCCCGATTGCCCCGATCGAAGCCACGCCTGCGGCGCCTGCCGCACCGGCTACCCCGGCCTCGGCCGCTCCCGCGGCACCCACGCCGGCCGATCAGGCGGGATTTCCCGCCCTCAAGGGCGCGACCCCGCCGCCTGCGGCCGCCCCGGCCACGCCCCCGGCGCAGCCCAGCGGCGCACCGATGCCCGCTTGGATGGACGGGTGGAACGCCGACGAGATCGCTTTCGCACAGGCCAAGGGCTGGCACAAGGACGGGAAGGGCCCGGCCGACATCATGCGGTCCTACCGCAACCTCGAGCGCCTGCGAGGCGTCGAGGCGGACCGGCTCGTCAAGATCCCCGACCCCAAGAACGCCGAGGAGGTGGCCCAGTTCCGCACCCGGCTCGGCGTGCCCGAGAAGCCCGAGGGCTACACGAACCACGACGTCGAGACCCCGACCGGGGTGCTGCGCGCCGACCTCATCGCGAACATCAGCCACAAGATCGGGGCGACCCCGGATCAGCACGCCATGCTGCTCGACGCCACGGGCGAGCTCGTGCGCGACCTCTTCAAGACCGAGGCTGAGGACAGCGCACGCCGCAATGCCGCCGAGCTGGTCGACCTCAAGAAGGAATGGGGTCCGAAGTTCGACGAATACAACCAGGCCGTGGACTCGGCCATTGCCCAGCTCGGGCTGGATCAGGAGTTTGTCGAGGCCCTCAAGATCGCGGGAGGCGAGGCGAAAGCCCGTCGGGTGCTGGCGCAGATCGGCGTCAAGCTCGGCGAGCACAAGCGCCCGGCCGAGTCGTCGGTGCCCGGCCTGATGACGACGGACGTGGCCCGTGCCCGGATCGACGCCCTCAAGAAAGACTCGGCCTTCTTTGGCCGGCTCCAGTCCGGCGACGCGGACGCCCGACGCGAGTGGGAGCAGCTCCTCTCGATCGTCTCGGGTTGACGGATTCCCGACCGTTATGGTATGAAATGACCAGCGAAAGCTGACAACCCACTTCGAGCAGTGGGCCAAGGCGCGACAACCCCTCAGCGGGCCGCGCAGGCCGAAAGCTCAAGGGCCAGCGAATCGGTTCTCGATTCGGCCCCGCCTCTGTGGCGGACAAGCCAACCCGGCTTTTCCACTCCAACCCACATGAGGCACCTATGTCCACCGGCATTACCACGAGTTTTGCTCAGCACTTCGCGAGCAACGTCGAGCTCCTCCTTCAGCAGAAGCCCAGCCGCCTGCGCCAGGCCGTCATGGTCGACACCTTCCGCGGCTCCAAGCAGGCGCAGGTCGTCCAGCAGGTCGGCAGCCAGGCTGCGGTCAAGCGCACCACGCGCCACAGCGACACGCCGATCCTGAACACCCCGCACGATGCTCGGTGGGTCTTCCCCGAGGATTACGAGTGGGGCGACCTCATCGACAACGCCGACCGGCTCAAGTCGCTGGCGAGCTTCGACAGCCCCTACGTGCAGGTCGCCACGTCGGCCCTGAATCGCGCGATGGACGACGAGATCATGGCGGCGTTCTTCAGCGACACGACCAAGACCGGCGAGACGGGCTCGACCACGACCGACTGGACCACGTTCGTCGCGGCGAACACGGGCCACAAGATCGTTTCGGGCTCGGTCGGTCTGACCGTCGCCAAGCTGATCGCGGCCAAGAAGGCGCTGATGAAGGCCGAGGTCGATCTCGACGCCGAGCCGATCTACTGCGTCATCAACGCCGAACTGCACGCCGACCTGCTCACCGAGACGCAGGTCATCAGCGCCGACTACAACCGGCCGGTGCTGAAGGACGGTCGCATCGACCAGTTCATGGGCATTCAGTTCATCCACAGCGAGCGGCTGCTGCTTGCGTCGAGCGAGTATCGCTGCCCGGTCTTCGCGAAGTCGGGGCTGTGCCTCGGCCTGTGGGAGGACGTGAAGACCCGTGTCGCCGAGCGCGCCGACAAGAGCTTCGCGACCCAGGTCTACGCCTCGCTGTCCTGCGGCGCGACGCGGACCGAGGAGAAGAAGCTCGTCGAGGTGCTCTGCGCGTAACGAACGCTCGGGCGTGACGGCTCGGGCGGTGTCGTCCGGGCCGTCGCTCCCGAACACGCGATGCGGAGTCGCATCGCAGGAGAACGAAGACCATGGCTACCTATTACACTTCCGCGGTCAGCTCGACCAGCCTTCCCCCGCAGAACGTCAATGCGGCGTCGGGCACCGTGACGGGTTTCGCGCACGCTCGAGCGCGCAAGACCTACACGACCTACTCCAACGCCTCGCCCTACGTCGCGACCACCGACCTGCTCGTGATCGGCCTGTTCAAGCCTTCCGATCGGATCATGGACATCAAGTTCTACACCGACGGCGCGGGCACGAGCGGCGCGATCGACGTGGGTGTCTACTCGGTCGCGAAGGCGAACGGGTCGCTGTCCTACACCGTGATCGACGCGGATCTCTTCGCGTCGGCCAAGGCGACCGGCACGGCGATCCTCCACGGGTCGGCGACGGCCACGATCTTCACCGAGTCGACGAACCTCACGGACGCCGACCGGGGCAAGAAGCTGTGGAAGCTCGCGGACCTCGGCGCCGGGACCTACACCGAGGACCCGGGCGGCCTGTGGGCGATCTGCGCCGACTTCACCACGATCGAGGACGCGACCTCGTTCTACGGCTTCGAGATCGATTACGTCTCGGGCGACTAACCCACAACCAGCCGGCGGGATGGCTCACGCTGTCCCGCCGGCACGGGGGATCTCATGGCCGACAAGACGATCGGGCTCGCCACGAACCTCGAAGTGAGCCAGACCCTTATCAGCACGGCGGGCTCGATCAATTCCGGTGTGATTAGCGTGGTCATCGACGACGCGACCAGCGCGGCGGATATCGCGGTCCTGTTCGAGAAGGCCAAGATCGTGGCCATGGACTACTACCTGAAGCGGTAAGGGGGTCCGATGGCCACCGCCGTCGAGATCGCGAACATGGCGCTGATCGAGTGCGGCGCCGAGGCGATCACAGCCCTCAGCGACAGCACGGAGCGGGCCAGAGCGGTCAATGCCGCCTGGCCCTTCGTGCGTCGCACGGTGCTCTCCATGCACCCGTGGAACTACCCCACGAAGCGGGCCCTGCTCGACGAGGACGCGACCGATCCGGTCTGGGGGTTCGACACCCGCTACGACCTCCCGTCCGACTGCCTGCGCGTGCTCGAGGTCGACACCACGTACGACTGGCGCGTTGAGGCCGGCTACCTCGTGACGGACCACGCTGGAGACGACCTGGGCATCCGGTACGTCTACGACGAGACCGACCCGAGCGGATTCAGCCCGGCGCTGACCGACGCCCTCGTGCTGTACCTCGCCTACCGGATCATGCACAGGGTCACCGCCGACACGGCGACCCGGGACCGGATCGAGCGCCAGTGGCTCGGGTTCATGCCCGATGCCAAGTCGATCGACGGCGAAGAGCAGTCGGATGCCGAGATCGAGGAAGACACCTGGATCACGGCGAGGTTCTAGCGAGTGCCGAAGTCTGCACCGATCCAGCTCGGTTTCAACGGCGGGCGGTTCGACTCGCGGATGCAGGGCCGCGTCGATCTCGCACGCTACCGGCTCGGCTGCAAGACGATCGACAACTTCATTCCCACGGTGCAGGGCCCGGCGCTCAAGCGCAGCGGGACCCGCTTCGTGAAGCGGTGCTACGACACCGACGCCAAGACGCGGCTCATCCCGTTCGAGTATTCCCGCGATCAGGCGTACATCCTCGAACTATCCGAAGGCCGGATTCGGTTTTTCAGGGACAGCGGCGCCGTCCTCGAAGCGACCAAGAACATCGTCGGATCGCCCACCGCGGCCAACCCGTGCAGCGTGACGGTGACGGCTCACGGCTACGCGACCGGAGAAGAGGTCTACATCACCGGGTCGAGCCTACTGGCGATCAATGGGCAGTTCTTCCAGATCACCGTGACGAGCGCCGATGCGTTCACGCTTGGTTACTCAATGGTCGGAGAGACGACCGGCACCGGCGGAACAGTGGCCCGGGTCTATCAGATCGTCGACGGCGTTTCGTCGAACTCGATTCCGTGGCTTGAGGCCGAACTCAATTCCGTGGCCTTCGCGCAGGACGCGGATGTCATGTACCTCGTCCACCCGAACCACCCCCCGCACAAGCTGGCGCGCGTATCGGACACGTCGTGGACTTGCACCGAGGTCGAGTTCGCGTGGCCACCGATGCGCGAGGAGAACATCACGGATACGACGGTCTATGCGTCAGCCGGTTCCGGTACGACGATCACGATCGAGGCGTCAACGAACATCTTCACGGCCGACATGGTTGGCTCCTACTTCATGATCGGTGAGCTTCCCGAGTCGGTTCACCCGAAGTGGGTCGCAGACTCCACGATGTCGACCGAATACACGGGCAACATCGACGTGGGCGATCGGGTCCAGTATGAGGGCAACGTCTACGAACTGGTCGACAAGAACGGAAACACGAAGACCGGCACTATCCCGCCGACCCACGACGACCCGGGACAGATCGAGAACGACCGCGCGCAGGGCGAGAACGGGTTCGAGTTCGAATACATCAACCAGGGCTACGGCTACGGCAAGATCGAGACGTATACCGACGCCAATACGATCGTGATCGACGTCGACAACTACGGGATCCCGCTGCCCGCTTCGGTCCTGAGTTCGGGTCGGGCCACGAAAAAGTGGGCCATCGGCGCGTTTTCGGAGGAGTACGGCTACCCGTCCGCGGTGGCATTCTTCGAGCAGCGGCTGTGGCTCGGCGGCACCGAGCGCGACCCGCAGACGTTCTGGGGCTCGCGGACGAACCGCTACGAAGACTTCCAGATCCGCAATGACGACCCGGCGGGCGGCCTCAAGTGGACGATTGCCGATGGTCGCGTCAACACGATCCAGTGGATGACGGGCGAGGATGCGCTGCTCGTCGGGACGCGCGGCGGTGAGTTCACGGTCCAGAGCAACAGCCAGGACTCGGGCATTACCCCCGACAACGTGAAGGTGAAGCTGCGATCGAACTACGGCAGCGCCGATGGCGTCGCTCCGGTCTTCGTCGATTCGGCGCTGATGGCGGTCCACCGCGACGGGAAGCGCGTTCACGAGCTGATCTACGACTTCGACACCGACCGCTACACGGGCGCCGACATCACGTCTTTCGCCCATGACGTGCTCGGATCGGGTGCCGTCGGCATCACCTACGCGGCCTCCCCTCATCGGCAGATCCTTGTTCACACCGAGGACGGCGCCCTCGTGACGTGTACCTACGTCCGCGACGAGGACGTGATCGGATGGGCCAACGTCACGATCGGCGTCGAGTCGAACGTCGACGCAACGGTCGAATCGGTCGCTGTGATTCCGCACCCCGACGGAGACCAGGATCAGGTGTGGATCGTCGTTCGGCGCCCGGTCGGCCTCGCCTATGAGCGGTGGGTCGAATACTTCGAGCGCCCGTTCGAGGAGGGGGACGCGATTGCCGATGCCGTCTTCCTTGACGGGTCGACCACGTACACGGGCAGCTCGGCGACGACGATCTACGGCCTGCTGCACGTCGCAGGGCGCGAGGTGGACTACCTGCGGAACGGAACGCTGGGAAGTGGAACCGTCAGCAGCACGGGTAAGCTGACCGTCTCGGCGACGACCAAGATTCACATCGGGTGGAGCTACCGAGCACAGCTCCAGACGCTCGACTTCGAGCAGGGCCAGCCGCCCTACTTCACGACGATGGGCGACCGAGGGCGCGTGGTCTCGTCGGTGTTCCGGCTCCACAACTCGGGCGAAGGGTTCGAGTACGGGCAGGACCTCGACGGGACCATGGACGAGTGGGCCCAGACGGACCAGCTCTACACGGGCGACACTCCCGAGTTCACGCTGCCGGGCGGGTTCCGTCGCAACCGGAGCGTTGCGGTTCGCCACTCCGATCCGGTCCCTTGCACGGTCGTCGCGATCATGCCGCGAATGCAGTCGGAGGGCGGCTGACATGGGCGAAGTCGCTGCGCTGCTCGGTGGGGCTTCGGGTGTCGGCGGGACCGTCGTCGAGGCGATGGGCGCTCAGTACGAGGGCGAGGCCGCCAAGGCTTCGGCGTCCTACAACGCGCGGCTGGCGATGGCGCAGGCTCGGGCCCGGGCCGAGAAGATCAGGGCCGACGCGAAGCGGGTGCGGGGCGAGAACATCGTCCGCACGGCCAAGTCGGGCGTTCGCATGGAAGGGTCGGCGCTCAAGACGCTGACCGAAAATGCGTTCAAGACCGAAAAGGCGGCGCTCAACGAGCTGCGCGCAGGTCGGGCGGCCGCGGACCTCTACCACGCCGAGGGCCAG
>JACCDY011314237.1_pt1 | contig 10361 bp, 8 predicted proteins | sample 7446391 | NCBI WGS metagenome assembly JACCDY01 (sample SAMN15323451, study PRJNA562643) | freshwater metagenome | isolation source: river surface water | place: USA:Blue River Watershed | collected 2017-08-18
ACTCCTTGACGCGCTCAAAGGTCTCCTTTGTCAACTGATCATCAATCATATTAACATTGCTAATGTTCATTTTTTCGACTTCACGCACTTTGGACTGCAACCCGCGGACTTCTGATTTGAGCGCAACGATGCGTTTCTTGTATTCATCCTTGACTTTGGTGGCCGTGGCACCGCGCTCGCCCTTTAATGCCACGAGTTTTTCTTCAAACGTCGCGATGTCTATCTTGAGCCCCTCGATGCGGTCTTTGTAGAAGTTGACGTTGAAGCCGCTCATATCCACCGGCTCCTTAGAGATGTACCGGTGAATCTTGACCGTCCACTCGTTCTTATCATAACTCAAGTCGCTGTGGCTGCAAAAGCGCGCTGCGCGCCCTACAGTTTGCTGCTCGGCAGACAGCGACAGCAGCGGCTCAAAGATGTGCACGTGCCGCACGCCCTTGAGGTCGACGCCCTCGTTGTAGCCTTGGGATGCCAGAAACACGTGGACGTATTGACCACGCACATTCTCGCTGCGGTTGAATGCCTTCACAAGTAGGTTCAGGTTTTCTCGCTCTGCCGACAGCTCCGCGCTCAAAGCGAGTACATAGCGCTTGGCCACTGGGTAGCTCTCGCCCGCCTCCAAGGCCCGGACCATCTTGCGGGCCTCCGAGAGAGACAGCTTTTTGTAACCCAACTCGGTCTCCAGGAAGCGTGCAATGGCGGGGATGCCTTGCCCTCCAAATCCGCGGCGCTCGTAAAATGCGGAGTACACGTAGTGCTTCTCATCCTGGGCGGCGGCAATGTTTTCCAGTAGCAGGGGCACCTTGGCAGAAAACTCGCCGATCACCAGATCCTTCTCAAAGTTGTACAACATATTGGAGTACTTGCGTGCCTTTTTGTAGTATTTTTCCAGCTGGTCCTTTTGAACGAGCGCGTCGTAATCCCTAACTGACTGCAACTCTCCGTTGTAGGCCTCGACGTACTTGATAAACTGCTTCATGGTCATGGGCGCCTCTTGTGCCCTTTCGTACGCAACCTTGGGAAACTTGGAGTAATCCTTTGACATGTCAAAATAGCTCACGAGACCCTTGATGCTGTCCGCAAATGCCTGCATGCTCTCCTCGCTCTTGGCGTCAGGCACCCGGATGGCGCGAGCCCGCTTGTCGCGCACCAGGTTCAACAGCGCGACAATGTCAGCGGGCGCGTTGCCCGGCGTGGCGGTAAGGATGACGATCTTCAAATTCTTGGTCCGGTCGTTGTTGTAATCCGACAAAAACTTGCGCACCGCGTCGTTTTCCGCACGTTGGTTGGGGAGCGGCTTGAAGATGTTGTGCACCTCGTCGATGACCAACACGGCGTCGTTGAGGTAGTTCTTGTGGCGCTCGATGTCTTCTGGTTTTTTCACCCGCTTGAGGGCATTGGCAATGAGCAGGTAGTGCGCCAGTTGCGCAAATGTTAGGAATTTAACCTTGCGCTTGTCAAAGGCCGCCTTGACCTGATCCTGCGACATGCCCTTGAAGCGCGGAAAGAACCGCATCGCGCACTTGTGAAAGTTGGAGGGTGGGTTGCTGCCCGACGCCTCCACAGACGTCACAAAGACGATGTTTTTGGGAGTGTCCCAAAAGGCATCAAACACGCCGGTTGCGGTGCAAGTTTTGCCACTGCCAGTAGAGTGCCACACCAGCAGCCCGCGGTTGCTGGACCCGGGATGGAGCGCCATGCCCCTCATCACCATGCTCACGACGGCCTGAGGAAGCGACAACGCATTCTTGGATAGCTCCTTTGACGTGCACCGGTTGCCCTGCCCAAATAGGGGTAAGTGCTTGGGCGGCTTGTACTCCCCGCTCAAGAAGACGGTCTCGAGGTAGGATTGAATGTCCCCGCGCACGATGTCCGCTGGCCAATCGTCGGGGAAGGCGGATGGCGGCAAGCTCTCATAGGCGCTGACAGACATGCAGTCGTTCAACGACCAGTGGCACTGCGGGTCTTGGTTGCAAATCTCCTTTCCATCCTCTGTGTACTTGTCGCCGCAGTAGGCGTCCTTGTCGTTGACCCAACAGTTGCCATCATCCCTTTTGTTCGTGCGCTTTGCCGTCTTTTCGCGCCACACACCGTTCACGTCCTTGCATTGCGCCTCGGTCCGAACCTTAGGGTAGAAGCGGCCCGTGGCGTCCTTCTCTGAAGAGCCTTTCTCGCTCACCATGCAGTCCCCGTAAGGCGCCTTGAAGGGGCGTTTGGCGATGAGGCTCTCCAACGTGTCGTACTCAAAGACGTCGATGTCTGGATTGTACTCGCCCCGCTCGCCCAGCTTTTTCCGGCACACGCGATTGCGACGTTTCTTCTCGGTCTTGAGGAACCGTTGCATTCTTGAAAAAAACAAATATTTTTTGTGGCGTCAGCCCCGGTTTTGAGACACAACCGCATCGTACTCGTTGTCGTACAACAAGTACCAGACGTTGAGCGCCACCGTCCTCCCGTACCTCTGCGCTCGGCCTACAACCTGTTTCTCGCTCTCCGAGTCAATCTTGTGGAACATAATGATGTCGGTCGTGTTTTCTAGGTTCAAGCCGCTGCCATAGTGGCGCGTGTTGGCAAGGAGCACGCGCAGGTCGCCGTCCTTGTAGCGCTGCAGGATCCGGTTGACCTGGCCCTCGTTGCCCTTCAAGAAACTAAAGCTCACGCCCATCCTCGTCAGCGAGCGCGCCACGTTGTCAAAGGTCGTGTCGTATGCAGAGTAGACAATGACCTTTGCTTCGGGGCTCTCGCTCAGACGCTGCATGATGATCTCCAGGTTTTTTATCTTGTCGTGCCGCGCGCTGACGTCGGCATCTGTGGTATCTCCTTCTGCGCCTAGCGCCGCCGCGGCGTCGTTGACGACCAGCAGACTCTTGGGGATGAGGCCGGTCTTGCACAGAGGGCACGTGGAGCGCGTGGTCAGCCACAAATTAATGCACTTGAAACAGTAGGCATTCGAGCAGCACGGGGCGATCGTCTTCATGGCGATGTCGTCGTAGCAGATGCTACAGATGTCTGCCTCCCGGATGCGCTCGTTGATGCCCTCGATCCTGCGCTTCACCGCGTCGCGCCGGCCCGCCAGCACGCCGATCTCGTGGGCGCGCTCGGCGTCGTCCTGGAACTCTAAAGAATGCGTGAAAGCCAGGCGCACCTCGGCATTGTGGAGGTCGCGCTGCAGGCGGGCTATCTGGATGGCGATGATGTTCTCCTCGGTGCCAACGTGGGTGGGGCTGATCAAGCGCATCGCCTGCGCCACGTCGCCCGCATTCAGGGATTGGATGACCTCGTTGTGCACGTAACCATTGAGGGTGTGGATGGGGATGGGCGTCAGGCATCGAATGAAGTTGGTGCGGACCTCGGGCAGCTCGATGGAGGTTTTGACAAACCGGTCGTTGTTTTTCACGACCAAGGCCTTGACGTAATCGCGGGACAAGTTGTTGTACAGATCTACAAACAGGTCCTTGACGAATCCCGAGTTTCTCAAGCCATCTGCATGCCACACCGTTCGTTGAGTGTAGTAGTCGCGACTGCTATACCCCCTCGGGCACAGCAGGTTGCCATAGCTGGCTGTGACAAACCAGTAAAAGTTGCTGTCGATGGTCATGCAATGCGGCAAGTTTTGGTTGTCGATTTCGTCATAGATGACGCGTTGCAGCTTGTAGCTGCGCGAGGTGATGTAATGGCCTAGGCGTGCATAAAAGGAGGAGGTCACAATCACAAGGTCGTAATCCGGCAGGTCATTCCTTTGATGGAAGCGCTCCACGTGCCGGTCCTTGGAAACAATGGTGTAATTGAGGCCGTCCGTGAAAGTGCGAATGTATGTTTGCCATTGCGATGCCAGGTTGTGCGGCACGACGAGCAGGTTTGTTTTGACGTTTGTCCCTTGGTCGGCAAAGCACATCACGACCCGGTTGTTTCCATAGGTCTTGATGGTGCTCACGCTGCGCGAAATGTCATTGGACAGCAACAGCCCCAGGATGGCGTAAGACTTGCCAGATCCCACGGAATCGCCGATGACACCGACCTGCGTGCGGATGTAGTCATCTGGCGTGACACCATTCTGAGGCACGCGCAGGGAGGACAGTGGTATTCTCTCATTCTCATACTGCCTGCACCGATGGATGAGCGCGAGCTGGTGCGGCCACAACCTGACTTTGGCGGTCCGCGGCTGGTCACAACGCGGGCTTGTGTCGTCGAGCTCATCCACAATGATATCAAACGGCGGCGGGGTAGTCATTGAGTTGACAACCGACTACGCTCTTATACCGGTTCTCAAGCATCAGTCCCACGCAAGCGCGCGGTATTAAAAACGCTATCGAGAGTGGTTTTGTCTGCGCGTAACTTAAGAAAACATTCTACCCACCAAAACAACATGAGCATCGAGGACATCGACTACCTAAAAGAAAATAGCACACAAGACAACTTTATCCTTCACATTGACAGCGCACTACGTGACCGCGCCGTGTACCCCAAACCAAACCAATACGTCATCACCTTCGACCAGCCCTTCAGGCACGTCTTTGGCATAGATGTCTTAGACGCGTCCATACCATCCACCATGTTCAATGTGGATGTCAACAACAACACGCTGCGCGCCGGCATCTACAAGATCAACAGCATCTTTCCGCCCGAGACGTTCAACAACGTCATCCCCGTAAACGACTTTTTAGAGGACAACCGCGTGCCGGCCACCTTTGCTGGCATCAATGCCGTTCGAGACGCCGTGTTGCAACGCATTGATCTGGAGCCCATCTTGGCAGAGTTGTATGGCATTCAAGGCTTTGAAGATGTCATGGCCGACACAAATTTCATCTCCAATCTTGCCCCCTTTACGTACAAAATCTTGGTGACGTCGTACTCGGCGCTGACATGGGCTTACAACTACGACAGCCGCACGGTGAAGCCTCAAGATCCCGCCGAGGTGGCGACCCTAGACTACACCTCCGTCCCGGACTTTGCCTTTGACACGCCATTCTTCAATTACGACGCCGCGCACGCGACCTACTTGCAGCCGCGCCACATCAAGAAGCTGGTCTACAGCCCCAATGCGCTCGACCAGGGCTTCCTCGTTGCCGTCAGACGGTTGCTGGTACGCCCCTACGAAAAGGTCATCTTGGAGAAGCAAGAGGTGGACGTGTTGGTGAATGGCGCTTCCGAGCTACAGACATTCTTCTTCAAAAGGGACTTCACATATGCCCCCTCGGTGGAGGCAAGCTGCAAGTTTACGTTGTACATCAACTGCGACGAAGCCAACCGCCAGTATGTCCGCCAAATGCTTGAGGATTCGCCGGCGCACCTGCAAACCTTTGAAAAAGAGGCCGGTGAAAGCGAGGCGGATGCCTTTAGGAGGTGGCTGCTGTTGCGGGGCAAGCCCTATTTCGATCCTGAAGTGGCCTACACCGATCCCCAGCGCATCGAGAAGCTCGCGCTCTTGCAAGAATACCGCGAGGGCTACAACCTACGCAACGCTGGGGCTGAGGACATCGTCAATATGACCAACGGCTTGAAAACGGCCAAGCAACTGTACGACACGTATGTTGCCCTAAGCGGTGGCCAAACCGACGCGCGCTTCATGTACATCTTTGAATTCACGCACCACAACACAAAGTACTACTTACAGTGGGGACTAGCCGACCGCGACAATCGAGGCGAGGCCCCCCTCTCGACGCGCCTACTGGTGCGGGTGATTGAGGAATTCTCCAAGAGGGCGCGCGACGCCCTAGTGTACAAGTTGGATCAAGGCCCCGTGCACTCTTTTTCAATGCAAAGGATTGCCAATCGTTCCTACCGCGTGGTGTGGTATTACTGGGTGCCCACAAGTTATGCGAGCGGCACCAAGGTGTACGTGCCGGAGACGGCCACGATGAGCCTCACCGCTGGCCCAGCGGGGGAAAGCAATACCGTCGTCACGACAGAAGCGGTTGAGCCATCATTTGCGTATGCATCATTCAGTTCCCTTTTCGGCGCCACCTTGTACTACATGTACATGGGATTGCAGTACTACATCTACAACATTGGCAACTACGGTGTGTCCAACTTCTTGGCAGAAACCCGCCGAGTGTTCACCAGTGGGCTAGCCTTCGAGGCCAACCAAAGCTTGACGGAGCAGATCCAAATCGACAACGCAGCAGGTGATGACATCACGTTGCGGCCTAAGCTCCGCTTCAGCCTGGATGACTTTGGATTTTTCTTCGACATGGAGGTCTCCACGATCCGCACGGTCATGGGCTTTGACGAATATGCGGCGGATGACAACGGAGGGGCGTATCGCCGCATTGTGGTGCCAAACAACAACCGGATCTTTGCCTCCAACGCGTTTGACGCCAACGGCAATCTGATCACGAATGCGTCGCGCATGTTCACTGGGGCCGCCGTCCACAGGCTCATTGCCCCCGGCGTATTGTACCTCTTGGGCACACGATATTGCGTGTTGCGGTGCGACGAATTGGACGACCACATCTACGGCAGCCGGTCTTACGGGCCGTGGTCCCCAGGCATGGCAGTGCTCAAGATGTTCAATGTCAACGACGTTGCGCACCAAAGGATCGACTTTGTGAACTTTGCACGCAAGCCCTTTCATCCTATAGGCAAGTTGGACAAACTCACGTTGAGGTTTGAAACCAGTGACGGACAGCTCTACGACTTCAAGGGCATCAACCATCTGTTGGTCTTGTCCGTCAAGTACTACGTTCCCTCGCAAAAGCGCGGCTTCCAAGGGTCCGTGCTCAACCCCAACTACCAAAAAGATTTCGCGAGCTACTTCCTAGGAAGGGGCATCGCCTATAAAGAACCAGAGTCTGATGAAGAAGACGACGTAGAAACGTTTCCAGGTCGTCACGTAAAGAAACAAATTCGGTACGGCGGCGCAGAGGCCTCTTCAGATGGGGGCACGGATTACACAGAGTCGTCTTCAGAGTTCGACTTTCAACACTAACTCTTAGAAAGCTGCATACATATCGCCATCAAAGCCCTCGATGGTATCCATGGGGCTCATCATTGTAGGGGGGGTGGTGAGGTCGAGCATGCCGGTGTTGTCAGTGGCTGACATGTCGGCGGAGGTCATGGAGTCAAGCATAGGGGGAACCTCCATTTGAGGCATGTCTGGCGTCTCCTCCTCGTTAAAGGAGTCGGTGCCTTGGTCGTATGAGTATGAAGTGTCCTCAGGCATCTCGGGCATGTCGGTCTCCTCTGGCATCTCGGGCATGTCGGTCTCCTCCGGCATATCCTGCATGTCGGGATCGTACTCCTCGTACTCCTCAACCTCAGCATCATACTGGACGTCCTCATCTTCTTGGTACTGACCGTCATCCTCTTGGTACTGACCGTCATCCTCTTGGTATTGCGCCTCTTCCTCACCTTCGTACTCGAAAGCCTCCGAGGGGTATTGGTGCATGCCGCCGCCGTGGTGCATGCCGCCACCGCCGCCGTAGGTTTCCTTTGCGTAGATGGAACCCCCAAAAGTACTGATAAAGGTCAGTAGGACCAACAGAATCACAAAGATGATGAAGAGATCGTGCATCGCTGTTTATGAATTTACATTAGAAAAAATTTCCGAGTGTATTTTTTTGTCAACATCAATCAAAGTAAACGGTGATGTTGTCAGGTACTGATCTCAATTATGCATATGCAAGGGAATTTGAGCAACACATTGCCAAGCCGGCCGCCCAGCAAAAGCAGAGCCTTCCCAGCCCCGAGCAACCCCGCCAGCCGCCCATGACGCCTCCCAGCCCAGCGCAGCCCGTTCAACCAGAGGCCGTGCCCTTGCCCGCGCCGCTGCCCTCCAACATGTCCAGCATGGACAGTCCTTTGTTGACCTCGGATGAAAAGCTGTACCTGTTGTCCTCAGAGCTAAAGAGGCAGCGCGACATGTTGCAACAGTCCAACGCGCAACCCGGCTACGTGGACAAGATGTGGACAAAAAAGAGAGACGTCCTACGCTTGGTGATGTTCACGTTTGTGTTCATGTTGGCCCTGAGCTTTCATTGGGTGGCCAAGCACTACCTCGAGGCGCACCTAGAGGCCAACCTGCTGTCCCCGGGCAAGGAGTTTCTGCTGCGCGCCTCGTATCCGCTCGCGATCCTATTCCTTGTTTGGAACCTACGGGTTTTCAACAAGTGACCACGTTACGCAATGGAGCCACGGCGCAAGCCGGCCGCTTGAAGGTTTTTTTTCTCACACACCACCTCGGGTCCCATGGCATCAGCGGGGACAGAGGTTTGTGGTTGATCGCCGCCCAGCCTCTTTTCAATGAGGGCCATGCAGGTCTTTTCCAACATATCGAGGCGCTTGTTCATTTGCTCTAGATGCACCATCACCAACTCCAACTGAAACTCGAGAGACGAGTCGGACGAATGAACAGCTGCCCTCCTCATTTTAGGTTTTGGTATATATATTTCGTGCCATTTTGTTCGCGTGCCCTGAAAATGAAAAAGGTTTGGAAATAGTAAATGAACTTGGCACTGCTGTCACTGGTGGCGTCTTTGGTCGTTCCTTTGATCGCGGCCTATTATGCAGCACGTATGTACATATACCTTAAGACGCGCAACAACGAGGACGACATCGACTTTGAGGACATTGAGGATGGTGTCCAAAAGCCCAAGGTGATCAGCGTCCAAGAGGCACGCGGTGCCTTGAACGTGTTTTTCATCGTCTTTGTATTGTGCCTCGGCGTTTCCGGGGGCATCGCTGTGGCCATCAAGGGTGTGGCAACCGTACTCAGCGTTGCGGGTAGTGCACTGAATATCAAGACATGGGTGGTATTGGGCATTGCGATTATCATCCTTTACCTAGCCGCTTCTGGCATGTTTTCCCTGCCCAAAGAGACCAGCATGTTTTTATCTTTCCAATCTGTGAAGGTAGAGAACGATAAGGTTTACGTGAGCGACCTCCATGGCTTTTTGCGCGACTTTGGCATGGCGATGGTCATTTTGTTGGTGTTTGCGATTATCTTGTGACGCTGTGCTTGATAAGGAACATAATCCCTGCGACCATGTAAAACGCCAGCAACATCAGTAGTTGGTTGTTTAGCATTGCCCGCACGCTTGCCGGGTCCGTTTGCGTGCCGTCCTTGAGGAGGATTGACACGAATGCAAACAGCGTGAACGCTCCGACGACCGTGGCGTTGAAGACGAGGTGGTCCTTGCTCGTCACGAAAAGCAACATCGACCTGAAGAGTTCGGGGTCCACCTCGACGCCGAAAAAGTCCAGCAACAGTATTTTTATCAACATGCCGATGGCGATGAGGGCCAACACGGCCAGGAGAATAAAGTAGTAAAACATGAACACGTACGACACGACGACGAGGAATAGCGTCACCTTGTTTTGCGTGACATAGAGCAGCTGCTCATCGATGTGTGTTTGGAAGTACCATTTCAGCATAAACCACGCGGTGATGCCACACGCCAACATAGCTACAGATGAGAGCACCATGCTCGCCTTATTTTATCGCCTTGAAATTTTTTATGCTCTCTCTGTAAAGGTTTAGGGTCACCAAAATGAACAACACCACAAAACCAAACAACGCGTACAACAATTCGAGTGGTTTCCAATCTCAGTATCCACCCCAGCCGCAGTATCAGCCGCAACCTCAGCCTCCACCACAGTATCAGCCTCAACCACAACCACAACCGCAACCTCAGCCTCAACCACAGCCTCAACCACAGCCTCAGCCTCAGCCTCAACCTCAACCACAACCACAACCTCAACCGCAGCCTCAACCTCAACCCCAGTATCAACCACCTCAACCACAGTATCAACCACAGCCTCAGCCTCAGCCTCAACAACCCCAACAACCACCTCAACCACAGTCTCAGCCTCAACCCCAACAACCCCCTCAACCACAGTATCAACCACAAACCCAACCTCAACAACCTCAACTACAATTACCGCAATCGCAAACACAACAACAACTACCACAACCTCAAGCGCTCCAATCACTGCCAAATATCAACACGATCACCAAAAAGAATGGCCAAACTAACAACAACAGCGGGAAAAACAATGGTCAACAAAATGCTGTTGCAACCAACAACAGCGGGAAAAACAATGGGCTACAAAATGGTGTTGCAACCAACTCAAGGAAAAACAATGGGCTACAAAATGGTGTTGCAACCAACTCGAGGAAAAACAATGGGCAAGTAAATAGTCGCGTACCCCAAAATGCGTTGGCACTAGTACCTAGGAATAACGGCGCACTAGCACTAGTACCTAGGAATAACGGCGCATTGGCGCTCGTACCCCGGAACAATGCATCAAGGGCGCTTGTACCAAAAGCAATGGGTGCAACCGCGCTTGTACCTACAGCCATGGGTGCAACGGCGCTCGTACCAAAAGCAAGGGGTGCAACGGCGCTCGTACCAACAGCCATG
>JACCDY010081671.1_pt1 | contig 10356 bp, 7 predicted proteins | sample 7446391 | NCBI WGS metagenome assembly JACCDY01 (sample SAMN15323451, study PRJNA562643) | freshwater metagenome | isolation source: river surface water | place: USA:Blue River Watershed | collected 2017-08-18
AGCCGGAAGCGGGGTTGGGATAAACACTTAATTTTTGCTCATAAGGAATCATTTCCTCAACGTCATTCACAACATTTTGAAAGTCAAGACGAGAAACAATGAAATCAAGTCCTGAATTAATATAGGAACCAGCGACAATCAATTTTCCATCATTTTGGAATTGGGCTACACCTCTAATATACAATAGTTGTTCAATATCAATGGTTCCGTCACTGGTGTTCATTGATATTGGTTCACCTTCATCAGAGAGTTGAGCAATGTGATAAAAAGTGGAATTCTCTTCCGAGCAACAGGCATCACCAGATCCTAAAACAAATAGTTGGTTATTGGGATTGAACATAAATTGATAAAAATGATTACAGGGTGCGTTGTAAGCAAATTCTTCAATTCCATTGATTCCAAAATCAAGATCTAAAACCCCATTAGAATTTAATCTGACCAATGCCGAAGTATTCTCTTCTAAAAGTAAGAGAATATCTCCATCTTCCAAACGACAAATATCCGCTACGCCATAATAATCATTGGGCGCAAATTCAATGTCTAATTCAAATAATCCGCCGTTTCCAAAATCCGTTATTAATTCTCCACTGGTTGGTTCTAATTTCCATACCGTTAAAAACCTTTGATAATCCCAGTTAATATAAGAAGTGCCAATGCATAATAAAGTGTCTTGTATGAAATACAATTGAGAAATAAACTCACTATCATAGTCAACACCAATTGCAGAAAGTCCAGTTGAACCATGTTCCACCACAATGCTGCCATTTTCACTTATCTTGTAAATTGCGTTGTGCATAGAGCCATCTACGTATTTACCTCCAGCAATAAAGAGTTCTTTATAGGGTCCAATTATTGCGCTTGAAAGACAACCGACAGTTTCAAAAGTGGTTACAATACCGTTGTTTCCATAACTTGAGTCAATTGAACCATCGGAATTCAGGCAAAAGACCTTAACACAATCAGTCACGTTCTGCATGGATGTACTTTCAACAACACGAGCGATTAACAGTATTTTATTTGACTCAGTACATAATATAAAAGGAATGTAGGCCTGAATTAGTGTGTCCGGAGAGTAAATAAAAATTCCATTGTCCGCAAATGTTGTATCCCTTGTTCCATCAGGGTTCACTCTAAATACAAAAACTTCTTGATTAGGTGAACTGCCATAACCTGCTACCAGAATTTTACCGTCAGATTGAATAGCAATGGATTCTGTTCTGTCTGTGTAACTTTGATTAAAATACATCCTGCCATCACCATCAAAAGAACTATCCAAATAATTTTCATCTTGGCTATAGAGCATTATACTAATGCACAATGGTATAAGAGTAAGCAAATATTTCATAGCGTTATAAATTTATTATTATTGATTAACCACATTCAATTTGATGCTCACCACCACCTTGTCAAAAGCAATGAGTTGAACAATGTAAATACCGCTTTCATAGTTTTTCAATGAAAGTTCTACCAAACCATGGGTGTTGGGTTGGAATGAATTCATCAGTCTTCCTTGTGGGTCATACACTTGAATGGTAGCGTTTCCATCCGCTTCTATGGGATAATGCAGCCAGGCGGAACCGGAAGCGGGATTTGGCCAAACGCCAAGCAATGGCAGTTCTTCATTGCGCTTATCCTTTCCAATTTGCAACGACCGGTATTGAATGGGAACCCTTGGCTCCGGTTCAAAATCAGCTAGGCCTATTTCTTGTAAAATACCCAATGCCATGGTGTTGCTCCAATCGGTCGGGTTTTCATAAATCATCCAGAGTTCATTAATTTGTGTAGAATCCAATAAACTCCAATCACCTGCAACAGCTTGTTCCATTTCAATAATTTTCTTGAAGTTGGCCAGCTTGGGTTCGCTCAAGACAGGCGCGATTGCACCAGCATAATCTTGTTTGGAAGCCAGCAAAGAGGCACGGCTTCGCAACATCACTAATGCATCCGATTGGTTTATTTCATCGATGTACTCATTCAGATAAATCAACTGGTCGGTTTCCAGTTCAGGGTTGCTTTCGTAAGTGAGACCTGCCTGCGCAACCTGCTGAATGAGTTTATCGCGGTGTGTGGCAAGCCCCATGATGTTGAGTTCCATCAAGGTTCGCAAGCTGGCACCTGCGTCAGCATCGTATAGAAACGCCATAAAGAACGGACTGAGTATTTCCGCCCGTTCAATCTCTGCAATCATTTCCTTTCGAAGCGCACTGTTTGCAAGAAATACCTCTGTAAGATGCCATGGGCTTAGTCGTGAGGCCTGCGCAATCAACTGGCGCATTACTTCGTCACTCAAAGGAAAACGTTGAATGAGCAAATCACGATAGTATTGGCTCTCGTGTGGAAATGCTTCATTGAGTAGGTCAATGGTGCTTTGCTTTTGATTGTTGTCAACCACAGTGTTGTAGGTATATTTTGCACTCTGCAACTCAACTTTCACGGTATTTAGTTGTGCAATGATACCACCGATGCCTCCCGGTGTTTGGCCACCACCACCACCATAAGTGTTGGGACAATCTGTTTCATCATACGGGTTAGAAAAATCTATTGAATTCGTCATTAGGATGACCTCATTGCCATCAGGATGTGTTGAGGTACTTCCAGCGCAATCAGGTATTGTATTTGGTTGGTTGTGGCAGACGTAAAAAAGATGTTCTACATTGTAAGGGTCGTTCACCCAATCGCTTACGGTACCGAGGCAATCATCCACACTGAAACGATTTCCAGAAATTTGATTAGAATTCCCATTCCCTTGATTTCCTCCCTGCACCCAACGCATGGTGGTGTTCTGGTCGCGATAAACATCAGTTTGACCATTGGTGTAGGTGTTGCAGAAAAGTTGCAAGCCTATTTGGTCTGACAAAGGTTCAGGGTCAAATGTTCCATTCACACCAGAAACAAAATCTTGATTTTCCCTTGTCACATAAGTCCCCAACCTCATCTCATTAAAATCATTGTTCCTTATTTCATTGGAAAAGTCACCGCTGTTGTCCACCCAAATGCCTAAGGCGTTGGGATAGTCCTCTTGGACAAGTGGATCATTGCTTCCCATGAATTGGTTTTGCTCAACTACAAACCCAGTGCTGTTGGATAGATAGATGCCCCGCTCCATACTTGCATTGGTGCTGAATCCATCCGCATCGGGCAATACAAAGTTGTTTTGGTATAACTGAACATTGTCCGTGTTTTTATTCACAATGCCATAAAGGCAATACTGAAACTCCTGTTGTTTGCAGGTATAGAAGGCCAGCGGATTATTGAATCCAAATGATTTGATCCCGTATTGCAATTTGTAAAATGTAGTCTGATCAAGATCTCCTAAGTTACCATCCCAAGGATCATTGTTTCCATCCACCATAAAACTTGCTTGGTAAGCATAAATTCCTGTCCCTCGTTCTTTCCAATTGTAAACACTTAATGGCGTGGTATTCATGAAAGAACAATTGGTGAAATTGATTTTATCAACCGTTGTCAACCATGCATGAAAAACAGGGGCAAGATTGGGATGGTTCAAGTGTGCATCAGTAATGAAAGTGCAATTGTTGAATACAGATTTGTTCTGAAGAAAATTACCCGCAATATTGATGCAGTGGAATTTTTTAAAAACAACACCGTACTGATTGTTTCTAAACGTGCTGTTGTACGCCCGTATTATTCCTCCTGCGTTTGTTTGATTTGTTCCCACTTCTACAGCTTCTAATGCATGCTCTATGGTGGAGTTGTTCATGTATAAGTACCCTTGATCACCATTAATGGGAGGGTTTTGGTCAATGTTAAATGAAGCATTTGTAGTTCCCAATAAATTAATACCCGGCCACATCATTCCGCCGCAAGATAGAGCAGTAAAGGTGGTACCATCCAAACGAACATAGGCCCCTTTTTCAATGATAACATCGGCGTCTTCATCAAACTCAAAAATCATATTGGTGATGGTGGTACTTGTGCCTGTAGGAAAGATGAGGTCGTCAACAATTCTTACCGGAATTATACTGTTGTCAAATGGATTGTTGTCATAGGACCATAGTCCATCGGTTGTCGTATTGACAATTAGTCCTTGAAAATCAATGATGTTGGCTTGATCAGTGCAGCATGTGGAGGTCGAAAAAAAATCAATTATTTCAGCAGCATTGAACGCTTGAGTCTGTATGCTATTAAAATTGGATTCTTCCGCTTGGTAAGAATAATGACTTGGAAACGTTCCGATATTTATTGTGGTGCTGACATTCGGAATCCAAAGGCTTGTTGAGGGATGATTTACATCGTAAATTCCAGCAAGTGTATTGTCATCACCCAAAAAATAAATGGCATCATTAGAACCATCTGGAGTTTTATTTCCTTCAATTCTTGTATTATCGTAATTGTTTAGATTTGAAATAGAATAAGGCATTCCATGTGCATTGCCATCGTTTAAACTAATGTAGCCAATTATGGGATCTCTATGCTGTGAAAAATACAAGTATTGTCCATTGGGTGAGAATTCCAGCCCCGCTATAGCATTACTAGTAGTATTTGGGGTTGGAATAAATGAAGTTTGATAACCATCAACATTGATGATCATTCCATTGGTATCTATTCGGGCAATAACCAAGTTGTTGTGAAAATTAGATGGTAAATCAGGATCATAGAAAGGGCATTCTGCAGTTGGAAAGGCTATTAAATATTCACCGTTAATTTGATCAAATCCGATCTCACATTCACCTTCCTCCAAACGCTCGTATGTACCCGAATTAAAAGAATAGGATTGACTCAAATTTAACCCTGAGGTGTTTATTTTGATAATCGCAAATTCTCCTTGATGCACAATAAATAATATCTTGGAGGAATTGTTTGCTTTTTCAAGCAAATCAAAGTGCATTACGCCTAATTTTATAGCATCGAATGGATGGAAAATGAAAGAGTATTTGCCATATTTTTCCACGTTTCCGTTGCTTGTATTATAAAAACTAAGTTCAGGAAAAAATCCGGAGTCAATATCGCTGGAACTAATCAGTGCTCCAAGTTTACTACCAGGAAAATGACAATTGGGTAATGTGAAATCTAGAAATGAAAATAACAATTGACTCCCTTTATTGCGTATGATGATAAACCGGTCACATTTTTCGGGGAATGGAGTGGATATTATTTGATGTGATTGATTCCATAAACACGGATAACATTCATTTTCTTCGCAATTTCCGGCATCAGCAATAAGGTATCCATCACGATCATATATGATACCATCCACAATGAAAAAAAGTAATTCACCGTTTTTATCAAATTGAACTGTTTGATTCTTTGAGCTTACAGTCCCATTGTAAAAGTACGATGCATCAAGTCCACAACATATATCAGGAGTTGGTAGGTTCTCCGTAGGGATACTATTCATGCCATCATTCATATCACATATTTTGTTTCCAATACCAAGAAGAGGATTCTGTGAGAATCCATCCATCGCGATTGCAAATAAAATTACAGCATTTACAACTATCCGTGTTGCTGTGTAATACTTGCTTGATGTTAAATTTTGTCTCATGTTATATTGATTTTTGCACTTTACTAAAGTGGACTAATAAGAGTTGGTTTTAATTTGAAAACTAAAGCCCGGGAAAAGGACTAAGAGCAAAAATCAATTTTATCAATCCTATGTTATGGGAATGGGCTTAGTTTTTTACTATCATAAATTTTTGTGTGAAGTTTGTTCCGATTTCAATTATATGAGTTCCAGAAGTGAATGTATGAGAAGGAATATGTGTAATTTCAGATTCAAGTATTCCAAAAGTGACAATCTGTCCCATAGTATCATACACGCGATACTCTGCGCCAAGAAGAATTGGGACTGCCATTAAGCTGACTTCTTCATTTGTTGGGTTAGGGAACAGTGTTAGCACGCTAACAGCACTATAGCTATTGACACCCACATCAATTCCAAGTTTCACAATACACAGGTCGTTTTGACCATGATTACCACTGACATCTCCATTATTGGAATCACTGTGTCCAGCAACAATATAACCTCCCTCAGTTGTTTGTTGAATTGTACCCGCCATGTCATGTTCAGTACCGCCAAGTGGCATTTGCCATTGAATAGAGCCGCTGTAGTCCATTTTCACAACCCAAATGTCGTATTCTCCATGTTGGCCAATAACGTCTCCATCATAAGAGCGCGTCCATCCGGCAATTACGTAAGTCCCATCAACAGTTTGTTTGATTGAGTTAGCCCTGTCATCGGAAGTTCCCCCAATAGTCTTTTGCCACTCGATGTTACCACTATCATTCAACTTAACTATCCAACCGTCATACATTCCATGATTGCCACTAACATCCCCATCATTGGAAAGACACAATCCTGACATCACATAACCACCATCAGTGGTTTGTTCAATCCATGTTGCAAAATCATGCTCTGTTCCACCAAAAGCCTTTTGCCATGCAATTGTTCCGTTGCTATCTAGTTTTACTACCCATGCGTCCTGACCTCCATGATTTTCAGTTATATCTCCGTCATTGGACATAGTGAAGCCTGCTACGATAAACCCTTCATCTGAGGTTTGTTTTATACAAAGAGGCCCATCTAAATCACTCCCACCCATAGATTTTTGCCATTCAATTGAACCGTCAGCGTCCAACTTTACAATCCAGTAATCACGTTCACCATGGTTGCCAATGACATCCCCATCATCAGAATAACTATACCCAGCAACTACGTAGCCACCATCTGTAGTTTGCTCTATGTGTTGGCCCCAATCATCCCCAGTTCCCCCAAGAGATTTTTGCCACTGAATTGTGCCTGTTTCAGTGATTTTCAATATCCAAAAATCATTATCACCGTGATTTCCACTCACATCGGCGTCGTTGGAATTGCTTAGACCGGCAACTATGTATCCACCATCGTTGGTTGGTTTCAAGTGACTTGGACGGTCGTTTCCTAGGCCCCCAAAGGTTTTTTGCCATTCTATTTCACCATATATATTCATTTTCACAATCCAATAATCACCATCTCCGTGATTTCCGACTACATCTTCATTATTTGAATGAACCCATCCCGCTGCGATATATCCTCCATCAGTGGTTTGTTCAATTGAGATGGCAAAATCATCTTCAGTTCCCCCTAGAGATTTTTGCCATTGCAGATTTGGTTGAGCAATTATCGAATTAACCATAACGATTGCAAAGAGTATAAAAGGTGAATTTCTTGTTCTCATTTGTTAATTTTTATTGAGGTTCGTTGGTGAACGCCTATCCCATAACATTATTATATCAAAACGTGTATTACTCATTTGCAAGCCAAAACCAGTTACAATGCGGAAAATCGCTCATTCTCATTATTAACTTCCATCAAATGAACTTCAAATCCCGTTCACTTAATTCCATTTCAATCGTTCAATCACTATTTAAAATTCGAAGACGAAAACTGATTATTTTGCCCGTCAAATCCGTCATTCTTTCTGAAAATGTTTATAGTCGCCTAAGTATCTATGTTGAAACAAATATCCGCTGAAAGAATTTACTTGCCAATACGCCAATCGACGTATTTATTCGATAGTATTTTGTTGTCCTAAGACACAATATATTTAAGTGAGTCTAACGGGATATTCATTTATTTTTTTTAAATAATCCAATCAATTCAATACAACAAACGCCAAGTGAACAGAAATCCGAATACAGTTCTAAATAGGAAATAAAAAACTACCAATGTCAATGTTTTCTTCCACATCCAGTTTGCTTCGCTTCAGAAGCTTCACTAATAATACTCTTTCGATTCTTGTGCAGTAGGGTTGCAACATAATAGCACTCCCGTATTAAAAACACAATAAATCCAAGTCCAACCAATTCAAAAAACACCACATGATAAGCCTGCCAATTCATTTGATCAAGAAAGAAAAACATCCCTGCATGTGCTATTACTAGTGAGGGTATCATATTCAATTGAAACTGATACCTATCAATTAAAAAGCTCATGTATTTTTTTCTTACGTTATCAATGTTTTTAATTTCTAGCGATAAATAGTTTTGCCATACGGTATCAAAATCAGGATCACAACACTTCTTTATGATTTCATCGATTTCCAGCTCAATCTTAACTCCGATTAAATGAAATACCAATCCGAAAGCCATGCTGAAAATCAAAAAGACAAAAAGCAACAGAGTATTATCAAACCCATCCAATTCTTGCTTGAAATTTTTCAACAACAATAAAAGCCAAGGGAAAAGTCCTATGAATCCGGGTATGACAATAGAAAATATAAGCCGATTGGATTGCCTTGATATTAATTCTCCTGTCATTACTTCTTTTTTGATGATTTCTTAGTGGGTATTTTTATCTCCTTGGATTGCTTGGTTTTTCCCGTTTCCCACTTTTCATATTTACTTCCGTCTCTTTGAGCATCTAATCCTTTTTTAGATAGGTCATCACCTTTGATTTTTTTTGCGCACATCTGAATGTTATTTTTACAAAGAGAATTGAAATACACACACATGGCAATACGTCTTTTGACGTATTTTTCAATTTGTCTTAAATAACCACATGAAATGATTAATTTTGTAAAAAAAAAAACTAAAACTTTAAACTATGGCATTTACAAAAGACGAAGGTGCTTTCATCACGTTGGATGAGGGTTCTAGAATGACCGCGGCATTCCGCAACACCATCAACCCCGGCGACACCATCGGCCACGCAGTTGGTTCAAATTTGGTGAACGCAATTTTGAATCAAGATGGGTGCAACGGGATTCGTATCTATTACGCATTGGATGAAAATGGCAACAAACAACTGGTATTGGTTGGTGTAGATGCCAACGGGGATGATATCACCTCAGGTTACATTGTGGATCAAACTAATCCTTGCCCCATTGTGTGCTCCGGAAAGAATCCTTTGAACTCTTGATTTATTTCATCTATTTTTCAATTTTCTTTAGGATAATTCCCTTGTGCTTGCAATGGATTTCCTATAAGAGGAAGAACTTATATGCCCAGTTCTTTTTTGGATTTAGTGCACTTTCATTAGTTGCTGACATTGCTAGTTTCATTTTAGTCTATTTTCATTTTCATACAGACGCATTGTTCAATCTCTATCAAATTGGAGAGGTAATTATTATCACATTACTTTCTTTATCTCTCGGCAACATAGCCAAAATCGGACGATCTATACTTATCTCATATTGTTTTTTGCAAGTCTTGGCATCGATTTTAATTTTAGCCTTCAATCAATTTGATGCCTATCAAGATTATAATGCGGGTGTGACCAAAGTGTACATTATCATCATCCTGTTTCTCTCAGCCGTTCGCTACATTCAATTTTCTGAAACGACACGAAAAATTGATATTGCTCCTTTGATTGGCCTCTTGGGGATATTTATTTTCGAGGCATTAAGCATCATTCCAATTATCTCGCAGCAAATACAACGATTGTCAGGCAATCCCCAACAGATCACGATTATTTATCTTATCTTGGTTATTGCTGGTAATCTAATCCGTGATGTTCTTGTTTCCTACAATGCCATTCTCAACCTTAAAAAGTCGCCTTGATGAATATTGATGAGATCCTCATATCGACGGGTATTATCATTTTTTTGATGCTCATCTGCATTGTGACGGTCTTCATTCTTTTTACTCAAAAAACAATTCAGAATATCTCCCAAAAAAGGGAGTTTGAATCGCAGATTCAACAGGCCATCATCTCCTCGCAAGAATCTGAACGCGAGGAGTTGGCCAACAACCTGCATGATGACCTAGGACCGATACTCAGTATTCTCAGTCGTGAATTGAAACGGGATGAGCATCCAGGCCAGCCCCTCACCTTCTCGGCGGAAGATCGAGAATCCATCCATGCCAAGGTGGATGGTCTCATTGCCGACATCCGTAAATATTCCACGGAGATTTATCCCACGCAAATGAAGATCTTCGGGCTGATCAAATCCTTTGAACAAAATTTATTCGCCATGCGCAGCCAGTTGGAAACCCATTTCTATGATAAAATGGACGAACAACCGGAGTTTAATCTTGCCCAATCCCTGACGATCTACCGGGTGATGAATGAGGTGCTCAACAACATCCTCAAACACGGTCAAGCCACCGAGCTTGAATGTGAATTGATGACCGAAGAGAATCAATTTCAAATTCAAATCATCCACAATGGCATTCCCTTTACCCAAGAGATGTTTTTGCAGCACGCCGAATTAAAAACAGGGAAAGGATGCTCTTCCATCTTGAACAGAACCCGACAATTGCAAGGCACAATTGAATTCTATCGCATTCTTGAGAAACATTCTTGTGTCCGCATATTAATTCCAATGTCATGAAACTGCCCATCCGCGTGGTCTTAATCGATGATCACACCATCATGCGCGAAGGATTAAAAAATATTCTCAACACCGATGCTGAATC
>JACCDY010011388.1_pt1 | contig 10351 bp, 11 predicted proteins | sample 7446391 | NCBI WGS metagenome assembly JACCDY01 (sample SAMN15323451, study PRJNA562643) | freshwater metagenome | isolation source: river surface water | place: USA:Blue River Watershed | collected 2017-08-18
CTTGAGCTAGAAAAAATTGCCTTGGAAGACGAGTATTTTGTAAGCAAACGTTTGTATCCAAACGTGGACTTCTACTCAGGTATTGTGATGCGTGCAATGGGCATTCCAAACTCTATGTTCACCGCGATTTTCGCAATGGCAAGAACAGCTGGCTGGGTAGCTCAGTGGAATGAAATGATTAGTGATCCAGAATCAAAAATCGGTCGCCCTCGCCAACTCTATACTGGTGAAGCGCGACGCGAATTTGTTCCCATCGAGCAACGCTAAATTAATAGCAATAAAAAAGGCGCTTAGAGCGCCTTTTTTATTTTAAGCTCGAGAATATAAATTAAACCGAGAATGAAGAGCCACAACCACAAGTCGTCGTCGCATTTGGATTGCGAATGACAAACTGTGAGCCTTGTAGATTATCTTGATAATCAATCTCAGCACCCACCAAGTATTGCAAGCTCATTGGGTCAATCAATAAAGTGACTGAGTCACGCTCAACTTGAGTGTCATCTTCGTTCACTGTTTCTTCAAAAGTAAAGCCGTATTGAAAGCCTGAGCAACCACCACCACTCACAAATACGCGCAATTTCAAATCAGGCGTACCTTCTTCCTCAATCAATTCTTTTACTTTCTTGGCCGCATTATCAGTAAAGATAATCGGGGTTGGCATTTCAGTTGTTGCGTTCATATTCCACCTCTTTAATTAACAATCTCAATTCTAGGGTAACAAGGGCACAATATTTAAGCCCGTTGCTTCATTAAACCCAAACATAATGTTCATGTTCTGTACCGCTTGACCAGCGGCACCTTTCACCAAATTATCAATCACCGAAAGGATCACGACTGTATCGCCACCTTGCGGCTGATGCACGGCAATTCTGCACTGGTTTGAGCCCCGCACTGAACGCGTTTCAGGATGACTACCTTTAGGCAACACATCCACAAATAGTTCATTAGCGTAACGCTCTTCAAATAGTTTCTGCAAATCCACTGGCTTCGTCAATTTAGCATACAAAGTCGCGTGGATACCCCGAATCATCGGCAACAAATGTGGCGTAAAAGTCAGACCCACTTCTTTATTCGCCATGGCTTTTAGGCCTTGGCTAATTTCTGGCAAGTGCCGGTGACCACTAACACCATAAGCTTTAAAGTTATCGCCAGCCTCAGCCAATAAAGCATGTACTTCCGCTTTTCTACCCGCACCGCTGACACCAGATTTGGCATCTGCAATGAGGAAAGTGGGGTCGATCGCACCAGATTCAAGTAAGGGCATAAAGCCTAGTTGGACGGCTGTTGGGTAACAACCTGGGTTAGCTACCAACTTTGCTTGTTTAATTTTTTCCCGATTAATTTCTGGCAAACCATAAACTGCTTCTGCCACCAACTCAGGACAGGCATGAGTCATGCCATACCACTTTTCCCATGTAGCGATATCTTTGATTCTAAAGTCGGCCGCCAAATCGATGACCCGCACACCTTTGGCAAGCAAATCACGTGTTTGCTGCATAGCGATACCATTAGGCGTGGCAAAAAATACCACGTCACAAACACTTAAATCGACTTGCGCAGGGTCAGAGAATTTTAAATCTACATAAGCACGCAAACTCGGAAACATATCAGCCACAGGTAGACCAGCTTCACCCCGTGAAGTAATCACGGTGAGTTCAGCGTTTGGATGCAAAGCCAATAAACGCAGAAGCTCTACGCCTGTATAACCTGTGCCACCGACAATACCAACTTTAATTTTGCTCATGGATGATTACCAACTAAAAATTCAGGATTATTCTAACTCACGATTAAATCGAACAAATGACAATCTCACAAAAAGTATTGCCATAAAACAAAAAAGCCGCAATGAGCGGCTTTTCTGGTCTAACGCTAATAAATTAACGTTTAGAGAATTGCTTACGCCGACGCGCTTTACGTAAACCAACTTTTTTACGCTCAACTTCACGTGCATCACGTGTCACGAAACCAGCTTTAGACAACGCGCTCTTCAAAGCCGCATCGTAGTCAATCAAAGCACGTGTAATACCGTGACGAACTGCACCAGCTTGGCCAGACTCACCACCACCTACTACGTTTACCAAGATATCAAAGCTAGACTCATTGTTAGTCAAAGCAAGTGGCTGACGCAAAATCATGCGTGATGTCACGCGTGAGAAGTATTCATCAGCTGGCTTATCGTTAACGATGATGTTGCCTTTGCCAGTTTTCAAGAAAACGCGGGCTACTGAGCTTTTACGACGGCCAGTACCATAATTATATTTACCGATCATTTTGATTCCTTAAGCTTGGCTTTGGATAACCAAAGGTTTTGGCTGTTGAGCCACGTGGTCATGCTTGTCGCCAGCATAAACTTTCATCTTGCGGAACATTGCATAGCCCAAAGGACCTTTTGGCAACATGCCTTTAACCGCTTTTTCCAAGGCACGGCCTGGGAAACGATCTTGCATCTTACCGAATGTCGTTGTTGAAATACCGCCTGGATAACCAGAGTGACGGTGATACAACTTGTCCAAATCTTTATTACCAGTCACTTTGATTTTGTCGGCGTTAATTACAACAATGTAATCGCCAGTATCAACGTGCGGTGTATAAATTGTCTTATGTTTGCCACGTAAGCGGTGAGCAATCTCGCTAGCCAAACGGCCGAGCACTAAATCCGTAGCATCTACTACGAACCAATCACGCTTTACTTCGTGTGCTTTTGCTGAAAAGGTTTTCATTGGTAAGCCAATAATCACAAAAAATTCAAGAGGCGGGATTTTAAGTCAGCGAAAGCCGCCTTGTCAAACGGTATCTGACATTCTTTTACAAATAATTGAAAAAAATACCCGCAAATATTAAAGCGCCTACCCAGTTATTATGCAAAAAGGCCTTAAAACAGCGGTCTGGCTGGCGATTTTTAATCAGAACGTAATGATAGCAGGCGACCAGTGCCGACGCTGTCAATCCAAGGTAGTAAACCCGTTTCAAGCCCAGCATAAGGCCAACATAGCTCATTAAAGCCAGCATCGCCACATAAAAAAACATCACCATCCACACATCAAAACGCCCAAAAGTAATGGCGGATGAACGTATTCCTATCTTTAAATCATCGGGTCTATCGACCATCGCGTATTCGGTATCGTAAGCCAATGACCAACAAATATTGGCCAAGAGCATGCACCAAGCAACGTCTGGAACTATGCCCTGCACCGCCGCGAACGCCATCGGAATCCCAAAACCAAAAGCAATTCCCAAATAAGCCTGAGGCAAAGCAAAGAAACGCTTGGTCAATGGATAGCTAGCCGCTAAAAACAAGGCGGCAAAAGATAGGGCAATCGCCAAACCATTCAGAAATAGCACTAAACCAAAAGAAACAAGGCTTAATAGCCCCGCCAGTATCAAAGCTTGTTTAACAGTAACTTCACCAGTCACTAAAGGGCGTTGGTGGGTGCGCGTGACATGTCCATCAAAATTTCGGTCTACCAAGTCGTTCATCACACATCCTGCCGAACGCATCAAGACCGTACCTAATACAAAGATAACCAAAATTTTTAGATCTGGAAGCCCGTCCGAGGCCACCCACAAGGCCCACAGCGTTGGCCACAGCAACAGCAAGATGCCGATGGGCTTATCTAAACGCATCAAACGAAAATAAGGGTTAAATCGCTGCATCAATTTTATAAATCCAACACTGAAGGCAAAAATACTTCTGTCACCAAAAGCGCCTGCCTGCCACTTAACTTAAAAATGGAGCGACGTGCCCAAAGCGCTGTTGGCAATTGAGGCAAATACTTTTTGGCTTGGCGATACAAGGCATGATGTTGGCCAATTTTCCTGAACTGCAATGGCGTTCTCACAATACGTGGATTGGAAAATAGCGCCGCGCCTAAAGGCTGATTACCCAAACTGCCCAAGCCTTGCCAGTCACTATGTAAGCTTTTTATTGGCAGCACGCTACGTGCAAAAACCAAGGCTTGATTACCATCCATCAACATGACTTCACGATGCAAATCGTTTTGATGTTGCACGAGCCGCAACAAATAAGCTTCATCTACTGAAGGTTTGCATCTGCCTTGCAATAAAGGTTGCACCGCAAATTTTTTAGCAGAGGCTTTTAACCGTTTGGTTAAAGATCCTTGTTCCAAAAGCCAAGGGCGATATGCACCGCTATTCACGGGACGATTGAGCCAACGAGTGCGAGGATAAAGAGATTGAGAACGAATTTTCACCAGCAAATTATCGCATATAAACGCATTAAACCTTGACCAACTCTTCGCCTCGACTCAGCCATCGATCCAAATGTTTTTGGGCAGCAGATGGGTTTTGCTGCAATAGCTGATCGGCCCATTGTTGGGCTTTTTCTAATAGGCCAGCATCGCGCTCTAAATCCGCTATTTTCAACATAGGCGCACCACTTTGACGTACGCCCAAAAACTCTCCTGGACCGCGCAAATGCAAGTCTGCTTGTGCAATCTCAAAGCCATCGTTGCTTTCATAAATGATTTTAAGTCTTGCCCGCGCCATTTCAGAGAGCGGTGTTTGATAAATCAAAATACAAGCGCTTTTGGCTGCACCCCGCCCTACACGGCCACGTAATTGATGCAACTGACTCAAACCCATACGCTCAGCATGCTCAATCACCATCAAAGAAGCATTGGGCACATCTACGCCAACCTCAATCACCGTGGTTGCAACGAGCAGCTGAATTTCATTTGCCGCGAACGCTGCCATCACCGCCTGTTTTTCCGCTGGCTTCATACGGCCATGCACCAAACCGACTTTCAAATCTGGGAAAGTTTGTTGAAGATGCGCAAAAGTATCTAAAGCTGTTTGTAGTTGCAGAGCTTCTGACTCTTCAATCAAAGGGCATACCCAATAAGCTTGTGCGCCTTGCTGACAAGCCAAGCGCACTCGCTCAATAATCTCATCACGACGGTTATCGGCGACCAACTTGGTTGCAATAGGTGTACGTCCTGGTGGCAGCTCATCAATCACCGATACATCCAAATCAGCAAAATAACTCATGGAAAGGGTTCGAGGTATCGGTGTGGCTGACATCATCAGTTGATGCGGAGCTGTCACATCAGCACTTTGCCCTTTTTGGCGTAAAGCTAGTCTCTGCTCAACACCAAATCGATGTTGTTCATCCACCACCACAAACCCTAATTTTTTGAATGTCACTTGCGTCTGAAATAAAGCATGGGTGCCGATGGCCAATTTAGCTTCGCCACTGGAAATCGCTTCTAGAGAGGTGGCTCGCTCTTTTTTACCTTGACTACCAGAAAGCCAAGCGATTTGAATATTGAGCGGTGCCAGCCAATACAACATTTTTTTGTAATGTTGTTCGGCCAAAATTTCGGTCGGCGCCATAATCGCCACTTGATAGCCATTTTCAATGGCTTGTAACGCAGCCAAAGTAGCAACGATCGTTTTACCGCTACCCACATCACCTTGCAATAAACGCTGCATGGGGTAAGCACGATTTAAGTCCTCGCTAATTTCCTTTACGACACGTTGCTGGGCATTGGTCAGTCCAAACGGTAAGGTTTGTAACAATTCAGCCACCAAGGTTTTAGATGAAGCAAGCTTAGGCGCACCCAAATCACGGCGTTTGGCATAGTGCTGACGCATGGAAAGCTGTTGCGCCAATAACTCGTCAAAGGCCAATCGTTGCCATTCGGGGCTAGCGCGATTTTCCATGACCTGTAAATTTGCCTCTGGGGCAGGATGGTGCAAATAATTTAAAGCGGCTCGGAAACTCGGAAAACTTTGCGGATAAATTTCCAAAGGTAAGGTTTCTGCTAAATCGGCATTTTCTAATGCCCAGTTAATCCACTTACGCAAAGTCGCTTGACTCATGCCCGCTGTAGTTGGATAAACAGGCGTCAACGTCTGCTTGACTGGTGTATTTTCACGAACAGAGCGGGTTTGTGGATGCACCATTTCATAGCCAAAAAATCCGTGGCGCACCTCGCCTAAAGCACGAATACGCGTGCCTTCTTTTAAAGCAGCAATTTGACTAGGATAAAAATTCAGAAAGCGTAAAAAAATATCGCCCGTGCCATCAGACAAACGAGCGATTAAAGATTTTCGAGGCTTATAACTCACCTCAAGATGAACAATTTCACCTTCGACTTGTGCCTGCTCGCCCAAACGCAAATCACGCACTTGGTCGATATGCGTTTCGTCTACATATCGCAGTGGAAGATGCAAAAGCAAACCCTGCGCATCGGTGATCCCTAATTTGTTCAAGCCTGTTAATACAGGCTTGGTCATCCCTTTGATGTCAGCGAGTTTAGTCAATATTAAGCGTTTAATTCAATCACGCCGTCGGCTTCAACCAAGGCACCGCGAGGCAGCGAAGCAACACCCACCGCGGCACGCGCTGGATAAGGCTGTGTAAAGTACTCTGCCATGATGGTGTTCACCAATGCAAAGTTAGCAAGATCGGTTAGAAATACATTTAACTTCACCACATCTGCCAATGAGCCACCTGAAGCCTCAGCAACCGCTTTAAGGTTTTTGAAAACACGATGTACTTGTGCCTCAATGCCTTCTACCATTTCCATTTTTTCTGGATCTAAGCCAATTTGGCCTGACAAATAAACTGTGTTGCCTACTTTCACAGCTTGAGAGTAAGTGCCGATTGCCTGTGGGGCACCATTGGTATGAATAATTTGCTTGCTCATTACTTTTCCTAAGTTTCAGTCGTTAAATATTGAATACGGTACTTTTTATATAGCTTAATTTCTATTAATAGCTGCTAACACATCTTGTTCGTTACTTGCCAAGTGTGCATCTTTAGGTGGCAATACGTCTGCCACAATTTCTAATTTCTTCCAGGGTGCATCAGGCGTTTTGCACGCTGCCTTAGGCACAAAAGTGGACTCCTCAACGAGGGTCATTTTATGAATATAGCGGGGACAATTCGGAAAAGTCTCGCGCACAGCCACACGAACGACTAACACCGCCTCTGGCCAATGACTGAGCAGAGGATCATTTTCGATGATACTTGCAACGCCGTTCACACGCACGCGCGCTTGTTTATTAAAGTCCACAAACAACAAACCCACTTGGCCGTTCACTAATACGTTACCAGCCGACATAAACATGCCGTTGCCATCATAAATAGGAAACGCGAGCGTGGTTGAATCAATCACTTTCACTAGTCCTTTTGAGCCGCCTTTATAAGAACAATTCGCCTGGCCTTTGTCATCGACAGTCGCCAGAAAAAACATGTTCTGTGCTTCAATAAATTCTGCATCCAAGGGATTAATTTCTGCAGCAATAATCCCCGCTTGCAATCTGTCTGCCAATGGCACTGTTTCAAAGGTCTCTTGAAGTTGACGCTGACCTTCATTGAAATATTCGCTCGTGGTTTCACCTTTCAGCTCATTAATTGGGTCAATCTAATCGCCTTTATTGCGCTCTTTGTTCAGCGCCAGTGCCTTTGGTGCGATTGATACGCACAACATCCTGAATTTTACGTAAACGACGCATCAAATCCGCCAAATGTATACGGTCTTGCACCTGCACCGTAAATAGCACGTTGGTATAAGTGCCATTATCGGTTTCTTCCATACTGATGTGATCAATATTTGAGTTCACATCTGCAATTGCTGAGGCAATCGTTGCCAACATACCAGGCTTATTTGCCACCGCTAATTTGAGGTCCACTTTAAACAAGCGCTTGGTTTCAGGTTCCCACTCCACGTCCAACCACTTTTCTGGGTCCAATCTGAACTTGCCAATCGCTGGGCAATCGTGGGTGTGAATCACCAGACCTTTATCTTTATTGATATAACCTAAAATCGGGTCACCTGGAATTGGGCGACAGCAAGGGGCAAACTGCACCGCCATCCCTTCAGTACCGCGAATGGTAATGACATCCAGCGGTTTGTTTGGCCGTTTGGCATGTCGTTGCTCGCCAGAGTCTTCGCCCAAAGCAATCAATTGGTGAGCAACCATGACATTCAAGCGTTTGCCTAAACCAATATCGGTATAAATCTCTTGTTTGCTTTTGGCGCCGTAATCTCGTAAAAGCTTTTGCCAACTCGACGCATCAATAGTGGCTGGATCCGCATGAAGCGCTAGCAAGGCTTTGTTCAGCAAACGTTCCCCCAAGTGCGCCGATTCAGAAGACTTCATGGACTTCAAGAAATGACGAATGTGCGCTCTAGCCTTACCTGTCATCACATAATTTAACCAAGCCGAATTCGGATGGGCATGAGCTGCGGTAATAATTTCTACATGATCACCATTGCGTAACTCAGAACGCAATGGCGCCAATTCATGATTAATTTTAACTGCCACACAACGGTTACCAATATCAGTGTGTACTGCATAAGCAAAATCGACTGCTGTAGCGCCTTTAGGCAAAGAGAGAATTTTGCCTTTCGGTGTAAAAACATACACTTCATCTGGAAATAAATCGACTTTGAGATGCTCCAAAAATTCGAGTGAATCCGCACTCTCAGATTGAATTTCCAATAAGCGTTGTAACCATTGATGGGTTTGTTGCTGAAGCGCGGTGAAATGCGCATCCGTTGTTTTATAAAGCCAATGCGCTGCCACACCAGCCTCAGCGATGTTATGCATTTCTTGGCTACGAATTTGAATTTCAATCGGCGTGCCAAATGGACCAAACAAAGTCGTGTGTAGTGACTGATACCCGTTGGCTTTGGGAATAGCAATGTAGTCTTTGAACTTGCCAGGGATAGGCTTATACAAACCGTGTAAAACACCCAGCGTGGTGTAGCAAGCTGGCAAATTTTTCACAATAACGCGGAAGCCATAAATGTCGTGAATTTGCGAGAAAGTCAGTGTCTTGCCCGTCATCTTTTTGTAGATGCTGTAAAGATGCTTTTCCCGTCCCGAAACATCTGCTTCAATGTTCATTTCACCAAGACGCTGCTTAATTGCGTCCAGAATTTTCCCTACTACTTCTTTGCGGTTACCGCGGGCTGCCAAAATAGCCTTAGATAGCACACCAAAACGCATTGGGTAGTAATTCTTAAAGCTTAAATCTTGTAATTCTTGATAGAGTTCGTGCAGACCTAATCGATTAGCAATCGGCGCATAAATTTCCAGGGTTTCACGTGCAATACGGCGACGTTTTTCAGGCTTCATCACCCCCAAGGTTTGCATATTGTGCAAACGATCAGCCAATTTCACCAAAATCACCCGGACATCTTGCGACATGGCCAACAACATTTTGCGGAAATTCTCAGCTTGCGCTTCTGTTGCGCTCTGAAATTCAATTTTGTCTAACTTGGACAAACCATCGACCAGTTCAGCAACTTGCGTACCGAATTTTTCCCCGACTTCTTCTTTGGTGATTTTTGTGTCTTCAACGACATCGTGCAGCAAAGCCGCAATGATGGTTGGCGTATCAAGATGCAAACTCGCTAAAATAAGTGCAACGGAAACTGGGTGACTAATATAAGCTTCACCACTTTTGCGAAATTGACCTTCGTGAGCAGCTTCGCTAAAACGATAGGCTTCCCAAACTTGCTCGATATCTTTGGTTTTGAGGTATTTTTTGAGTGCCTGCGTGAGCTGAGAATCTTCAGTATCCGCAGGCAAAAGAGGTGCAGCAGGTTCTAAAAACGCTGCTGACCGTTTTGCTACATGATGGTTTTTATCCTTCGGCATGTCACGTATCGACTACAAGTGACAGAGCCGAATTAAGCGTGACCGCGACTAAGAACTTCTAGGCCTACTTTACCCGCCGCAATTTCACGCAATGCCAAAACTGTTGGTTTATCTTTGCTACCGTAGTTGGTAACCAATGGCTCAGAACCATTGGCTAATTGACGTGCACGGTAAGCAGCTGCCAAAGTTAATTGAAAGCGATTTGGGATTTGCTCTAAGCAATCATCTACAGTCATTCTAGCCATGACCTACTCCTAAACTTTTAGAATTATAAAGAAACTAAATAAGCCCTTTGATCAACTCAGCATGACGAACCAGTTGTTTGTCACATTTGAGTCGTTGGGTTCGAACAATCGCCATCAAATCATGCAGCGCCTGCTCAAATTCGTCATTGATTGTAACATAATCGAACTCGCTCACGTGGCTCATCTCGCTGCGCGCGGCGGCTAATCGCTTAGCAATGACCTCTTCGCTATCTTGGCCGCGGCCACGCAAACGCGCCTCCAACTCAGGAATTGACGGTGGCAGAATGAAAATGCTGACTGCCTCTGGATAAAGTTTTCTGACTTGTGCTGCGCCTTGCCAATCAATCTCCAAAATCAAATCATTGCCCAGCGCTAAAACTTCATTCACACGCGTTTTTGAAGTGCCATAACGCGCACCATGCACATGAGCGCTTTCTAAAAAGTCACCCGCATCGAGCATCTTTAAAAAA
>JACCDY010186990.1_pt1 | contig 10350 bp, 9 predicted proteins | sample 7446391 | NCBI WGS metagenome assembly JACCDY01 (sample SAMN15323451, study PRJNA562643) | freshwater metagenome | isolation source: river surface water | place: USA:Blue River Watershed | collected 2017-08-18
AAAATTGCTGACATGCGTTTTTACTTGGCACAGCAGGATTTAATCATCCGCGTATCTCAAGCCTACTTTGATGCACTTACCAGCCAAGATAACGTTGAGCTCTATCGCAATAAAAAGGGTTTGATTAAACAACAACTAGAAATTGCTCAAGCAAAATTTGATGCCGGCCTTGCCACGATTGTGGATGTCAATACAGCCCAAGCCGGTTTTGATCTAGCCAACTCCCAAGAGATTGCCGCCCAAGCAGACCTCATCGTTAAGCGCGGTGTATTAGAGCAATTAGTTGGTCGTCCAGTAGGCGCCTTAAAACCGCTGACCAAGGAAGCTAAGATTGACGGAGTTCTTAAGGACCCTCGCTCTAAAGTTAAAGACAGCAATGGCATTCCGATTGCAGATAGCGTCAACCCTCAACTGCCAAAAGGCCAAACTCTAGAAGATTGGATTCTTCAAGCAGAGACAGCCAACTTCAATGTATTGGCAGGTCAGTTATCAGTGAACTTAGCAGAGAGCACTTACAAAGCTTCACAAGCCTTGAATTATCCCTCCGTCAATTTTGTAGGTACGGCCGGTTACAACACTTCTAACGGAACGGCTAATAGCCTAACTCCATCGCAGACGAATATTTATAACAACACCATTGCATTGCAAATGACTATCCCCTTAGTCTCTGGTGGATATAACAGCTCACTCATTCGTCAAAATGCTGCATTGCTCGATGCTGCTAAAGCAAATTACGATAACGCTCGCCGTACTGCAGCCCAAAACACCCGTGCAGCCTTTACAGGCTTTTACGGCGGCCTAGCTAGCGTCAAGGCATACGAGGCTGCAGAACGCTCATCCACCTCGGCACTTGAATCTAGCAAACTGGGTTTTCAGGTGGGGACCTTAATTAACATTGATGTATTGATCGCATTAGATACTGTAATCACCACCCGCTCGCAATTACAGCAAGCACGCTACAACACGATTCTGAATGCGATTAAGTTAAAAGCACATGCAGCATCACTAACAGACGAAGATCTAATCTCCATCAATACCTTACTTCGTTAAGTACTAAAAAGAATTAAGCTTTCTGCAAAATTTTTAGAGATACACCAAGAACCTCTTGAACGCTTGGTGGATTGTATATGTCACCCACATTAGCAATTCGCTTAGACCAATATCCCTCAGTCTTCCATCGTGGAGAGTCGCAATAGATTTCTACAGTAGGTCTATCAAGCACAGCTGCCAAATGTGTCAAGCCAGTATCCACTCCTACAGTTAAAGCGGCCCCATAAATTACCGAGAAAGCCTCTTCGATAGAAAAAGCGGGGGGAACAAAAGCACTTGAAATCTGAGAGGAAAGCAATTGACTGACAGATTTTTCAGCGGAATTACCCCAAGGGAAAATCACTTGGTAGCCACGACTCGATAGCTCCTTGCCCAACTCAATCCAATGCTCATTAGACCAACGTTTCGCTTCACGTGCAGTCGAATGAAAGCATAAAACATAAGGCGATTTCAAGCCCTCCACAGTACTACTTGGGTTATCTTTTACAAAGCTAAGAGGATAAAATTGGGGTGAATCACCTCGCTCTATCTGAGACCAATTTAAGGCTGAGCACATCACCCAGCGTGAACGATCGACCGCATGACACTGCGTAGGAACATGCACTGACTGGTTATAGAAAAATCTAGCCAAAGGCTCGTATCCAGAAAATTCTGTTGCGTTAGCAAGACCTGCGATCACGGCGCCAGGACTTTTTTTAGCTAGGGAGCATACGATGGCGGACTTAAGTAGGCCCTGTGTTTCGATCAATACATCGTAAGCAGTGGATTGCAGTTTTTTTCTAAACACAAAAAACTCTTGCCACGTTTCCAATCTAAAGAGATTTTTTTTCCACCGGCGTAAACCAAAAGGAATGATGCGATCAACCCCCTGAAAACCATCACGAGATAGTAAGGGCTCAAGCAGGTGGACATAACCCTCTTCCACCACCCAATCAATTTGCGCATCCGGTAAGCGTGCGCGCAAATCCCACACAATCGGTAAGTTGTGCAATACATCCCCAAGGGAGGATAGCTTTACCAACAGGATTTTTGGGGAAGCGCTCATGCGAGCATTATCTTATCTTTTGAAAATACCCCTAAATTCAATTAAAACTTAGGGGCGGCATCCCACGATAAACCTGAAGAATCTTTGGCATTCATATTGGGCATGATGCCTTCTGGCAAAGGCCATGTGATCCTGATCTGGGGATCATTCCAAACCAGACAAGCCTCGCTTTGCGGGTCATAGTAGTCGGTCGTTTTGTATAAAAACTCTGCCGTCTCAGATAGCACTAGAAAGCCATGCGCCAGACCTACCGGAATCCACATTTGTTTATGGTTTTGTGCGCTTAACTCAACGCCAACCCAGTTGCCATACGTTGGAGAATTCCGACGAATATCCACGGCTACATCAAAAACACTACCAGCCACAACCCGCACTAACTTACCCTGCGATTTTTCAAGCTGATAATGCAAACCCCTTAAGGTCCATTGACGAGAAAAAGAATGATTGTCTTGCACAAACTCCACATTCAAACCCGTAGCCACAGAAAAATCTTGCGCATTAAATGTTTCAGCGAACCAGCCACGTTCATCACCAAATACTTTGGGCTCGATTACCAGCACATCATGAATAGCTGTAGGGGTGACTTGCAATTTCAAAGGGGCATTCATCCGACAATCTTTTTATGAGACAAGGCTACAGGCTGTGCAGAATTATTGAGCTCATTCAATATCTTTCTCAAGTACTGACCATAACTGTTCTTACTCAACTGAGTAGCCACTTTTTGCACTGTCTCAGCGCTAATCCAGCCCTGACGATAGGCAATTTCTTCGGGGCATGCCACCATCAGACCTTGGCGCTTCTGCAGCGTGGCGATAAAGCCTGCAGCATCCAATAAAGAATCGTGCGTTCCAGTATCAAGCCATGCAAAACCACGACCCATGATTTCTACGCTGAGCTCATTTTTTTCTAAATACGCACGATTTACATCGGTAATTTCTAACTCACCCCGTGCACTTGGTTTAATGGAAGATGCGATATCGCAAACTTGATTATCATAGAAGTACAAGCCTGTTACTGCATAGCTACTTCTCGGTTTTAGTGGCTTTTCTTCAATAGAGAGCGCCTTGTAATCTTTATCAAACTCAACTACGCCATAACGCTCAGGGTCAGTGACGTGATAGGCAAAAACCGTAGCGCCACTATTGCGAGCATTAGCACTGTCCAGCTGATCAACTAATTCATGGCCGTAAAAAATGTTGTCGCCCAAGACTAAAGCGCTTGGATTGTTGTCTACAAAGTTTTTGCCTAAAGTAAAGGCTTGCGCTAAACCATCAGGGGATGGTTGCACGCAATACTCAATATTCAAACCCCATTGCGAACCATCACCTAGCAACTCTGCGAAACGCGGTGTGTCATGCGGTGTAGAGATTAACAAAATATCCCGAATACCTGCAAGCATCAGAGTCGTTAAGGGGTAATAGACCATGGGCTTGTCGTAGACAGGCATGAGCTGTTTAGAAACAGCTTGAGTCACCGGGTACAAACGAGTTCCAGAGCCACCGGCCAAAATAATGCCTTTGCGATTCATCTGAGTTACTGCCATAGCATTCTTTCTAGATAAGTCCGTCTTTAGCTAAATTACGTACATAGGATCGGACCGCCTCATCCCAAGGCTGATTTAATAGCTCCAATTTTGACATATCACCCCGAGCCCTCAAGACTTGACCGAGCTTGTCCGTCGACATCCTTGAATTCATAGGTCTAGGAGCTGGCAAAGGGTATTCCACCGCAGGAATTGGCTTAATGCCATCTGGCGCCACTCTTAATGGCACTCCAACCTCTGAAGCTAGTTGCACCACCAAAGCCGCCAATCCATGCCAAGTGGTCTCCCCGGTGGGAACAGCATGATAAATACCTGACCGAAATTGTCTAATCCCCAAACCCTCATTTGTCGCCAGATCCAAACTGACCTGCGCTAACCATGCGGCGCTAGTTGGCACACCATACTGATCATGAATGATCTTGAGCTCTTCACGATCTTTAGCTAGGCGCAAGATGGTCCGGATAAAGTTACCACCCTCTCCATATATCCAACTGGTTCTGAAGATGGCGTATTGACCGCTGCCATGATTACTAGAAAATGCTCGAGCAACGGCCTCTTCTCCAGCAGCCTTGCTTTTCCCATAAATCCCCAAAGGGTTGCGTACATCATCTTCTAAGTAATAGCCGTATTTTTCACCATCAAAGACATAGTCTGTTGAGTAGTGGAGAAAAGTAGCGTCATGATCTGAAGCATATTGCGCCATGACTTCAGGCGCTCTTGTATTAATTGCAAATGCTTGATCAACATCTGTCTCTGCCTTATCAACCGCTGTGTATGCTGAAGCATTAACAATGAGCTTGGGATGAAATTGATTTAAGAGATTGCTTAATACAACAAGATCAGTGAGATTACATTCAGAGCGCCCTACATATTGAATATTTGGAGCATTGGCCAAAGTAGGTAATAGCGCATCTAGCAAAACATGAAACGCTTTACCTAATTGACCGTCTTTGCCAAATATCAGGATATTCATAGAAATGAAGTGGGTCTTAGTTGTATTGCATTTGCAACCAGTCGCGATAGGATCCACTGACAACACCATCTACCCAGACCGGATTATCCAAATACCACTGCACCGTCTTACGAATACCAGTATCAAAGGTCTCGGCAGGACGCCAACCAAGCTCTTTCTCAACCTTGCTTGCATCAATTGCATAACGGCGATCATGGCCGGGACGATCTTTAACAAAAGTGATTTGCTCTACATAAGACCTGCCATCAGCACGAGGCTTTAACTCATCCAAAATCAGACAAATAGTTTTGACTACTTCAATATTGGCCTTTTCGTTCCAACCACCAATATTGTAAGTTTCTCCTAAGCGGCCCTTTGCAAGCACCTCACAAATTGCAGCACAGTGATCACCAACGTAAAGCCAATCTCGGACTTGTTGCCCATCTCCGTAAATTGGTAAAGGTTTATGATTAAGTGCATTCAAAATAACCAGAGGTATTAACTTTTCCGGGAAGTGATAAGGACCGTAGTTATTGGAGCAATTGGTAGTAACTGCTGGTAGTCCATAGGTATGGAACCATGCGCGCACCAGGTGATCTGAGGCCGCCTTCGATGCCGAATAAGGGCTATTGGGCTCGTAAGAATTAGTTTCTTTAAATGCAGGGTCCGATGAAGATAGGGATCCATAGACCTCATCAGTTGAAACATGATGAAAACGAAAAACAGCTTTTTCTTTAGGATTTAAATTGCCCCAGTATTTGCGAGCACACTCCAATAAGTTAAAGGTACCAACAATATTGGTTTGAACAAAATCAGCCGGACCATGAATGGATCGATCCACATGACTTTCAGCGGCAAAATTAATAATAGCGCGAGGTTTGTATTCATCCAGCAACCTAGCTACTATCTCTTGATCGCCAATATCGCCATGAACAAATATATGCCTAGAATCACCCTGGAGAGGGGTTAAAGTTGCTAAATTTCCAGCATAAGTGAGCTTATCGAGATTTACTACGCTCTCAGCCGATTTGTCAGATAGCCAATTGAGCACAAAATTTCCACCGATAAAACCAGCGCCGCCAGTCACTAAAATCATTATTCAGAGCCTATTTAGTAAGGTTTATCATATGAATTATGCCTCATAAGCCCTTGTCAATCGATGAAGTAATCTCCGTCTGCTGCCTGAAAGATATAGAGGCATGGAGTGTTACATCGCGTTTTATTCTGAAAAACATTTCATCACGCCGATACAAAGTTATTGTTCCGGACCACGAAATATCAAGCTTTTTAAAATTTTCCCCACCAGAATTTGAGGTCATTGGCGAATCCAAATACACCAATCAATTTCGCGAGAAACTTTTAAAGCGGCTTCCCGAAAATAAAAAGGATCAATTTGGCTGGTATTTGCAGCAATTTATTAAGCTACTTGCAATCAAAGACAATGATCCAAATGCGATTGCATTAATTTGGGATGCAGACACCGCCCCTATTCAACCAATCGAACTTATTTCGGCAGATGGGAAAATACAATACTACAAGGGCACAGAGCATCACGATCCTTACTTTGAAACAATTAGAAAACTGCTGGATCTTCAAAAGATCGTTAATTTTTCATTCATCGCACAATGCTTTCCGTTAAAAGTCATGTGGCTAAATGAGCTATGCGCTGAAATAGAGAATAAATCCAAGATGCCCTGGATTGATACCGTCCTTAATCAAATTAACTTCAACGAAGGTAATGCTTTCAGCGAGTATGAAACGTTAGGCACATTTATCTCCCATCGATATCCAAATGAGGTTATCTACATAGATAGGCCGTGGTGGAGATTGGGCAATAGCTTGATAAATCATGTTGCCTTCTTAAGCGACAAACGAGCAAAAGAATTATCGACCACCTATGACTTTATTAGCTTTGAAAAATGGGAAAGGGCTAAACCTTACTTGCTAAAAGTGACCATTCCCTACTTTTTTAAAATTCATCTTCCAAAACAATTCAAAAGAATCTTTTCATAGATATGTTCAGTTTTTTTCACGAATCAAATTTCAAAAGAGCGATTAAAAACCTCTTTCTCAAACGACAATCCAATGTTGTATTGCTAGAGCCTCATTTTGGACTCGGTGATAACTTAATATGCATAGGACTCATTAGAGCTATTGCCAAGGGGCATCCAAACACACGTTACTACCTTGCATGTCTTCCGTCTTACTTTCATTCACTGACCTGGATTTACCAAGATATGCCCAATATTTTTCCTGTAGCCATTACACGCGGTCGGGAAGCTAGGCAACTTGCGGGCTTTCTGAATGCAACCCATCAGACTATCGGAATCTATAACATTGATATAAAACGATTTGATGCCTGCTTCTACGAAGAATATCAACTACCTTTTGACTATCGCTGGAGCAAATCTGCGGTACGCCCAGGCCCCCAATCCGAGGCCCTTTTTAACAAGCTAAATCCCACGGGTGAGCCCTACATATTGGTTTGTCGCACTGAATCTGGAAACGCAGTATTTGACCTCAAGATTGAAAATCCTCAGAGATACAAAGTTATTGAAGTTGCCCCGGCAACTAACAATATTTATGACTGGAGTAAATTAGTTCAAAATGCTCATGAAATTCATTCTATAGATACAGCATTCTTTCATTTTGTAGAAAATGTTTTATGCGGGCAAACTGATAAGTCGTTCTACTATCACTTAGCCAAAAAGAAATTGAAAAGTGACTTCACTAGAAGGCTTCCATGGCAATTAGTTGAGTATGAAGACTAGTTCAAATTAAGGGCAATAAGCCAAAGTATGAAAAAAATTAGTATTGCAACACTTGGTACACCGCATGACTATCGATCAAGCCTTCTGCCTATTGTTATCGAGCATTTGGGCCGAAAAATTGAATGGGTAACACCTGAAAAGTCTGACTTATTGATTCTTGGACCATTTCAAGGCTCATCCAAAAAACCATACGGATGGTGCCCAAAACCCCTAAGGCCTCTAGCATCAACGATTGATCGATCCCTTCAAGACCTTTCTAAAGTAAGAAAATATGCGCCTCTAAAACTTTTTCATACCCAGGAAAATGTTCGCTACGATCAGGTGGCGGCTGATTACTCAATCTCATTTGACCTAGGGGTGCAATCAGACAAACATTTTCGCTTTCCATATTGGATGGAAATGCTTGATTGGTCTCATGAGGGCATCCACGGAAATACCAATCCTAGATATGGTCAATTACTGCAGATGTCCACTCTGATGCACCCCCTTGGCAATCAATTCCTAGCAAGAGGTGGGTCTTGTGCCATGCTGTCTTCACATCTTCGCGAACCCAGAGGCTCGCTGTATAAAGCCACTGAAAAGGCAATTCCTATTCAGGGGTTTGGCGGCCACTTCAATCAGACCATCAAAGACCACCACTCGAGTGGGTTTCTGAAAAAAGATATTCTGGAGAAATTTTCATTCAATCTTTGCCCGGAAAATGGACTGTATCCCGGCTACTATACCGAGAAAATTCCTGAAGCCTTTAATTCTGGCTGCCTTCCCATTACCTGGGCAGATGAGAATATTAGTGCTGACTTCAATCCGAAGGCATTCTTAAATTTACTACCGCTATTTAAAGATAATTTCCAGGGTTTGGAAGAGATCCTGCTTAATAAGACCGAGATGGAGGTCTATCAATCACAGTCACTCTTAACGAAAGAGCCATTGATAGAGCCACTGATATCTTTTTTAAAAGCTATTCTAAAAAATTCTTACTGATCAAGCAAAAATTCAATCATTGAACAATCAAATGTGGCAATTTTTTTATTTATCTGAACATCTAATCTCTCAGAAAAACTATCGTCAATAAAAATTGCATTCTGATGAGCTAGCACTGAAGATTTTTTTTCGCCATTTTTTAAGTGAATTACTTGATCAAATAAATTATTCAAGCGAAATTTTTTCAAAACCTCATCTAGCTCACCATCATGACGCGTGATCAGGATAACTGCAATACCCCTATTGATACATTTATATAAAAATTGAATTGCCTGTAAATTCAGCTGATCCCCCAAAAGAATGGTGTCATCAAAATCTATATAGACACTATCAAAATCAATAGTCTTTTTATATTTGTTTTTTAAGGCTCTATCTAGCAATACTGGGTAGGAATTATTAAGGATATTTAACGGCATACGTTCAGCCTCAAAAATACTCAACAGAGGAAAATTCACCCCCCTAACTCGATTCGTTGCCATTGAACCTGAAATTCTGGGACCCACCTCTAAAAGAGTTAACTCATAATTAGAATCTTCTTTGACCTGGAAAAACCAAGAGCCATGAATACCTAATGCTTCAGATATTTTTTTGGCATACTCGGAAAAAATAGGGTTATCTATTAATTGTGTACAGACAGCTATACCATTTCGCATTCTGAGTCGTTCGCGGGGGCCACTAAAAAGGATACCCCTCTCCCGATCAGTAAAACAATCTACGGTATATTCTTTTCCGGGCAGATACTCAGAAATAATGGGGTTTTTTGTAACGCTCACCACTTGATTTAGCTCATCCATGGTGTGCACAAGCTTGATGCCAAAAGAACCTTGCCCCTTATCTGGCTTTACAAATACCGGAAAATTCTTAACGTCACCAGTAGCCTCAAAAATCTTTGGCGTCTTGATCGCGCGCATTAATTTTTTATAGGTTAACTCCTTGCTCCTAGTTACCATGCAGACATCATGAGAGGGAGCAATGATGGTCGCAGGAATTCTATCGCGGTTTTCACTCAGGGCCACGATAACGTCATCATAAGCTGGGAAAATATAATCTATATCCAGTTTTTCGACCAATCGAATAAGCTCCTCAACCCAACCTTCAGTATAAATATCTGGAAGGTGGTGGTAGGCATCATAAAGAAGCTCCGCATGATTTGATAGAGATTGTCCGGCGGCAAACAATTTAACCTCTTTGCATAAACTAAGGGCAGCATATATCTCCAGCCCAATCTCCGTGCCAGCCGGGAAAATTAGAACATTACGAACTTTCTTTGCCTTAATCACTTAAACCTCTAACTAAAGCCACAATTTCATCTAACTGCGAATCACCTAGACCAGGATAGATCGGTAAACACAGAACTTGACTTGCAATCTTTGTTGCAATTGGCAAATTTTTTGGGTCCGATGATGCTAGATTTTTATACATCGGAAAATCTGATATCAGAGGGTAGAAATAGCGCCTGGAAAATACCTCACATTTCTTTAGCGCTTCATATAAACCGTCTCGATCCAAAGTATAGTCGGCAGTTACCAAAATTGGGTAATAAGAATGATTGCTATGGGGAGAATGATTTTCCGCCGGAATCACAATTCCTGAAATATTGGCAAGCTCCCGATTATAGAAATTGGCTACCGCCTTTCTTTTTGAAGCAACTTCAGACATATGCCCAAGCTGCACTAAACCAAAGGCAGCGTTAATTTCACTCATCTTGCCATTCATGCCAGACTCAACAACCGTGACCTCATCGACAAATCCGAAATTTTTTAATTGGTCAATGCGTTTTTTCATTTCAGGGGTGTGGCAAATAATTGCACCACCCTCGAACGTATTGAAAACTTTAGTGGCATGAAAACTTAGTATTGATAAATCCCCATAATTTAAGACGCTTTGGTCTTTATGATTAACGCCAAAAGCATGAGCCGCATCATAAATAACTCGCAATTGATGTTTATCTGCAATCTTTTGTATTGACTCATCATCGCAGGTGGTGCCATAGCATTGCACCGGCAAA
>JACCDY011124753.1_pt1 | contig 10350 bp, 9 predicted proteins | sample 7446391 | NCBI WGS metagenome assembly JACCDY01 (sample SAMN15323451, study PRJNA562643) | freshwater metagenome | isolation source: river surface water | place: USA:Blue River Watershed | collected 2017-08-18
AATTTTGTTAATTTATTATATTTTTCACATAATTCATTTTCTAATTCAATATTAATAATTTTTTTATTTGGGATTAATTCAATCCATTCTAATATTTCAGGTAACATTATTAATAATTATATAAAAATAAATTATATATTTAAATAATGTTTTCATATATAAATTCATACATTAATAATATATATAATAATATAATTTCATGGATTTTTTCATTATATTATTATAATCAAAAACTTGAAATAGAACAAATAAATATAAAAATAAATGATAAAAAACAAGAACAAGTAAATATAAATATAAATGATAAAAAACAAGAACAAGAACAAATAAATATAAATGATAAAAAACAAGAACAAGTAAATATAAATGAACAGATAAATATAAATGAACAAAAACAAGTAAATATAAATGAACAAATAAATATAAATGAACAAATAAATATAAATGAAAAAAAACAAGAACAAATAAATATAAATATAAATGATAAAAAACAAGAACAAGAACAAATAAATATAAATATACATGATAAAAAACAAGAATATGATAAAAAACTAAATTATTATCGTAATAGTTTATCATGTCCAACTAATTTATATTCTCATAATAATTATAAAATAAAAGTAAGTAAACCATTAATAATTAATTTAGAATATCGATGTGATAAATGTAAACGTATGATTATGAAAAATTATGATATTTATTGTTTTAATGATAAAATATTTTGTTCAAATGCATGTAGAACAAAATATATAAAATTATCAGAAATAAATTAATTTAAGTAATGATATCTACATACCGGAATATATAAATCATCAGAACCAATTAATACTTGTGATGAATTACTACAAATTCTTTTTGAAAAACATGCAGATGTCCCATCTAAACATATTTTACATAATGCATTATGTTTTGTATAAGTATCTGAATAAGAAATTAAATCTAAAATTTCACCCATTGGTTTTCTTTCAAAATCACCATCTAATCCACCTATAATAACATGTTTATTTAATTTTTCAACCCAATTTAATACAGATACTTTTAAATTTAAAAAGAATTGTCCTTCATCAATAATAATAACATCATGTTGATTAATTATATCATCTGTGATTTTTAATAAATCATCTGTAACAAAACAATCTTCTTTATCATTAGAATGTGAAACAATTCTATTAGAATCATAACGTGTATCAATAACTGGTTTTAATACAAGTACTTTTTTATTAATAATTCTATTAAGTCTAACGTTTTTAATAAGTTCAGTTGATTTACCAGAAAACATTGGTCCAATAATAAGTTCTAAATATCCAGATTTATTTGACATATAATATATAAAAATAGAATAAATATATTTTTATTTCAAATTTTTTAATTATTATATATTAATTATTATAGATAAAGGTTTAATTAATATAGTATTTTAATGAGTAATATTGTGTTGTCATTTGATGTTGGCATTGTAAATTTGGCTTATTGTCTTTTTACTAAAGAAAATAATAATTGGAAAATATTAGACTGGGATATAATTGATATAAGTGAAAGAGATGTTATTAAATGTCAATGTGGAGCTAAACCATCATTTATACATTTAGATCAGTATTATTGTAAAACACATTGTAAAAAATTAGAACCAAATAAAAAGTTTGAAGAGTTATATATTGAATTACCAGAAAAAAGTAAATGCACTTTTGAACATAATGGTGAAATATGTGGACGTAAATCTACATATACTGATTTAAAAGAAATGTATTGTGTTACACATGCAAAACAATGTTATAAAAAATATGAAAGCCAAAATAAATTAACTGAATATAAACAAAAGTCTGTTAAAAAATTAGATTTTGATGATGTAAGATTAAAATTAATTCAAAAACTTGATGATAAAAAAATATTACTATCTGCAAATGTAGTTGTTATTGAAAATCAACCATCAATGAAAAATCCAGTAATGAAATCAATTAGTAATACAATATATACATATTTTTTAATTCGTGGTATTATTGATAAAAAACATGATAGTGCTATAAATGTTGTTAAATTTATGTCTCCTTCTAATAAATTAAAAATAGTAACAGATGGAGAATCTAAACAATTAGTAGCATTAAAAGGTACAGATGAGTCAAAAGCATATAAATTAACAAAAGCATTAGGTGTAAAATATACTCGAGAATTATTAGCACATTTACCAGATTGGATAAATAAATTTAATACATTTAAAAAGAAAGATGATTTAGCAGATGCATTTTTACAAGGAGCTTATTATTATACAAAAAACTTTTAGTTTAATTTTTAGTAAAAAAACTGAAATTATTATATTTACATTATAAATCATTTATATTATGGAGAATAGTAATATTAATAGTAATAATATTGATTTTAGAATATATAGTTCAAAATATCCTAAAATTAACGATTCAGTGGCAGTAGTTTTTATAAATAGAAACGAGTCGCATTTTGAAGGTAAATTAGTTGAGTATGGTGATATGACTGTAATAATGTCATATAATGATGCAACAAAAAAAAAGAAGGTTCATTCATGGAATAAACTAGTACCTATGAATAAACCAATATTAGCAAGAGTAGAAGAAGTAAATGCAGAGTCTGAATGGATTCAAGTAAGTATTGCATATAATCAAAAGATTAAAGAAGGAGAAGAAGAAGTAGAGTTTAAATTTTATAATGATAATAAAAGTTTAGTATCATTAATAAATAAAATTTGTATTAATAATAATATTGATTTTAATATGTTTTGGATTAATATTATTCATGAAATTGATAAGAAAAGAATTGAAGAATCTGATGAAAACTTATATGAATACTTTAATAATAATTTAGATTATTATGAAGAATTAGTAAAAAGTAAATATGAAAATCATGATGATATTATTATTTCTACACATAGTAATATTGTAAAAAAAGCATATAAAATTACATCAAAAATTGGAATTATTTCAATGAGTGGAATATCAAAAACACAAGAAATGTTTCAAAAATTAACTGATGAAAATAATGATTGGGAATATAAAATTAAATACGATACAGCACCATTTTACATTATTGAATCATCATCAAATAATTCATCAATTGAAAATCATGAAGATTTAATAGCTAAATTAAATATTATATCAAAAGAATATAAATTGTTTATTAAAGTAGAATATTCTGGTAAAAAAATTTGTTAATTTGTTTTATTAAATAATTAGTTAATTTGTTTTATTAAATAATTAGTTAATTTGTTTTATTTATGAATTTTTTCTTTTTAAACCCATTGATTTTTCTAAATTTATTTGTGAAGTTTCAACAGGTTTATTTCTTCTAAGTGTTAATGTATTTGTTTCTAATAATAATTTATCTAATTTATTAATAACAACATTAGAATTATTATTTTTTTTATATGATTCTTCAATTTGCATTTGTCTTGAAATTAATGGTGGATGTAGGACTAAATATTCAGTTGTAACTGCTTCAAAATTTTCTCTAAACGCATCAATAGATAAATAACCACCAAAATCTTCTAATATTAACCAAGATGGCGCAGGATTAATATTTTTAAAAACACCATATGTATTTTGATACATTAAATCAATTAATGATTCTCTTTTCCATACAAAGTTATCATTTAAATCAATATTATATGCTTTTACACATTCCCATGAACAAAAATTACCAGTACAATAAAATGTATCTAAATGTAAATATTCAGGTAATGATAAATTTGGTGTGTTGAAACAATGTTTACACCACCAACATTTAGTATTTTCATTAAATTTTATATAATTAATATTTATTTTATTAAAATTTTGAATAACACTAGTTTTAACATCAGATTCAGAAGATAAATTTAATAAATTCATTTTTTGTTTAATTTTATCTTCTGTATTTTTTGATTCAGTAAAAAATGATTCAGATTTAATAAAAATATCATTATCAAAATTATCATTATCATTATTAGCATTATTACTATTAGTTGGTTCATTTAAATTAATAGGTAAATAAGCAATAATAATTTCATTTTCTGAATTAACATTTTCATCAGTTTTAACAATTGGTTGTTCTATAATTTTATTTTTAGGTTTTCTACCTCTTTTTTTTAATACTTTAATTGGTTGTTGGTCTGACATTTGTAATTAAATTAAATAAATTTATATCTTTAAACTTATTTAATTTTAACTTAAAGAAACATATTATGTTGATACTGAAATAATGGGTTTTTTATTTACAGGTTTTCTACCTCTTTTTTTATTATCGGATGTAGTAATTGTTGTGTCTGATAATAATCTATCATTATTAGAAGAAACTTCTTCTTGTGTTTCTGTTGTATTTACACTATTAATATTATTTTGTTGTTGAATGTTTTTAATTCTTGCTAAAATTTCTTGAACATTTTCAGGAGCTCTTATTTCTGGTACATCTCTAGAATTTGACATATGTATATTAGGCATTTGCATATTGTTCATATTAGGCATTTGCATATTATTCATGTTCATATTAGGCATTTGCATATTATTCATGTTCATATTAGGCATTTGCATATTATTCATGTTCATATTAGGCATTTGCATATTATTAAAATTCATATTAGACATTTGTTCAGTTTCAGTATTCATTTGTTGTTTCATTTTATCTTTTTGTTGTTGTTTCATTTGTAATTCTTTTTCTTTTAATGCTTTTTTTTGATTTTCAATATTAATTTCTTGAGGGCTCATAAATTGACTAGTTTTTTTACCTGGACCTGACATCATTTTTCCTAAAAATGCACCTGGATTAACACCACCTGGAATACTACCTAATTGTGTTTTAGTAAAGTGATATCCAGCACCTGAACCAATTAATAACATTGCTAATTTAACTTCAGGGGGCCATGTACCTCCTGAAGTTTTATATTTTTCATATAATTCTTCTAATACATCATCATAAGAATCAACTTCAACACTCATATGTTCAGACCAACCATTTAATTTAAAATCAAATGGATCATATTTATCATTCATAAATTCTAATAATGAAACACCATTTAATAAAAAGCTTTTATATAATTTAATACCATTACGTTTATCAGCAAATGATTTTAATAAAGCATATTCATATTCCATTTCTTCAATTGAAGATGAAAAATCATATTCTTTTGTTAGTTGAAATCCTTTTGCTTTAATCTCACATAATCTTCTTAATAATTCTATTTTTTTCATTCTAATTTCTTGTGGATTTAAAACTTGTGTATTAACTACTGGTTCAAGATTAGGTAATACTGAAGGCATTTCTGCTCTAACTGGATTACTAAAACTATTTTGATTACTAAAACTATTTTGATTATTAAAACCATTTTGATTATTAAAACTATTTTGATTATTATAATTCATATTATTATTTCCATAACTATTTGAATTCATATTATGATTAATAGGAATATGTGAAGGGACTTTCATGTATGATGGTTGTTTATTTTTTTCAGATAAATCAATTCTTTGAACATTTGAAGAAGAACTTTTTTTAGATGATGAACTAGATGATTTAGATGATTTAGATGATTTAGAACTATTTGAAGATGCTACTAATTCAGATGATTCTGAAGACGCTTCATCTTCAGGTATAATTTTTTCTTGATTTGCAACCATATTAAAATAAAAATCAGTATCTGTTGTTTGACGTTTTACTTCAGTACTTTGTCCAATTCTTTTACCATTATTATCATGATAACTTACTTTCATTTCGGAAGATGTTTCAGAACTCATATTATATTTATTAATATTCTTTCTTTTATATCAACGCATTAAATTAATTTATTTTTTTAAATATTTTTAAGTAATTGACTTTTTTGAATTTTATAACCTAATAAAATCCAATTTAATGATAAAAACATACTTAAAGGAATATTTTGATTGCCAAAAAGTAATAAAGCAAGTAAAAACATCATTTGAATATATCTATTATTATAATTATCTATTAAAAAATCAGGTATATTAATATCTCTATTTAAATATAAATAAATAAAAACACATGAAACTAAAATATAAAAATTATTATTCATTATATTTTAGTTAGAAAATAATTAATTATTTTTATTATAATTATTTTATATTGTAATTTATATAATATAATGGGTTCTTATTATGAATACTCACGATGGGGTGAACAAATGGCTGCTCAAAGAGAAGCTCAAAAAAAAAATATGTGTGATTTTTTTAATAGTATTGATAATAATACAGCTGTACAATTAAAAAAAATTAAACAACAATATAATTCATATTATGCATTTAGTGATCGTAATATTATTATAATAAATGATAAAATAAATAAAACTAATGAAGAATTAAACTCTATGTTTACATTTAAACAAACTACAAAAGATAGATTAAATAATGAACTAAGAAATTTAGAAGCACAATTATTAGATATTCATAATTCAAAAGCATTAGTTGATAGTGTATATAATAATTATAAAAATTACTATGGAAATGGTAGTATTAAATTATCAATTGCTGAATTTTTTTCAGAGTTAAGTAATTGTGAATATATAGTTCATACTACAGCAGAAGTTGTAGATGACCCCAAAAATGTACAAGTTGTAAATGCAGAAGTTGTAAATGGTAAATTTAATAATAATAATATGGTAGAAGCTACTCGTATTCGTAATAAATATTTAAAATATAAACAAAAATATTTAAATTTAAAAAATAAAATTAATTAAATAAAATAAATATATATTTAATTTATTTATTAATTATAGAAACTAAAAGATTACAGAAAATTAATGCAAATAAACAAATTAAAAAAATTAATATTGTATCTTTATTATCAATTACAACATTTTCAAATTTTTCCATAACATTTGATGAAAAACGTTGACGCATTTTATTTCTACATGATGAACATTTATTTAAATGGTCCCAAAAATCATTACAAATAAAAACACTATTTAAATAATCATTGTTATTACTTAAATTATTATTTGTATTCATATTTGTATTCATATTTGTATTCATACTTGTATTTGTATTCATATTTGTATTCATATTACTCATATTCATATTTGTATTCATATTACTCATATTCATATTTGTATTCATATTACTCATATTCATATTTGTATTTATATTATTCATATTCATATTCATATTATTCATATTTGTATTATTCATATTTTTCTGAACTTTTTCTTCTTGAATTTCAAAATTTTCTATAGTTTTTTTTTTATAAAATGAAAATTGTTCTGTTAAATGGTCAGAAGATTTCCATGCATCTTCAATTGTACAATAGTTCATATAAGTTTGGGTATTATATTACTTCTGATTAGAAATAATATAATATTATTAAATTAATAAAAAAATATTAGTTTAAAAATTATAAAATAAATAAGTTAAACATTTAATTTACAGGTAAAAAGAAATCATTCTTTACAATACCAAATTTAATAATATCTTTAAATAATGACTCTTCTTCTAATAATGAACCATATGTAATTCTACCACCTGATTCATTTTTAGTATATTCTGAATTTTCTAATTTTTCTGTATCTAATAATAATTCAAAAGCACCAGTTCCGCCAGGAATTACTTTACCTAATAATATTCTAGATGAAACAGAATTTGCTGTATCATGTTCATTGAAAATGGCAGCATTAACAAAATGGTCCATAGTTTTTTCAAATGATGCTCTAGTAAAAGGGTCTGATTCAACTTTATTTAAACCATGTCTATCAATTGAAATAATAAACCCTAAATGAGTCATCATGTCAATTAATACATATAAATGATTTTGATTAATAGTTGATGATTGATATGCAAGAAGGAATTCATTTAATAATATTTGTCTTGCAGCTTCAATACCATATAATCTATAAATAGTATTAATATCATTACATGAGCTTCTTTTCATATCAATACCTTTAATATATTTAAGTTTTTCATAATTAATACCATTGGTTGATACAACCCATTCTTTATTTTCAATTTTATCTCCTGTTTTAGGATCAAAAGTTAATTTTAATTCATTTGTCATATCAATATTTTTAATGTTATCAATACCTTTTAATGTAATTTCTTCTAATACAATTTTTAAAAATTCAGTTAACATATTATAATTGAATGAAGACATATTAAATCTGATATGAATAATTTGATTAACTTTATCATTATTAGATAAAATAGCACAACGAGATATTTTAGTAAAAATTTCTTTTTCCATCTTATTTCTATTTTTAAGATTAGAAAAGTTTTTATGCCAATAACTAATAAATTTTGTTTTAATATCTAATAATGTAGTTTCTTTATCATGGAGTTTTTCCATATTTAATTTAAGTCTAAATAATAATGGTAATGATGATATTTCTACTTTTTGATTATTAATAAAAAATGGATTAGAAACATTATCATCTTTTATTATTTTAGAGAATTCATCATTTAAATTCATATCATAATATATTTCAGCAGAATCAATTAATTCTTTAATAGTTAAATATTTGAAATATGAACTAATTTTATTAACTTTACTTTTATCTCCACAAATTGCTTCATCAAAATAAACTGTCATAACAGGGGTTTTAATATCTTTACTAAAATGTAGTAATTCTTCAATTCTTGATACACCAGTATTAACAGTTGTATTTTTTGCTTTACCTGCTGAATGTTTAGTATTGAGTGTTAATTGTGAAGTGGGTTCACCAATTGATTGTGCAGCAACAATTCCAACCATTTCACCAGGAATAACTAATGCTTTAATAAAATTTTGTTTAATATCTTTAATAATATTATCAAAATCAGTTTTTGATAATCCATATTCAAAAATACATTTTTTAGGACATAAATAATTATGAATAGCTATTTCTAATAAATATTTTAATGCTCTATCATCATTCATTAAATATGTATCTGAAGATGTAACATATGGTAATAATTTAGTATCATAACTATTTAATAAGTCTTCAATACTATCATCAATCATTTTAGGAGTTAATTCAATATGTTCTTTTTTATGTGTATAATCTTGTACTATTCTTAAAAGATTTACAGGTAAAAAGTATTTTTCTTCTAAAGTTTTATAATTATTATTTGCTTTATATTGTATTACTCTTAATTCATCACGATATTTTTTAATTTTATTTGTATAATAAGTATTAAATTTTTCTAAATCTTTAATTTTTAATGCTTTTTCTAATTTAGAAATTTCTTTGTCATTAAAACCAAATACTTCATCTATTTTAGCATTATTCATACTTAACATATTAATAGTTAATGATGTTTGTCTTGATTGGTCAATACCATTACTACCATATACATACTGAATAATTACATTTCTAGAATTTCTATTAGTATTATCATATTTAATGGATAAATCTTCTAAGCCTTTAATAAGCTGACGAGAAACATATCCAGTTTTTGCAGTTTTAATGGCAGTATCAATTAAACCTTCACGACCAGCCATAGCATCATAAAAATATTCATAATCGTGTAATCCTTCAAAATATGATTTAACAACAAACCCTCTTGCTTCAGGTGTATCATCATCTCTATGATAAATAGGTAAACTTCTATTTTCTACTTTCTTTTTAATTCTAACACCTTCAACGTTAATTTGACCTCTAACGCCTAAAATTTGTTGTAAATTTGTTTCATTACCTTTTGAACCAGATTTAACAGTAACAAATAAATTATTACTGGTATTTAAATTTTTCATTAGAATTTGACTACTATCAATACCAAATGAAGATAATCCAGAATTTAAAATGTTTTCAATATATTTAATATCAATTTGGTCAGTATCATTTTCATATTGTGTTAAATCTATTTTATATTCTAATAATTTATTTGTAATCATTTGTTTTAATTGTTGTTTGACATCTTTATTAAGCATACAATCGCCAAAACCAAATGTAAACCCTCTATGAGATAAAAATGATAATACTAATTTTTGACTATCATCAATAAATCTTCTTGTTTTTTCTGGTCCATATTTATCCCAAATAAAATGAATAATAGAGTTTTTAACTTTTGATAATGTAGATTTATTAAGTACACCAGTTTTTAAAATACCATCACTGATTTCAAAATCTTTTTGAAATATATTAATACCTTTAGGAATAATATGTGAAAAGATTTCATGACCAGTATATATTTTATTCATATCAATTTGATGTTTAGTTTCTGAACTTGTATTACATAAAAAACTTGCTACATCAGAGCCTTTAATTTTAACTTCTGGTTGTGTTAATAAATATGCACCTGATAATGCATCTTGGACACAACCAATAATTGGACTTGAATCTTTTGCACCAATAATTTGTAATTTTACGTTTGCTATATGTTTTAATTCATTTCTTGTTTGCACAGATTGTGCAAGATGTATATTCATCTCATC
>JACCDY010841668.1_pt1 | contig 10348 bp, 6 predicted proteins | sample 7446391 | NCBI WGS metagenome assembly JACCDY01 (sample SAMN15323451, study PRJNA562643) | freshwater metagenome | isolation source: river surface water | place: USA:Blue River Watershed | collected 2017-08-18
ATGCGAGCACGGAACACCGCCATCCAGGGCGTTGCCTGCCTCCTCTTCACCTACCGCGAACAACGTGGCGTCAATGAAATCGATATCGAGATCACCGCCATGGACAGCCAAGGAAGCGATCCGGGACACAAAACCGATCCCAAGGAAGGATGGAGCGACATCAGGTTAAACACCTGGTCCCATGCGGTTGGCGATCCCACAGGCGTGCTCCGTCCCGGCCGGAGCATCAGGATGCCGATCAGAAACAGACTTGGTGAGCGCGTATCCCACCGGGACGGAAAGTTTCACATCTATACGATCGAGTGGAGAAGGGATTCCGTCAGGTTTCTCATCGACGGGGTTCCTCAGGGAAGGATTCGGGAAATCGTTCCCGATGTCCCCTCCTCCGTGATCTTCGGAATGCGGCGGATGCCGTGGGCGGGATCACCGACAAGGGTCGGGACCGAGACCATGACCGTCGATTGGATCGATGTGGAACCTCTCGATCAGAATGACCACGGCCACCGGGTCACTCCATGAATCTAAGCCCATTGACTAGGCCCCGCATCTTTTTCGCGCCGATGATCGGCTGTAGGATGATGTCATGAAAGATCATCAACTGCCCGGTGAGGATTCCCGGTCACTTGCCGTATCAGCTCAAGCTTCCCAATCACCCCCCTCCGGGGTTCCCTCTCCGGAGTGTGCAGCAAAGACTCCACGTTCCCGTACGGAAAAACCCTCCGAAGGGAGTTCGGTCCTCCCCAAGGGAGCCGTCCCGGCACCACTCCCACACGGCGAAGAAGAGCGCATCGCTCGACTCTTGGGATACGAGATTCTCGACACGGCCAACGATCCCTCCTTCGACCGACTGACTCGGATGGCCGCGCTGATCTGCGGGGTTCCGATCGCACTGATCTCACTCGTCGACAGGAACCGCCAATGGTTCAAGTCGGCATACGGCATCTCCTTCGCGGAAAGCTGCCGGGATGAGTCGATCTGCTCCTACACCATCCTTGATCCGGACAGGATCCTCATCGTGCCCGACACCGCGAAGGATCCACGCTTTGCCAGCAATCCGATGGTTACCGGGGAGCCTTACATCCGTTTTTATGCGGGCGTCCCGATTGTCGATCCCGACAAAGTCGCCCTTGGAAGCTTCTGCGTGATCGACAGGAAGCCGAAACAACTGAACGAGCAGCAGCTGACCCTTCTCAGGATGATTTCGGAGGCGGCGATGGATCTGATCGAACTTCACAAGCACCGCATCAAGCTGACGCGATTGCTGCATCTGGAGAAAGAGGTCTACAGCAAGCTCCTTCTCTCCTCAGCCGATCTGGTGACAATCGCCAGCACGTTCGATGACGCCCTGAGCTTCCTGATGAGTCATCTGGATCCCAATCTGGGATGGTTATCCGCAAGGATCAGGAACATGCAGACGGGAGGAACCACGGGCATCTCCTACAACGCCTCCCTGCCGGACGATCCGGAACTGCCATTGCTCTGGCAGCGCATCGACGGCATGCCGAGGCACACGGCGGAGATCGCGACCCGCACGGAGTTCATCAAGTCCTCACCGCAGGGTCAGGAATACTCTTACATGGTTGTTCCGGTGAGACTTAAGGAAAGGTTGGTTGCGCTCATCGAACTGATCTACCCCGATCATCGCAAGCTGGATGCGAGAATCGGGGAGGTCTTCGAACTCCTTGCCTCCAATCTCTCGATCATCGCCGAGAGAGAGCTGGTGCTTCTCGAACTCAGGCATCAGGTTTCCCATGACAGCCTCACCGGGGCTGCTAACAGGAATGTCATCATAACGGCGGTGGAATCGGCCATCAGGGATTGCGACCCGCTCAAACCCGACTCGGCCGTCTTCTTCTTCGACATCGACGGATTCAAGGACGTGAATGACAACTTCGGTCACGAGACCGGAGACCGGCTTCTCAAGGAGATCAGCAAGAGGCTCGAGGGAGTCTGCAGGAACAACGACGTGCTGGGCAGGCTCAGCGGAGACGAATTCGTCCTGCTGGCACGCCAGATCGATATCGAGGGCGGTCTTGCGCCCGTCCTCGAAAGGATCCAGCGGACGCTCTCCCAGTCATTCATGCTCGGCGAGCTCGAGATCAAGGTGAACTCGAGTATCGGGTGCGCGGTGATTGACGATCCGGGCATCACCCCGAACGAACTGTTGAGACGCGCCGAAGAGGCGATGTATCTCGTCAAAAACGGCTTCACCAAGGGATTCTGCATCGCGGACGAGGAGGTGGTGAGAAAGTTTCAGATCCGCCGTAGCATCGATCACAAGGTCAAGGATGCGGTGGAGAACAACCGCTTCTTCGTCGCCTTCCAGCCGATCATCAACCTGCAGACCGGGGAGAATGCCGGGGTCGAGACGCTTCTCCGGATCCTTGAAAAGGATGGAACCGAGATGGAGGCCCGCGAGTTCATCCATGCCATCGAACGGACACGCTTCATGGCAAGGGTGGACGAGATGGTGATGGCGGAGGCATTCAAAACCTTCGGCTCGGGACTCCCGAAGGAGCTTCTGCAAGGGAAAGGCTTCTGGTTTTCGGTCAACGTGAGCCCGCCGATCCTCGCGACAAAAGGGTATGCCGCCAACTGTCTCAGGCAACTGGAGTCGGCGGGAATCGCCCCCTCCTCGCTCATGCTCGAGATCATCGAAAGCGATCTGGTGGCGCTGAATGAAACGGTGATCAGGAATCTCACCGAACTCCGGGAAAAGGGTGTCCGGATCGCGCTGGATGACTTCGGGACAGGCTACAGCAACCTGCACAACCTCGCCTCCCTTCCGGTCGACATCATCAAGATCGACAAGGCCTTCATCCGGGGGAGTACCTCGGGAGATCTGGCTCGCAGCGGCCTGCTCAACGCCATCGTCGGGATCGGGAAGAATCTCGGATATGAGATCGTGGCGGAGGGTATCGAGGGGGAAGGCGAGGCGAACTACGTCAAGGCACTCGGCTGCCAGTATGCCCAGGGATACTTTTTCGGGAAGCCGATGCCGATGGAACAGATCGTCGAAAAATTCAGCCTGCACCCCTCCCGAACTACGGAGGATCACCCCGTGTGAAAGCGATGGAACGGAACGGTTTGTTCCTGCCATCCCGGATCCTGCCGCTCCGGTCGGTGAAGCAGCGGACACGGCAACTGAGGATCAGCATTCTCGGAATCTATGTGGCGATCATCGCCATTCTTGCATCGGGCCTGCTCTATTCGCTCCGTTCATCATGGCTCGCCACACTCGACAGGGAGCGCGAGTCGCTCATGCGGCATGCCAGTTCCACCTCCGCGCTGGTGCGGGAATCCATGATCGATGGAAGCAAGATCCTGGATGTCGCCCAATCCATGCTCGGGAAGGCCTTCTCTGAGAGTTCCCTCACCCGATACCAGGCGCATCAGATTCTCCGCTCCGTGATGGAGAACTTCAGCATCTACAGCACCACCGACACCATGGGACTGCTCCTTCTCCTCGACAACGAAGGGCGCCTCCTGGCACGCAACGGCGAATACCCCTGCCCTGCCTATGATCTTTCCGACCGGGGCTATTTTCGGGATCTGAAGGCCGATCCCTCGCGAAAGTTTGCCATGGGGAGACTCAGGATTGCCAGCACGACGGGAAAGCCGGTCTTTCACCTCTCCATGCCGGTACGCGGGAAACGGGGTGAATTGAGGGCGGTGATCGCCCTGCAGTTCCAGCAGCAGGAAATCGTGAACTCCGTCCGGCATATCCTCAGCGGGACCGGGGACCGGATTCTGGTCATGCTTCCCAACGGCGAGGTGGCGTTTGTCTTTCCGCCCGACAAGGCGATGCCTCTTCCGGAAGATCCCCTTAACCGCCAACTCCTGACACTGATCAATCAAAGGCAGCAGGAGAAGGGGTGGATCAGAATCGAGGGAGGAACGGGGGTGGTCAGGGAAACCATCTGCCTCGGTTACATGAAGGACCCCGTCTTCGGATTGATCACGACGGCGATCCTTCCCCAATCGGATATCCTCGCCCGTTTCCAAAAGCAGAACCGCTTCCAGCTCCTGATGAGCCTGCTGGGCTTCCTCACGATCAGCGGTATCTTTTATTCCCTCTACAGGAAGGCGATCCGTCTGGAGCATGCCTTTCTTGCGGCGTCGCTCGATCACATGACCATGATCGGAAACAGGCGCGCCCTGGAGGCCGAGTTGGATCGTCTCTGGCGGGACAGCGTCAGGAGGGGAAGGCCCATCAGCCTTCTTTTCATGGATATCGACCGCTTCAAGGAGTTCAACGACACCCACGGCCATGCCGCCGGAGACAGGGTCCTCAAGGCGACGGCGCAGGTCATCCGCGGAGCGATGCAGCGTCCGCTCGACTTCTGCGGGAGATGGGGCGGGGAGGAATTCGTGGCTGTCCTGCCCGAAACCACCGAGGAAGAGGCATCAGCGGTTGCCGAAAGGATCAGGACTTCCGCCCGGAAGATGAAAATCAAGTCCCGGGGGGTGATCCTCCCGAAAATCACCCTCAGTATCGGGATCGCCTGTTCCGGCCCCTCGACGGCCTCTCCCATGGACCTGATCGACAGGGCGGACAGGTCGATGCTTCAGGCCAAGGAAGCGGGCAGGGACAGGGTTGTCTGTTCCCGGAAAAAGGAGTCTTCTTCGGCTTGAGTCGCCGACAGTGAATCAAAGTGCCTCGCCCGAGGTATCGGCGGGCAGGAGCCACGAGAAAAGGCCCGAGAGAAGCAGGGCCGAGACGATGATGCCGAGCGACCAGGAGGTCGGGAAATGGCCCTCAAAGTGATGGTCGAGCCAGGCCATCTTGGCCCCCACAAAACAGAGGATGAATCCAAGGCCATACTTGAGGTAATGGAACTTGGAGGCCATGCCCGCCATGACGAAGAAGAGGGCCCGCAGTCCCAGGATGGCAAAAACATTCGAGGTGAAGATGATGAAGGGCTCCGAGGTGATCGCAAAAATGGCGGGAACACTGTCCACCGCGAAGATGATGTCGGTCATCTCGATCACCACAAGGGTCACGAGCAAGGGGGTGCCGTACCATCTGCCCTCGCGGCGAAACATAAAATCGGGACCATGGAGGTCGGGAGAGATTGGCAAAAGCCGTCGGAGAATCCTGACCACGATGTTTTTGGAGGGATCGGGGTGATTCTCCGGTCCGAAAGCGACCTTCAGTCCGGTGATCGCCAGAAAGATTCCGAAAAGGAAGGGAACCCAGGAGAGTTGCATCAGCACGGAGCCGAGCGCAATGAAGAGGGCACGAAAGAGAAGGGCTCCGATAATGCCGTAAAAAAGGATCCTGTGGCGGTACTTCTCCGGGACGGCAAAGAAGTCGAAGACGACCAGGAAGATGAAGAGATTGTCTATCGAGAGACTCTTCTCAACGAGCCAACCTGAGAGGAACTCCAGGGAGCACTGCTTGGCCAGAGCATGGGCATCATAGCCCGAGAGAGAAGGCTCCGAGGGAAACTTCCAGAGACAGTAAGCGTAGAGACCGGCGCAGAAGAGGAGGGCGAGACTGACCCAGAGAAGGACATTGCCAAGGGCTTCCCGATGTCCGATCGGATGCTCGTTGCCGTTACGTCGCCTCAGATCCAGAAAGAGGGCGATCACAATCAGCAGGCAGAAAAGTCCGTAAGCCCACCAGGTGGACTCCATGGGAAACAGCTCCGGATGGAATGCCGCCGCGATCATGACTGATCCCGCGGCGGGGGAGCAGGTGATTCGACGGGGAGCCTGGTGACCAGCAGCTTGTCGATGCGCTGACGATCCATGTCGACGATTTCAAAGCTGAAGCCCGAGCGCACGATCTTCTCCCCCTCTTCCGGAACATGACCGAGATGATGCAGAACATAACCGCCGATCGTCTGGTAGCGGTTTTCCCCGCCCTCCTCGGTGATCTCCTCCATGCCGATCTCCCGGGCGGTCTCGGCATAATCCAACTGGGCGTCGACAAGCCAGCTTCCGTCCTCCCGTGCGATGATCTCGGGATAATGCTGGCGCACTTCCCGTTCGGGAAGACGGCCCACGATCGCCTCGACGACATCCTTGAGCGTCACCATCCCCTCGACGACCCCGAATTCGTCGACGACCAGGGCCACGTGGCGCCGCACCTTGCGAAACTCCTCGATGAGCCGGGGAGCGGTCATGGTGACGGGGACGAAAAGCGGAGGGTTCACCACATCGGCCAGCTTGACCGATCCTGTCATCGAGATGTTGGCCCAAAGGGACTTCACCGCGACCATTCCCCGGATGTTGTCGTGCGTTCCCTGGAAGACGGGGTAATCGGAGTGACCGGCTTGGGCGATCCGCCTCCAGTTGACCTCGTCGGGATCATCGAGATCGAGCCAGGTGACCCGGGATCTCGGGGTCATCAATTCGGCGGCCGTCTGCTCGTCCAACTCGAGCACCCCCTCCACCATCTCCTTCTCGACGGCGTCAAAGGCCCCGCTCTCAAGCCCCTCGTCCATTATCTGAAGGACCTCCTCCTCGGTCTGCTCGTGCGATCTTCGGCGGTCAAGGTGGAGGATCCTCAGGAAAAGGGCGACCAGCGACCATCCGAGTTCGGCAAGGGGATCGATCCAGATCGTCAGCCAGTGCGCCGCACGGGAGATGGAACGGATCAGGATATTGGCGTGGAGCGACTCCCCCAATGCCCGCGGGAGAAGGATTCCGAAAAGAAGGATCAGGAAGGCCGTCACCGTGGCGGCGCATCCGATGACCGTGGAGAGGATCAATGGAGAATCCTCGCCGAAAAGAGCCAGTAGGTCGCGCGTCGCGAGCACGGAGGCCAGGGTGAAGAGAAAGACGGAGGCAAGCCTGAGACCGGGTCGCGGCCTCATTCCGGTGGCCACGAAGGAGGTCACCGCCTCGGCATCCCCGCGCCGCTTGAGAAGGACCACATCGGCCATGATGCAGATCCCTCCGAGGAGGATCAGCCCGAGCGGGGCTAGGAGCATCAAGGCATAGGTGCCGGCGGAGTGAATCACGGATGCGGAAGAGATCATAAAGGGATCATGCCGTCCCGAGCAGGGCGGCAATCGCCGGGGGCGTCACCTCCGCAAGGGAGCGGACGGCCAGATCGCATCCGGCGAGCGACTCCAGGGGATGGGTGGTTGCGACCCCGATCACCTTCATCCCGGCATTGCGGGCAGCCTCGATACCCGCAAAGGCATCCTCGATCACCACGCAGCGTTCGGGCTCAAGGGCAAGGCTCCGGGCTCCGGCAAGAAAGACTTCCGGGTGGGGCTTTCCATGGGTGACATCGCTGCCACAGACCACGGCGTCGAAAAGGGCGTCGAGACCCGTTGCGGCAAAAAGGGCGTCGAGATTTCCCCTGGGGGTGGAGGAACCGACGGCCCTCGGGATTCCGGCCTCCTTCAATGCGGAGAGAAGTTCCCGCGCACCCGGCAATACCACGACTCCCTCGGCGGCCACCAGGGAGCGGTAGAGTTCCTCCTTCCGGTCTGCCAGTTCGCGAACCATGTCGGGATCGCTGCTCCAGCCCAGGGCGGGGATGATCACCTCGTTCTTCTTGCCGAAACCGGCCTTGAAGTGCCCTTCGGGAAGGGGGAGTCCCCGTTCGGCGGCAAGCAGTTCCCATGAACGTTCGTGCTGGGAGGAGGAGTCGATGACCACCCCGTCCCAGTCAAAGAGAACACCCCATTGATGCGACATCGGTCCATTAAGGGGGAAGCACGCCGTATCGGGCAATGTCATTCTGACAACGCACCCTCAAATTGCCCCTGAAATCCTCTTTCTGTTGCGACGGATGCTTTCACAGGCAAGACTTCACCACCGCCATGATGACGAGGATTCCTTTCACACGCCATGCGATTACCTTCGTGGCACTCTTTGCCGGGATTCTTGTGATACCCGTCCACGCTGGGGAGTCAAAGTCCAGATCGGATCTCTCACGCAGCGTTGTCAGGATCGAGGTGACCGAACAGGAGCCAGATTACCGTTCCCCGTGGGATCCGGGGAGGATTACCGGAGGAATCGGATCCGGATTCGTGATCAAGGGACCGGGTGGAACGAAAAGGATCCTAACCAACGCGCACGTCGTCAGTAACGCCCGGCTCATCACCCTCACCCGCGAGGGTGTGAGCCACCCTTTCACGGCCCGGATCCTTTTCATCGCCCACGATTGCGATCTCGCCCTGCTGACCGCTGATGATCCCTCCTTCTTCGAGGGAACGGAGCCGCTGGAGACGGGCGGCATCCCCGAGATCGAGTCCTCCGTCAGCGTCTACGGCTACCCGCTGGGCGGAGAACGCCTGAGTGTGACGCGCGGGGTGGTCTCCAAGGTTGATTTTGATCTCTACACCCACTCCTCGGTTGACTCCCATCTCGTCATCCAGATCGACGCGGCCATCAATCCGGGAAACAGCGGCGGCCCCGTCCTTCAGGATTGCAAGGTGGTCGGCGTCGCCTTCCAGGGGTACTCGGGCGACGTGGCGCAGAATGTCGGGTTCATGATCCCGACCCCGGTGATCAACCGCTTCCTGAAGGATGTCGAAAAGGGAAGCTACACGGGCTACACCGATCTCTCGCTTGTTTACCGCCCCCTGATCAACGCTGCCTCCAGGAAGGCGCTTGGCCTCACGCAGGAGCGGGGCGGGGTCCTTGTCACCGACGTGCATGAGGCGGGATCCGCCAACGGCCACGTCAAGGCGGGTGACGTGCTTCTCTCCATCGACGGCCATCCCGTCACGAGCGACGGCAAGGTCGAACTTGAGGGGCACTCCGTCGAGATGCCGGAGATCGTGGAGAGGAAATTCGACGGGGAGACGGTGGAGCTGGACCTGCTTCGTGAAGGCCAGAGGAAGCTCGTCCTCTTTCCCCTGCACGGCAACTGGCCTTTCCGGATGCAATCGCGTGCCTATGACACGAAGCCGCGCTACCTGCTGCACGGAGGCCTGCTCTTCCAACCGCTCGACCGGAATTTCATGGAGGCTTCCGGCGGCGAGGATCTGAGAATCAGGAAAGCCTTCGATGACTTCGTGGAGCGCCATCTCTATCTGGAGCGACCCGAGATCGTTGTCCTGAGCCGTACGCTGGCGGATCCCGTCAACAAGGATTGCGACGGACTTCATCCCGGGGTTGTCGATGAGATCAACGGGAAAAAAATCCGCTCCCTTGCCGATGTGGCCGCGGCCTTCGACGCCCCCGCCAAATTCGATGTCATCCGTCTTGAGGGTAACGGCGTTCCGATCGTCCTGAAGAGGGAGGATGTGGTCCGGGCAAACCCGCGCATCATCCAGCGCTACGGGATCCCCTCCCTCCGACATCCCTGATGCCCATGATCACGACGCAGCCTCTCAGCCGATTCCTTGCAGGGGTCTTTCCCGCATGTTTGGTCTCCCCTCTCCTGCTCCTGCACACCGCGTGCAGACCGCTCCCAAGCACCCCCTCCCCCCAGGACTCCGTGCTGCGTGTCACCGCCACGATCCAATATCCCGACCTGCACCGTCCCTGGCTAAAGAAGCCTCCCTCAAACCGTCAGGGGCTTGCGACGGTGATCGAGGGAGGACGCCTTCTTGTCACCGCCGACATGGTCGACCAGGCAACCTTCATCCAGCTGGAAAAACCGGAGGATGGCCCCAAGGTCACCGCACAGGTGGAGGCGATCGATCCGGAATGCAACCTCGCCGTTCTGCGCCCTGAGTCGGGCGAGATCATGAAGGGAACACATCCCCTCCCCCTTGATCTCTCTCTCAAGGCAGGCAGTAAGCTCGAAATCCTGCAGCTTGAACCCAACGGTGCCCCCGCCCTCTCCCCGGCAACCGTCACGACCGTGGCCGTCATGCCGTATCCCGCCGACGGGGCTGCCTACCTCCTCTATCGGGCAGCCACGAGGATTCCCCAGCGCGAGGGAAGTTACGTCATACCTGCGCTGGCCGGGGAAAAACTGGCGGGACTGGTGATGCGCTACGACCCCCGCAGCCAGTCGGCCGATATCATCCCTGCGCCGCTCATCGCCCGTTTTCTAAAAGAGTCGGCAAAACCGGATTACCATGGTCTCGCACGGGCCGGGATCACCTGGGAAGAGGTGCACGGCGCCAACCTGAGGGAATGGCTTGGCCTTGGCAAGGGGACCCAAGGTGTCTACATCACCTCGGTCGATCGGGAGGGTCCTGCCGCCAAGGCAGGACTGAAGAAGGGGGATATCCTGATAAAGGTGGCCGGCAAGGAGATCGACGGGGAGGGTAACTATTCCGATCCCCGGTTGGGAAAGATTACTTTCAACAACCTCGCCGGTCTCGAGAGGGGCGTCGGTGATCCCGTGGAGCTCACCTATTTCCGAAGCAGTGGGGAAGGAACGGGAACCCTTGGCACCGCCACACTCACCCTTGCCGGACGTAAT
>JACCDY010796363.1_pt1 | contig 10347 bp, 9 predicted proteins | sample 7446391 | NCBI WGS metagenome assembly JACCDY01 (sample SAMN15323451, study PRJNA562643) | freshwater metagenome | isolation source: river surface water | place: USA:Blue River Watershed | collected 2017-08-18
GCAATGAACCCCATAGCTCCCGCCCCCCAACGCATCGTCTGCCTCACCGAGGAGACCACTGAGTGGCTGTACCTGCTGGGGCAAGAGGCGCGCATCGTGGGCATCAGTGGCTACACGGTGCGTCCGCGCCGGGCCCGCGAAGAAAAGCCCAAGGTGAGTGCGTTTTTGAGCGCCAAGATGGACAAAATTTTGGCCCTCAAGCCCGATTGTGTTTTGGGCTTTTCGGACTTGCAGGCCGACATTGCGGCCTCGCTGATCAAGGCGGGTGTGCAGGTCACGGTGTTCAACCAGCGCAGCGTGGACGAAATTTTCTCGGTGCTTTACCAGGTCGCGGCCATGGTCGGGCAGGCCGAGCAAGGTTTGGGAAAGCTCGCGGCCATGCGGGCCGATTTGGACGCCATGGCCCAGCGTTCGGCCGCATTCAAGCGCCGTCCGCGTGTGTATTTTGAAGAGTGGGACGAGCCCCACATGAGCACCATCCGTTGGGTCTCGGAGCTGATCACCATCGCTGGGGGGGACGACATCTTTCCCGAATTGGCCCTGATGCCCATGGGCCGCGACCGCATCATCGCCAGCGGCGACACCATCGTCGAGCGTGCGCCCGACATCATCATTGGCTCGCTGTGTGGCAAGAAGTTTCGGCCCGAAAAAGTCGCCGCTCGTCCAGGTTGGCAAGACATCCCAGCCGTTCGAAACGGACAGATTTTTGCAATCAAATCCGCCGACATCCTGCAACCCGGCCCAGCGGCTTTGACCGATGGCGCCGCGCAGTTGCATCGCATCATGTTGGATTGGGCAGCCAGACATGGCTAAGCGCTGGGCCACCGTTTGGGCTTGCTGGGCGATGTGGTGCTCATCGGCCGCCATGGCCGTGACGGTCACCGACGACCGCGGCCAAGCGGTGCAACTGACGCAGGCGCCGCAGCGCATCGTCAGCCTCTTGCCCTCCTTGACCGAAACCGTGTGTGCGTTGGGCGCTTGCCAAAGGCTGGTGGGTGTGGACCGCTATTCGAACTGGCCCGACCCGGTCAAGCGCTTGCCCTCGGTTGGCGGTGGTTTGGACCCGAGCCTGGAGCGCATCGTTTCGCTCAAACCCGATTTGGTCTTGGCCGCAGGCTCCACGCGGGGCGCAGAGCGTCTGGAGGCTTTGGGCTTGAAGGTCTTGCGCTTGGAGCCGCGCAACCACGCCGATGCGCAGCGCGTGTTTGCCGCTGTAGGACTGGCTTTGCACCTGCCACCCGCGCAAACCGATCGGGCCTGGCAGCGCATCCAAGACGAGTTAAACAGCGCCATCGAAACCCTGCACCCCGTGGCGCGGTCTTGGCGGGTGTACGTGGAGGTCAGTCCCACACCGTATGGCGCGAGCGAGTCCTCCTTCATTGGCGAGACCTTGCAACGCATGGGCGTGGGCAACATCTTGCCCGCAGCCTTGGGGCCGTTTCCGCAAATCAACCCCGAATTCGTGGTGCAAGCACAGCCCGACGTGATTTTGGCTGGCGACAGCAGCCGCGCGCAGCTGCTGCAGCGTCCCGGTTGGTCGCGCCTGAAAGCCATCACCCACCAGCGCCTGTGTGTGTTCAAGCCCGAAGAGTCCGATGTTTGGGTGCGCGCCGGCCCCCGCATGGCCGAGGGCGCTCGCCTGATGGTGGCCTGTTTGAACCGGGCCGCTCAAAGCGCGCAGGTGCGGCCATGAAAGAGCACACGCATACCCTGCGCTGGGCCTTGGGTTTGTGGCTGATGGGCCTGTGCTGGGTCTTCTTGGGCACGGCTGCGGGCAGCGAGGGCTGGCAAGCTTGGTGGTGGCAAGCCGACGAACTGGCCCATCAGATCGTGATCGACATCCGTTTGCCGCGCAGCTTGGGCGCTTGGCTGGGGGGGGCTTTGCTGGGCTTGGCTGGCGCGGTCGCGCAGGGCCTGTTTCGCAACCCGCTGGCCGACCCGTACCTTTTGGGCAGCGCCTCGGGCGCGTCCTTGGGCGTGGCCTTGTACCTGAGTGTCTTTGGTGGCAGTGTGTGGGCCGTGCAGCTGTGGATGGGCTTGGGCATGACCGGTGCGGCCTTTGTCGGTGCGGTGTTGGCGGTGATGCTCACACTGACCTTGGCGCGTGGCGTGCAACAAACGCTGCGGCTTTTGCTTGCGGGGGTGGTGGTCGGTGTGGTCTTGGGCGCTTTGACGTCTTTGCTGTCGCTGCTGCAGCCGCAGGTCTTGCAGGCCATGCAAGGCTTCATGTTGGGTTCAACCGCGTTCGTGGGTTGGGTGGCTTGCGGCCTCTTGGCGGCGGTGTTGTTGCCTTGCCTGATTTTGTCGACGGTGTTTGCTCGGGTCTTGGACGCATTGACTTTGGGTGAGGCCACGGCGCAAAGCTTGGGCGTACCGCTGCGCTCGGCGCGTTTGGCCCTGGTGGGGGTGTTGTCGCTGGCCACGGGGGCGGCGGTGGCGCACATCGGCTTGGTGGCGTTTGTGGGCTTGGCTGCGCCGCACTTGGTGCGCTCGCTGGTGCGCAGCACCCATGCGGGCGCTTTGCTTTTGTCGGCGCTCATGGGCGGCTTGTTGTTGGTGGTGGCCGATGTGTGGGCGCGGGTGCTGTTCGCACCGCAGGAACTGCCCGTGGGTGTGCTCACCGCGGTCATTGGCGGCGGTTATTTGCTCTGGCGGGTGTTCCGCGTGTCCGAACCCGGGGGGCGCGCATGAAGCTGGCACTGGAAGCCCAAGCACTGGGCCTGATCTTGGGCCAACGCGCCGTCTTGCACGCGGTGGATGTGCGCATCCCTGCGGGACGCTGGACCTGCGTGGTGGGACCCAACGGCGCAGGCAAGTCGAGCTTGCTCAAAGCCTTGGCGGGTCTCTTGCCCACCAGCGGCCAAGTGCGATGGCACGGCCAAGACCTCCACACCCTGGACCGGCGAGCGCGCGCCTTGCAACTGTCTTGGTTGGGGCAGGGTGAGGCCACCACGCTGGACCTTCGGGTGTGGGACGTGGCCATGCTCGGGCGTTTGCCGCACCAGGGTTGGTGGGGCACGCCCACGGCGCAGGACGCGCAGATGTGCGAGGCCGCGCTCAAAGCCACCCAAGCTTGGGATTGGCGCGAACGCACGCTGGGCGAACTCTCCGGCGGTGAGCGCCAGCGCGTGATGCTGGCCCGTGCCATGGCGACCAATGCGTCCATCATGCTCATGGCAGAGCCGCTGGCCAATCTGGACCCGCCACACCAAGTCGATTGGCTGGAGCAGGTGCATTGCTTGCGCGCGCAAGGCACCACGGTGGTGAGTGTCTTGCATGAGATTGGCATGGCGCTGCATGCCGACGACATCATCGTCATGGACCAAGGCCGCATCGTGCACCACGGTGCCTGTGAGGACGAGGCCACGCACCGCGCCATTGAAGCGGTGTTTGATCAGCGCATCCGCATCTGCCCTTTGGATGGCCAGTGGGTGGTGCTGCCCACTGCGCTTGACCCTGTCGCTCAGCGCTTGTAGGCGGCGGCCGCAGGTGCTGGTTTCAGTGATTTGGGCTCAGACTTTCGGCCTGTGGTGACGCTTGCTTTGCCAACATCTTCCAGGCTGAGCAAGGTGTCCACATAGCCCATGAATCGGCTCAGGTAGTCCGGGGAAATGTCGCGCATGAGGCCCAGTGACCGAAGCACCAGCATGTGCGAGTTGATGGGGCCGGCATTTTGCGGGGCCTGGGCGATGGCCTGGTTGACCTGCTTTTGCACGCTGATCTTGCCCAGTTGTTGACGAAACTGGCGCACGCGCGGGTTTTCGAATGGATGAGCGCCAGCATGGGTGGAGCGCTCGCGGTGACTGCGGTGGGACATGTCGTGCAGCAAGGCGGCCAGCGCCGAGGGTGGCGTTGGAGCCACTTGGCTGGGGGCATCGCATGGGGATGGGGTGACGCCCATGCGCGACTGCAGCTGGTCCAGGGCTTGCAGCACTTTGCGCTCCAGCAGGGACTGCACCGCCGGTGCATGACGGAGACCGCGCTTGGCCAGTGCTTCGATGTGCTGCCAGGCGAGCGGGTCAAAGCGATCGGCACCCTTTGCCCGCAGCGTGTCGAGCGCGGCCAACACCTTGGGGCTCATGGTGCGCGGCCGCCTGGTGCAGCGCCTGGAGCGTTCTGGGCTTTGGGCACAGGCGCCATTTCGACGCGGCGGTTTTGCGCCCGTGCGGGTTCACTGGTGTTGGCCACCAGGGGTTGCTCTTGGCCAAAAGCGGCAGCGAACAAGAGGGACGAGGGCATGCCTTCTTCGATGAGGGTGCGCGTGACGGTCAGTGCGCGCTGCGCAGAGAGTTCCCAATTGTCTGCAAACTCTCGGTTGCGGCTGCTGACCGCCTTGTCGTCGGTGAAGCCGCTGACCATCAGGATTTCATCGCGCGTTTGCAGGTAGCTGCGCAACGGCGGCACCAGACTTTTGAGCAATTGGCGGCCTTCGGGTTCGAGTTGGTCAGAGTTCAAGCGAAACAGCAGTTTGCCGCTGATGCCGATGCGGCCATTGTTCAGGGTGATGCGGCCGCTGGCCAAAGGAACAGCCAGGGCTTGCTCCAGAGACAGCCGTTTTTGCTCTTCCACCTGCCGTTTTTGAACTTCGTTTTCGAGCTGGGAGGCCATGTCCAGTTGCGCCGCCATCACGGCCACCAACAGCAGCACAAACGCACCCAGCAAGCCGGTCATCAGGTCGGCGAAAGAGATCCAGCTGGTCGACATGGATTCGACGTCCGCGTCGTGTTCGCGCATCAAACGGCCTCCTCGGTGCTTGTGGCAGACCGGTGCTGCAAGGCTTGCAACACGTCTTGTTGCGAGGTGATGCTCAGGTCGATGATCTCTCTGGCTTGTGCCACGTAATAGGCCAGTTGCTCGTCGCTGCGCGTCATCGATTTGTCGATGGCCTGCTCGATGCGATGCAGTTGGGACATGAGTTTGTCATTGGTTTCGCTGAAGCTGCGCACCGCAAAGGCCATGGCTTCGCCCAGGCTGGCCACATCAACGGCGCTGGCCGTGAGCTGGGCGGCCATGTCGCCCAGCTTGCCCGTCTCGGCCGCCACCTGCAGCTGGAACTGTTCGCTGGTGTGTGACAAAGAGGTCTGGCTGGTGACCAGCAGGGCGTCGATCACGCCGCGTTGTTCGGTGGATGCGTGGTGGATGGTCTGCAGCAAGTTGCTCAGGGTCTCCAGAATGCGGGTGCGCTCTTCGAGCAAGGCGTTGTCACGCGCCACGCTGTGAGAGATTTCCTGGCGCATTTGGCCGATGACCTCGGCTGCCGCTTTGGGCGCTTCGCTGGCGGTGGCAATCAGTTGCGTGATGGGTGCTTCGAGCGCCTGGCCCAGAGTGCCCAGGTGCTTGCTGACCTCTGCCTGCAATTGGTCCAAGCGCGCCACGGCGGCTTGGCCGCGTAGCTCTTCAGCATCACGCAGGGCCGACAGCTCGGTTCGCAGCACTTGCGTCAATTCATTGGCGCGCTGGCTGTGCGCACGGGTCCACTCGACCTCTGAGGCCATGCGCGCTTGCATCAGGGCCTCGCTGCTGGCCATCAGGCGGGTGACTTCGGCCAAAGTTTGCGTGGCCTGGGTCTGGCTGTGGGCGGTGATCTGCTGCGCCGTCTGGGTCAGCGTGTCGCAAATGGCTTGTTGTTGCGCCAAGGTCTTGTCGCCCACGCTTTGCCACTGGCTGTGCAATTGCTCGGCCAGCTGCGTCAGTGCGGCCTGCCAGGCTTGCTGGCGCGCTTGCTCGGCGCTGTCTTGTTGGGTTTGTTGTGCGGTTTGCGCCGCTTGCAGTTGCGCGATCAAGGCTTGGGCGCTTTGCTCGGCGTTTTGGCTGAAGTTGTGCAAAGTTTGGCCCACTTGCTCGGTCATGCGGGCGTTGGTTTGTTCGTGGTGGGCCAGGCTGTCAGCGCTCGTTTGTGCCACTGCAGCGGTGACAGCGGCCATCTGGTTCTTCAGCTCGCTCAGTTGATCGCGGGTGTGGTCCAGCAGCTGCGCATTGATGTTTTGCGCTTGTGCGGCCATGTGCGCCAGGGTGTCCTGCACGATCGGGCGCATGCCTTCGCTGGCCAGGTGCAAACTCTGGCTCAAGCTGGTGCGCAGTGACTGGTCCACCGATTCCGCCAAACCGGTGTATGCCGCTTGCACTTCGGTGTGAAAGCGCTTTTGGTTAGCCAACAGACTTTGCTGCCATTGCTCGCTGGATTGCGTCATTTGCGCCAGCATGGCCTGCAACTGCGAGAGCACTTGGGGCAGCGCTTGGGCTTGTTCTTGCAGGGTGACAAAGCTTTCCTGGCGCTGGTGCACCAATGAAAATCGGCGCAGTCGTGTGGCGATCAGGGTGTCCAGGGTGTGCGAGGCCTGAGCCCGTTCGCGGCGAGCCAAATGGTTCATCAGGCCCAGCATCGCCGAGGTGGCCACCCCCGCCACCGAGGTGCCAAAGGCCAGGCCCAAGCCTTTGATGGGTTCGGAAAACGCGGCCCGGATGCCCGCCACGTTGCTCGATCCTTCGAGTGCAAACACCGCACCATTGAGTGTGACCACCATGCCCAAAAAGGTGCCGAGCATGCCCAGCATGACCAGCAAGCCCACCAGAAATGGCGTGAAGGTGGGGCCAGGCAAAGCCACGCCCTCGCCGTCGATGCGCTGGCGCACGGTGTTGTGCAGGCCTGCTGGCAGCGTGACCAGCCAATCGTCCAATTGCGCCAAGTCTGCAGGGGTCTTGTCCAGGGCCTCTTGCAAAGTGCGGGTGGTGGCGCGGTATTGGTGCAACTCCAGTGCGCCGAACACATACACGGCGCCGATCAGGGTGGACATGGCCAGCACCAGCGGGTGCGAACTGGCCACGGCGCTGGTGACCCAGACCGTCGCCAAGAGACCCAAGGCAAAGGCGATCAAAAATGCAGAGCGTTTCATGGTGAGGTGATGTGTTCTTGTTGTAAGGCTTCCAGCAGGCCCAGCGTGGGTTGCAGCCGGGTGTCCAGTTCAGCCAGCAAGGCATTGCGCATGGCTTCTTGCAAGGGCGCCAGCCAGCAGCCGGGGTGATCGGCTGTCGCTGTTGGGGAAGGGGGGGCAGAAGGGTATTCGCCTTTTGACTTCGATTGGATGTGCTGTTTCAGCGCTTGCGCAAAACGCTTTTCGTGCAGCTTGACCACTTTGGCCAGCAGCAAGGCTTCGCGCTCGACCAAAATGCCTTCAAAGGCCGCATCCAGTGTCGCCAGCTGTTGCAGCCCCGGGCTGCTTTGGGCCAATTGAGCCCTGACTTGGCTGCGCAGGGTGCGCAGGACCGTTTCCATTTGCCGTTGGTGGGCGGCATAAAAACGGCGGTAGGGCTCAAACGCGGTTTTGGGCTCGATGGGTTCATCCAGGGTGGGTGCTGGCATGTCCATGCGTGTCAGCCCAGAACCGGGGGGAGCGCCTTGCACGATGGATTGCTCCAGCTGGCTGCGTACCTGGTTCACGTGTTGGGTCAATGCGCCGAAGCTGATGCGCTTTGAATGCCGTTGAGGCGAAGCAGCCGTTGTGCTTGGCTGCTCCGGGTTCAGCACAGCATGCAAGGCAATGGCCTGGCGAAAGTTCAGCCAGTCGCCCAAGCTTTGTCCGACCTCCTCCCGCGCCGGGGCGGCGTCCAGCAGGGCGTTTTCGGTCAAAAAACGCGTCAGGCGGGAACTGTTGAAGTGGGCACGCGGCAGGGCTCGCGTCATGGGCGGTTCGGGTTTGGGTTGGACGGGACATCAGAGCCGCTGGCTCTTGAGGCAAGGGCGGTGGATACCGGCCCTCAGGGACTGCCCGAAGAGGACAGAGCACACGATTTTACCCGCGCGAGGAGGTCATGATCTGGCGGAGAAAAGTGCCAAAGTATGCAAATTGCCAGGTGCTCAAGTGGTTTTGGGCTTGAAATCGCAACAGTCAGCCACGGCGCATTGCCCGCACAGGGGTTTGCGCGCTTGGCAGACATAGCGTCCGTGCAGGATCAGCCAGTGATGGGCATCCACCAAATATTTGGCCGGGATGCGCTTGAGCAGCTTTTGCTCCACTTCCAGAGGCGTTTTGCCCGGGGCCAGGCCCGTTCGATTCCCCAGCCGAAAGATGTGCGTGTCCACCGCCATGGTGGGCTCGCCGAAAGCACAATTGAGCACCACATTGGCCGTTTTGCGACCCACCCCGGGCAGGGCCTCCAGCGCTTCACGGGTGCGGGGCACCTGGCCGCCATGCTGCGCCACCAAGATGCGGCAGGTTTCCATCAGGTGCTTGGCTTTGCTGCGGTACAGGCCAATGGTTTTGATGTAGCCCTCCAGCCCCTCCAGACCGAGGTCCAGGATTTTTTGCGGCGTGCCCGCCACCGGGAACAGCTTGCGCGTGGCTTTGTTCACGCCCACGTCGGTGGCCTGGGCCGACAGCAGCACGGCCGCCAGCAGCTCGAACACGCTGGTGTATTCCAGCTCGGTCACGGGCATGGGGTTGGCGGCTTGCAGGGTGGCAAAAAAAGATTCGATCTGTGCGGGCTTCATGGTGCTTGTCTGTGGGGATGAAGATGTTGGCAAAATGAGGGCCAATTCAACCCGGGAAGATACACCACCATGTCTTTGCAATTTGCCGACCGCCTGAACAATGTCGAAACCTCTGCCATCCGTGAGCTGTTCAAGCTCCTGGGCAAGCCGGGCATCATCAGCTTTGCGGGCGGTTTCCCCGACAGCGCCATGTTCGATGTGGACGGCATCCGCGAAGCCAGCAATGCCGCTTTGGCGCAAGACCCGGGCGCGGCCTTGCAATACGGCGCGACCGAAGGTTTTGGCCCGCTGCGCGCGCAACTGGCCCATTTCATGGGTCAAAAAGGCGCCCAGGACGTGAGCGCCGAACAGCTGATCGTGACCACCGGCAGCCAGCAGGCGCTGGATTTGATCGGCAAAACCATGATCAGCCCCGGCGACAAGGTGATCGTGGAAGGCCCGACCTTTTTGGCCACCATCCAGTGCTTCCGTTTGTATGGGGCCGAACTCATCAGCGCCCCGGTGGATGGCCATGGCGTCAAGACCGACGAGCTGGAAAAGCTGATCGCCGAGCACAAACCCAAGTTTGTGTATGTGATCCCCACCTTTGGCAACCCCAGCGGTGCCTTGCTCAGCGCAGAGCGCCGCAAAAAGGTGCTGGAGATGGCGGTCCAACACCAGACCCTGATCGTCGAAGACGACCCTTATGGGGACTTGTATTTTGGCGAAGCCCCACCGCCCAGCCTGCTGGCCATGAGCAGCCAGGGGCCCGGCAGCCGCGAGCTCTTGGTGCATTGCGGGTCTTTGTCCAAAGTGCTCTCTCCTGGCTTGCGCGTGGGCTGGATGATCGCCCCGGCCGAATTGCTGGGCAAAGCCACCATGTGCAAGCAGTTCAGCGATGCGCACACCAGCACTTTTGCCCAGGCCACCGCTGCGCAATACCTCCAGGCAGGCCGCATGCCCGCCACGCTGGACAAGGTGCGCGCTGTCTATGCCCAGCGCGCCCAAACCATGGGCGATGCGCTTCGCCGTGAGTTGGGTGATGCGGTGGAATTTGTGCAACCGCAAGGCGGCTTGTTCGTGTGGGCGCGCCTGACCGGTGCGGGTGGCAAGGTCAATGATGGCAATGTGTTTGCCAAGCGCGCCATCGACAACGGCGTGGCCTTCGTGCCCGGCACACCGTTCTTTTGCGCCAACCCTGACCACGCCACCTTCCGTCTGAGCTTTGCCACTGTGGGCGAAGACAAGATCCTCGAAGGCGTCTCGCGCCTGGCCAAGGCTCTGTAAGCCATGGCCGCCAGCACCGAACTGTGCATTGACGTCCAGGGCACCGAAGTCTGGCTGCAAGGGCAGGGCGAGGAGGTGATCCGCATGCTGCACGGCTGGCCCGACACCCGCGCCCTGTGGGACGGCACCGTGGCGGCCCTGCAAGACCGTGCCACTTGTGCCCGCCTGACGCTGCCCGGCTTTGAGTCCGGCCCTGTAACCACCAGCTTGGACGCCATGTGCCAGCTGCTGCGCCAGGTGGTGGACCGCATCAGCCCTGAGCAGCCAGTCACGCTCATGCTGCACGATTGGGGCTGCATCTTTGGCTACGAATTTGCCCTGCGCCACCCGGCGCGCGTGGCCCGCGTGGTGGCGGTGGATGTGGGCGACCACAATTCGGGCGCACTCTTGCGTGAGTGGGGTGTGAAAGAAAAACTGTCGGTCATGGGCTATCAGCTTTGGTTGGCGCTGGCGTGGAAGTTGGGTCACCGCTTCAGCGAGAACCTCGGCACCCGCATGACCCGCGCCATGGCCCGCTGGCTGCGCTGCCCCTCTGACGCGGGCCGCATCACACACAAGATGAACTACCCCTACGCCATGCAATGGTTCGGTAC
>JACCDY010731686.1_pt1 | contig 10344 bp, 8 predicted proteins | sample 7446391 | NCBI WGS metagenome assembly JACCDY01 (sample SAMN15323451, study PRJNA562643) | freshwater metagenome | isolation source: river surface water | place: USA:Blue River Watershed | collected 2017-08-18
TCATCACGATTCAAATTAATTTCTCTCCTGGATTTGATACGAACATTATACTCTTTTAAATCTACATTAGCTTCAGCAGATGTGCGATCTTTTATCATAGCTGTAAAGGGCTTTCCTTGGAGTTTATCATCGCGGCAGTAGGATTGTAGTACACCTAGACCTTGTAACGAAAGTCGAATATGATTCGGAGTGATGATACTGAGACGGTCATCTTGTGGAATAACTTCAAAGCCTTTTACACGTAAACGTTGGGCAATTTGAAGGAATGTAGTTGAGTCTACTTGTCCACCAACACCAAATGTTGCTTCCAGTTCTTGTTCAGGTCGTTTTGACCAATCCTGAACGAGACTAGAAATCTGTTTGGTTTCTATTGAATATAAGTCCATTGTAATTCTAACTATATAATGATAAAAGAACCTTAGGCCTTAATCATCCTGTTCCAATGAATCAATTTTACCCATCATCCAATTTGTAAAGACACGTATAGTATTAGCTTTACCTAGTCTAAGTGATAATACATCCTTTGTTAGCTTTTTATCTTTCTCATCCCAAGTAGGGAACATTGATAGCTTCTCAATAAGTTCTACTTTACTACCATCCACATCAGGCCATTGAATAAACCATCCTTGTTGTTCTATCTGAGAAATCCATTGAACCAAGAATCCTTTAAGTGGTCTAGAATGAATATCAAGGGGGAGGGCAACCCATCGTCCATAATAATCAGCAATCCAAGTAGGGGTATCGTATTTCCAGTTTTCAGGGTTGGATGAAAAATGAATTTCACCTTTATATCCTGATTCAATATTAGTCGCATTACCAGATTCTGAGATTTCCTGCTCAGCAGATTTCATTAGAATAAATTGTAGACCCTGAATTGCACCAATACCAGCATATAAATCTAAATAATCTTTTGCTTCAAACTTAGAATTATTGAAAGCAGCGCCAATTAAATCATACACTTTTTTGCGCTTTCTAGCTAAATGAGTATTTTTAAGATTATCAGATTTAGCCTGTAAATCAGTTGCAAGTGTACTAATTGTCTGGAGACGTGCTGATTTAGATGAAATACCATAACTCCCAGGATCATTAATACAAGCAATTAGACTTAGTACACCTGATGGATTTAGATTAAATGCCTTATAGCCCTTCAAACCAATTTTATCAAGAGTAGTATCTTCAATTTGTTTAGTAACTTGAATCTCAATAGAAGCCAGAGTCTGATTTCTATTCGGATTCGTTTTAGAATAATCCATTAGTTCTCCAAATGAAACATTTTGATATTTCTTTGCAGGTGTTGTCATTTTATAGCTATTTATAGGTCTATATAGAATATGTTATGAAACTTTAGGCCCTTTGGCCTTTAGACTGCTTCATATTTTTCCTTATTAATATTTCCATCTTTTTCACTATTTCCATCTTCTTCACTATTTCCATCTTCTGCAATATATGTTTCATTTCGAAGCCTATTTAGTTCATCAAGGCGTTCTTTTTCTTCTTGACGATTTTTAATACAAAACTCTAAATATTCTTCAATTGATGTAAAAGCAGCATCGCAAATAGTAATTAAATCAAAAAATATTCCATTTGAGTTTTCCGTATAGTTTTCTTTATATTTCTTTAATAACTTAAGAATATGTTCTTGCTCGGGTTTAACAAGAAGTTTAATATTTTCAAATAACTGCCTTCTTCTCTCATAAGGGATTTGAAATGTTCTTGGTGGTAAATCTTCTGACATTTATATGTCTCCTAATCCCGTAAAGATCTAGATTAGAATATTTCAAGCGCATTCTAGTCTTCATTTTCATTATTTTCTTCTGAATCAAAATCACTTTCATCATCATCATTATTATCTGAGTCAAGATCATCTTCTGAACTGTTATCACCACCCATCTGTACCTCAATAGCATCTTCTTCGCTTTTAACTTGTTCTTCCTCTTCTTCAAGCTCTTCTTCTTCTCCTGTGTTTAGAATATCTTCATTTGCTTTACTTGCCCCTGTAATATTTCTTTTAGTATTTATTATAATATTATTTGTATTATTTCCAATTGACTCACTTTGATTAGATAAGAATAATCCACTTGCTAGAATAAATTCATCATTAATTTGAAATTTAGAACGTTTAATTTCAATTTCAACCATATCTCCAATTTGAACAGCTTCATAATCCTCATTTCCTAGATGTAAATCACGAGGTACTTGAATACGAATAGCATCTTTATAGTTTACATAAAGGCCCATCTTATTTTTACGAATTACTTGTCCTATAACCTTAATTCCATCAGCAGGATAAATAACTTGACCTTGAAGTTTAGCATAATAGACAGCATCACCTGTAAAACGTGCAGCTTCAAAATATCCCATAGAACGTGATAGTAATGTTACAGAACCGGGAAGAACAAACCCTTGTTCCGAACATTTATTTTCAATAGATTTCTTAGCCTTTTCTAATATGAGTTCCTCAATTGTAGTCCCTTTTACTTTATTCAAATCCTTTGGTGTAAGATTAACCTTCTTCTCAAAGAAAGCTGTTGTTTCCATTCCTCTATTCTCTATAATATGCGATTATGCTTTAACCTAATTTACACTAACCTATCACCTCATCCTTCAAACTCAAATTTTATATTAAAAATACAATTTATGCTTTAGTTTTCCTAAAATATCCTTTATGCCCAGTATAAAATGCCGCAATAGGTCTAAAAAACCATCTTAAACCATCTAATTCCTGTAAATCGATATAACGTATAATTAACTCTAATAAACTACAAGCACGAGTCGCATTTTTAATTTGTCTAGTACTTACAAGTACTTCTCTGCGTAAATCATAATCTCCCATATTGGCATCTCTTAATATATCTCCAACTTCCATTAATTGTTTAATATGTCCTGTCATAGAACTTACATTCGCACATTCAATCCCGCGTCCGACTTTTAGTCCATCCGTTGGTGGTTTTCCTGTTTTGAAAATAATTTCTCCTTTTTTTGGAACATTAAATCCGTAAATTCTTCCGACTGTATCATCATTTACGATAAAACTTTTAATTTCTTCGGATTTATCTCTAATTATTTCATCAGCCACTGACTTTTTACAGGCTTCCCCCCCTTCACATATATAGAGCAATTCTCCATTTTTTGGATCTATAAAACGATTTATAATCATCTTACCTAAAAGATACTGATCATCTTGAATTACATCCATTAAGTTTAGACTAGTATTATAAATAAGATACTTCTTCTCATCCAAAGTTATCCAGTTATCCCAAATATATTGTAAAATACACAATCTAAAAGCATCAGGATTTCGAATAGCAGATTTTACATAGGAAACGTGTAACCATTTTACCATTTCAAGGATTTGTCTATATCTCTCTAATAACTCCTTGTTTTCATCAGATATTACAATTAAATGTTGATCTAATTCATCAGGAGGATTAATATAAGATCTACTACTAGATAATCCTTCACACCATTTCATAATAGCAGACCAAACAGATTCAATATTTTCTTTTGTATTTACTTTCTCAAAACCTTCTTCCTCAATAACTTCAGGAATCTCATAACTAATAGGAATATAATCATCACGTTTTACAGGAAACTTAGCTATACGAATTGATAAAGGAATAGTTAGATCTACATATACTGACGGTTGAAATAGATAATAGCCATTACAATAACGGATATATCCAGACATCCCATTATGTTGAACTTGAAAGGATTTATTGTCAACAATTTCAGTCAATAAATCAACGGCAACCATTCGAGGTACATCTGATAACATATTCCATATATCTTCAGTTCTATAAAAGACCTGTTCAGAAAACAATGCTTTGATACGTCCCTTTAGCTTTGTAATACGCCATTGCGCAGCATAATCATCATATGTTGAATCATCAATCTTGAGACTCTTAACATCAATTTTAGGAGTACATTCATATTCACAGGTTTCAATCCAATCACATACAGCAGTAAATGGCATATCATTAATATTAACACTTTCACGGACTTTTCCTTGAGAATCAATCTGTCTGACTGGTTCTTGACCTTGAATTACTATAGCCTTATTATTAATGTTACAATCGATAGCAGATTGTTTCATTACTCGTGTAACATTTCCAACCAAAACTGCTTTATTAAATCCATAGCGATAACTATATAAATCAACTGTTTCTCTGTCACCATAACTATTGCTTATAGGAATTACTCCAGCATATAGATAGACAGTATTATTCCGTTTTTCTTTAGGAAGAGCACAATGTGATAAGAAACGAATAGCACGACCCAAGATTTGTTCTGTTTTATTTAAGTGAAACCATCCATCAATAACGTGAGTTTCACGGACAAATCGTAAATCAACACCTTCTGAGGCAATTTGACTGCCAATTATAATCTTCATTTTAGATCCATCCGCATTATTGAAAGCACGTTCAGCACGGATAGTTGTTTCATTATTGGGTGAAATCTGTTTATCACCTGTTAGAATACCATAATAAGCTGGACTAAATGTGTGCCCTTCAGATGTATGCCCTTTTTCTCTTTGAGGACATAGAGCACATTGACGTCCACCAGGAGTTTGAATTCCATTTGCGAGAAATCCTGATTTTCTTCCATATAGAGTATAACCATTTGCTTCAAGGGCTAATGCTAATGCAAAAGCACCTGTATTAACAAATCGTGTATAAGCAAAAAGGACACCCTCACAACTGCGTGCTTTTTCAATAAGGAATTTATATTTAGGACTATAATTAGCAAGTTGATCTTCTCCTAACCATCGTGCTCCAACTTCTGGTTTTGCTCGGATTTTAAACTCGCCTGGACTAGATTCTTTATTGAATACTGTCCATAATGCTTCATTATTTGTTCTGAGTTTATAATCTTCAAGGCTTTGCCCCCCTTGTTGTTGTTTCTGTAATCCACCTTGAGTAAAGTTTATTTCATTATTACTGTTTATACTTATTGTATTTGGACTATTAGAATTATTACTATTTACTATATCTGTATTAGAATTAATCTCAGAATTAGAATTAGTAATTGTTGCAGGTACAATAAAATTACCCGCATTAATAAGACTATTAACAGTAAAAGTACTAAGACCCTTTCCAGGGGGGAGAACACGCATAAAAGCAAGAGTAGCATCTAGGACGTCACCTTGTAATGGAATAGGGGTAATAGGTAGATGTTTAAAATAGGACTTACTAGAATCAGGAATCAAAGCTCCACTCGGACTTTTATCAGGATAGGATTCCATTTTCGGAATACCCTGAGGGAAAAGTCGGATTGGAAATGATAACGGATTTTCACCCCTCATAAAACTAACATAACGTTGTGAAATACTAGACAGAATCTTTTTACCATTCTCTGTTATAGATCCTTTAACATCAAATACATCACTTTCTACAATTGTAGCCTTCTTATCATTTTGTAGTAATAAGTTTAATACAAAGATAATTTCTTTATAAGTATTATACATAGGAGTAGCAGTCTGCATAACAAACTTTAGACCTTCAGAGTAACGTAAAACATCGCGTAAATAAGGAGTTAATTGTTTTCCACCTTCAGAGTCCGATTTTTCTGCGCGTCCACCAGGTAGTTCAGGCTGTTCATCTGCTATATCTTCAGCCAAATCACGAAGATTATGAGCTTCATCAACAATTAGGAGTCGACCACTAAATGCTTTACGAATCTTCTTCTTTTTAGATAACTCCTTTTGTTCATCCGATACTTTTGCAGGTATACCTTTAAGTTGTTCCTTAATATAATTAGCAAAGGATATTTAACCTAAGAGTTTATAGCGTCGTTTAATTTGTTTATTGACAAGTCGTTGAATACGTTCAGGGTCGCGTTCAAAGAGAGTATTTGATAAACGCATATAGAGATCACCTGTACACTGAGAAGCAGTATTAGGTTCATTATATTCACCAATCTTAACACGTGTAATATCAAAGATTGTTCTATAGAACCCTTGTTGAATAGTAGGGGGTGCTACAATTAGGACTTGATTGCGTGGAAATTCAGATAACCAAGCTTCAGCAATTTGAATGGCAGCACAGGTTTTACCAACACCAACACCGTGAAATAAAAGAGCAGACATATAAGGTGTTCTAGGTGACATAAAGTTACTAACAAAACGTTGGACAGGTGTTACTTCAAAAGTACCATCATCTTCACACGGATCACCGCGTGGTTTCCAAGTAGTTTGTAGTGATTCAGAAAACTCACGTTTAGCTAGGAGTTTTTGTAGGAATTCAGGATCACGACTATCAGGATACGCTCCAGTTTCATATTCCCATTTAGATAATTCTTTTGAAGGAAAAAGATTTCTTCGTTTTAGTTCAGTAATAATCTTATCACGCTCATTGAAATTAAGTGTAGAATCCCATAATTCAAGTAATTCTGTGTCAGTTAAACCTTCAAAGTCTGATGTATTGATTTCATCTTCTTCATTTTCATTTTGGTTATAATTTATATCTTCATTTTCATCTTCATCTTCATCTTCGTCTTCATCTTCCTCTTGAGTAGCTTCTAAGTTTTCAATTTTTTCTTGAGGTTCAGGTTCTTCGGCAGTAGTAGTAGTAGGAGCAACAGATGGTCTTTTTCTTAAAGGCCTTGATAAAATTGATTTAGTTTCAACTGGCTGTTGTTCTTGTTGCCCTTCATTTGCCTTAAGTAAATCTTCTTCTGGTTCTGGTTCTGGTTCTGGTTCTGGTTTATTAATAGATTCTTCAACATTTGATTCAGATTTATTATTATCATTGTTGTTAAGAGGACTATGTGTTGTAGTAGCAGGAACAGGGGCAGGAGGAGCACTTATAGTAGCAGAAGGAATATAATTGGGCTTTGATTCTGAATTATTTTCCATATTAAATGGAACACTAGCCATATTAGCTAGTAAACGGTTTAACGAGTCATTATTTGTACCCTGAACATTTTCAGATAATGATTCATTAAATAATTTATAATTAGGTTTTGATTCAGATTCCATTACTACTATAACTATATTATTTCTAAAACTAATCCTTTAATACAACTATTGAGATTTATAAATAGTCCTACTTAAATCGTGAGTCTCAATTGGGTAAAAGTTACGTAGAATCTTACCAGCTTTTAGTAAAATCTCTCGTTTTTCTACATTATCCGGACGAATCCTAGTAAGAGCTTCATCCAATGAACACCATTTAATAGCACCAATTTCACGAGCCATATGAGGATTATTCATATTCATATTTACTTCAATATCCTTATTACAAAGAGCAATATAATACTTATGACAATAATGTACTTGATTTGAACCAAAAAATGTCTCAGAAATAGGCATTGTATTCTGAACAAGAATAAAGTCTTGACGTCTCAGAGCAGTTTCTTCCTGAAATTCTCTAATAGCACACATCATATCAGACTCATGAGGATTACGTCGCCCTTTAGGAAATCCCCATTCAGGTTCAGTCCATTTTGTCGGATTTGCATCCAAAATTCTTATTAACTTTTCCTCAATTATTTCAAACTTTTTCTGAGAGTTATCATAATCATTTTTATGCGAACGAACTCCTGATGATTCACCCCAAACTCCTTTCCACAATTCATCAAAAGTCTTTGTTCGAACTAATTCTTGTTCCTCTTTTGTCATTCCACGTAATAAACGCCCAATATATTCATCATCATCCGCATTATATTTCCCACGAATAAATTCAACAAATGATAATGAATCCTTACGTTGAATTAAAAGATATTCAATTGCATCATTAAAATTAGTAATATTTGCCTTTGAAAACATATTTGTCAAATTATTAACATATCGCACAGCAATAATTCCATAACTCGTCACAGGTGCTTGACAATTACGGAATATATGCCCGTGAAGCCCACAGTTAGTACAATGTTGTATCCGGTTATCAATAGTATTATTATTGTAATAAGACATAATATGAGTCACACTTACAGTATATCTCTAAAATAGTCTTTAAATTAAAGCAGTTAAATACACAAATAGTTCTATGTATATAAAATATGTGTAGTATTACTATTGAGGTAAATTAATAAGAAACAAATAGAGATGCAGTTTCCGCCAACAGTTTGGGGTCCATTTTTTTGGCATACTATACATATTGTAGCCCTCGGTTATCCAAAATCACCTTCATATACTGAGAAGAAATGTGCCAAAGAATTTTATGAATCACTAGCATTCCTTCTTCCTTGCGCTGTTTGCCGAGATCACTATCAAGAGCACTTAAAGGAAAATCCTATTATTCCTTTTTTGGATACAAGAAATGATTTACTTAAATGGACTATTATAATTCATAATAAAGTTAATAAAATGCTTAATAAGCCCGAATGGACTGAAGAAGAAATTCTGAGATATTATGAACGCTTAGGACGTCGTGATAGGTCTCCAGTCTGGACTAAAGATGATATGAAAGAAATTGATTTCCGTTCATTTATTCGCGGATTTCTAACAGGTTCTGCTATCTTAGGAGGTGTTGGCACAGCTATTTACTTTATTAATAAGATACAATCATCCTAAGAATAATCTCTATTAGAAACAGAGTTATTTCTTATGACAGATATTGAAGAAGAATTAGAACAAATACAATATGGTGGTAAAAGGCGTAAAGTAAAAGAATATCACTTGAAACCAATTATGACAGATGAAGAAATTAAAAAACGTGAAGGATCATATTTTGATGAAAAAGACATTAAACTCCTCATTACTGAAGATGCTGATGTATATATTCCCGATCCTAAGAATCCTGGAAAAGAAAAGATACTACTTAAATTTCGCAAGAATGTCTTTCCAGAAAGTCTCACTAAATTGGCGTGGGATGCATTTCATAAAACAGCTGCAGCATCAAGAAATCGTGGAGCAGCAGCTGGTCCAATTGATCTTAAAAGTATGTATTGGAAAAAGAGAAAACCCGTTGAAATTGATAAATGGGGGGCACGCTATATGCAGGATGGAAAAGTTTCCAAAATGCGCGTAAATAATAATGTATATTCAAGTGTATTAGGTTATTTTGAAGCAACTCCTTTTATGAAACTCCCTTGTAGATTAACTACATATACCCAAACATATTTCAATTACTATAAGATGGGACTTCCATTTATTGAAGCAATTAATGAGCAATTTAAGAATCTAATGCCTGAACGTCATAAAAAACAATATGATCGTGCTAAAAAAAAGTCTTTCTATCAAATTAAGGATACTGCTTTCAGTTCTTTGACTATTAATCGTAATTTCCGAACAGCACTTCACCAGGATGCTGGTGATTATAAAGAAGGGTATGGTAATTTATCTGTAGTTGAACGTGGTAAATATCATGGTGGTCATACTATGTTTCCTCAATATGGTGTTGGAATTGATCTAAGAACAGGTGATTTTGTAGCAATGGATGTTCACGAATGGCATTGTAATACAAAAATGTATGAAACCAAACAAGACAAGGAATTTAACAAAAAGTTAGAAGAGGTTTTCAGACATGATCCGAGTACAGGTACAATGGGTTCAACTGATAAATATTCACGGATTTCATTTGTTTGTTATTTACGTGAAAAATTAATTGATTGTAATGAAAAGGAAACACGTGATTATTATAAGAGAATACATTTAGACCCAGTAAAAGGTTTTACAAATAAAACAAAGAAACAGGCAAAAAAGAGTGAGACTGATAAAGGAACAAAAGATAAAAAAGAAAGACGTAAAACTCATAAAAAGAAAGAAGCATAACAAAATAGGTTAATAATATGGCAGCTAATATAATTAAAAACTTTTTGCCATCTACGGTCTCTGCCAATCGAATTATTGGATCTACTACTGCTACAAATAATTCAACTAGCAAAGGTTTCTTAGGATTATTTGGGTCAAAAAATGAAGCAACTACAACATCAGGGATAGCAACAGCAATAACAGGATCCTCGACTAAACATTTAGGCCTAAGATTCTTAGCATATATTCTTGCTATTTTTATTGCGATTATGGTAATACTCCTTTTTGTACATTATATGATTACTCCTGTATTTATATTACATCCTGGTGATCCCGGTTATATCCCAGTACCAGGATTTGATGATGGAAAACTCTATTGGAAAAAAGGATTAACAGGGATTATTCCAAATAAGAATCTAGCAATTCAATCAACTAGTTATAATTATTCATTTATCTTAGATACCTTTGTAGAAAATCCCTTACAATTCTCCAAAGAGCCACGGATCCTATTTACTCGCGGAGGACAATTTAAAGAAACTCCTACATCTGAGACATTATTAGGATTATTTGAAAACTATAATGTGGTAATGGGCCTTCTTCCTGATACAAATGATCTAATTGTTTCAGTACTAAACAAGGATAATAATATGGAA
>JACCDY010266418.1_pt1 | contig 10342 bp, 9 predicted proteins | sample 7446391 | NCBI WGS metagenome assembly JACCDY01 (sample SAMN15323451, study PRJNA562643) | freshwater metagenome | isolation source: river surface water | place: USA:Blue River Watershed | collected 2017-08-18
GAATAGTTTTGGCTAACAAGCGCGACTTTTATGACATTCTGGGGGTAGCTCGGAATGCCACTGACGATGAGATTAAAAAAGCTTATCGGAAGTTGGCAATGAAATACCACCCAGACCGTAATCCTGATAGCAAAGAAGCTGAGGGTAAATTCAAAGAAGCCAAAGAGGCTTATGAGATGCTATCTGATCCTCAGAAGCGCGCTGCCTATGATCAATATGGTCATGCTGGAGTCGACCCCAATATGGGCGGCTTTGGTGGTGGCGGTCAAGGTTTTGGCGGTTTTTCTGATGCTTTTGGCGATATCTTCGGAGATATTTTTGGCGGCGGCGGTGCTCGCGGTGGTCGTGGAGGCCCACAGGTTTATCGTGGTGCAGATTTACGCTACAGCATGGAAATCACGCTTGAAGAAGCTGCTCATGGTCACGAAACACAAATTCGTGTTCCTAGTTGGTCCAACTGCGATAGTTGTGGTGGCGACGGTGCAGAGCCTGGCTCAAAAGTTGAAACTTGTACGACCTGTCATGGTGCTGGTCAAGTTAGAGTTGCGCAGGGCTTTTTCTCTATGCAGCAAACTTGCCCGCGTTGTAGTGGCTCTGGCAAATACATTCCTAAGCCTTGCAAAAAATGTCACGGCGCAGGAAAAATTAAATCTCAAAAAACTCTAGAAGTAAAAATTCCAGCTGGTATTGATGACGGCATGAGAATTCGTTCTTCTGGTAATGGTGAGCCTGGTGTTAATGGTGGTCCAAGTGGTGATTTGTATGTGGAAGTTCACATTAAAGAGCACCCAGTGTTCCAGCGTGAAGGAGAAGACCTGCATTGCGAAATGCCGATTTCATTTATTGACGCAGCTTTGGGTGGTGAAATTGAAGTTCCTACTTTGTCTGGTAAGGCAAGCTTTGATGTGCCAGAGGGAACTCAAAGTGGTCGAGTATTCAGATTAAGATCAAAAGGAATTAAGAGTTTGAGGACTGCTTTGCCTGGTGATTTATATATTCACGTTCAGGTTGAGACGCCAGTGAAGTTGAATGAGACTCAAAAAGATCTTTTAAGAAAGTTTGATGAGAGCCTTAAGTCTGGTGGGTCTAAGCACAGTCCACAACAAAAAGGTTGGCTAGATCGAGTAAAAGATTTTTTTAACTAATTTTTTACTAAATTATCAAGACTTAAAGCAATGTTCAGGACCGGGAAATTTCCCGGTTTTGACTTCTTGGATATAGCTTTTAAAAGCGCCCTCTATCGACTCTTGTCCCAACAAGAAGTTTTTAACAAACTTAGGACTTCTGCCTGGGAACGCCCCTAGCATGTCATGCATGACCAATACTTGACCAGAGCAATCTGGGCCGGCGCCAATGCCAATAGTTGGCAGTTTGATCGATGCTGTAGCTTTTTTGCCAAGTTCTGAAGGAATCGCTTCTAGTACTAAAAGTTGTGCGCCAGCTTTTTCAAGCGTTTGCGCATCCTTGACTAACACTTCTGCTGCTTCAGCAGATTTTCCTTGTACTTTGAATCCGCCTAAAGTGTGAACTGATTGAGGTAGTAGGCCTAAGTGCGCACATACTGGGACACTTCTTTCAACTAAAAATCGTACCGTTTCGGCAAGCCATGAGCCGCCTTCTAGTTTGACCATCTGGGCGCCTGCTCTCATGAGTGATGCGGCATTTTCCATTGCTTGCTCAGGAGTTGAGTAGGTTCCAAATGGCATATCAGCAACTAGAAAAGCTGATTGATTACCTTTGGCTACGCAGCTAACGTGATAAACCATTTGTTCAATGGCGACTGGAATCGTGCTTGTTTGTCCTTGGATGATGTTGCCTAGTGAGTCGCCAACCAAAATCACATCAATCCCTGACTGATCCATAAGATTGGCAAAGCTTGCATCGTAGGCTGTTAGAACGGCAATCTTTTCACCTGCCTCACGCATTGCTTGAAGTTTTGAAATGGTGATTGGCGCTCGATTAGCAGCAGCTTCTTGTAGGTAACTCATAATTATTTACAGTCTTTAAATATGTTGACTAGGGCAGTTGCAGCCTTTGACCTTTTCAATGCGTTGGTGTTCAACATTAGGAATATATTTCGTTAATTTACCAAATCCTGGTAGGTCAATGTCTGGAGCGATCTCTAAGAGTGGGAGTAACACGAATGATCTCTCAATCATACGTGGATGTGGGATGGTTAGTCGATCATTACTAATAGACACATTGTCGTAGGCTAGTACATCAAGATCGATAGTTCTAGGTGCGTTGATATAAGGTCTTTCGCGACCAAAAGTGTTCTCTACTTTTTGACAAATGGCCAACAAGTCTTCTGGGGGTAATTCTGTCTCAAGGGAGATTACTGCGTTGATGAAGTCGGGGCCTTCTGCATCTACGGGGGCACGTTGGTACATACAGCTGCGTGTGAGTACCCTTAACTCAGGATTTTGAGCTAAACAAACTATGGCATCTTTGATGAGTTGTTTCGTATCACCAATATTGCCACCAAGACCAATAAAGGCCAGTGCCATGAAACTCCCTTTTCAATATAACCGTACTTTATCTTTTTTTTAATTATTTTGCTCGGCAGGGCTAGATTTTGCCACGCGTGATCGATTTCTTCTGCGACGCTTTTTAGCAGGGTTGTTGCTGGCCTCTTGGGTTTGTGATTTTGCTTGCAGCATAAGGTCTGCTCTTAGGTTTTCATCACCTTGCCAGAAGTCAGTCCACCATTGGCCAATTTCTGCATCAGCTTGCCCTGTTTCGCAACGCAACAAAAGAAAATCGTAGCCAGCTTTAAATTTCGGACTTTCAATGAGGCGATATGGGTAGCGACCAACTCGTTTCTCAAGGCGAGGTTGCATTGCCCAGATTTCACGCATATCTGCTTCATGGCGGCGTTGCATACCTAGGAAAGCTTTTTGTTGATTGAATATTTCATCAATGGCAGCGTGAAGTGCTGGGATGCTTGGCATACCGTTGCTCTCAAAATTAGACCAAGCTTCTTGAACGTCATGCCAAAGTAATGTGGCAAATAAGAAGCCACCAGACACTGGTTTGCCAGCTTTGATGCGCGCATCAGTATTTTGAAGCGACTTTTTGACAAATAGTGTGCGATCTTCATCTGACAATATGGCTTCAATCAGGGGCAAAATTTTGTGATGTAGACCAACTTTCTGCAAGCCTTCAATTGAAGCCCATGCATGCCCTGACATTAGTAGTTTTAGAATTTCGTCAAACAGTCTTGAGCTAGGTACGTCCTGAATTAAATCACCCAAGACTTCAATGGGTTTGAGAGTATTTTCTTCAATTAAAAATCCCGTTTTGGCCGCGAAACGAATCGCCCTTAACATCCTCACCGGATCTTCTCTGTAGCGCTGACTTGGCTCTCCGATCATGCGAATAATCTTTGCCTGAATATCTTGCATGCCAGAGTGGTAATCCAAAACTGTCTCGGTTTGTGGATCGTAGTACATGGCATTAATTGAAAAGTCTCTGCGGGTGGCGTCTTCGGCTTGGCTGCCCCAAACGTTGTCACGCAAAATACGACCATTAGCTGCTACATGAGCATCATCTGCTTGTACATGCGCCCTAAATGTGGACACCTCGATGATTTCCGGGTGCTCTTTGCCATAAAAAGTCACATGAACAATTTGAAAGCGTCGGCCAATTAATCTTGAGCGGCGAAAGAGTTTTTGAACTTGCTCGGGCGTAGCATTAGTTGCCACATCAAAATCTTTGGGGGCAATGCCTAAAAGCAAATCCCTGACTGCGCCACCCACGATATAAGCCTCGTAGCCAGCTTCTTGTAATACATGAGTCACTTTTACAGCATTTTTTGACAGCAACTCAGGATCGATGTGGTGTGAGCGCTTGATGATTTTTTTGGGACTCAGTGTGTGCCCATGCTTCAAACCTTTTTGCTTAGGAGATTTGCTAAGGATTCTGTCTATAAAACGACGAATCATGCGAATAACTCCAAAATTGGCCAGTTATTTTCAAGCGCTTTAGAGCGAAGTGATTGATCTGGATTGGTGGGGATTGGCTGAGTTACTTTTTCCATGAGGGGTAAATCATTAATGGAGTCTGAGTAAAAGTAACTTTTTCCCAATGATGACCAAGATAATTTTTCTGAAGATAGCCAGCTTTCAACCCTAGTTACCTTACCTTCTCTAAAGTTTGGTGTGCCAGCAACTTTTCCGGAAAAGTTGCCAGTATTTGGATCACCCAATATTTCTGGTTCTGTAGCAATCAGGTGTTTGATTCCAAATGCTTCAACAATAGGTCGAGTTACAAAACTGTTGGTAGCAGTTACAACGCAGCAAACATCATTTTGATCCTGATGTTTTTTAACTAAATCAAAAGCGCTTGAACGAAGGTTTGGTTTGATCACTTCGTACATGAACTGTTCATGCCACTCGTTCAGTTGAGAGCGTGAGTGTTCTGAGAGTGGTTTTAGGGCGAAAGCCAAAAAAGCATAAATATCAAGGCGACCTGCTTTGTAGTCTGCATAAAAGCGTTCATTTTCAGCCGCGTAGTAGTTGGCATCTACAACACCAATTTTGACTAAAAAGCGGCCCCATTCATGATCGCTATCAATCGGCAGAAGGGTGTGGTCTAAATCGAATAAGGCAAGTTGTGTCATTGCTTGTCATTATGCTCAATTTTTTTGAGCGAGCATTTCTTTTACTAATGGAAGAGTGATAGCTCTTTTGGTTTCTAACGAGTAGGCATCAAGGGCTTCCAATAAAGACATAAGACTTGGCATATCTCTATGAAAGTGCCTTAGTAGCCATGGAGCTACATCTGTTGATAAATTTAAACCTCTGGCTAGCGCAGCTTGTTGAAGAGCTTGCAGCTTTTCGCCGTCGGATAAAGCATGCATCTGAAATACAAGCCCCCAGGCTAAGCGAGTTCTGAGGTCTTCTCTTAACTGTAAATTAGCTGGTGGTAATAGGCTTGTTGTAATGAGTGCTTGCTTGGGTGATTCTTTAATCAAATTGTGTAATCTGAATAGGGCGCCTTGCGAGAATTCATCTAAATGATCAATATCATCAACGCAAAGAATGACTGAAGAGTTTGATTGGTCTTCTACGCTTTTACCAGCGATACGCCAATCATCTGGTGTGCTGTCTTGATTGAGTAGGAATGCATCAATACCTTGCTCAATACCTTTCAAATACATTGCTTGAAGTATGTGTGTTCTGCCTGAGCCACTAACTCCCCATGCATGAATCATTCGCATATCAACTCGTAGCGGATCCGTGGAGTGATCAGTTTGTAGCCAAGAGTTTTGTAGGCTTTTGAGAATCGCGCTTAAATTCTCATTACCTGTGGCAATGAAATTATCTAAGCTAGGCTTAGGTATATGGCCTAGATCAAGAGCAATTTGGCGAGGTAGACGTGGTAGATTTGTCACAGTTAATCGTTATTTTTATACCAAGCGCTATCCTGGTAGGCATGCATTGCATGCTTGCAAAGCACCAGAATAATGGCACTTATTGGCAACGCTAACAAAATACCAAAAAATCCAAACCAACTGCCAAATAAAATCAAAGCAAACACAACCAATACTGGGTGTAAGCCAATTTTTTCTCCAACCAACTTAGGTGTCAAAAATAAGCTCTCAATTGCTTGACCTGCTATGTAGAGTGCCAAAACTGCTAAAAGGCTGACCCCTGTTTCTGCTTGGAGTAATGCTGACAGTAGAGCTAGTATCAGTGCCGCGCCATAACCAATATAAGGAATAAAAATAGCAATGCCTGTGAATAAGCCCAAGGCAAGCGCGCCTGTAATTCCGAGTAAATAAAGTCCTACGGAGTAATAAATAGAGAGTACGGTGATGACCAATAACTGGCCTCTTAGATACTGCGATAGTAGTTGATCAATCTCAACAAGGATTTGTTTTACAAGAGGTAACCGACGAGGAGGAACAAGAGGATTTAATTTTTTAAAGAACTCATCCCATTGGCCAACTAGATAAAACACGATAAAAACTATTAGTACTAATCCAAATAGACTGCCCAGAATGCTTTGACCTGAGCTTAGGATGGTTGATAGGCTGGAGCTGACTATGGCGTCTGCATTGTTTGAGAGCTGCTCACTGATGCGACTTTGGATGATTTCTTGAATCTTTTTGAGATCAAAGTTAATTGCTAGGTTATCTAGCCATGGTTGTAATGACCTTTGGGCAAGATCTAGCCAAATTGGTAATTGTTGGCGTAAAGCCGGCAATTCTTTCTGTAAAACGCTTATAAATAAAAGAATTAAGCCCAAAATACCCAAAAAGCCGATTAGAACCGTTAATGCTGCAGATAACGTTTTGCCGGCTCTTAGGGCTAGAAAGCAGGTAAATACTGGTCTTAAGACATAAGCCAGGATAAAAGCTGCCAAGAAAGTTGTTAATAAAGAGGCCATAGGTTTAGCGTATCCACTAGAATTCTAGGATTCTACTGATTCAAATACATTTATAGCTATGTCTGATCAAAATTCTTCTAAATCTCAAGGCCTTTCATACCGCGATGCGGGTGTCGATATGGAGGCTGGTGATGCCTTAGTTGAGCGTATTAAGCCGATGGCCAAAAAGACGATGCGCGATGGCGTATTGGCCGGTATTGGCGGTTTTGGAGCTTTATTTGAGGTGCCTAAGCGCTATAAAGAGCCTGTGTTGGTTTCTGGTACTGATGGCGTTGGTACAAAGCTTAAATTAGCTTTTGACTGGAATCGTCATGACACGGTGGGCCAAGATTTGGTTGCTATGAGTGTGAACGACATTTTGGTTCAAGGTGCTGAGCCGCTATTTTTCTTAGATTATTTCGCTTGTGGGAAATTGTCTGTGGATACTGCCGCAACAGTGGTGGGCGGTATTGCTAAAGGTTGTGAATTGGCAGGCTGTGCATTGATTGGTGGTGAAACAGCTGAAATGCCAGGTATGTACCCAGAGGGTGAGTATGACCTCGCTGGTTTTGCTGTCGGTGCTGTTGAAAAATCAACCATGATTGATGGCTCAACAATTGCTCCAGGCGACGTTATTTTAGGTTTGGCTTCAAGTGGTGCTCATTCGAATGGTTATTCGTTGATTCGTAAAATCATCGACCGTGCTGGTGCAAAAGCCACGGATGATTTTCATGGTCAAAGCATGAGTGATGTGGTGATGGCTCCAACACGTATTTACGTCAAATCAATGTTAGCTTTGATGGCTAAGATGACTGTTAAAGGTATGGCTCACATCACAGGTGGTGGCTTGGTAGAAAACGTACCTCGTGTCTTGCCAGAAAATACTCAGGCAGTGTTGCATCGCGACGCTTGGCAATTGCCGAAATTATTCCAATGGCTGCAAAAAGAAGGTAGTGTTGAAGATGCAGAAATGCACCGCGTATTTAACTGTGGTGTTGGCATGGTGGTGATTGTTAATGCTGCTGATGCTGCTTCTGCCAAAGCGCAGTTGGAGTCAACCGGTGAAACTGTTTATCAGTTAGGCGAGATTGTTGCCAGACCAGCTGGAGCTCACCAAACAATCGTCATTTAAGTTACTTAAATGAGTTGATAGTGAGCAAGGCACACTTGCTCACATCGATGTAGGTCTACCTCGTTCAGGGGATCAAATACTTCTCTGTCAGAAATTCCACGCAACCAAGTTAACTGTCGTTTGGCTAATTGACGGGTGGCCGCAATTGCTTGGTCTTTAAATTCTTCAAAATTAATTTTTCCATCTAAAAAATCCCATCCTTGGCGATAACCAACTGCTCTCATAGAGGGCAAATCTGGATGAAGTAGGGGATTCTTATGCAACACTTTCATCTCTTCTAGAAAGCCTTGCTCAATCATGATGTCAAAGCGTTTTGCAATGCGCTCATGTAATACAGATCTATCTGATGGTTCAATAGAAATTAAGCGTAAGTTAAGTGGTATGTCGCTACCACCTCTACCAGAATCTTTGGGTTGCTCGTTTAGCCATTCAGACATTGGTTTGCCACTTTGTAGGTAGATTTCTAAGGCTCTTTGTACACGCTGAGCATCATTTTTTTCTAGCCTTGCAGCGCTAGCAGGGTCTACCTTAGCTAATTGATCATGAATTGCAGCCCAACCAAGCTCTTTGGCTTGCTCTTCAATTTGAGCTCTAATTTCAGGTGATGCTGCTGGCATCTCAGATAAGCCATGAGCTAAGGCGCGCCAGTAGAGCATGGTGCCGCCAACAATCAACGGGATATTATTTCTGCCTTGGATTTCTTTGACCCACTGCTTGGCATCTTTAGCAAATTTAGCTGCAGAGTAGGGCGCTTCTGGTTCAGCGATATTGATGCCGTGATGAACGACCTCTGCCATTTCGCTGGCGCTGGGTTTCGCAGTGCCAATATCCATGCCTTTGTATACCAACGCTGAATCCATACTAATAATTTCAACGGTTCTGCCGAGTTTTTTGGCTTGTCTGGCGACTTGCATAGCCATCGCGCTTTTGCCACTTGCTGTGGGACCCACAATCGAGATAACGGCTTTCTCAGACATGTGTATTTATCGACCGCGCAAAAATAATTTATCCAAATCCTGGATTGTTAATTGCACCCAAGTTGGTCTGCCATGGTTGCACTGATCTGCTCTTTGGGTTTGTTCCATTTGACGTAGTAGCGCATCCATTTCGGTGAGCGTTAGCAATCGATGTGCTCTAACTGCTGCGTGACATGCCTGAGTAGCTAAACGTTCGTGCTGAGCCGCATCTAAGACTGCTTTAGAGCCAGTTAGGTCTAAATCATTCAGTAGATTTCTCAATAGCATCACGGGGTCAGATTTTTGTAACAAGGTTGGAATTGTTCTAATTGCTAATTGAGTGGGAGACAGTGTTGCTAGATCAAAACCGATTTGAGCAAGCGTTTGGCGGTGCTCCTCGGCCTTACCTATCTCAAGTTCTGTGGCATGCATTACAACTGGTACTAGCAATTGTTGTATTTTGATACCCGTGGATAAGTCTTCTTTTAACTTCTCATATAAGACGCGCTCATGAGCGGCGTGCATATCTATCAATACAAGCCCATGTTTATTTTGAGCCAAGATATAGATGCCATGAATTTGAGCCAAGGCATGTCCTAGGGGCAGGTCAGAATCTTGGGGAGAGCTATCTACAGATGGATTGGGGTTGATCTGAGTGAATAGTCGATCAATATCATGTTTGCTGTTTTGATTAAGAGGTAAGAATTGATTGCCTGCTTGACCAACCCATGCTGGTGGACTGCTGATATCAGTAAAAGCATGAGGCGCAAACTCAGTGCTCTCATGTATGCGTTCACCACCACCTGTACTTAAAGCATTTTGTATGGCTTTATAAACAAACTGGTGAACCGCGCCACCCTCCCTAAAGCGAACTTCAGTTTTAGCAGGGTGTACGTTGACATCGACAAGTTGCGGATCAATTTCTAGTGATAACACAACCATGAGTTGTCGATCGCCGTGCAATACATCTTGGTAAGCACTACGAATAGCGTGCTGAATCACTTTGTCTCTGATAAATCGACCATTAACGAAACTGTATTGTTGATCTGCTCTGGCTCGGCTGGCAGTTGGTTTGCTGATGAAGCCTCGTAAAGACAAAACGCCAGAAGTGCTTTCTAGAGCGATTCTGGATTCGTGGAATTCTTGCCCTAGGATGGCATCCACTCTTTGCTCAATATTGCCCGCTGACCAACGCCCAATCACTTTGCCGTTATGCCAAATAGCAAAACCAATATCTGGCCTAGATAAAGCTATACGTCTCACCACATCAAGGCAATGACCTAGCTCTGTAGTTGCACTTTTTAAGAATTTTCTTCTAGCGGGTGTATTGAAATATAAATCTTGAACGTCGATGGTAGTGCCAACACTGCCAGAAGATGGGCTCACATCGCCAACAGTTTGGCCACCGTTAACTTGAATCTGCCAAGCGTGATCATCTTCTGCGGTGCGTGTGGTGATGGAAAGTCTGGAAACCGAAGCAATCGAGGCTAGTGCTTCACCACGAAATCCTAAAGATGCAACTGATTCAAGATCGCTCAGAGACTTAATTTTGCTCGTGGCATGGCGTAAAACGGCTAAATGTAATTGTTGATGCGCAATTCCAAAGCCATCATCCTGAATAGAAATTCTTTGGCAGCCACCTTCTTCTAGTCGAATAGTGATTGCCTGAGCCCCCGCATCAATCGCATTTTCTAAAACTTCTTTAACTACTGAGGCTGGGCGTTCAACAACTTCACCGGCTGCAATTTGGCTAATGAGCGTATCAGGAAGGGCGGCAATCACCGGTCTCATAAAAATACTTTTAGTGCAGACGGTGTTGTTGTTCGAGTTGTGCGATTTGCGCTTTGATCTCGTCTATATCACTGGCTTCTGTTGAGCTATC
>JACCDY010567579.1_pt1 | contig 10341 bp, 5 predicted proteins | sample 7446391 | NCBI WGS metagenome assembly JACCDY01 (sample SAMN15323451, study PRJNA562643) | freshwater metagenome | isolation source: river surface water | place: USA:Blue River Watershed | collected 2017-08-18
CACTTTATAAAGTCTCCACGCCTTAGCAGAAGTGAACTTATCAAAATAAACAATATAATTGGGTTAATTATTGAATTAATGGTGAAGCCACTCGAATCGAATACAAATGTCCACCATACCCAATGCTTGGGAATAACCAGAATACAAATGAGTACTGGTACAACAGATAAGGAAGTTCCCTTTTTTCCCCAGATAAAAACGAAAGGAACAATGAAATAAAGCAATTTATAGTCAGCACCTGCACCCCCAAATAGTGTAAGAATGCAAACGAGCAAGATTAGATTTCCGCTATCAAATGAATCTTTCTTGGCACGAAGGAAGATTACGCCGCAAAGAGTTAGCTCCAGAAGTAATCCAAGAATTGAAATCAAAGTGGAAAAGCTATGAGACATATTTGCCCCGCTCAACCACAAGTACAATGATTTAAAAACTCCCGTAAAGGAGTTACCCATCAAAAGACCACCGTTTCCCGCAACATAACCATCCCTATAGTCTGCGTAACTCAAGAAAAGATCCTGTATTGCTACCAATGGAGATCTTTTGAAATATGCTAACGGGATCAAAAATAACGCTATAGAGCATGCGGTAAAACTGACGAGAAACCTACGGTACATGGACTTTAAAAATGGAATTAGAAAGATTAATAACAAAGGATCAAAAGATACCAAAACTGCAAACAAGAACCCAGCACTCCTAAGATTACCAAACTTTAAAGTTGTCAGTGCAATTAACAAAATAGTAACTAGCCAAAGATCGTCGTTCCCACGCGAAACTGCAAAAATCAAAGGGTAAGAAAAAACACCAAGCAGTAGAAGTGTTTGTGTGCGGCAATAAAAATATATACAACTAAACAAAACACCGCAAGTTACTAAAGTCAAAAAAATCAGCGAAAACCTAAACGGAAAATGTGAAAAGAAGGAGTAGAAAGCAACTTGAAAGGGTGTATACAGATACTCAATCGGATTTCCGGGATTAATCCCGCCATTTGGATAATTTTTATAGTAGTTGGTAGCAAAATAAAGAGGATTCCTGAGATCGTCGAAAGTACCAATTTCTGAAGTTAAGAACCTAAATATTGGATAACCAAAAAAACTTGAAAAGGTCAGAGAAAAAAAAGTCAAAGCGATAGTGACATACATGAATGAGAATCTACTCATTGATGAACTCCTGACTTTCACAAGGAAACTCGTAAGAACTTGCATCATGGTTTACCACACTCCCAAATTCCAAGTCGTAGTATCAGAGAATCACGCAATGGTGAATTAATATTGTACTCAGTCCATCGATACTCTGAACTAATTGATTGGATGTATTCTAAAACTTTCTTCTGCGCCGAAGTCTTTCCAAGATTGAATAAAGCCTTGTGCTTATCGAACACGTCTTCAGGATAATCTATGTAAATAATAATACCTGGATTGACTTTATCTTTTTGATTTAGGTAAGCGCTAATTGTATTTTGAGAACTAAAGTCAAACCAGAATACTGCGTTTCTAGCAGCAGGAAGCGTTTTTAACTCCAGATTGAAGAATGGAATATTTGGAAATGTCAGAACTTCATCGTTACATCTGTTTACTGATTCGGTGATCTCCTTTGTGTTGAGAAAATTACGCATCTGGATTTCGTCATAATGAAGACCCGACGTCAGACCTGTATTTGACTTAAAAGTGTTTTGGTAAATCGCTGAAATCTCATACCCCCACCAGCTATATGGTGTCTCAAACTTCTTGAGAACTAGGGATGATGAAAGAAGTAAACTGAGGATTACGATGAGGTAACTCAAAAACTTTAGATTCAAGTATTGATCCAGCCAGGCACCGACTACCAGTATGTTCATGAAAATCCCATATTCAGTCAATCCGGCCGACATGCCTGTGGAGTAAGTCATGGCAAGGGCTAACATCAAAATTGGCAGCCACTCAAATTTTCTATTTCTTAGCGCCCAAAACAAAACAAACAAGATGACTAAAAGCGGTTCAAGATAGATGTAAGGAGATACTTGTGTGTAAGTATCTTCCAGAAATGTCCTGAGTATATTTTCTGAAGAACTAAATCGGGATCTGAGAGTTTCGCCAGCGATAACCATCCCAATAATCAGAATAAAGACAACACCAAATCTTTCAAAGTTAAATCGAAAGCCTTTTACTTTGACTACCCGAATAAAAACAAATACAAGAATTGCTAAAAGAAGCAAACGTCTAATTGAATAGCCAAAACTAAATGGTTCATATATTCCGTCAATCCATTGTGTTAAGACAGTTACAAGACCACCTTTCACACCGGACGAACTAACGAACACCTGCTCTACCATGTGGGTAAATGCGCCACTCATCATTAAAGCAATTGAAACTAGCGTTAATGGGATAAGAAATCCGACAAAAAACTTCAACCACAAACGAACTTTCGCAATGCTCAAGAAGCTTCTATCAAGAAATGGGATAAGTGTGATGAAAAAAAAGAGACATAGACCAGTGGATTGCTTTATTAAAAACACGGCAGCAACCGAAATTCCGGCAAGATAAAGGTAACTATTTCTTCTTTCATAATCTTTTTGCAAAAAATAGATGGACAGGATCGCAAAAAACACAGCGAAATAGTTATAGTCAAAGGGAATAGATGCGGTTCCGGAATAAAGGAGCGTGCTGCCAAGCGTCGCAAGACCAGCACTGGTTAACTTCGAAACATGTTTAGATAGAACTAAAAATAGGAGTAAAGCTATTCCAGCCTGAAAGACTAAACCGACAATTCGAAGATGTAAGAATTCTTCTCCTACCAAGTGTTTGAAAAACCACGTTATGTATGGGAATCCTGGTGTGACGAGGAGCTCGAAATCCTTGTACGGGACTCTGTCTTGATCGATCCAGCGAGCATAAACATGCCACCACCCTTCAGTTAAGGGCGCATAGGTATTTACTGTGAGTAAACCAATGCAGAAATTTATGGTGTAGGTAAAGATCCCATAAACATTTTTTGATGTTAGCGACAAGAGCCTCACGATTTTATCCTGCAGAAGTCAAGGGTGTATTCATCATTACTTCCAACCGTCTTGCATTCGTATTTTGTTTTTAAAAAACTAAGTAACTGGGTATGTCGTTCAGGGAACGATTCCTTGTTTGCAGACACTAAATAACCACTACTTAGATTGCGATTTACAAATCTGTTAAGCGTTTGGCTTCTAATTTCAAAAGGTATTGGATCTTCTAGCAATCCAAGTGGTGATGGGAGCCAAACTTTGTTTGTATCCAACCTGTTCTTTAAATTATCAGGCAAGCCGGGTAGTGCCCCCGCCCAGCCTTCGAAAACTAGCGATTCCTTCGAATTAACTGGAATCTCTGACAAAAGGTCCACCATCTTTGTATTTGCTTGCACCGTTGAAGCGGCAACTGGGTTGTTCAGTGATTGAATCGAAAGCACGGTTCCAATAAATCTTGGCTGGGACACAGTTGATGCAAGAATTATTCCAATAAAAGTTGCTGCAATTGCCCAAGTGTTCAACTTCAAAACAGTGGCACCTTTGCTGCCATCCAATAAATAATAAGAAATATAAACAAGTACCAGTAAGCAAAAAACTACAAGTGGATACTCTGCAATGAAATTATCTGGTACCGCTCTTCCAAGGTAGTAAGTTAACCAACCTGTAAGTCCGCCTACTAAAGCTGATATAGAAATCGTGACGGACTGATTATTCTCAATCCTTGAGCTCTTGAGGAACACAAAAAGTGCAAGCGAAATAACTAAACCGATAATCCAAGCGGGGTTAGCAATCTGTAAAGGCACGGAACCAAAACCTTGCGAATACTTAGATGCAAACATTATGTGCATTTGCAGATCAGGAAACTCGCCAACTCTTAATAGTGTGTAGATAGCGGCAGTTAACCATGCACCAAGCAGGCTAGCTAGAATCCAGAGAAAAAACCATGAAAATCTTTTCAGAAAAACACGAAGCGTAAAACCTTCTTCACCTATCCAGATTGCAAGCAATCCAAATAAAACGAAACCAGTTATTGAAAGTGCGTACAAAAGCGCTTCAGCAGACCAAAGCGCTCCAATGTAAATTCCTGTAAAAATTGGAAAATATAATCTTTGATAAGAAAAATTTTGCTTACGATTTCCTAGTAAATTCATTAAAAGGATTACCAGAAACAAAATACTCGGTGCAAATCTCATGGCAGATGAAGACGGGTATGGTTGTGGTCCAATCAATTCGGGATCTGCGAAAAAGAAGATTAGAAGAAAAAATAATGAAGCTAACAAGAAAAATCTTGTCGATTTCATCAAACGATAAAAAAGGTAAATTACGGAAGTAACCGTTAATAGCATCAAGATTGATTGACCCATATAAACAGATTGCCGACTATCTTCAAATGGAAAAATAGATAGAAACAAAATATTAAGAAACCCATATTGGGAAGGTGTATCCCAAAGGAGAGTGCCACCGCTATTGAGCGTTTTTACAACTTCCGAATAATACCCAACATGAAAATATGACCCAGGAATGTTATTCATTGAGTCGATTCGAAATGAGAACCATATGGAGAAGATAAAAATACACAAGCTTGAGAAGATTACTTTTTGCCGTGATACAGTCTTTATCAGATTTTCATAACGAAAGGCATTGAGTATCAGGATGAATGCCGCAACAAAAATAGGGAAAGACACAAATAGCGAGTCCTTAATTGTGCCAAGAAGAATTGCTGAAGTTCGGGTAGTCAACATTGATGCAGCCACAATCGCGACCGGATACATAACCCAAAATCTGTGAGAAAAATCAGAAATCTTGAAACTGTGCCTGATTTGTGTTCTTTGAGAATAAAGAACTATCAAAACTATCAATACTGTGAAAAAAAGGCCCGTGCGGTTTCTAACAATCTTTCCTGTAATCCCTGGCAAAGAAGCTGAGTAGATCAAGAGCAACGGAAATATGTACTTAAGAAGTTCACCTATTCGGAAAAAAATAGAATGTACCTTTGAAATAGATTTCAAATTCTTTTCAAAAATAAGCAAAATTGAAACTGCGAGTATAAACAAAATTGGAAACCAGCGTGAAAGAAATGGTCGTGAATCAAGGAAACTAAGAACAAATATCAACGCAAAGCTAGATGCAGAGAAATACGCAACAAATGATTGAGTTTCGCTGAAGTCAGAAGCTTTCTTCTTAACCAACACTCTGCCTCAATTCCATCTATTTCTCTCGGGTGTATTTTCGCACAAGGCAAGACATATGAGGTTACTATTTGCCAAGATATCCCCTGAATTAGATTGCCACAGAAGAGAAGAGTCTAAATGCTCCTTAATTTAGGTTTTGCCCTCGCAATCTCCTTATTTTTCATCATTGTGGCTTTGCCAATTTCCAGATTCTTCTTCAAGAAATTAAATCCTGATGTGATCGTAATTTCTGTGTTGCTGGGCTTAGTTATTGAAGTAGTGCTTGCAAGTTGGTTGATCACTTTCGCAAAATTAAATGAAGTTTTTTGGGCGATACAAATTTTATACTTGATGTTCGCTTACTACTTTTTTTTCAGAAAAAGAACAATGAAGAATCTTATTGATCAATCCTCAATCTCAAAACTCCCTATGGTTTCAGCTCTAATTTCTACTTTTATTTTCTCATTCTTAAGTTCAGAGAAACTCTTGGGAAACAAAATAGCTATGCGAAATGGTCCAGATTTGATTGGATGGATTTCTTCCAGTAGATATTTTTGCAATCAAGAGAATCTAACAGCTCTCGAAACGAAGATCACGTCTGACCTAAATCTTACAAACTCTTTAGATGCGTTCAAGAACCCAATCGGAAATTTGGACAATTCGATTTATCAAGTCGCATCTGTTGCCACTCAAGTTAATGGTGAGTTTTTAGTTGGAGCACGGCGTATAGGTACACCTGGAGTTCAGGGACAACTATGTCAAATTGTCGGTGAGAATCATTTGATTTCGATAGTTTCATCGTTTTCATTAATCGCTATTTTTGTTTCAACTTATATCTGCGGGATGATAATTCGGGATTATCAAATGAAGAACGCGTACAAGCTTATTATTCCAGTTCTTGCGATTACGAATGTCAATGCAATTTCAGTGTTTCTTGAGGGTGGCTACGGTCAATTACTTGCAACTCCATTTTTTCTATTTGGCGTTTATTGCTTTACCCGTGAAGAGAAAAACTTTCATCAACGTGGGCTCGCTTCCCTACTGATAATTGCATTTAGTCTAAGCACGTACTTTGATCTTGCCCTAATCTTCGGATTGTTTATTTTGGTTCTTTGGATTTGCAATCTTCTGCTCACAAAAAGAAACCTGCTAAAAAATGTTAAAAGAACTGATTGGAATTTAGTTGGAATTGGCTTGTTGTTGGGCGTTCCAGGTCTGCTCACCGCACCTAGGTTGCTCATGGATCGGCTTGGAAGTGGAACATATGGTGGTTGGGATCAAGGTCGAGTACCCACGCCAGCGGATTTTTTTGGATTAATTAATTGGTTGCCCTCAAATGGGGTCAATAGCACTCCAAGAAGTATCAGTATAAAAATCATCGAAGTTTCAATAACAATAGTGATTCTCGCTTTTCTTTGGAAAAATCGACTAAACGTCCAAATACAACCTGCTTTGGCAGCTTTGATTATCTACTCATTGTTGATGTTTTTAACATACTCAAATGGAAGAGAAGGATCAAATAACTACACCGTATGGAAAGCTTCTGCATATCTATCGATGTTTCTAATCTTGTTTGCGCTACCTAGAAATAAAGAAAATCAAGGCGGGAAAAAGGCCTCTGATAAAAAGGATTTATCTAAAACAGCCATTCCGATAATCTTGGTCTTAACTATTCTTTCCTCATTGAATTGGACAGATAGTTGGCTAAGCACAAGACAATTTAATTTCAACAAACCTGATAAAAAAATGATAGCGATTATAGACAAATACGATCTAGCCATGTTTGGATTTGAAGGCGCAGGAAGCTATAAATTTTTGTTACTTGGAGATATTCACTATTTAGCTGAAAGTAGAGGTTTTTCAGTTTTAACGAAGAGAAGTAATCCGCCACGGGAAATGGCTTTTGTCTTGCCAAATGAAAAATGTTTGAATTCAAATTGCAGATCAAATCAATACTCATTTTACATGAATAACAAACTCGAGATAATCTATGCGAACAAAGAATATCGAATCTATGCTTAAGTCAACAATTAAAGCAAAAATCATAACGTCAGTACTTCTTATCCTTATTCTCACTGGATCACTTTCTGCCATCTCCAATTTTTTGATTAATTCAAAAATAGATTGCAAGGTAAATGCATGTTCTAAGATATTTGATGAGAATCAGGTCATTCAGTCTGTAGAAGTTTCTTTCTTGAATAAAGCGGGTGAAAACAGAGATAAACTCGAAACTAAAAACTCAATTGATATTTCTAGCCGTCAAAACAATATTTTAATCAGCATACCTCAATTAAAACCTGAGTTTTCTAACCTAAAATTAGAGTTAAAAGATGTTGAAGAAAACTCCAAGATAACAATAAGAGTTAATGAAAGCAGATCTGTTTATGTCCTCGTTGACGAGAAGATTGCGTATAGCCATAGATACGAAATGCCGGTTTTTCAGATTAATCCAATTCAGATTGCAAACTATGAAGGCATTGATTCATCCACCCAGAATGTAAGCGCAAACTACATAGTCAAAAATCCTGGATTTTTGGAAATAGGTCGCATTTTGTTGGTTCTAATTTTGATACTCACACTCACATATTTGATTTCACTGAATTATCAAAAACCATCTGCACCTGTTCTTCATTCAGAGCTCCACAAACCCTGGTTTATTTATGGCACAGCATTGTTTTGGATAGCCTCCCTTGTGATTACCTTTAGAAAACCCTTCGACCCTGTTGGCGCACAGAATCCTGGCTTGTTTGGTCCCATAGGGGCTGCTTTTTCTGATTATTTTCAGATATCTCAAATTAGCCAATTCAATAAGCCATATGAATTAGGTGGCGTGAATTATCCACCAGCCGCTTTGATGTTTGGGAAAATACTATTCAGTGCATTTCCAGGTTTACCAGGATTCGTTCTTTTCGCAAGCGCCTCTCTTGGATTGATATTCTATTTAGTGCGAAAAAGTGGCATTATTAAATCTCTACGCACAGCGTTACCAGTTGTCCTTTTTTATCCTTTAATTTTTGGTTTAGTCCGTGGAAACTTTGACATTGTGGCTATTTGTTTGATTTTTTATTCAATAAATTTTGCGGATAAATTCAATGGACGAGTTTCTGCATTATTATTGGCACTCGCAGTAGCGATAAAAATATGGCCGATAGTTTTTATTTTGTACTTCTATAAATGGAAAAATAAAAAGTTAGTTTATGAAACCCTGGCTTATACATTCTTGCTAACGATTTTTTCGGCATATTTGTTGGGATATAGTCAAATTAATGAGATCGTTGAAATTGTATCTTCTTCATTTCTTTCCGCAGATAATGTTACGACGCAAGCTTTTCACTACTGCTATTCCTTAACTTCTATTATTTTCTTTGTGCATTTATTTCTAACTGCAAATTCACCGTGGAACCCCTTAAAATCTGAAATACATGGCTCCGTTATGTTCACAGATGGGATTTTTGCAAAATCTATCCTTGTCTTACTACTACTCTTATTGGTAGCAGCAGTTTTTAAAACTCGAAGCAAAAGGCAGACATTCTTATTTTTATCTGGAATAGCACTGTTGCTACCAACGCCTTCCTATACATACAGGGGAGCAATACTTTTAGGATGTTTCATTTTATTCAACTTCGAAGAATTAGAAAGAAGATCAGAAAATTCTAAAAGTGATGAATTCTTGAGGAAAATGCAGTTGCTGATGTGGATACCTATTTTTGCACCGGGTGTGTTCTTTTTCGCACGAAATTCCGAGATTTCAACTGCATCAATCTTCCAACCACTTGCAATATTGATTGTTCTGGGGATTGAGATGTATTTTCTTTTTTCCCAAGGGTCGTACTTCCAAAGAAGGCACCTGTTCTCTAGGATAAAGTCATGAAAGTTGTCTTGCTGGCTGGTGGTTTGGGTACGCGCCTGCGTGAAGAAACAGAGTTTCGCCCTAAGCCAATGGTGCCTGTTGGAGGCAAACCAATCCTTTGGCATATTATGAAAAACTTTTCGACATTTGCGTTGAATGAATTTGTTGTTTGTGCTGGGTACAGGGGAGAAGTTATTCGGCAGTACTTTAGAGATTTTGAAACAATGAATTCAGATTTCACAGTACAAATTGGATCCAAAACTGAGATAAAAAGTCATGGAAAATTGGAAGAATCAGGTTGGGTCGTAACCATTGCTGATACCGGTCAAGACACCATGACGGGCGGTCGACTATTCAAAGTTAAAGACTATGTGGGCAATGAAACCTTTATTTGCACCTATGGTGACGGACTAGCCGACGTAAATATTTCAGAATTACTCAAATTCCACAAATCTCACGGAAAGATCGCGACGGTCACAACAGTTCGCCCCATTTCTCGTTTTGGTGTTTTAGATTTAAAGGATGACGGAAGCGTTGAGAGATTTCGCGAAAAACCGCAGGCTGATGGCTGGATTAACGCTGGCTTCTTTGTTTTTGAACCAGCCATTTTCAATTACTTAAATCAAAATTCAGTTTTAGAAACTGACCCACTATCCACATTAGCAAAAGAAGGGCAACTTGTTGCATTTAAGCATGAAGGCTTTTGGCAGCCAATGGATACATTTAGAGAACTAACTATTTTGAATGAAATGTGGGATACAAATTCAGCTCCGTGGAAAGTATGGAAATGAGTTTCTGGTCTGGCAAAAGTGTTCTTGTTACAGGGGCAACAGGATTAGTGGGTTCATGGTTAGTCCAGGAACTACTTTTACAGAAAGCTCAAGTTTCTTGTTTGGTGTGGGATGCGGATCCCGCATCAGAATTAATTTCAAGTAAATTGATAGATCAAACATTAGTAATTAATGGTGATTTAGCTGATATTTCTGCATGTGAAAAAGCAATAAGTTCCAGCAACTGCGAGTATGTATTTCATCTTGGTGCTCAAACAATCGTTGGTGAAGCTATGCAGGATCCAGTCAGAACTTTCAGATCAAATATTCAGGGTACGTGGAATTTATTGGACTCGACACGAAACTCAAAAAACCCAATTAAGAGCGTGGTAGTGGCCTCGAGTGACAAGGCTTACGGGACAGCGAACACGCTTCCATATAAAGAAGATTTTCCCCTTCATGGCGACGGTCCTTACGACGTTTCAAAAACATGCACAGATTTGCTTGCTCAATCGTATGCAACCACTTACGGGCTGCCAATAACAGTTGCCCGCTGCGGCAATATTTACGGTGGTGGAG
>JACCDY011315329.1_pt1 | contig 10338 bp, 11 predicted proteins | sample 7446391 | NCBI WGS metagenome assembly JACCDY01 (sample SAMN15323451, study PRJNA562643) | freshwater metagenome | isolation source: river surface water | place: USA:Blue River Watershed | collected 2017-08-18
AAATGTCGCCACCAAATTACCGTACGCATCTACGCTATATGCAGAGATATAAGCAGTTGCATGGCCATCTTGGTTATTGTCATAAGTCATTGCTGTAGATGAATAACCAGTCATGTTGGTGCTATCGACCGTCAACTGCACTACACCACCATTGATGGTTTCACCGTAACCTGTACCCTCACCACCTGATGCATCAATTGTGAAAGTTGTATTGAATTGTGGGGTTCCAAAGGCATCTTGTGCCAAAGAATCAAGATTCTTACCACCCACAAATGCCATAGTACCTAATGAGATTTGCTCTTCAGTATCTACGCCGCCAATACTGACTGTTACAGGATTTGTGGCGCTAGCATCCTGTCCCACAGCATTACCATCAAGGGTAGCAAATACTGCGAAGCGGTCTACGTTTACTGCATAGGTATAGTCACCTGTTTCGCTTGTACTAGTTTGCTTAATCGCTAAAACGGTGCCATCACGCAAAGTAAGGCTGTAAGTTGCTCCCTGCACACCAGTTCCTGTTGTTACTAGATTATCAACTGTAGTTGCAAATGCAGTTGTTGGCGTACCGTTATCCAACATTCCCACATCCAATGCATCTGCTGTAGACACATATAAACTATCCCCTGAAACATAACCGGTTCCAGGCGTTGTAATTGTTACCGATGTAACAGCTCCAGCTGCTAAAACTACCGTTGCATAAGCTCCAGTACCATCTCCATCAGTTGATAACGGAACATTATAGAAGGTGCCATTATTGTCATATCCAGATCCAGCAACAAATGTGTTGCTGGCATCAGTGTCAACTAGATCCACCCCACCGCTTTCCGGCTGATCAGCCGTAGGTGCTGTTAATGTTGAGACTGTTGCCTGAAATTTTGTTACTGGGGTTCCACCACCGACTTCGCCAGTAGCGATTGTTAATACATCATCTTCAGCGTATCCAATTCCACCCTCAGTCATTTTTAGCGAGGCAATAGCGCCATTGCTTACCACTACAGTTGCCGTAGCTCCGGATCCGCTTGATTTGATTTTGGTGATAACAGTTTCAAATGTTGTAGTAGCTGTTGATGCAACACCCGTATTTGTGAATGTCTGCGCTCCCACAGCGGTCCCGGTAAAAGTAGCTGTTGCTGAGCTTACTGATACTGTATTGTTGGTGACTGCGCCTGAATATGTTCCGTACAGCACTCCTGCAGGAGCATTACCAGACGTACTTGCGGCAGTTACAGCAAATGTTGCGGCAACCTGTGCTGCAGTTGCCCCGAGTGGACCCGCTGTAAATGTCCTTCCCGAAACTATCACAGTTTCACCTGCAGCCATATTCTCAAATACAACCGTATTCACTTCTGCAGTTGATCCATCTCCTGGTGTCGTCTCTGTTATAGAGATTGCATCTGCTGTTGCCATTGATTTTGATATTGCATTACTTGGTGATATGTATAACGTATCACCAGCTTCATACCCGGTGCCAGCAGTCGTAATTTCAAAAGATGTAATTACGCCACTTGAAACAGTTACTGACGCATATGCTCCACTTCCACCACCATCTGTAGAAAGGGGGACGTCCGTGTATGTCCCATCGGTATATCCAGCGCCTGCCTGATAACCTAACGCCCTAGTTGTAAAGGCTGTCGCTGGTGTTCCAGAGTCCATCATCCCAGCACTAATTGCATCAGCAGAGGTAACATATAAGTCATCGCCCGCTAAATAACCTGATCCTTTGGTTGTTATTGCGATCGACGTGACTGCGCCACTTGCAATCTTGATCGTTGCTTTTGCGCCCGCTCCACCAGAAGAGGTTGCAGATGTTAAGGGAACGTTATAGTAGGTTCCATCATTGTCATACCCCGCTCCAGAGGTGAATGTTGAATCCACATAAGTCACTCCACTCGTAGCTGAGGTTTCATCAACAGTAAATGCACCACCCGTGGAAGAGGTAAGAGAAACGTTTCTATATACGCCATCTGTGTAACCATCACCATACTCTGTGATATTTGTTTCGGATACACCTGTCGAAGTTTCTCTACCTCCGCTAATGTAAGTCAGCGTACCTTCTTCAATCGTTTCCTCTGTTCCAGCGACTGTAGATGCAACCGCTGTTGTAGCAATTGCGTTTGCCTGCTCACCAGTCATTGTTGTGCCCAATGACTGCGTAGGATCAAAAGTGAATGTTGTACCCGTTACAGATGTACCAGTAATGTACAGATCTGCAGAATGTACTTTCTTGTAATACATCGATAAAGTATGACTTTCACCCAAGCTGTCATATACAGTTTGCGATGTTGATTGGCTATAGCTTGTTGGTTTGGTTGGGGAGAAAGCATTACCTGTAATGGTTGATACTCGATCATCCAAGTTCAAATTGATATTTGAGTTTGCAGTTGCTTGTTGCGGTAATGTTTCTGTTGGATCCAATGTCAATACAGACTTAGCAGCATAGTTCACAGTACCCGATGAATCGGCTGCATAACCAACCAGGTACATTCCAGACTGGTTTACTACACGTCCTGCACTATCAACACCAAACTGGCCGTTACGGGTGTATTGAAACTTTGAAGGAGTTTCAGACGGTACGGTTCCATCTACCGTCTTGGCAAGGATAAACATTCCCTTGCCAGTAATAGCCATATCTAATGAGTTAGCTGAATTGACAATTGTTCCGTAGTTATCATTACGGCGAATACCTTGGCGATATGCACCCATACCTGCGCGATCCTTGTTCTGCGGATCTTGAGCTCTAAAGAATTGATCAGCAAAGACATATTCGCCAGACTTATATCCAATAGTTTGCGCGTTGGCGATGTTATTACTTGTTACATCGATCGCCTCTTGGGCTGAAGATAATCCTGATAAGCTGATTCCGTATGCCATTTTGCTGTCCTTTGTCTATCTATTCTTTTAGTGCTACTGAGTTATTGCTTATGCATTACTTTGTTAGTTGAGCCACTGCTGTACGTCTGCTGCTGCCATTGAAGTGCCATCCAAGAGATTCAATACAGCATTGCCGTCTGATCCCTTGCTTACTGACATCACTGGCGAAGCAACATAAGGCGCTGGATTCTCTGTTTTGCCATCAGCTGTTTTTCCTACCAGCGTCAAGGTATAGGTATCTGCCGGCATCTGTGCACCATTCATATCAGTGCCTGCCCATGCAAAGTTGGTCATTCCTGCTTGAACTGCGCCAAGGCTTGTACTCATCACTTGGTTACCAGCACTATCAGTGATAGTGGCAATGACGCTTTGCAATGGGTTCTTAGCTTCAATCGCTAAATTCACATCACCATTACCAACGTATTTAATTTCACCGCCGGCTGTTGCTGGGCTATGGCCAATTAAGCTAGCTTGATTCATGAAGTTAGCACTCTGCATCTGTGAAAGCATTGCTGTCATCGATGTATTCATCGTGGACATACTTTCCACCATGTTTAATTGAGACATTTGGGCAGTCATGGTTGATGCATCCATTGGCGCCATTGGATCTTGATTCTGAATTTGAGCAATCAGCAGCTTTAAGAAGTTTTGTGTTTGCGCTTTTGGTGAATTGTCCGGTGCAGTTGCATCTTTCGGTGCATTTGCCGTCATCGGGTCATAAGTGCGAATACCGCTTAATGGATTTGTTGCCATCGCTGCCTCTTTTACTTTATCAATTCAATTAAATGATTTATTTTTACTTACCAAGATCTAATGTCTTCAACATCAACTGCCTTGAAACGTTCATTGCCTCTACGTTCATTTGGTATGAACGCGACGCCGAAATCATGTTGACCATTTCCTCTACTGGGTTCACATTCGGCATATCTACATAGCCAAAGCTATCGGCCTTAGGGTGGCCTGGGCGATATTCGCGACGCAGTGGTGTGTTGGACTCAATGACTTTGGTTACTGCTACACCAGCACCGGGCCCACCTTCTTTGGCGATTGAGCTAAATTCAACCTGTCTAGCACGATATGGACGGCCATCTGGGCCAGACATACTTTCAACGTTAGCAATGTTGGATGCGGTTACATTCAAGCGCATAGCCTGAGCTGTTAGCCCTGAAGCACCAATATCAAAGGAGGCTAATAGACTCATGAGGGCTGCCCAGTAATGGCTGACATCCTAGAGCGAATAGTTCCGCCCAACATAGTTATTGCCGATTCGGTAAATACTGAATTCTTTGTGAGTTCGCTCAACTCAATATCGCCATCTACCGTATTACCATCCATTGCTGGTTGATTTGGGACGCGATATAAAAGCTTTGGATCTTCGATGCTGACCTTACCAGCAAGATGAGCAGAGTTAGTGTTTGCTAACTTTAAACCATCAGAACGCGTAATTCCTGCCATCTCATTCTTGAGAACATCGGCAAAGTTAATATCCCTAGCCTTAAAGCCCGGGGTATCGGAATTTGCCAAATTGTTCCCTAAGATCTGCTGGCGATAAGTACGCAATTTCAGCGCTTGCTCACCAAAAGCTAGAGGATCGTACTTCGGCACTACGTTCATTTCATCTCCTACCCCAAGGGGCTCAATTTCCTGACAGGAAAGTCATCACGTAAGAATATGCAAAGACCGTGCCAGTTTTGATTTAGGAGGAAGATTAATTCGGGATCAAGCCCGATAAAAGAATAGTAAAAATATCAGCAGCGGAAGGGCCTACCATTTCACTCAATTTTGCAGTTTTTACCCTGCAAAAGCACAAAAACGGCAAAAATTGCCGCTTTTGTAAGTATTGCTTAAATAAAGCGTAGAACTTACTGCAGGAGCTTTGCCTCTTTGACTAGACGATCGCCTTTTGGCTGCAGTGGACGGGCATTCATAGGGTAAATGCGTCCAAAATTCTGAACCTGCTCCTCTGAAACCAGAATTGGGTTTTTCATGACAAACCACAATACGTTTTCGCTACATGGCGGAGTGGTCAAGGAACCCATGTAAGTGAAATAAGTCTTCTCTTCAGGGAGCAACTGATTCACATTAATCATCACGCCAGGAGACTCAACTCGCTCCTTCACCAAAGGCACGTTATTCCACAGAGTCTGAATCAATGGATTGTCCTGTGGCTTGCTGTCATCTCCCCACCAAGACTTGCGGGGTGCCGCTGGTCTTTTAGTTGTCATCAGCACACCAACAACCGCTAAACCGCCATCATGGTGTTGATGCACTAAATGGACCACCATATCCATTCTTTCGCCATTAATTGCTTCTTCGCTTGGCTTATGAAAGTGAAACTGAACTAATCGGAATTGACGGCCATCCACCATCAAATTACTGCCTTCACCGTAATTCACCATAATGGTGTGCCCGTTATCAACAATGGACAAAGGGGACTGGCGATACGCAAACTCCAATGCAGGTAGGTCAACCTTCACTGCGTTATCAATATTGATATTAATTGGCGACTGAGTTTTACCCTTGCTACAAGCTAAATTGGCTTTACTCAAATCCCCCCAGTTTTCAGGACCGCCAGGGCCGTCCATATAGGACCAATGGACATCATGATGAGCATCCTTCTCAGCAGGTTTGCCAGCAGCCTTTGCTGTCTTAGGGTTAGCATCCAGAGCTTTAGTTTCGGCAACTTGCGTACCAGCAGGCAGATCGCCCGTACGGATCACAATGTCGCCAGAGCCCTTATTGATCTTATTTAACAGAGCCTTCGCCATGTCATCATCACTAGACGAGGCAGCGGCCGTAGGGGCTGGCTTAGCCTTGGCTGCTGGCGCTGCATCAGCTGCGGCATGTGGATCACTAGCCATGGAAGTGCTCACGAACAACATGGATACTGCCAATGCAGCAAAGAGAGTGGTTTTGGTCTGTGTAGTCATAGCATTCCTTACGGCATTTTTAATTATTACGTTTATGTTTCGAACTTCCAATACACCAGCAATAGAGCTTATGGAGCCTAATTAGCTGTAGATTTTTTGCGTACAGCCTTTTTTGGCGCTACTTGTGCAGGAGCAACATCTTGCTGACTACCGCCGGGGAGCGGATCTATAAATGGAGTCTTACTACGTGAAAACATGTAATCGCACTTCATTAATCCGGCCATATCTTGCTGGCTATCAATTGGGGTAGATTGCTTAATAGAGACCTCAAGAGTGGCATCACTGGGTGGTGGTGTTAAGTCATTACTGGTGTACCACTTTAAAAAACGCTGATACCAACCCAATATCGGAGCCTTACCAGGATCAGCGTAAAAATTAGAGCTACAAACTTGCAATCGACGTTCGATTTCACTGGCAGGTATGTAATAGCCGGCAATCAGCATGGAAGCAACTTTAGAATTGCAGCGTGCCCAACTAGCTAGTTCAATCTTGGCCCCGGTTGTACTCTGGACAACCGCCCTATCACCCACTAGCGCATCAATCTCACATTGCATTCTCTGCCCACGAATTTGCAAATGCTTGCAAATTTCTGGGCCATTTTCAGTATATGGATCTTTTTTGGCAGCAGAAGGTGGATAGGGAAATCTCAAGTCACATTCATCGGGACCTACAGGAGCCTGATCCAAAGAATTCTGGCTAAGCAGGGCCTGATCTTGCGCCGACATAATTGGAGGTGCTGCTTGCTCAGCAGATGACGCTGGGCCACCAGGCCATGACTGGGCAAAGCCGCAGGATGCGAAGGTCAGCAAACAGAATAATGTGAGGGGCTTTATGAACTTAATTTCTTGCATTGGGGATCTCCACGCCTTGGCGAATAAGTTGCAATGGGTTTTCAAGAGAACGCTCCAGAACAATCTTTAAGTCCGGAAGAATCATAAATATAACCATAAATGCCAAGGGGATACTGATTGCAAAACCTACTGAGAATAAATTCATCTGTGGACTGGTTCTACCCAAAAATGCTTGCGTTAAGTTAAACATCATATATACAAGAAAAACTGGCATAGATAATATTAAACCCAGTCTAAATGAAGCTGATACCAAATCGACCACTCCTAAAGCAGTCCATGCACTTGGCCATGTTCCAACGGGTATAGTTTTAAAGCTACCCAACACGATATCGATAAGTACTAAATGGATGTTGAGTGAAAACGATAATGCCAAAGCAATCATTCCGAGCAACTGCCCCACTAGTCCAGACTCTAAATTGGGGTCTCTAAAGTTTGTAGCGGCAAAACTGAATCCCGACTGAAATGAGAGCACTTCTGAAGCGACATCAATCACCATAAAACCAATGCGAATAGCAAAGCCAATAAATGCACCAATACAAAGTTCAATTACAGACGCGAAGAAAGTAATGCTACCGGGGCTTGGAATGATTTCATTCGTAATCATCGGCATGACATAAACACCAAATGCCAAAGCAATAAATAAACGAAACTGCATCGGCAATGTGCGAAATGAAAGCATCGGTGCCGTTAAAAATAATCCGAACACACGCAATGAAGCAAACATGAATATAGCCATGTACTGCTCTATTTGAAGACCAGTCATGGTGAGCATAATTAATTCACCAATCCAGGAATACGCGCGAATAACTCTTTCATGTAATCGGTAAATAAAGTGAGGCTTACCGGACCAATCAATAGAACTACCACCCCAAAGATGATCAATTTAGGAATAAAAGAAACAGTTGACTCATTAACAGAGGTTGCGGCCTGCAAAATACCAATGATCAGACCCACAACCAGTAGCGCCAATAAGATAGGGCCAGCCAGTAATGCGGCCATCCTGAGGGCCTGATAAACCAAATCTAAAATTACACCGCTTTCCATAAGGATTAATTAATGTAGCTCTGTACTAATGAGGTGGATAGCAAGCCCCAACCATCAGCCAAAGTAAACACGATTAACTTTAAGGGCAATGAAAACATCATTGGCGAAACCATGACCATACCGAGGGATGTCAAGATGCTGGCAACTGCAAAATCAATTACCAAGAATGGTAAAAAAATAACAAAGCCAATCAAAAATCCAGTTTTGATTTCAGAGATTGCAAACGCAGGAATCAAAACAGTAAACGGCACATCATCGCGCGTGGCAATTTCTTTTCCGTACATTTTTGCAAAGAGATTCAAGTCATCTCTACGAGTTTGTTTCAACATAAACTCTTTCAAGGGCTTGGCGCCAACCTCTACTGCCTGTGGGAAACCCATCTTGCCTGCGGAATAAGGTTGATATGCATCTTTGTAAATTGAATCAAACACTGGATTCATAATGAACAGTGTCAAGAAAAATGAGAGTCCGATTAATACAATGTTCGGCGGCATTGTTGTTAGGCCTAGAGCCTGACGCAACAAAGAAAAGACAATTAAGATCCGAGTAAAACTGGTCATTAAAACCAGTGCAGCAGGTAAAAAACTTAATGCAGTGAGAGCTAAAATTGTCTCTACGGGTACCGCATAAATAGTACCGCCACCACCTTGTTTGGCGGTGACTAATGGCAAGGTTTGACTCCATGCAATTAAAGGAAACAGCCCAATCAGGGCTGTAATTCCAAGCGAGAACCAGAATACCTTTTGCTTCATCCGAGCTTTCTCTTCACAAATTGGCGCAAATTATTTGCAAAATCAGCGCTGGCAACTTGCGGTTTCAAATTAGCAACATCTTCGGGCTCAAGCTCAGTGAGCAGCGTAATTTGGCTGGGCGTATGGCCTACAACCAAGATACGATTCAAAACATTGAGGACAATCACACGCTCACGTGGACCCAATGCTTGCTGAGCCAGAATCATGACATGAGGATTGCTGGCTCTGATTGCAGAGTCGCGCTTCACCAGAAATGCAACAACCCAAATAAGCGCAGCTGCAAGGGCTAGCCAGATAAATGAAAATAGCAACATACCTCCTACCGAGGAGCCCATGTCAATTAACGATTAATTTTACGAAGACGCTCTGCTGGAGTAACGATATCAGTCAAGCGAATACCGTAACGGTCATTCACAATCACTACCTCGCCCTGAGCAACCAAGCATCCATTAACAACGACTTCAAGTGGCTCACCAGCCAGAATATCCAACTCAATCACCGAACCATAAGTTAAGTTCAATAGATTACGAATTTGCATTTTTGCGCGACCCAACTCAACAGTGACTTGAACTGGTACATCCATTACCAAGTCAATTTCGTTGAAGTCTGGGTTCGTTCTAGCACCTTCCTCTAGATTATTAAAGGTGGCTTTTCTCAATGAACCAGATACATCTGCACTAGTCATTGATTTTGCTAAATCGTTATCGTTTTCAGCCATGGTGATTCCCTATTCTCTGCTTTCTTTGTGCTTCATTGGCCATCAGGCACTAGGCCATCTGCCACTGCGCTAATTGTATCGCTTGCGCCTGGACTTTCCGGCGCAACAACATGACTTTGGGCGGCTTCTGGCAGTTGCTCATAAAGCTCCCCTTTTTCGGCACTGCGCATCATGCTTGGCCCCAAGCGGGCACTCTCCAGTGGACTCTTGAGGAATTCTGCAGGATGTTGAATCGTGCCGACCTTTACCGAATAGCGGCCATCTTTTGTGCCATATTGGCCTTTAATCACCGGCAAACCATCCACATAAACGGTAACGGGATCGTTAATCTCAATCGGAATAATGTCCCCAACCGACAAGGAGGTAATTTCACGGAGCAGCATTTGCTTGCGCGCTAACACTGCGACAGCAGTAACAGGTGCCTCATGAACTTGATCATTTAACAAATCAGTCCAGTGCTGGTCTGGCTCGGTCGCGAAGCCTTGCATATTGTTGTACAGAATACTTTTAACCGGCTCCAAGACCCAGAATGGAATACACAGATCGATATCGCCTGGTCGGCCGTTAATCTCAATGGTGAACTTAGAGTGCAAGACCATCTCACCCGGTGAAGTGATCTTGGCAAAACCAAAGTTGGTTTCCTGTCTCATGAAATCGAACTTAATTTCATAGACTGATTTCCAGGCTTTTTCGTACTCACTGAGGAAGGCGTCCACCAAGCGGCGAATGATGCGCAATTCTGTGGCGGTGTATTCACGCAAGTTGAGGCGTGGAGCTAGACGTCCTTCGCCACCAAACATATTGTCAATCGCGATGTACACCACGCCCGGGTCCACAATCCAGCAACCCACACCACGCAGCGGGCGGATACCAACAATATTAATGTTGGTACGCTCTGGAAATTCATCTACGAACTTTTGATAACTCTTGACCACCGGAAGATGCATCTGCACTTCAATCGGTGCACGAATCATATTGAAGAGTGTGAGTCGGACTGCACGGCTAAAGCGCTCGTGAATCAACTCCAAAGTCGGCATGCGGCGCCGAGCAATGATCTTCGATTTGTCAAACATTGCACGCTGATCTTCAGCGTCAATGTTCATCTCGACATTGATTTCCTCTGCCGCCATGTTTTCCTAAGTGGACTTTCTAAAGTGGTCGATTACTGCATC
>JACCDY010268544.1_pt1 | contig 10337 bp, 8 predicted proteins | sample 7446391 | NCBI WGS metagenome assembly JACCDY01 (sample SAMN15323451, study PRJNA562643) | freshwater metagenome | isolation source: river surface water | place: USA:Blue River Watershed | collected 2017-08-18
TTAATATATTGTATTCTTTCATTATTATTAATTATATTATTATCACTAATTTTTTCAATATGCATAATGAAATTAGTGATTAATTGAGAGTATCTTTTATATTCAGATTGTAAATAGGAAAAAATAAAATCTTTGAGGGAGAGTTCAGTCATCTAATAATATTTATTATGAAAAAAATATATAGTATATAATTTCATCAAAATTTTATATATTTTATTTTTATAGTTTAATTTAAAAAAAAACAAACTATACTAATTTTATAAAATGATCACTATATGTGAACATTTATGTTATAATAAATTAACAGCAATTAATGAAGAATATTATATAAATAGTTTAGAAAGAATACAAAAATATTATGAAAAAAATACAAATTCATTAATAACTTTTATAATACCAACTTTAAATAGAATTACTTTAGAAAATACATTAAATTCATTATTAGCTCAAAAATATAAAAAATGGTGTGGAATTATTATTTTTGATAATTGTTATCCATCGGATAATATTAAAGAAATATTAGATAAAGATGAAAGGTTTTTATATATTTCAATAAAAAAAAGAGGTTGTACATTTATAGATAATGAAATAATTAGAAATTTTTCAGGAGATGTTAGAAATATTGGTATGTCGTTAATAAAAACCGATTGGATTGGATATATAGATGACGATGATACAATATCAGATGATTATTGTTTATTATTTATTAATGAAATTAAAAAAGATAATAATTTAGATTGTATAGTTTTTAGAATGTTTCAAGATGAAAAAATAATACCAAATATAAATTGCTCTTCTATTATTAAAGGTAATATTGGAATAAGTTTTATTTATAAAACATCTTTATATAAAGAAGGGTATTTTTTTAATTCGTGCGATATAGAAGATTATGTTTTATTAAAAGAATTGGAAAATGATTCTAAAAAAATTGTTATATTACCCTATATAAAATATTTTATAAGAAATACATCTAAAATAAACTATAAAAAAAATCTGGAAAAAATCGAAAAAAGATTAAAAAAAATAATAATTAAAAAAAATCAAATTATAAAAAAAAGTATATAGATTACAAAAATATTTTATATATAGTGGTATTAAAACTTTTTTAAAAATAAAAAAAATATAGAAAATAAAAAATTAATAAGTGTGTTTCTTTTTAAAAAAAAATATATATAAGAATAGTATAATCAATATGCCTAAAAGTTCTAAGACTGAAAAAGTAGCCTCTGAAGCCAAACCTGTAGAAGTAAAAGCCGTTGCTCAAGTAGCACCTGTAGAAAATAAAAAAGCAAGCAAAGCCCAAAAAGCCGGTGCTGTTGAAAAAGCAGAACCTGTCAAAGTTGAAGCTGCTCCTGTTAAAGCTGTAAAAGCCACCAAAGCTGCTGCAAAACAAGCAGAAGTTGCTCAACCTGTTGAACCCGTTGTTGAACAACAAGAAGGTGGTAAAAGAAGAGTAAGATATTTCAGATGTGTATATTCTGATGATACCTTTGGTCGTTTCTCTGGATACAAACCCAAACAAGCCGCAGGTAAAGCATTAACTTCTATCTTAAAACACCGTCAAGCAGAAGGTAAGGATTTAAGTGAAGTAATTGGCTTTTCCATGGTTGAATGCACTCGTGGTGGAAACCACAAAGTTTCTCAATACACTGGCCAAAGAGTCAAACTCGAAAAACCAGTAACTGTCACCATTAAAACGGCTGATGGTAAAAAGAAAGAAATTAACTACAACTTTACTAACAAAATCACGAAAGTAAAGGCAGATAAGAAAGCAGCACCTAAAGCCGAGAAAAAGGCAACCAAAAAAGCTGCTAAGAAACCAGCCAAAAAAGTAGCCGCCAAAAAGCCTGCTAAAAAGACTGCAGCCAAAAAGGCCCCTGTCAAGAAAGCAGCTGTAGCCAAAACGACTGCCAAAAAAACCACCAAAAAAACTGAAGCTTAAATTATTTTTTTAGAATTTAATTATATTTAATATATATATAATTAATAATGGATGATATTTATAAAAATAAATATTTAAAATATAAACTGAAATATTTAAAATTAAAAGGAGGTGTACCAGCACGTGTACCAGAAATAGTTATTAAAAATAATAATTTAGATTTTTTTTTAAATTTTAATGAAAAAGATATTATTATGTCAAGATTTGAAAATTTTACAAATTTAAATTTAGTAAATGATAAAATAGAAAGAGTTCATATTGGTGGAAATGGTACAGTTAATGAAGTAATATTTTCCAAACTAACTGGTAGAACAAAAAATAAAATAAATTTAATAATGAAAACACCACTAAATCCAGAAGCAGATAATAATTATTATGAATATGTAGCCGGATTATGTATAAATAATTTTAAAAAATATTTCCCTAATTTTGCATATACATTTGGATATGGTAAAATAACAGATACATTAAAAACAGAACTTGAAAAAGAACCATATGAAGATATTAATCAAACATTATTTAAAGATAATTATAGAATTAATAATGTTAATCAATATGATGCTTTAAAATATTCAAATATTAATGAAGGCTGTGAATTAAATGGTTCAACATCTATTTTAATAGAAAAAATACCAAACTCAAAAGAATTATGGGATTATATTACTGATCCAATATTTACAAATCCGACAGATGTAAGCTATAATTTATTCTGTGTACTTTTCCAAGTATATGTTACTTTACAAGCATTATCCGATAAATTTACACATTATGATTTACATACTGGAAATGTTCTTATATCAGAACAAGAAAAACCCATCATTATAACATATAAACAAAAATCAGGAGGTGATATAAAATTATGTACAAAATATATACCAGTAATTATTGATTATGGAAGATGTTATATAAGTTGTTTAGAATATGATACTTTAATAAATTCCACTAATTATTTAAATACAGCATGTAATACAGAAAAATGCAAAAGAATAGACACAAATTATAATGATTGTGAACTTATTAAAGGTTTATACATAAAAAAATTTGATAAAGATATTTATGATACTAAAAATAATTGGTTTCATAATGTAACACCTCATAAAATAAATAATTCACATGATTTATTATTAATTCATAAATTAATGGAACGTTTTAGAGCAGCGCATGTTGATTTTAAGGGTTTTTATAATTATTATTTTAATAATATTAAATGTCCAGAATGGTTTGATTCATCGGATGAATTAAAACACGGTGTCATAGAACAAAAATTTGGTTTTATGGATGATAAGTTAAAAAATATAAGTGATTGTGTAGATGTTCTAAATATTTATTACACTACAGAACATTTTGAAACAAAAATATTAGACGAATCATTATGTTTAGGAAAAATGACAATTTATGAAGATATGTCAGTACCGTGGTCTTTTACCAAATTTTAAATTAAAATAATTTAACTAATTTAAAATATATTATTTATTATTATAGTATAAATATGCTGAGCACATCAGATAAAACACATACAAATATATCACGTAATATAGAAAGTGAAAATAATACTTTACCAATTTATAGGTCAGAAGTATATGAAAAAGAAACAGAAGATAATATTCAAAAAATAAAAGAAAATATTCAAAAAAAAGAACAATTTGTATCAAAAGATTTAAGTAACATAACAGAAAAAGATTATAAAGAAATTGAACTGGAAAATAAAAATGTAACGGAACTAGACAAAATAAATAGTAATAATTTAATTTTAGTATATAATGAAAATGAAAATAAATTTACTTTTTATAATTCCAATAAATCGATATTAGGTTCTTTTAATTTTAAACAATTAATTAAATATATTGGTAGACAAGTTGAAAATAATTTTTATTCAAATATAGAATCTGGATATTCCGAAGAAATGATAAAATCTTTTTTAGGAGAAATCCTAGTTGACCCAATTACTGGAAAAATCCATTTTAATTTAAAAAGTCATATAGATTCTCCTTTTATGGGTAATATAGATTTATTAATAAAATTAAATAATTTATTTTATCATTATGAAAAAAACGAATTAAATAATGATTTGAATATAATACAAAATGAAAAAGTTCAATATACTTTAAAACAAAGTATAAAACAATTTATTTATTTAATGATAAACCATACATTGAAAATAATAGCAATTGCAACAGAAGATAATGTAGAACAATCTATGAAAGAAAAATTATTAAAATATAGTGTAGCTTTAACTTATAGAATAAATAGTTTTATGAAAGAACATCTAGAAAATTATAATAAACAATATAAATCATTATATAATAACTTGGATAAAATAACAAAAATGAAAAAAGTTTTAAATAGTAAAATAGATTTACTTGAAACAAAAATTAATAAACAAAATGAAATTATATTTTCTGCTATTAATGGTAAAAAAATAGAACAACCTAAATCAGAAATTATAACAGAAAAAGATTTCGAAAAATTCTTTTCAGACGAAAGTGAAAAAGACCAAAATAATTTTTATTCAGAATTTGTACCAGAAGAATCAGAAAAAAATAAATCAAATGAAAGTTATTTAATAACTGAAACCGGAAATTTAACAAATTCAGATGTAAGTATGATTATATAAAAATAAAAATCTATTAGTTTTATATATGGATAAAGATAAAATAGTTTTACTAGTAAAAATACTAGAATCGAATATTAAAATATTAAATAATTATAAAAAAATATCAAATAAGATAGAAAAACTAGAAGAAAATATTACAAGAAAATTTAAAGATAGAGAAGAGGAGAATTTATTCTTACAAGAAATTATAGAATCATCAAATGATAATTATTATAAAATTTCTAAGAATTGTTTAACAAACTAAGTATATCAGTACCTTTTTCTATTTTTATATTTTCTTCTAATTTAATACCAATATCATTAAAAGTCAATTCTTTTTCAATTTCGCTACACATATTATTTATTTCGGTAATATATGTATTAAATTTATTATAATATAATTCTTTTTCTTCTTTATTAATATTTTCATATTCTTTTACTTTATAATCAGATATTTCATTAAAATAAAATTCAAGTTTACTATTAATTAATTCTTGATGTTCTTTTTTGAAAGTATAAACACCGCATACAAGTGAACTTTGTAATGAATAACATAATTTTTCTAATTCATCTAATTTATCAATATTCTCCTCTTTTTTATTAAATGTATCTTTATATTTTTCAAATAATTTGTTACATTCATCATTTATTTCATTAATTTTATTAATAAAATCTATTTTACGTGGTTTATTAGTTGTATACGACCATAATAATATATCATCAACAAAATCAACAATTCGAATTGCTTCATCTTTTGATATACTTTTATTAATTTTTTCATTATCATTTAATAAATCAAAAATTGAATGAGACAGTTCAATTAAATTATTTTTTAATGTTTTAATTTCTTTTTTTTCTTCATCATCTATATCTTGTAACATTAAATCATCGTCATTTAATTTATCATCATATTGCTCTTTATTTATTTCGGCATCATCTTTATCATCTCCGTATACAGTTGTAGCCTGAATTTTATTACCTAATCCATCAACATCTTTTGTTTTATTTGCTTTTAAAATTAAAGTTCCAAATTTATTTGTAATTTCTTCAATAATTTCTTTATATTCTTTTTCATCTCTTTCATTATATTTTTTTTCTATAAGCCAATTTTTATATTGATTCATAATTTTTTCTAATGATTCCTTATCTTTTTCATTTAATTTGTATTCGTCGTTTTTAAGATTTGTTTTAATATTATTTGTAATTTCATCTATTTCGTAATATAATTCTTTTTTCTTTTTTAAAATTTTATCCTTTAATTCAAACTCTCTTGCTTCATCAATTAACTTATTAATTTGGTCGGGTTTTAATCTTCCTTTATTACCAGTAATTGTAATTGATTTTTTATTTAATTCTTTATCTTTATCTGTAATATCTTCAGCCGAAACAGTAATAATACCATTAATATCAATATTAAATTTAACTTCAACTCTTGCAATACCGCGGGGGGCAGGTTCTATTCCATCTAATTCAAATTCACCAACAAAAAAATTATCTTTTGTCATTTTTCTTTCACCTTCAAAAACTTTCACAATTACTGACTTTTCATAATCTGAATCAGTTGTGTAAATTCTTTTTTTTGTAATAGGTATAATAGTATTTCTAGGAATAATAGTATTCATAACACCACCAATTGTTTCAATACCAAGAGATAACGGTATTATATCTAAAAGAGTGACATTTTCAGAAAAGGGGTCATCATTATGTGATAAAATATAACCTTGAATAGCAGCACCGGCCGCAACAACTTCATCTGGATTCATTGAACAATTTGGTTCTTTACCGTTAAAAAACTTTTTAATATTATCTATAATTTGGGGCATTCTAGTCATACCACCAACTAAAATTATTTCATTTATATCTTCTTTGTCTAATTGAGTTGTCTCTAAAATATCTTCTAAAGGTTTTAATGCTAAAATTAATAAATCCCTGCAAATACTAGACAATCTTTCACGAGTTAAAGTTAAAACTAAATCCTTACCTTCATAAAAATCATGTACTATGATATTTGTTTTTAAAGATACTGATAATATTTTTTTTGCATTTTCACAGGCTCTTTTTAATCTTTGAAAAGATAAAGAACTTAGACCATTTAATTTATCATACTTATTATTTTGTTTAAAATAATTAATACAATAAGTAATAATTTTATTATCAAAATCAACACCACCTAAATGTGTATTACCAACAGATGCTTTTACTTCAAAAATACCATCAGTAATAGATAATAAAGATAAATCTAATGTACCGCCGCCTAAATCATAAACAAGTACATTTATACTATCATTATTCATTTTATTAGCAATAGATTTATTTAATAATCCATAGGTAAGAGCTGCAGAAGTTGGTTCATTAATAATACGCACGCATTCTAATCCTGCTATTTTAGCAGCATCTTTAGTAGCTTGACGTTGACCATCATTAAAATATGCAGGTACAGTAATAACAGCCTTTTTAACTTCTGTTTTTAAATATTTAGAAGCCATTTCTTTTAATTTCATAAGAATAATAGAAGAAAGTTCTTCAGGTGTTATTTTAAGACCAAAATCAGTAGAAACATTAACATTAGAATTATCATCAGATGCTAAATCATAGTTAAAAAATTCTTTATCATTAACAACAGATTCATCATCTATTTTTCTTCCAATAATTCTTTTAAATTCATAAAAAACATTCTTTGGATTTAATTCTTTTTGATTTTTAGCATCTAACCCAACATAGCGATTAATTTTTGTATATGCAACATAACTTGGTATTGTATTATTTCCATTTTCATCGGGAATAATTTCCAAATTATTATTTCTCCAAATACCAACACAACTATTGGTTGTTCCTAAATCAATACCAATAACATATTCTTCTTTAATTTGTGGAATTTCTAAACTATCATTTATATATTTTTCAATATCTTGGTCTGTTTCTTTATTCATTATAACTTAAATAATGAATAAAATTTTAAATAATAAACTTATTTTTTCTTTCTATTTAGATATTTATTTCGAGTATCTTCATCAATTTTACCAGTTTCGGTTTTTATTTCAGAATTACTTTCTTTAGAATCATCTACTTTTTTTGTTTTTATTGTAATTTTTATAGGTTTTTTATTTTGTTCTTCTAAATCTTTTTTGACATCACTATCTTTTAAAATTGATTTTACTTCTTTTGGTTCTTTATTTTCTTTTATTTCTATTTTAGTATTATCATCTATTTCGGACAATTCTTTCTTTTCATCTTCAGATAAAATATTAGAACTTAACAAACTTTGTATAACATCGTCCACTTTTTTTTTGTCTTTTTCTAGCTTTTCCTGTTCTTTTTTGAAATATTCAACATTATCATCTTTTAAATCTTCATGAGCTTTAGGATTATATTTTGCAGCATATTTATATTTATTATTATATTCGAACTTTTTTTTATGTTCTAATTCATGAGATTGCGAATATTGTATTTTAAGCTCTCCATTTTGAGTTTCTATTTTACTTTCAAAATCTTGTAATTCTTTATCTACACCCAATTTATCTAAATCTGTAACTTTATGTACTATTAAATCCTTTTTACTTTTGTATTCTCTTTTATGATATTTTTCATAAAGTTCTTTTTTTTCTTCATCTGTTAATCTATTTGAATTTAATAAGTTTTGTATAACATCATCTTTAATAATATTTTTATATCCCATATTTGTTCTTTTGCTCCAAAGGTCTTCTAATTCTTTTTTAGTAAAATTTTTTTCTAAATCTTTATATTTAATAACAATTTCTTGTTTGTCTGATTTTTCAATTTTAATGGGTTTAATAATTGCATTTCGCAATTCGTCTTTACTAAGATTTAATCTATCTCTATTTCTTTCTAATTCATTTATTTTTGATAAAATTTTACTTTCTTGCATTTTTTTTAAATTATTCATTGTCTGATACATATTCATCATTTGCATTTGATTCATATTATTCATCTGCCCTCGATTAAACATGTTAAGATTTTGCATATTATTCATATAAGTTTGATTTAATAAATTATTATTATTAAAGTTCATTTTATAATAATTGCTTATATATTTATTTTAAAAAATAAACTTGCTTAAAACTTTTTATATTATTATAAATAATAATACATGAATCCATATAAAATATTAGAATTACCAGATTCTAAAAATGTATCAAAAGAAGAAATAAAAAAGGCATATAAATCCTTAATTTTAAAATATCATCCAGATAAAAATCAAAATATTGACACAACAGATAAATTTAAAGAAATACAAACAGCATATGAAATTTTATATAATGACGAATCAAAAAAAATATACGATAATTTACCAAGTCAAGGACAAGTTAAATATTATGAATCATTAAAAAAAATAATAATAAAAAAATACCCAGAATTTACAGATTATTTAAAATTTATTATTTCGCACTTTTATGATGATAATGAGAATTTATTACAAAAAGATTTGGAAGAATTTAATTTGAATTCTATTTATGAACATCTTATAAATAAATTTACATTAAAGGCACCAATTACTAAACCAATTAAAGATTTAAATATTAGAGGAACTTTAAAAGCAGATTTAAAAGACTTATACAATAATAAGTTTGAGTCTTTAATTATAAAAAGAGAAACAAAGGAAGATATTAATATATATGTGCCATTATTTCATAATAATTTTATTTTAGAAGGTGAAGGTGAAACAAATAATGAAATTGATGGAGATATTTTAATAAAAATAGAACATAATGAAATATATGAAAACTTTACAAAAATGAATAATGATTTGTATGTAGAACTAGAAGTTTCATTATATGATTATTTATTTGGTGGTAAAATATCTTTTTTAAATTTAGATGATTCTATATTAGAAATAGAACATGAAAGTCTTTTGTATAAAAATATAATTAAACTGGAAAATAAGGGGTTTAAAAATGGTGAAGAAATTGGCGATATGCATATTATATGTACGATAAAAGACTTAGAGAAAAATAAAGAAAAAATTAAAAATATTATTTAAATTTATATAGATGGTAAATTTAAATATAAATAAATATTCTAAAAAATGTATAAAAGAAATAAAAGATAATATGATATTTAATATAAATAAAATTAATCATCCTTTATTAGATATGTTAGAATCAATTTATAAAAAAACATTAGAGGATAATTATAAACATACGATAATTTTGGAAAAAGAATTAAATCAATTACATAAAAATTCAGAATATCCACTTTTATATATACATTACTTAGAATCATCAATAAAGAATAAAGACTTTGAAGATTATAATTCATTTTATTCTTATTATGTTGAAAATGTCGATGAATTAACAGGATTATTAAACCAAAAAAGTAGAGTTTTAGATATTATAAAAAATCCACCAAAAGATAGAGAAAGATTACATAAAAATATTTATGACAATCATTTTGTAACTTTAGATATACACCAATTAGTTGAAACACATAAATTAAAATATTATGAATTAGATATAAACTCTAATAAAATATTCATCTATGAATTTGAAGGGAAAAAAATAAATTTAGAATTAATATGTTTTATTGTTACATTTATGGAAAATTTAGCAAATAAATATAGTATAAAACATAATAAATTAAATTTAACTCTATTAGGAAGTCCGCAAAAAAAATTAATAACTAATAATAAATTTTTAGGACCCGAAAATATTAATTCTGGTTCAACATATTATAATAATAAAGTTTTTTTATGGAGAATAGAAGAAATATATAAAGTTTTAATACACGAATTAATACATTTTTATGGGTTTGACCATAATTTATTTATGAGAACTTTATCTGAAA
>JACCDY010873491.1_pt1 | contig 10334 bp, 12 predicted proteins | sample 7446391 | NCBI WGS metagenome assembly JACCDY01 (sample SAMN15323451, study PRJNA562643) | freshwater metagenome | isolation source: river surface water | place: USA:Blue River Watershed | collected 2017-08-18
AAGCCGCAAACCGCGAAGCTGCAAAGGCAGAACGCGAAGCGCGCCGCGCCGCACGTAACCAACGTCGTCAACGCGGTAATGACAATCAGAATTCAAATAATGATGACTCTGACAATGATGATTCATCTGATAGCGACGATGAAGCTTCAGATTCACCGTCGTCAAACCAACAGAGTTCAAACGAAACAAACGATTCTCGTGGCGATCGTGGATATGATCGTAATGATCGCAACGATCGTGATTTCCGCAGAGATCGTCATCGTGACCGTGGACGCGATCGTGACCGTGGTCGTGACCGTGATAGAGGTGGACGCGAGCGCGAGGTCGTGCTCTCTGAAGATGATGTTTTGCTACCTGTAGGTGGCTTACTCGATATTCTCGATAATTACGCATTCCTGCGCACCGGCGGTTATCTGCCAGGACCAAATGATGTGTATGTATCACTCCAACAAGTTCGTCGTTATGGACTCCGTAAAGGAGATGTCATTACCGGCCAAGTTCGCCAACCTCGTGAAGGTGAGCGCCGCGAGAAGTTCAATGCACTGGTTCGTCTTGATACCGTCAATGGCATGGATCCCGAATCCGCGCGCGATCGCGTGGAATTCTCCAAGCTTGTTCCGCTCTATCCTCAAGAGCGTCTACGCCTTGAGACCCAACCGAATATTCTCACCACTCGCGTCATTGATTTGATTGCACCGATTGGTAAAGGACAGCGCGGGCTTATTGTTTCGCCGCCTAAGGCCGGTAAAACTATGGTGCTGCAATCCATCGCAAATGCCATCACCACAAATAATCCTGAGTGTCACTTGATGGTCGTTCTCGTTGATGAGCGTCCAGAAGAAGTTACCGATATGCAACGCTCTGTTAAGGGTGAAGTTATCGCCTCGACATTTGATCGCCCAGCAGATGATCACACCACTGTCGCTGAACTCGCTATCGAACGCGCAAAGCGCCTAGTAGAGCTGGGACATGATGTTGTGGTCTTGCTCGATTCGATTACTCGTCTTGGTCGTGCTTACAACATTGCAGCGCCTGCTTCAGGCCGCATTCTTTCTGGTGGTGTTGATTCCGCTGCGTTGTATCCACCGAAGAAGTTCTTTGGAGCTGCACGTAATATCGAAGATGGCGGATCACTCACAATTCTTGCAACAGCGCTCGTTGAAACTGGCTCGAAGATGGATGAAGTTATCTTCGAAGAGTTCAAGGGAACTGGAAATATGGAATTGAAGCTGGATCGTAAGTTCGCAGATAAGCGAATCTTCCCAGCAGTTGATGTCGATGCTTCAGGAACTCGTAAAGAAGAAATTCTTATGGGCCCAGAAGAGCTCAACATCGTCTGGAAGTTGCGCCGTGTTCTACACGCACTTGATTCACAACAAGCGCTCGAATTACTTCTTGAAAAGATGAAGGGCACTAAGTCCAACGTCGAATTCTTGATGCAGGTTCAAAAGACCACAGTCGGACCTGACCAGGCTCCTAAGGGCGAGTAATTCCGCTCGTTTAGTAGCCGAATTGGCTCTTCTGCAGGGTGCTTAGGTAACCTTCCGCCCTGACCTTCGAGCTGGTTCACCGTTAGAAATATCGGACCCAGCACTACACCAAGGAGTACGCAATGAAGAAAGATATTCATCCTGAATATAAGGAGACCACAGTTACCTGTGGTTGCGGCGAGACCTTTAAGACTCGTTCAACAATTTCAAATGGATCACTCTTCGTTGAAGTCTGCTCCGTATGCCATCCGTTCTACACCGGCAAGCAGCGCATCCTTGATACTGGCGGACGCGTAGCTAAGTTCGAAGAGCGTTTCAAGAAGCAACAGACCAAGAAGTAGCTTTCTTACTTAAGACCGTTGCTCCTGCATCTGCAGGGGCGCGGTCTTTTGCTTTATCGGTAGCGGTTTTGGAAACTTGAAGGAAAGGAGTGAAGGAGATGGCGGATAAGAACGCTAATCGTTTTGCAACGATGCCTGAAATCTTAAAAGAGTATGAAACTCTCGAAGCTCAGATGGCCGATCCTTCCATTCACTCTGATCAAGGAAAAGCTCGCCAACTTGGAAAGCGATATGCCCAACTCGGTCCAGTTATTGCTGGATATCGTGCATATAAAAAATGTGAAGATGATCTGGCTGCAGCGCGCGAACTTGCCGCTGATGATGAGAGCTTTGCTACCGAAATTCCAGCGCTCGAAAAAGCATATGACGATGCGGCTACGACTCTTGAGGAGTTGCTACTCCCGCGCGACCCTAATGATGATCGCGATGTAATTTTAGAAATTAAAGCTGGCGCTGGCGGAGAGGAATCTGCGCTCTTTGCTGGAGATTTACTCCGTATGTATCTGCGCTATGCAGAGAAGCAAGGTTGGAAGACTGAGATTATCGATGCCACCGAAAGCGATCTTGGTGGCTATAAAGATATTTCTGTTGCCGTGAAATCTCGTGGAAATCCCGAGCCTGGTCGGGCGCCCTTTGCAAAGTTGAAATTTGAAGGCGGAGTACATCGCGTGCAGCGTGTTCCAGAAACTGAATCACAAGGTCGCATCCATACTTCAGCCGCTGGAGTACTTGTGCTCCCTGAAGCAGAAGAAATTGATGTTCAAATCAATATGAATGAACTTCGAATCGATGTATATCGCTCCTCAGGTCCTGGCGGCCAGAGCGTCAACACCACTGACTCTGCAGTTCGAATTACTCATATTCCTACCGGAATAGTGGTCTCATGCCAGAACGAGAAGAGCCAACTTCAGAATAAGGAGTCAGCCCTGCGTATCTTGCGCGCCAGATTATTGGCAGCAGCCCAAGAAGCAGCAGATGCTGAAGCAGCCGCAACTCGCAAAAGTCAGGTTCGCACTGTCGATCGCTCGGAAAGAATCAGAACTTACAACTTCCCAGAAAATCGCCTCAGTGATCATCGCGTTAACTTCAAAGCTAACAACTTGGATGCTGTTCTCAACGGTGAACTTGATGATGTCATCAACTCACTTCTTGAGGCAGATAAGTCGGAGAAACTCGCAGCTGCTGAAGCCTGATGCGAAATTTCAGAGTTGCCAATACAAATGAGCATCAAGAATCTACTTAAATCATCGAAAGAGCAATGTCTTGCCGCACAGATTGATGGAGTAGATGCTGAACTGATCTTGGCGCATGTTCTCGGTGTCGGCCGCATGGATCTTCACGCTCGTGACTTCTCACTTTCACCAGAACAAGAAGAGCTATTTCACGAGTTGATTGCTACGCGTATTGATGGAACTCCAACTCAATACCTCACTGGAGAGGCTCCATTTCGTTATCTCACTTTCTCTGTTGGACCCGGTGTATTGATCCCACGACCAGAAACTGAATTGCTAGTCGAGGCAGCACTTGTTGAAGTTGAGCGCATTCAATCTGCACCTGGATTAATGACCATTCCAGTTGTAAGCGTTGTGGATCTGGGCGCTGGTTCAGGTGCCATCGCAATATCGATTGCACATGAAGCAAGGCAGCGAAAAATGCCAGTTCATGTTGTGGCTGTTGAAAAATCGGAGGCTGCACAAGAGTGGCTAGCGAAGAACATCTCTCGCCACGAAGTGGATGTCCGAGTCATTAAGAGCGATGTTGCCCAGGCTTTAGAAGGCGTCAAATGCGACATCGTGGTTGCCAATCCTCCTTATGTTCCGAATGACACTGACTTGCCAGATCTGGTGAGGAAGAACGAACCTCAAGAAGCTATCTATGGAGGCGCTAATGGCGGCTTGGAGCTTCCACGGTTATTCATTACTGCTGCAACGCGATTGCTTAAGCCAGGCGGGTTTCTCATCCTTGAGCACTTTGAAAACCAATCAGCGCTACTTGAGCGTGAATTGAGTCCGCACTACTCTGACATTTCTCATTACACCGATCTCAATCAGAGACCGCGGTGGATGACGGCGCGCAGGAAGGGGGAGTGATGGGAGAAAGATTCTCACTCACCGATGGCGTGATTGACAAGGCAGAATTGCTAGAACGAGCAGTTGCAGCGCTACGCGATGGCAAGTTAATTATTGCTCCACTTGAACACGCCTACGTCTTTGTCGCTGATGCTTTTAATCATGCAGCCGTTAAGAAGATTCATCTTCTTCGTCAAGATGCACGAGGTGTTGCAGCACAAGTTTTGGTTGGCGACATTCAAACTGTTAAAGGTATTACTCTGGAATTTGGTACAACTATTAATTCCATCTGTGAAAGATTCTGGCCGGGGTTGTTGACGGTCAACATTCCACCCGCTCGCGGATTGGTTTGGGATTTAGGAGATGAACGCACTCTCGAAGAAATCGCAGTACGCGTCCCAGCTGCAGAATTCATCCGAGAAGTCGCGCTTGCTTCAGGCCCTCTTGCAATTGGATCGGCCACTTTGTCAGGTCGGCCACCGACGAGAAAGTCTCGTTTCTTTCCCTGTCTGGATAGTGATTATGCAGCGATTTTTGATCAAGGCGATTTAGAGGACGGTCCGAGCTCGACTGTAATCTCGGTGAAAGACGATGGCGTGATGCTCCGCCGCCAAGGGGCAATATCACTCGCCGATTTACGCTCGATAACGCCCAATATCGCTGTACCCGCCTAGGATTTCACACATGTCTGAAACCTTCTTCGGCCCGGATTTCTCGCAACTGCAACGTCAAGACCCGGAGATCGCAGCGATAGTTTTATCTGAACTCGATCGCCAACGCAAAAGCCTCCAACTCATTGCAAGTGAGAATTTCACTTCTCCTGCAGTGTTGGCGACCCTTGGCTCCACTCTCTCCAATAAGTATGCAGAGGGATATCCAGGAAAGCGTTACTACGGTGGGTGTGAAGAAGTTGATAAAGCAGAAGTGATTGGCATTGCGCGCGCTAAAGAGTTATTCGGCGCCGAACATGCAAATCTTCAACCCCATTCTGGTGCCAGCGCAAATGTCGCTGTTTATCAAGCTTTCACAAAACCCGGAGATACAGTTCTTGCGATGTCTCTTCCTCATGGCGGCCATCTCACACATGGTTCAAAAGTTAACTTCTCTGGCAAGTGGTTTAACGTGGAGTCATACGGAGTACGCCAAGATAATGAATTAATTGATTATGACGAGCTGCGCGATATCGCTCGTCGTGTAAAGCCGAAGATGATCTGCTCCGGCGCTACCGCTTATCCAAGTTTGATTGATTTCAAAATTATTCGAGAAATTTGCGATGAAGTTGGCGCAATTATGTGGGTTGATGCTGCGCATTTCATCGGGTTGGTTGCTGGTAAAGCAATTCCATCTCCCGTTCCATATGCTGATGTCGTTTCGTTTACAACGCATAAAGTCCTACGTGGCCCACGTGGTGGAATGATTCTTTCCAAAGCGCAACATGCTGCAGCGGTTGATAAAGCGGTATTTCCTGGGATGCAGGGCGGCCCCATTATGAGCGCAGTAGCTGGAAAAGCAGTCGCCCTCAAAGAATGCGCAACTGTCGAATATCAGAATTACGCGAAGAAAGTCATTGTTAACGCCAAAGCGCTTGCTGCAGCTCTGGAGAAGGAAGGCATGCGCGCTGTCTCCGGTGGCACTGAAACCCATTTAGCGCTTATTGATATTCGTAGTACTGGAGTAAATGGCAAAGTCGCTGATGAGCGCTGTGGCCGAGCTGGAATCTCACTTAACAAGAATGCAATTCCTTATGATCCTGAAACTCCAGCTGTAACAAGTGGAATTCGTGTGGGAACACCAGCCACTACGACCCAAGGCATGGGCATCCCGGAAATGTCAGAGATTGCTTCGTTCATTTCTCGCGCAATTAAAGATGGCGAAGACGACGCAAAGGCTGCTGCCATTCGCAGCGATGTGTATGCGCTGACCGCAAAGTTTCCCGTCTATCCCCGCTAATGCGCGAGTACTCACTTACTCTTCTCATCGCTGCTGCGTTGACATATATGTTGACGCCGTTAGTTCGTAAATTTGCTTTGCGACAAAAAGCTGTTGCGCACGTGCGCGAGCGAGATATTCATACTGAGATGACCCCGCGTTGGGGTGGAGTTGCTATGTGGCTTGCCATGGGGGTAACACTTCTTATGGTGCAGAGCCTAGAGCTTGTAGGCAAGGCATATAGTCGAGAACTCCTCGGGATATTTCTAGCCTCAACTTTTGTATTGCTCATAGGAATTTTGGATGATCGTTTTGAATTAGATGCTGTCACTAAGTTAGCAGGACAAGGTTTAGCAGCTGCAATTCTCTTACTATTTGGTATTCAAATACTCTGGCTTCCGATTGATGGCATCATCGTGCTTCCAACAAATATTGGTCAATTACTCACCGTCCTTGTCGTCATTGTTATCATCAACGCAGTTAATTTCGTTGATGGGCTTGATGGATTAGCTACTGGAATAGTCGCAATATCTGCAGCTTCATTCTTTGGGTTCTCCTATTTGTTGGCGGTAGAAAATGGATTTAGCCGCGCTGGCGCTCCATCACTTGTGACCGCAATTGTGATTGGAACATGTCTCGGATTTCTTCCGCACAATATCCATCCAGCCCGCATTTTTATGGGGGATTCTGGTTCGATGTTCTTAGGTTTAGTTCTGGCTGCTGCCGCGATTACTTTGATGGGCCAGATAGATGCCAATGCGGTCTTCTCTGAAGATATTGGCCCAGCTGCGCTACCTCTACTCTTGCCTTTCGCAGTTCTTGCTATTCCACTTCTTGATTTAGGTCTTGCGGTTCTGCGTCGCGTACGTCGCGGTAAATCACCGTTTGCACCAGATAAAGAACACTTACACCACAAGTTGATGTTGATGGGAAATTCGCAACAACGAACATCTGTCATTCTCTATCTTGGAACGGGAATGTTGGCATTGCCAGCGATGCTCTCGGCTTTTATTCCAGTATGGGCCGCGCTTTCAGTCGGCTTCATACTTTTATTGACGGCAATCATGATTACCAAGCGTGAAAAGAAGTCGAAAGTCAAGGTGAGTGTCTAATGGATATTGCCAGTTCAAATAAGGCGATGTGGCGTGGAGCGGTGATTCCTGCGCTGATTGCGTGCGCTTGTTCAATACTTGGATCATTTTTGTGGACTGGTACACCAGGGCTAGTTGGGGGAACTCTTGCAAGCTTCATTGTTCTAATCTTTTTCTCAGTATCTCTGTTGGTCTCTGCCCTAACGAAGAGCGCTGACCCCATCACGACATTTTCTCTGGCAATCTTTTCTTACTTCACAAAGCTTGTACTCGTCGCCGGTTTATTGATTGCAGTTACCCGTCTCACCGATGAGAGCACAGTTAATCGCCAATCATTTGGAATCAGTGCTTTGATTATCTCTGCAGCGTGGCTGGGCGGGGAGATTCGGGCATTCCTAAGGTTGAGGCTAGAGTTAGAGATACCTTTAGGTGGTAGCGGGACCATTAGCGAGAGAAAGAGCGAGGAAGGCGATCGCCCATGACACAGGACCATAAGAATCTTGGCCGACGTGGTGAAGAAAATGCTTTTTGGACCATTCTTGGCTACATGATCTCAGGTCTATTTATCTGGGGTGGAATTGGTTGGGGGCTAGATCGCTGGCTAGGAACCGAGTACTTCCTGATGGGCGGGCTCCTCTTGGGAATGGGCTCGGCCCTCTACCTTGTCTGGCTCCGCTTCGGCCGTTCCTAACGATTCACTTTTTACCACCTGGGTCACACTTTTCGATTTCTCAACCGAGCAAGATAAGCAATAAGGTTGCGCCGTCTTTCCCCCTAGGCAGCAATCGCCCAGGAAATCATTCGTACTAAGTAGAAGTTCGGCCAGACAGAGTTTGTCTCGGCTTGGCTTCAAGGAGTAACTGGTGAGCGTCAGCTACGCAGGTGAAGTCGGAAAAGATGAGGGATTTAATCCCCCCGACGCTGGTGACTTCAACCTCCCTCCATTTATTGAAGGTAACGCATTTGCAACGAAGCCCATTCTCTTGGCCTTCTTATCTGTAATTCTGATTTCGATCTTCTTTGTTCTCTCTTCTCGTAAGGCAGCTCTCGTTCCTTCGAAGCTTCAATTTGCTGGTGAGTCGATTTACTCTTTCGTGCGCAATGATCTTGGCCGAGACATTATCGGCCACGAGTTTATGAGATTTGTCCCGTATCTCTTCTCGCTTTTCACATTTATTCTCGTCAACAATGTTTTTGGAATTGTCCCCATGCTCCAATTCCCGACTATGTCGCGCATCAGCTTTGCATACGTACTTGGCGCAATTACATTCTTTGTCTTCCATTATGTGGGTATTCGTCATCACGGATTCTTCAAATATGCGAAAGATATTCTTTTTATGCCGGGCGTTCCCAAGCCGGTTTACATTCTGCTAACTCCGATTGAAATCGCCACGTATCTCGTCGTGCGTCCTTTGACAATTTCCCTCCGTCTTTTTGCGAACATGTTCGCTGGGCACTTGCTTCTCCTCATCTTTATTCTGGGTGGCGAGTACCTGCTCCAGGGAGCCGTCATCATGAAGATTGCAAGTCCAGTCGCGTTTGCGCTGGGAATCGCTCTCACATTCTTTGAGTTTCTCGTCCAATGCCTCCAGGCATATATCTTCACTTTGCTCACAGCTCTGTATATCGCGGGAGCGTTGGCCGATGAACACTGAATTTCATATCGCTCGTTCACTAGATCTACTCACGATAGCGCTCGGTTATCGTGTTGGAAAATAAGGATAAGGAAGGGTAAGAAAATGGAAGGCTCACTCAACCTCGTAGGTTATGGTCTTGCAGCAATTGGACCAGGCCTCGCAGTCGGAATGATCTTCGCCGCGTACATCAACGGAGTTGCTCGTCAACCAGAAGCGCGAAGCGTTCTTCAACCAATCGCATTCCTCGGATTCGCGATGGCAGAAGCGCTCGCTTTGTTCGGTCTCGTCTTGGCGTTCGTCCTATAGTCGCCGAAATCTAAACCGTGCTTTCAAAAACCATGCGTTCAATTGAATTAGCAGCAGGCGAAGAGCTCAATCCGTTGATTCCGCATACTGCGGAGATCATTGTTGGATTTGTTGCGTTCTCGCTTCTCTATCTTGTGCTCCGCCGTGCCGTTGTACCTCGTTTCGAAAAAGCTTTTGCGGAACGGACCGATGCAATCCAAGGTGGCATGGAGCGAGCCGAAAAAGCTCAGCAAGAAGCCGAAGCTGCTTTGAATCAATACAAAGCTCAATTAGCTGAAGCGCGTAGCGAAGCACAGAACATTCGTGAAGAAGCTCGTGTCCAGGGCGCAACGATCATTGAAGAGATGCGTGCAAAGGCTCAAGAAGAGGCCTCGCGCATTACTGCAACGGCACAAGCTGCGATTGAAGCTGAGCGTCAACAAGCAGTGAAGTCGCTGCGTAATGAAGTTGGAACACTCGCTACCGAGCTCGCATCGAAAATCGTTGGAGAAGCTCTTGATGACCAAGTTCGTCAATCAAGAATCGTTGATCGATTCCTTGAGGATTTGGAGAAGAGCAAATAATCATGAATAAGACAACTTCTTCTCTCTCTGTTTTTGGTGGCGTCAGTCGCGAATCAAGTGCGACGGCTCGCCAATTACTCGACACCACCGTGAAAGGTATGTCTGTTGAGCAAGTGATCAAACTTGCAGGGGAGTTATTTGGGGTTGTCTCTATTTTGGATTCATCAACACCGCTGCGTAGAGCGCTGACCGATAGCTCTCGCGACGCTGCCGACAAGGCTGAGCTTGTGAGCAATCTTCTTGGAAAGTCCACTTCTTCTGAAGGCGTGAGGCTCATTGCTGAACTCGCCAAGTTGCGGTGGTCAAACCCTTCCAACCTTGGAGATATTGTTGAACAACTCGCAATAGAAGCAGAGGCATCAGCCGCAAATCTTGCGCAGGAACTTGATCGACTTGAGCAAGAGCTCTTCGACTTCTCGCGCATAGTCATTTCCGATGGTGAACTCCGACAGGCTTTAAGTTCGACAAAGTACACGAGCGAAGGCAAGAGAGTTTTGGTGGCGAAACTGCTGGGTGGGAAAGTTTCTGCATCCACGAGTCGAGTTTTCGGACATCTCGTAAGTGGCTTACGAGGTAGAAATATCGAAGGAACCATCGCTTTTTACGCAAGCGCCACAGCTGCCCGTCGTGAAAGGGTAATTGCGCACGTTCAGGTTGCAGTTGCTTTGACCGATGAACAGAAAGAGAAGTTATCTAAAGCTTTAACAGAAAAGATTGGTCAACCGGTTCGCTTGAACGTGGAGATCAATCCGACAGTCTTGGGTGGATTCACCATCCGATTTGCAGATGAATTGATTGACGCCACAATCGTCAGTCGTTTGGCCGACGCGGGCAGAGCGCTCGCAGTATAGGGAGAGAAATCATGGCGGAACTTACGATCCGACCCGAAGAGATTCGTGATGCCTTAG
>JACCDY011192355.1_pt1 | contig 10333 bp, 11 predicted proteins | sample 7446391 | NCBI WGS metagenome assembly JACCDY01 (sample SAMN15323451, study PRJNA562643) | freshwater metagenome | isolation source: river surface water | place: USA:Blue River Watershed | collected 2017-08-18
AGTAATAATGTATATTATGATGAAAAAAATAATAAATGTATTAAATATATATTATCTGAATCGGATGATTCAAAATCCGATTCAGGGTCAGAATTTAATTCTGAATCATCCGAGTTTAATAATGCTAATAATATATTTGACAATACGAAATTATCAATTAATGAACAAATATACCAATACAATAATTTAAATAATGAAATAAAAAATATACAAAAAAAAATAGATGAATTATATAATATGTATAATAGTATATTATATAATTTTAAAATAGAATCTAATAAATTGGATACTATAAAAAAAATAATAGAATCTAATAATAATATAAGTAATTTTATATTGTTTTATTTAAAAAATAATAAAATCCCAAAAGATAATGTTTTATGTTGTAATAAAATATTAAATACATATTTTTATATGGATGAAGCTTGTTTAATGTTTTTTATAATTATTTCATTAATTGAATTTATTATTATATTATATTATATAATATAATTTTGTTTATATTAATAATCTATTATAAACTATTTTATAATACTATTTTTTTTTAAACTATTTTATATTTTTATTTTTTTTAATATATATTAATATAATAAAAATGTCTTCTGGTGATTCAAGTTATGATGATCTTATGAATCATGAACCAAATCCAGCAACATCAAAAGATCAAACAGGTTTATTACAAGATGGAAAAAGTACCAGTGTTGTTAATGTTGATACTAAAGATAAAACTACAAGTGATACAAGCGCTGTTTTATCTGTACCACATGGTTCTAAAAAAAATGAAAAATCAATAGGTGTTTTAGGTAGTTTTTTATGTGCTTTAAAATATTTATCTGTAATTTTAACTTATTTAACTTTTATTTTGTTGTTAATTATAATTTTTAATTCATTATTAGGAGATTTATTATATGATACCGATGAAATGTTAGATGGATGTAAAAGATATTTAGGAGGTAAAAATGAAAAACTTAAAGAAAGTAATAGTGATATTATCGCAAAATTAATTCAAATGCAACAAAAAATAGGATTAATGTATAATAATAACCAATATATTGATGAAACTGGTGCAACAAAAACATTAGATATTAGTGATCCAAAATCATTAGAACTTATTATTAATTTAAAAAATAGTTTTGATGAATTGATTTATAAATTAAATGTTGAAAATAGAGATACCGACAGTCAAGATATTTTAAAACAATTAGATCATGCTAATTTACAAATATCTGAACAATTTAATAATACATTTGTAGCATTAGAAAAGAAAGTATTAGATACTATTAAAGAAAAAAATATGTCAACAACATCTCGTTTTACAAATATGGTAAGTGATTTTGATGGCGATATTTCATATGGTATGGCTGCAAGTGGTATCACTAAATCAGATTTAAAAACTCAAAGACAATATTTAGACAATCCCGATAATTTGACAGAATTTAGTAGTGTTTTACAAAAAACTGAAATATCTTTATTAGGTGATGGTGCAGAAACTAGTACATCTGTTAAACCATGGGGTTTTAGACAACCACAAAATTATGTAAGCCCATATTCAGGACCAGGATTTGGTGCAACAACTATATCTGAAAACGTTTCAACTGATGCAAGTAAAATTAAAACAATTAGTTTTAGATTATAAAAAAAATAAATGTAAAGATTAAATTTAGTAAAGATTATAATATTCACTAAATATTATAATATTTAGTGAATATTATAATTATATATTAAATTTATACTTAATAACATCTAATTGATTATTATTAGTTGTGATTCTAACACATCTATTAACATATTGATTTAAATTTTGATGATTTCCAATCATAATTATTGTATTAGTATTAGATAAACTAATACTATTAATATTGTTAATATTACACATAACTAATAAATTAAATTTTAATATTTTATTACAATAGCATTTACACTTTCTATATTCATAATAACCTGTATGGTCATAATCAAAATTATGATCATCAATGTAGTTATTATAGTAATTATATTGATATTTTTTATCAATATTATAATTTTTTTCATAATAAATATATTCGGTATATTTATTATTTGATGAACTACATACATTCTCATAATATAAATTTTTAACAAATTCTATTAATTTATAATCTGATTCATTATTAATTATTAAAGATCTATTAGTATAAGAAAATAATGCATCTTTAATAATATTGATATCTTTTACAATTATTATTATTTTTTTATTTTGGTTTTGAATTAGATATTCTTGCAATTTTAATATATCAAAATCATCAGATTTAAAATTTATAATATGTTGATTTCTAAATTTATCGTTTAACGCTACAATATTTTTTAAAATATTGTATTTATTAAAAATTACAAATTTTTTAAAAAATTTATTATAAAAACAATCATTTTTTTTTGTTTTAACAATTGAATCATTAAAACTTTCACATAATAAATAGCAAATTTTATAACATGGTATAAAATTGATTTTATTTAATTCATCACAAATTACTATATCAAATTTATTATATAAAAATTTGATATAGTTAAAGTTTGTATTGGTTATTAAATTGTATATATTTTTATAATTATAAAAATTTATAATATTTGTTTCATCACCATCATAATTACTATTTTCAATGTTACTTTTAATATTAACAGATAATGTATTATAATAAGAATTATGAAAATTTAAAAAATGTTCTAATAATAATGGTATTGCGCTATCCAATATCAAATATATGTATTTCTTATCAGTATTTACATCTTTATCTTTATCTTTAACTTTATTTTTATCTTTATTTACATCTTTATCTTTATCTTTATCTTTATCAGTATCAGTATCAGTATTTACACTTGTATTTACATCTTTATCAATATTATTTTTAGATTCATTATTCAAATAATCTTCATCGATTAATATAATTTTATAATATTCATTTTTATGCTTATGTGTATTGATATTTAAATACTTATTATATTTTTTATATATTTTATTATACCAAGATTGTATATTCCATTTATTACAAATTATTAATATGTTTTTAAAATTTGATAAATGTTGAAATAAAATATTTGTTTTTCCAACACCTGGTGATGCTTCAATAATATAATTTTTATTATCATCATCATCTATATGTATTAATTGATTTAAATGGTTTAAGATTTTTTCTTGTTCTTTTTTAATTTTATTATAATTTTTTTTAATAAATGAATTATTTACATTATTATAATTTTTATACTTATTATTATCGGCATTGGTATTATAACTAGAAGCACTCATATTATATTATTTATACTTATTATTATTAATGATAATAAAAATCAAAAATAAATCAATTATAATATAATACAATCTTTTATATTATATTTTTAATATTTATATCAAATAAAGGATTGTATTTAACCATCATTCCACAATATTCTATTGGTTTTTCTATATAATTTGTATTATCATATATTTTACAATTAATAGCTTCATTTAATAAAAATTTAAAATTTTCCCAAAATTCATCATCATGACCATAACCTATTGAAAATATATGTGCTAGTTCATGAACAGCTACAAAAGTTATTAAATTTAAATCATGGAACTTGTTATTTTGATTTTTATGTCTTAAACATATTGCTATAATTTCACCTTTATTTATTGTGTATGATGTATCAGAATTAAATAAACTTGGTACATTTTCTATTAATTTATTTAATTTATATTTATTGTTTAATCTATACATTCCTTCACGAATACGTTTATTATTTAAATTTTTATATTTTTTATTTAAATAATCTATTAAAAGTGTTAAATTATCATGAACTTGATATAATAAATAATTTGCAAATTTTCTATTATCACCAAAAAAATCATATTTATCTTCAAAACCGTTTATTGTATAAAAATTATCATTATTATTATATTTATTATAATTAGAGTAGATTATGATAAATACAATAAATAAGCTAATTAAAACAATTAATGTATTTGTTAAAAATTTTTGTTTCACACTTATTTTGTACATTATATTCATAATAATTTAAATTATTAATAAAAATATTTTTAATTTAAATTATTATGAATATAACAATATAATAATGAATGATATTATTAAAGCAGTTTTAGATAAAAATAATATTAATACTAATATTATTAAACCTTTTGCATCGTCGTTAAAAATACCTATTACACAAAAAATTGTAGATGATATTGTTAAAACATTACAGGAAGATATTAATTTTAATTATTTAGTAAAAAAAAATAATGGAGATGTATCAAAAATTAACGAAAGTATTTTAAAAACGTTATCTTTAAAATTTGGTATAACAAATAATAGATATAGTGATAAAGGTGATGAAACAGATTATGTAATGGCTATCATGTCTAATACATTAGATGATAATTCTAATTTTTCAGCAACTAAATCTTATGATTCAGTACAGCAATTATCATCTGATGCATCAAATACAATACAATCACAACAAATGGATTTTAGTTCACAAAATGCTAATTCTATTAGTTCTGTAGCTGGTGCATCAACACAAAGTTTAATTCAAATGGCAAAAATTTTAAATTTGAATTCATTAAAACGTAATGCTAAAGCATATATTAATACAAGATATCAAAATATTATTAATACTGATCCAACTGCAATATCATTTAATTTAGTAAATAAAAAGAGTTCTAATGAATCATCAGGAGATTTACCATTAGGTTTAGATATTAAAAATATTATTGGATTCAAGATTCCAAGTTTTACAATTCCACTAATTAATACATTATCATCAAGTAGAGGTTTAATTAATTTATCTATAGATGAAATTAAAAATGATGGATTTATATCATATTCTAATATTGTTTCACATTTTATATTTAGATATACTGAACAATCACCAAATTTATATATGTTAACTCCAGAATTTAATGGTGAAATTGATTTATTAAATACTGTAAATATTAATACAATAACATTTAAATTTTCTGATGGTTTTAATTATATTCCTTTACCATCAGTTACTATACAAGTATCAGATATTGATTATACTAATTCATATTTTTTATTTGATGATGAACACGGTTTATTATCCGGTGATAAAATATATGTATCACAATTTAAAACGTTAAATGTAGTTCAAGATTATACAATCATGGCAAAAATTAATTCATCTGCAGGTATTATTATTGAAAAAATAGATTCTAATACAATTCAATTAGTTGGTATTGATTTATCAACAATAGCATCACCAGATTTAAATAATAATCCAACTGTATATTTAGATTATAGAATTATACAGTTTCCATTAATTATAAAATATATTAATGATAGTAATTTTTAAAATTTTATTTTTATATATATTTTTTTTAAAATATATATTTTAAAATATAAAATGGATGGCGGTGGCTTTAATAGAGGACATACTATTACTTCTAATTTAGTTAATGCAACAACTGCAACAACTACAAATAATAGAAATCTAGGACTTACTAGGCAAGCATCAATAAAACCAGGCACACCAATGGATGAAATTGAATTTATAAATAAACGTGAAAAAAGATTCTTTTATATTGCCACAATGTCATTAGTTATTATCATTATTGTAAATACAATTTTATTTACAGAATTTCCAGAACATTTTTATGCATCAACAAATGATGTAACATTTGTTGATGGTAAATATTATATTGTTGATAATGATAGTGTAGATGCAAATGGTAATATAATCGTATCAAAAGCAAAAGTTGTAGATCCAAGTACTGTATTGATGAATTCAGAAAAAACACAAATTTTATCTGGACCATTAAAGAAAAGTGATAGATTTTTAGATTGTGTATATTTCGCAACAACACAATATTCAACAATCGGTTATGGTGATATTACACCAAAATATAATTTTTCTAAAATAACTTGTGTGTTTACACAATTTATTATTGTAGCATTAAGTTTCAAATTCATTGGAGGTCCAGTAGAAGACATGTTTACAAATTATGTAAAGAAAAAATACAATAATACAAAATCATATATTTCGGGTAAGAAATATAATTCTTCAATTGCTGTAAGCTCTTAACTGTAATTATTGCAACATTTAAATGTAATTTGTTAATAATTTGTTAATATTTTATTTTTTTTTTAATATTTTTAATTTATTATTACATTTAATAATAAAACATGATAACATATAAAAAAGTGATTAATTTTATAAATTTTCTGTATTTGTATTTTAAAATAATAATATTGTATGGATTAACTGAAATATTTTTATTTTGTATAAAAACGTTAGGTAATAATTGGTTTATATTATTTAGTCTTTTTAATTTACCACAAAATTATATTGTTACAAAAAAATCATACGAATATAAAAATAAAAAAAATAATGATATTATGTTAAAATATTTTCATAATAACATAACTATTTACAATCCACAAAAATTTCAGATAGTTTTAGCTTGGGCAATAAGAAATAATGATAATAATAACTGTGATGATAATAGAAATAATAGAAATAATAATATACAAAGTAAATATATTTTAATTACAAATATTTTACATTTTATATATTTAATTAATAAAAAATTGATAATGAATGATTTGCGATTAATTTTAAGTAAATATAATAATATAACAAATATATTTATCATTTTTACCTATAATAATAAATTATATGTAAAAATAATAGACTATACTAAAAAAACATATATTGATAATACAAGAATAACATTTAATAATATTTTTTATATTAATAATGATTCAGATTCAGATTCAGAATAATTATTTTTGATTTAATTAATAATAATATATAATATACATATAATACAATAATTATGAGTGATTATGATGATGATAAATACACTAATGATATTGAGGATGATGATAATGATAATATTGATGATGAAAATGCCGAAGCATATAATATTGATGATGAAGACATAAGTGATGAAGATGAAATTATTGAAGATGAGATTATTGAAGATGATTATATTGATAATGAATTAGTTGATGAAATTATTGATGAAGATGAAGATGAAGATGATGATGATGATGAAGATGAAGATGAAGATGAATTAGTTGATGAAAATAGTATTGATAGTAAAAAATCTAAAAAAAATAAAAAACAAATAAATATAAAAAAATATAATGAAGATGACGATGAAAATGATGAAGATGATGAAGAAGAAGAAGAAGATGATGATGAAAATAATATTATTATTGATAATGATGATATAAGTAAAATAATTGCAAATAAATCTAATGTAAAAATTGAATATATTGTAAAACCAGAAAATAGAATAACTAGTCAATATATCACATTATTTGAATTATCACAAGTTGTTGGAAAACGTGCAACACAAATATCAAATGGTTCAAAAATTTATGTTAATTATAAAAATTTAACAAATGCAATTGACATTGCTAAAAAAGAAATATTAGAAAAAAAATGCCCATTAGCTATATTAAGAGGTATTGGATTAGATAAATATGAATGTTGGAATGTTAATGAATTGATGATTAAATATAATATATAAACTATATTTATTTTTGATTTATTAAATATATATTAATAATATACAATGAGATTTTGTGATGTTTGTGAAAACCTTTTAAAATTTAAACAAATAGAATCTGAATTAAAATATTCATGTGACATATGTTTAAAAAATTATGATTTAAATCCTGAAGATACAAAAATAAAAACTATTAGAGTTAATATTGCAGATAATGTTTATAAAAAAAATAAAAATTTAATTGAACTTTTTAAACATGATAATTTACTTAAATTAATTAAACGTAATTGTTCAAATTGTAACCATAAAATAATGAAACAATGTATTTTAGGTAATAATTTAGATTTTATTTACATTTGTGTAAAATGTAATTTTGTTGAAATATAAATAAAATTTATAATAAATTTATTTTTTTTAATATTGAAATTATTTTTAATATTTTTAATATTTTAACCATGTAATATTATATAAAAATTATATAAAATTATATTATTATTAAAATGATAAATAAATATGATATTAATATTAATAATCTTATAAAATTAAATATAAAATTTGAAATAAACTGTAATAATATTTATATTTATTATTATGATTTATTTAAATATTTTGATAGTAGTAAAATTAAAACAATAAAAAAAGATGTATTTATATCACAATATTCATTTTTATTATTTTTAAATGAATACTACCCAAAAGAAATTTATAAATATTTTACTATATCTAATAACAAATATGATATTTTAAATTATGGTATAAATAGTATAAATATAGATTTAGATATTTACAAAAATAATGAACAAAAAAATATAAATCCAAGTATTAATATTACAAAACAATTAGAATACAAAATGATGTGTATTGAAATGAAAAATAACATAAAAAATATTAATAAATTTAGATGGTATTAATATTTTATTTTTTTTTATTCATCATTAAATTTCCAATATTAGCCATATTATTATAATTAAAACAAATATCATTATCTTCACTTGATGATGTATTTGTCGGTGTATTTATTGGTGTATTAGCTGGTGTATTGGTTGGCATATCATTTGATGTATTAGTTGATGTATTGATTGGAAAATCAAATGATAAATATGTATTTTTATATAAACTATCACTTATCGAATATTTATTTTTAATATTATCTTTATTAACTTTGTCATCATCTTTATCATTATCATTATCATCTTTGTCATCATCATTAATATTTATTTTATATATATCATCATATGTATCATATTTATTTTTTTTTATATTTTTATATTCATCATCACTATCACTATCATTATCATTATCGTTATTTTTTTTAAAACTATAATTTAATATTTTTTCATAGTTATTTTTTTTAAAAAATGAACATAAAAAACATTCAAATATAAATTTTATTTTACACATTATATTATTATAATATTTAAATATAAATCTAAATCTAAAATATGAAACTATAAAAATTAATGAATAATTTAGAACAAGAGATTAATATTAATTTGCCAAATAAAATAAAGAAAATTAATGAATTATATCAAATTTTTATTGAAATAATATTTCCAATATTAAAATATTTTATTGATGATCATAAAAAAATAAATACAATATTACCAAATGATAATATTGAAGAACAAATTGATGAAGCTACAAGTGAACAAGTTGAAATAAATATTAATAAATACATGAATTATCCTTTAACTAAAGCATCATTAAATTATTATAAATCTCAACTAAATTCTAAATATGATGAATTTTTAAAATTTAATGAAGAATATGATATTGATATTATATATTTTTTATCAGACTATACAAATACTACAAAAGAAAATAAAATTAAAATGTATGAAAATATAAAGATATATTTATTTTCACATAATATCTATGAGCATTTTTTTGATTATTTTACATTTATTAATGAATTTATTAATAAATTCATTAATTCAAAATATATTCTGAATCCAAATATCAATTTAAAATCTATTCCAATTGGTGTCAAAATTGATAATAAAACAAAAAATATTAATGATTTAATATTATATATAAATAAATTAATAAAATCGATTGATAATATTAATTTAGAACGAAAATTGATAAAATTGGATTTTAATAAATGTGAAAAATGTAATACTGTAATGTCTGTACAAAAAAATACAAGCGAATTATATTGTAATAAATGTGGGCAAATTAAAATTTTAACTGGTATTGTATTTGAAGATAGCCATTTTTATTCACAAGAGGGAAACCGTTATAAACACGGATCATATAATCCAATTAGACATTGTAAATCATGGTTAGAAAATATACAAGCAAAAGAAACTATTGAGATTAAGCCAGAAATAATAAATAATATTAAAAATAAAATTAAACGTGATAAAATAATAAATATTGAAAATGTATCATATAATGAATATAGAACTTATTTAAAAGATTTAAAATATACAAAATATAATAATTATATACCATTAATTAGAAAGCAGATATCTGGCGTTACACCATTTCAATTATCTAATGATGAAGAATTATTAATAATTAAATATTTTGAATTATGTATTAAAACATTTAATGATATAAAAACAAAAGAAAAGAAAAATATTATTCAATATGGTTTTTTAATTTATAAATTAATTGAATTGTTAATTATGGATATTAAAAAAAAACAAAGTTTATTATCATCAATACATTTACAAGAACCATCAACGTTATTTGAGAATGATAAATATTGGAAACAAATTTGTAAAATAAATAAATTTACATATTATCCAACTGATAAAAATAAATATTTATAAATGATTTATAAAATATTAAAAAAAAGAATATATAATAAAACAAGATATTTTAAAATAATAAAAATAAATATATCAAGAACCGAAC
>JACCDY011216356.1_pt1 | contig 10329 bp, 7 predicted proteins | sample 7446391 | NCBI WGS metagenome assembly JACCDY01 (sample SAMN15323451, study PRJNA562643) | freshwater metagenome | isolation source: river surface water | place: USA:Blue River Watershed | collected 2017-08-18
GTTTAAGCAGGTCGCTAGGGGTGTTGGCAATGTAATCTGCATTCCAGCTTTGTGGTTCGGTGTTGCCACAATAACCCCAAGCTGCTGCAATGGTGGGCATGCAGGCAGCTTTGCCGGCTTGTATGTCACGCAAGTCGTCTCCAACATACCAACACAAATGCGGCGCAAGTTTGATTCGACGTGCTGCTTCTATCATTGGTTCGGGATGGGGTTTAGCATGTGCCGTGGTGTCGCCCGAGACAACACAAGATGCATGAGCAAGTCCTATCAATGGGATTAATGCATCGGTATATAGCGCAGGTTTATTGGTGACGATGCCCCACAACAGATGTTGTTGTTCTAGTTGCTGAAGTAATTCCGCTACTTCATTAAACAAAGTTGTTTGATCTGCTATGTGTGCAGCATAGTTATCGAGGAATTCCGTTCTTAATGAATCGTATTCTGCATCTGCTGGTGTTTTATTAAATGCCGCGCCTATCAATCCACGTGCTCCTGCTGAAGCAAGTGGTCTGAGTTGTTCATAGGGTGTAGGTGCAAGTCCACGTTGTGTGCGCATGAGATTAACGGCGGCGGCAAGATCAGGTGCTGTATCTGCCAGTGTGCCATCTAAATCAAACAATACTGCGCGTGGGGTTGGTAGTTGTGGAATAGTCATAGTAAAAAGTGGGAAGGTGTTAACTATGGTTTTCCAACTAAGTTAAGTGAATGTGATTGATACAAAGTGTGTTGATGTGTCAATCACATTTTACGAACATGATTTATTTTTATTGAATAAAATTGTTTTAAATGTTTGATTTAACTGTTGCCATTAAATAGTTAACGCTTGTGTCTTGATTCAATGAATAAATTTTTGTTAACGGGTTATAGGTCATACCTTTTAGCGCTTGTACTTCTAAGCCAGCAGTTCGAGTAAAGCTTGATAACTCAGCAGGTGTGATGAACTTTGCATAATCATGGGTGCCACGTGGCAGTAGTCCTAAAATATATTCAGCACCGATGATGGCAAACAGATAGGACTTAGGGTTGCGATTAAGTGTGGAGAAGAAGATGTGCCCACCAGGCTTCACTAATTTTGCGCAGGCTTGAACGATTGCAGCAGGATCAGGAACATGCTCTAGCATTTCCATGCAAGTGACGACGTCATATTCTTCTGCTTCACGCGCAGCGAGTTCTTCAGCAGAGATGAGTTCATAACGAACTTTGATGCCAGACTCTAGGCTATGCAGATCAGCGACTTTGAGTGCTTTTTCTGATAAATCTATGCCTGTAACCGTCGCGCCTTTTTTGGCGATGGATTCAGCCAGTATGCCGCCGCCACATCCGACATCACATATTTTTTTGCCAGCGAGTGGAACACGTGCATTAATCCATTCCAATCGTAATGGATTGATTTCATGCAGAGGTCTGAACTCAGAGGTGGGATCCCACCATCTATGGGCGAGTTCACTGAATTTTTGTATTTCTAAAGGATCGGCGTTCATCTCGAGATGATAACGGAAACTGGAGATTTACTTTGGAATGCTTGTTGTAGGCTTTAGCGGTAGTACTTGAAATAGCAAAAAATAGAACAAAGGCTCTTACAGTTTGCAGAGCCTTTGTTTAATTGAGATTAGATTAGTTGAATTAAGGTGCTTTGGTGCCGATGACTTCCACATCCACACGGCGGTTACGTGCACGGCCTTGTGAAGTTTTATTACTAGCTACAGGTTGGGTTGCACCTTTACCATCAATGAAAATACGTTCAGATGGTATGCCTAATTTAACCAAATAATCTTTAACGGCTTGTGCACGGCGGATAGATAGTTTTTTGTTATAGCTAGCTTTGCCTGTGCTGTCGGTATGGCCGGTTGCGAGAATGCTATCTACTTTGGCATTTTGTAATTCCGTTTGCAGTTTCTTTAAGCGTTGTATGCCTTCAGGTTGCAAGCTTGCTTTATCAAATCCAAATGATGTGTCAGTGGTTAGGCTGACTTTTGCAATCGCAGGTGCAGCAACAGCAGCTGCAGCCTTGTTTGTTTCTTCAGACTTGTTGGCTACTGGCTCGGCGACCACTTCTGGCTTTGATCGCTCTGCAGTTGCCGCTTCAGGAGTAGATTTATTTTCTTTTATGACAGCTTGCGCAGGTTGCAGTGGAACGCCATCACAACCTGGGACGACTGCATCTGCTGGAACCCAAGTTCCTGTACGTACGCAAAGTCCTGTGCCGCTATGAACAATATTTCCACTGGAGTCGACCCAATACCCTCTGGGTGCTTTATTTGCGGCTAGCGCATTGAATGAGAATGCAAAAAGTGCAGTCAGTAAGCTGCTCAACAGGCCAATTATCAGACTTTTGTGTTTCATATCTACCCTCCCAATAAAATGCAAATTAAGCAATATTTTAAAGGGAAAAGCATTGAGGGCGTTCAAAAAATATTAATTTTAGTAATTTATTTTTAAATCAACGAGTTGGTATCCTTAAGAATAATGGCAAAGATCAATCGCAATGATCAATCGCAAAGAGTAATGGCTAAAAAAATATCAAGACCAGCTTGATAGCTGATCTTGAAGGGCAGGGGGGTTAATCTTTATCGCCGACTTGCTGCCTTGTGCTCACAACCTCTATGTCAACACGGCGGTTTTCTGACCGTCCCTTGCTATTGCCATTGTCAGCAATGGGTTCGCTTTCTCCTTTGCCTTGTGTATAGATACGATCGGCAGGCAGGGATTGCGAGAGTAAATAGGTTTTAACGGCTGCTGCACGGCGCTCTGAAAGTTTAAGGTTATAAGCCTCACTTCCAATTGCATCGGTGTGACCGGTAGCCACGATGACCTTGATAGACATGCCTGAAAGTCTATTCGCAAGTAACTTGAGGCTATCCTCGCCACCTTTTTTTAGTACCGACTTATCAAAATCGAAATAAGCATCAGTATCTAACGTAATTTTTTCGACTACGGTTTCCGTGCGTCTAGGCGGTGGTATTACCTCAGTCTTGGCAATCACGGGTGCCGGTTCAGCTTGAATGACCTGCGGAGCGGTCACTACACTGGCTTTTGCTACTACGCCATCGCAACCAACTACGGTTGCTAGAGCAGGGCGCCAACCTCCTGTGTGCCAACAATCACCGTTGGTGCTAAGTACAGCGCCACCTCCCCTGTCTTGCAGATAGCCTGTATTGCCACCTATTGGTGGAGGGCCACTATTGGCAGCAAATGTCTGACCTGCATAAAAAATCAGCAGCGTGAGGTTGAGATTCGTGAGCGGGTGCATAGCATTTCTCCTGGCTGAGTGATTTTCAAGTCCATATAGGAAGCATTAACGTAAAAAACAAGCATGCTTTTATGTCTTGCAGTGAGTGTGGCATTTGTGCGTTGAAATACATTACAAAAAATCAAATGAAGTCTGTAAGTAATGAGTTTTATTTGACAATTTTTATTTAGTCATATGCGCTAAGTTTCAGAGTAAGAAACAGGGCTAGAGGGTGGTCAACGTGGTAAAATTTCGAGTTCTCAAAATCAAGGTCCGCAATCTGCGGATAGTCAATTAACACCTGCATTTTTGCTTCAACTCACCGGCCCCACAATGGATCAATTCGCAAAAGAAACAATTCCAATTTCACTCGAAGAAGAGATGCGCAAAAGCTATCTCGATTACGCCATGAGCGTTATCGTTGGCCGTGCATTGCCGGATGTCAGAGATGGTTTAAAGCCAGTGCATAGGCGTGTTTTATTCGCTATGCATGAAACCAATAATGTATTCAATCGACCTTACGTCAAATGTGCGCGTGTAGTCGGTGAAGTCATGGGTAAATACCACCCTCATGGTGACCAAGCGATTTACGATACCTTGGTTCGTATGGCGCAGGATTTTTCATTGCGCTACACCTTGGTGGATGGTCAAGGTAACTTCGGTTCAATTGATGGTGATAATGCAGCTGCTATGCGTTACACCGAGTGTCGCTTAGATAAAATTGCCAGTGAATTACTGGCTGATATAGAAAAAGAAACCGTCGACTTTGTACCCAACTACGACGGCAAAGAAAAAGAACCTTCGGTTCTGCCTACGCGTATTCCAAATCTGTTGATCAATGGGTCATCAGGTATTGCAGTTGGTATGGCGACCAATATTCCGCCGCATAACATCACTGAAGTGATTGATGGTGCTTTGCATTTATTGCAAACACCGAATTGCACTGTGGATGAATTAATTGAAATTATTCCTGCTCCAGATTTTCCTACCGCTGGCATTATTTATGGCGTCTCTGGTGTGCGTGATGGTTATCGTACAGGTAGAGGTCGCTTGGTCATGCGTGGCAAAACGCATTTCGAAGAATACGGACGTGAAAATCGCACTGCAATCATCGTGGATGAATTGCCGTATCAGGTAAATAAAAAATCTATGCTCGAGCGTATCGCAGAGCTAGTGCGTGATAAAAAACTGGATGGTATTTCTGATATCCGTGATGAATCAGATAAATCCGGTATGCGTGTCGTCATCGAACTTAAACGCGGAGAAGTGCCTGAGGTTGTGTTGAACAATCTCTATAAACAAACGCAATTGCAAGACACTTTTGGAATGAACATGGTGGCATTGGTGGATGGTCAGCCTAAGTTGCTGAACTTGAAGCAAATGCTGGAATGCTTCCTATCACATCGTCGTGAAGTCGTCACACGTCGTACTGTGTTTGAATTACGTAAAGCACGTGAGCGTGGTCATGTATTAGAAGGTTTAGCCGTTGCCTTAGCCAATATTGATGAATTCATTGCCATCATCAAAGCAGCGCCAACACCACCGATTGCAAAAGCTGAATTAATGACTCGCACTTGGGACTCTTCAGTCGTGCGTGAAATGTTGGCGCGTACAGGGGCAGCGAATGCAGGTGGTATAGAAGCCTTCCGTCCTGCTAACTTGCCACGTCAATATGGTTTGCAAGCAGATGGTTTATATAAATTATCGGATGATCAAGCGCAGGAAATTCTGCAAATGCGCTTGCAACGTTTGACTGGTTTAGAGCAAGACAAAATTGTTAATGAGTACAAAGAAGTGATGGAACAAATCGCTGACCTATTAGATATTCTTTCTAAGCCAGATCGCGTAACCACCATCATTACTGATGAACTCGTTGCAGCAAAAAATGAATATGGCGCAAATGGTGGCGACAAGCGTCGTTCACAAATTGAAATCAATGCGACTGATCTCGCAACAGAAGATTTAATTACACCGCAAGATATGGTGGTGACATTGTCCTATGCAGGATATATGAAGTCACAACCCTTATCAGAATATCGCGCGCAAAAACGTGGTGGTCGCGGTAAGCAAGCAACTGCAACCAAAGATGATGATTGGATTGATCAACTCTTCATCGCCAATACACATGACTACATGCTGTGTTTCTCAAATCGTGGTCGCATGTATTGGTTGAAAGTGTGGGAAGTGCCGCAAGGTTCACGCACTTCACGCGGCAAACCAATTGTGAATATGTTCCCGCTACAAGAAGGTGAAAAAATAACAGTGGTCTTGCCATTGTTTGGTGAACACAGTAGCTTCCCTGCTGATCGTTATGTCTTTATGTCCACCAGTCTCGGTACGGTTAAGAAAACACCATTGTCTGATTTTAGTAATCCACGTAAGGCAGGCATTATTGCTGTTGATTTGGATGAAAGTGATTTCTTAATTGGTGCTGCATTAACCGATGGTAGTCATGATGTGATGTTGTTCTCCGATTCAGGTAAAGCAGTGCGCTTTGATGAGAATGATGTGCGTCCTATGGGTCGTACTGCACGTGGTGTTCGCGGTATGAGCTTAGAAGCAGGACAACAAGTGATTGCCTTATTGGTTGCAGAAAATGAAGGTCAGTCAGTATTAACTGCAACTGAAAACGGATATGGCAAGCGCACACCGATTGCTGAATACACACGTCATGGTCGCGGCACTAAAGGCATGATTGCGATTCAAACCAGTGAACGTAACGGTAAAGTAGTGGGTGCAACGCTGGTAGAAGCTACCGATGAAATCATGCTCATCACCACAGGCGGTATATTGATTCGTACCCGTGTTTCAGAAATTCGTGAGATGGGTCGCGCAACTCAGGGTGTGACGCTGATTGCGGTTGAAGATGGTGGAAAATTATCTGGACTACAGCGTATTGCTGAAGCGGATGCTGAAGACGATGGTGCTGCAGCAGATGATGGTGTTGCAGATGATGCCGCGCCAAATGCAGCATCTGATAATGCAGCTGAATAATGGTTGGTTGAATATTCAATCATAGCGATACTCTGACAAAACTCTGCAACTAAAATAAAACTGCCTATCCATGAGTGATGACAAACTGCAGCCACTACGTGAGCAAATTGATGCGATTGATGCGCAACTACTCGCATTATTAAATCAGCGTGCGCGTGTGGCTCAGGAAGTGGGGCACGTAAAAGCAGAAACCAATGCACCTGTTTTTAGGCCGGAACGTGAAGCGCAAGTTTTGGCACGTGTCGCCGCAAATAATGCAGGTCCTCTGCCATCTTCGGATTTGCAGACTATTTTTAGAGAAGTGATGTCAGCATGTCGTGCACTAGAGCGCCGCATCACTGTTGCTTTTCTTGGTCCAGTTGGCACCTACAGTGAACAAGCAGTGTGGCAGCAGTTTGGTCAGTCCGTCACTGGTTTGCCTTGCATTTCAATTGATGAAGTATTTCGTGCAACCGAAGCAGGTACTGCAGATTTTGGTGTGGTGCCCATTGAAAATTCAACCGAAGGCACAATTAATCGCACTTTAGATTTGCTCTTGCAAACTTCGTTATCGATTAGCGGGGAATTATCACTACCTGTTCATCATAGTTTGCTGACCAAGAGTGGTTCATTAGAAGGTGTAAAGCGTATTTGTGCACATTCACAAGCATTAGCGCAGTGTCAGGCTTGGTTAAATCATCACTACCCACAAATTGAAAGGCATGCCGTTGCATCGAATGGTGAAGCTGCGCGCTTAGCAAGTGAAGATACGACGATTGCTGCGATCGCATCGGAAATGGCTGCAACACGTTATGGTCTAGCGATCGCACATGCTCACATACAAGATGATCCACATAATCGTACGCGCTTTGCTGTTATTGGCAGGCTGTCACCGACTGCATCGGGACGTGATCAAACATCACTCGTGTTATCCGTGCCAAATAAACCGGGTGCTGTGTATGAATTGCTAGAGCCATTAGCTAAGCATGGCGTTTCCATGACACGTTTTGAATCACGTCCTGCGCGCACTGGTAGTTGGGATTATTATTTCTACGTCGATATCGAAGGTCATGCGCAAGACACAAAAGTAGCGCAAGCTTTGCAGGCACTGCAATCGCGCGCCGCTTTTTTCAAAGTACTTGGTTCTTATCCCTTTGCATTCTGATCTTTTACTCTGATTTTCATTCACTATGTCACATTCATTTGGTCCTGATTATGTACGTGCTATCGCTCCTTATCAGGGCGGCAAACCTATTGCAGAAGTCGCGCGTGAATTTGGATTAGATGAAGCGAAGATCATCAAGCTAGCCTCGAATGAAAATCCTTTAGGTATTCCTGAATCAGCAAAGCAAGCAATGCATGCCGCATTGGCTGAACTCGCACGTTATCCAGATTCGAATGGCTTTGATTTAAAAGCGACGATTAGCAAAAAATTTAATGTGGCAACAGATTGCATTACCTTAGGTAATGGTAGTAATGACATACTTGAACTCGCCGCTCGTTCCTTAGTGCGTGCTGGTGAATCAGTTGTGTATTCAGAATATTCATTTGCAGTCTATCCGCTTGCTACCCAAGCAGTGGGTGCAAAGGCTATCGTAGTGCCGGCTAAAGATTTTAGTCATGATCTTGATGCGATGGCTAAAGCGGTTCAGCCTGATACGCGTTTAATTTTTGTAGCAAATCCAAATAATCCTACAGGTACCTTCATTGATGGTGATCACATACTCGCTTTTATACGCTCTATACCTAAACATGTAGTGATCGTATTAGATGAAGCATACACAGAATATTTGCCAGCAAATCAACGCTACGATGCATTAGCTTGGGTAGCGCAATATCCAAATTTAATTGTGTCACGTAGTTTTTCTAAAGCTTATGGATTAGCAGGATTGCGTGTGGGATTTGGTATTGCACAAGCAGAGTTAACTGATTTAATGAATCGTTTGCGTCAACCATTTAATGTGAACTCATTAGCGCAAGCTGCAGCTATCGCTGCTTTGCAAGACGAAGCTTTTCTTACCAAGAGTGCGCAAATTAATAATCAAGGATATGCACAACTCACTGCAGCCTTCACGCAAATGGGCATTACCTTCGTCCCTTCATTTGGTAATTTTGTTTTATTTAAAGCCGGAGAGGCACAAGATGCAGGTGCAAAAGTAAATCTTGCTTTACTTAAAAAAGGTATTATCGTGCGCCCTGTTGGCAACTATGGCTTACCGCAGTGGTTGCGAGTGTCGATAGGTCTACCAGAAGAAAATGCTGCATTCCTTGCAGCTTTACAATCCATCATGGGCTAATGCACTAGGCATGCCACCTTTTAAAAAAATCGTTATCTTTGGTGTTGGACTGATAGGTGGTTCATTCGCACTCGCATTAAAAAAAGCAGGGGTGGTTGAGCAGATTGTTGGCGTGGGTCGCCGTCTTGAAACACTAGAGCGCGCAAAATCTTTAGGCATTATTGATGCAATCGATGATGCATCGGCAGTGCGTGATGCAGATCTCGTCTTACTGGCAACGCCAGTGGCACAAACACAAGCCGTGTTAGAGGCTATCGCTCCTTATCTACAACCACACACCGTTGTTACTGATGCAGGTAGTACCAAATCAGATGTTGTGCAAGCTGCGCGATTAGCGTTAGATGAAAAAATTGCGCAGTTTGTACCGGGGCATCCGATTGCAGGGCGTGAACAAAATGGTCCTGAAGCTGCATTAGCGGATTTATATGTTGGTAAAAAAGTCGTCATTACAGCTTTGCCTGAAAACGCAGCAGCATCGGTAGCAAGCGTACGTTTAGCATGGCAGCATTGTGGCGCATTGATCCATGAATTAAGTGCAGAAGAACATGATGCTGTGTTTGCTGCAGTAAGTCACTTGCCGCATTTTCTTGCTTATGCTTTAGTCGATGACATTGCTGCAAGCAGTAAAGCAGATTTATTGTTTCAATATGCAGCGAGTGGGTTTCGCGATTTCACACGTATTGCAGGTTCATCACCTGAAATGTGGCGTGACATCGTGCTAGCGAATCAATCAGCTTTATTGGTAGAGCTTGATACTTATATCAATCAACTCAATAAAATGCGCAGCTTATTGCAATCTGCTGATGGAGTAGGTTTGCAAGCCATATTCACGCAGGCACAAACTGCCAGACAATCATGGATTACTGCCATCGAAATGGCTGAGAAAAAACGCGCCTACGAGCAAGGTGGAGATTAATGAAGCATTATCCGCATCATCTTGATTTAAAACCTGCAAACGCAGCACGTGGCACGGTGCGATTGCCGGGCTCAAAAAGTATTTCTAATCGCATACTGTTGTTAGCTGCCTTAGCAAAAGGTACAACAGAAATTAAAGAATTACTCGCCTCAGATGATACGCATGTCATGTTGATGGCATTGCAAAAATTAGGTGTGAAATGGCATCAGCATGATGTGAGTCATGATTATGCAATTGAAGGTGCAGCAGGAAATTTTCCCAACCATAAAGCAGATCTTTTTATGGGCAATGCAGGTACTGCTATTCGTCCATTGACTGCTGCGCTTGCAGCTATAGGTGGTGATTACACCGTACATGGTGTGGCACGTATGCATGAAAGACCCATAGGTGATTTAGTTGATGCATTAAATGCAGTCGGAGCACGCATCGATTACACAGGTAATCCTGGTTTTCCTCCTTTGCATATTCATCGCGGTCATGTACACACTGAACGCATGCAAGTACGTGGCAATGTGTCGAGTCAGTTTTTGACTGCCTTGTTGATGGCATCGCCACTAATTGCACGTGACTATCCACTCAATATAGAGGTGATAGGCGATTTAATTTCTAAGCCTTATATAGAAATTACGCTTAATCTCATGCGTCGCTTTGGTGTGGAAGTAGAGCGCGACGGTTGGTCTGTGTTTAAGATTGCAGCGGGACAGCAATATCAAAGTCCAGGCACCATACATGTAGAAGGCGATGCCTCTTCTGCTTCTTATTTTTTAGCTGCAGGTGCCATTGCTGGTGGTCCCGTGCGCGTAGAAGGTGTGGGTAAAGCTAGCATTCAAGGTGATGTACGATTTGTAGAAGCACTCGAACAAATGGGTGCGCAGATTACGATGGGTGAAAACTGGATAGAAGTCAGTGCACAA
>JACCDY010880604.1_pt1 | contig 10328 bp, 6 predicted proteins | sample 7446391 | NCBI WGS metagenome assembly JACCDY01 (sample SAMN15323451, study PRJNA562643) | freshwater metagenome | isolation source: river surface water | place: USA:Blue River Watershed | collected 2017-08-18
AGCATCGACGAGCATGTCGAGTTGTTGTTGCAGGCACTGGAGTTGGACATCAGCAACGTGGATGCCCGGCTGGCATTGATGCATGTGGCTGGCCCATTCACCGCTGAGGAGCGGGTGAAGATGCTGAGTGAGTTGTTGGTGGTGGCGGCCAAGCGTCTGGGCACGAGGTGCTTCAAGGAAGACAAAGGTCTTTTCTGGGGGCTGGTCGAGACCCGCCCCTACATGCGGGTTCGTGCGGAGTTGGCCGATGCGTGGCTTGATGCGGGCAAACCCCAGAACGCGCAGGCCGAATGGTTGGCGATGCTGGAATTGAATCCGAATGACAATCAGGGGGTTCGCTATCGATTGCTGGCGACCTGTTTCACGCTCCAGGATTTGGAATGTGCGCGTCGGCTGATCAAGCGACACAAGGACGAGGCGGAGTTCAATACGGTCTTTGCATGGGCAAAAGTGTTGTTTGCCCATATCGATGGCCGCCTCGAGGAGACTGGCCAACTGGCGATTGCAGCACACCGTCAGAATCCACATTCAAAGGCTTATCTGCTAGGTCAGCGCAAAATCCCAAAGAAGCTACCGCCCCACTACGGCATCGGCAGCAAGGATGAGGCGATCTGCTTTGCCCGGGATCTGCAGAACGCATGGAACGCCCACCCCGAATCCCGACGCTGGCTGGCAGCACAAGCAATGACATGAAACCCCGCGGAAAGGACCGCGGTGACCCACGCTCACGCGTGGGGATCTCAAATTTCAGATTTCAAATTTCAAATTAAAGAGGCCGAAGCAGCCCTTCCGTATTCCCGCCTCACCATCCGCGTATATTTGATTTCGCCTGCCGACGAAACCCTTCCGCCGTCGCCCTGCGGGCTATGGCGGACAAGTCGGGCTCTGCGCTACGCTTGAGTCCATGTCGCTCCGCTCCATTGCGTCCATCCGCGGTTCATTTCTCTTCCCGCTCACCTCCTGCCGCTTCCCGCATACCGTATTCCCGCCTCACCATTCGTGTCCATTCGCGTCAATTCGTGGTTCATTTCTCTTACCACCTACCATTTTCCGCTTCACCATCCGCGGTTCATTTCTCCTCCCGCTTACCTCCTACCGCTTTCCGCCTCACCATCCGCGGTTCATTTCTCTTCCCTCTTCCCGCTTCCCTCTTCCCGCTTACCTCCTACCGCTTACCTCCTACCGCTTCCCTCTTACCGCTTCCCTCCTACCGCATCCCCCTCACTTCCCTCGCGACATGCCGGGTGGCAGTTGGGGGCCGGCTTTGGAGCTGGGGATGATGCCTGGGGTGGCGTCTTTATCGTCGAGGATCGACGGGCCGGGGCCGGGGGCGAATTTCGTCAGGCCGTCGCCGCCGCTGGCTTTGACCTGGCCGTTCACCCATTCGACCTTGATGCCGGTGGGGAACAGTTGGTGGCCGGAGCTGGTCCAGTTGCTCCAGCCGTTGAGTTTCGAGTCCCACTTGCGGGTGCCTTCCCAGGCGAGCACGGCGAGGAAGCGTTTTTCGACGCCGGCCTTGCTGTCGGCATCGTTGATGGCGACCGTGTTGATCATTTTGATCCGCAGGTTTTTCCATTCCAGCATCTGGCGTGCTGGCATGGCGGATGAATAGGAGCTGACGCTGCCATCGGCGCGGAAGGTGAGGTGTTTCTGCAGGAGGGCTGCGGTCTGCGCGATGACGGCCAATTGTTCTTCGCGCGTGAGGGCGGGCTTTTTGGCTGCCGGTTTGGGTTTCGCGCCGGGTGCGGGCGTGGCGGTTTCTGGTTCTGGCGGTGCCGGATCGACCACTGGTTCGAGTCCGCGTGACAGCAAGGTTTCGATCGGCGACTCCGCCGCCATGGTCATCGTCATGGCCAGAAAAAAGCCGAGGATCGCTTTCATCATCGGCCCGTATAGACGGTTTGTCCGCACAGCGCGAGGAAAATGGGACACGGGAGGGAAGCGGGAAGCGGGAAGCGGTAAGCGGTAAGCGGGAAGCGGGATGCGGTAAGCGGTAAGCGGGATGCGGTAAGCGGGATGCGGGAAGCGGCAGGCGGGATGCGATCTGAACATCGAACATCGAACGTCCAACATCGAACATCGAAGTGAGGCAGGAACGACGGAACGACTCTGCTGCCTCTCCCATTCCTACTTTCCTGCTTTCCTTATTAAAACTCTCCAACCCAGAGGGGTGAATGAGGAACCGCCTACGCTGAAGCTACGGACGGTCAAGAAGCAGGAAAATAGGAAAAAGAGATTTGGGTTTAAGTTAAGCAGTCCGATCCGAACCGCCGACGCCCGTTGGGCCATGGCGCTCAAGACATCGAACATCGAAGTGAGGCAGGAACGGCGGTAAGTCTTCCCTGCCGCCCACTTTCGTGTCCTTCGTGTATTTCGTGGTCAAAAACCGACTGGCAAAGCACTGAACCGCGGCAGAAATATTGAAACATCTCCGCTGCCTCCCATCCAAAAAAATCCGCGTAATCCGTGCAATTTGATCCCGCCATCCGACGGTCCCCTGCGGGCACTCGCTTCGCGAGTGTCCATGTCGCCTCCGCTCCATTGTGGTCAAAAACCGACTGGCACAGCCCTAACCCACCGGCAGCAACGACGGAACGACTCTACTGCCTCTCTCCTCGCTTACCGCCTACCGCTTCCCGCTTACCGCTCCAATCGCTGGTGGGCACGATTTCGGCTGGCCTCATGCGGGGCATCGGCTATTTCACACGGCATGCTTTGGCAGAGGCTGCGAGAATTCTTCATGGGTACTGGGAGTGAGGCGGCGCCGTTCCGTCCGGAGTGGCGGGAGATGCTTGATGAAAACCTGCCCTTGTATGGCCGTTTGCCGGAGAGCCTTCGGGAGCGCTTGCATGAACGCATCGCCCGCTTTGTCGAGAGCACCCGCTTCGAAGCTTGCAACGGGCTGGAGCTCAGCGAGGAGATGATCCTCACCGTCGCCGCCCAGGCCTGCCTGTTGGTATTGCAACGCGACGGCGAACCGTATCCCAAGCTGCGCAACGTCTATCTCTATCCGACGACCTTCCGCTCGCTGGTCACGCAGCAGAACGCGATGGGTGTGGTCAGCGAGGAGGAGATCAGCCGCGTCGGTGAGTCGTGGCCCACCGGCACTGTGATCCTCGCTTGGGATCGGGTCGAGCACGACGCCTACAACCTGCATGACGGGCACAACGTCACGCTGCATGAGTTCAGCCATCAACTCGATCACGAGGACGGTCCGACCGATGGTGCTCCGGCGCTGTCGAATCGCGCCGGATACCGCTACTGGGCTGAGGTGTTCAGCGAAAACTACGAGGACTTCACCCAACTGATCGAACGCGGCAAGCCAACCGTGCTCGACTCGTATGGTGCCACCAACCCGGCTGAATTCTTTGCCGTCGCCACCGAGACCTTCTTTGAAAAACCCAAGCAACTCGCCAAGCGCCGTCCCGAACTGTTCGAGATCCTTCAGCAGTTCTACGGCGTCGACCCACGCGCGTGGAAGTGAGGGCGATGCGGTAAGCGGTAAGCGGTAAGCGGTAGGCGGTAGGCGGTAGGCGGTAAGCGGGATGCGATCTGAACACCGAACATCGAACGTCCAACATCGAACATCGAAGTGAGGCAGCAACGACGGAACGACTCTACTGCCTCTCCCATTCCTACTTTCCTGCTTCTTGACCGTCCGTAGCTTCAGCGTAGGCGGTTCCTTATTAAACCTCTCCAACATCGAACGTCGAACGTCTAACATCGAACCTCGAAGTGAGGCAGGAACGACGGAACGACTCAACTGCCTCTCTTCTCGCTTCCCGCCTACCTCTTACCTCTTACCTCTTACCTCTTACCGCCTACCGCCTACCGCCTACCGCTTACCGCCTACCGCCTACCGCCTACCACTTACCGCTTACCGCCTACCGCTCCCCGCTCCCCGCTCCCTGCTCCCAGGTTCCGTTTTTCCCACAGCTTGCGGGCGAATTGCTGCATGTCGACGACTTGGTCCTGTTCATCGACGATCTCGGCGCCGAGGAGTGTTTCAAGGACGTCTTCCAGAGTGACCAGGCCGACGGTGGTGCCGTGTTCGTCTTCGACGAGGTTGAGGTGTTGATGGTCGCGCAGGAGGCGGCGGAACAGGCGGTCGACGGGCATCACCGTGGGCACGGTGACCACCGTGCGGCGCAGGTCGGCGAGGCGGCGATTGGGGGATTCGATGCAGGCCAGGAGGACTTCGGATTTGATCACGAAGCCGGTGGCTTCGCCGCTCTGTTCGTTGTAGACCGGGATGCGTGAGAACGGTTGACGGGCGGCACGGCTGGCGAATTCGGTGAGTGTCATCGTTTCGGGCAGCGTGAACATGACCGAGCGCGGGGTCATGATCCGGCTGACCGGCACGTTGCCCAGATCGAGAAGGTTGCGCACGAGTCGGCCTTCCTCGCTGCGCAGGGCGCCGGTTTCCTCGCCGAGGCGGGCGACGACCATGAGCTCCTCGCGGTGTCGCGGTTTATCATTGGCCACGCCGAAGGTGATGAGGCGCGTGATCTGACGGCAGCCCCAGACGACTGGAGCCAAGGCCGCCTGCAACCAGGGCAGGAACCAAGCGGTCGGCGCGGCGAAGAAGCTGGCGTATCGCGCGCCGAGTGTTTTGGGAATGATTTCGGTGAGCACGAGCACCGCCAGCGTGAGCAGGCCGGCGAACAAGCCGCCGGTAGCATCGCCGAAGACCTTGGCATACTGCGCGCCGGCAGCGGTCGCTCCCATCGTGTGGGCGATCGTGTTGAGCGTGAGGATCGCCGACAGCGGCCGATCGATGTCCTTTTTCAGCGCCTCCAGGCGCTGGGCCCAGCGCTTGCCCTGCTGCTTGCCGGCTTCGATCTGGGTGGCGGTGACGGTGAGTAGAGTGGCCTCCAGCAAGGAGCACAGGAACGAAAAGCCGAGGGCAATAAGGATGTAGGTCAGCAGCAGGAACATGGGACTTCGCGGCCGGCAACTCGCCAACCGCTGCCACTATCACCCGTTCCGCCGCACTTTCAAGGGAAGAGAGAGGGAAGCGGTAAGCGGTAGGCGGTATTCGAAAGAAAAGGCGGCAGGAGGGTCGGAGCGTCATCCCTGCCTCTCTTCCCGCTTCCCGCTTACCGCTTGCCGCCCTGCGGGCAATCTCAAATCTCAAATTTGAAATTTGAAATCGAAGAAGGCATTCCTGCCTCACCATTCGTGTCCATTCGCGTCCATTCGCGGTTCAACTCCCGCTTCGCGTGAGGATTTGAGATTTCAAATTTCAGATCGAAGAGGCCGAAGCAGCCCTTCCGCATTCCTGCCTCACCATTCGTGTCCATTCGCGTCCATCCGCGGTTCATTTCTCTTCCCGCTTTCAGCTTTCTGCTTTCAGTTTTCAGCTTTATTCATCAACTTTGTCCGATGAAATCTCTCGATCTTCGTGGTGAGCATGCGGAGCGGGCGTATCCGATTCTGGCCGGGCTGGTGGTGCCGCGGCCGATCGCCTGGGTGTCGACCTTGAATGCGAATGGCACGATCAACCTGGCGCCGTTTTCATTCTTCAATGTGTTTGGCGATGATCCGCCGCTGGTGATTTTCGCGCCGGGCGACCGCGAGGACGGCACGCCTAAAGACACGGCGATCAACTGCAAGCGCACCGGGGAGTTCGTTGTGCATCTGGTGAGCGAATCGCTGTGCGACACGATGGTGCGCACGGCGGCTTCCCTGCCCTATGGTCAGAGCGAGCTCGACCGCGAGGACCTGGCGTGGACCGCCTCCGCGGTGGTGGCGCCGCCGCGGCTGACCCAAGCGCCCGCCGCGCTCGAATGCACCGTGCACAAGGTCAAGAAGATCGGGAACAACCGTTTGGTCTTCGGCATCGTCGAACGCGTGTGGGTGCAGGAGTCGCTGTGGGATGAAAAGAACCAGCGCATCCTCGGCCACCTGCATCACCCGGTCGGCCGCATGTCGGTGCCCGACTGGTATTGCCACACCCGGGAGCAATTCGAGAAAAAGCGGCCGGAGTGAGGAAGCGGGTGTAGAGGTCATTGGGCATTGGGCAGGCGGCAGGAGGTAAGCGGCAGGAGGTAAGCGGCAGGCGGTAGGCGGCAGGCGGTAGGCGGCAGGCGGTAGGCGGCAGGCGGCAGGCGGTATTCGAAAGAAAAGGCGGCAGGAGGGTCGGAGCGTCATCCCTGCCTCTCTTCTCGCTTCCCTCTTCCCTCTTACCGCTTCCCGCTTACCCCTTTCCGCCTACCACTTTCCGCCTACCACTTTCCGCCTCACCATCCGCGTCCATCGGCGTCCATCCGCGGTTCATTTCTCTTCCCGCCTGCCGCCTACCGCTTGCCTCCCTCCCGCCTGAATCCTCGCAACGGCGGGCGATTTGGGGGGTGATTCACCTGATTTCGGCCTCCGAACGCCGTCCGTCCAGGTTCGTGCGTGGTTCACTTTCAACGAATTATCTTGCTAAGCGGGGGTCGGTGGTGCAGTTCGGTGCTGGTCCGCGCCCTGGCAAATCGTTCAAGGTATGGAGTGTTGCCAGGTGAGTTTAGCGATTTGAAGCGATTCGGTGGTGATCTGAAACCCGATCAGCGGGAACCGTCTGTGAGTGATCACCGGAGGAGCCGACCAGTCAGATAAGATGAAAATGTATGTGGGCAATCTGCCCTTCACCGCCAGCAGTGAGGAACTTCAAGACCTCTTCAGCCAATACGGCACCGTTACCGACATTCACCTTCCCACCGACCGCGAGTCGGGCCGCCCGCGCGGCTTCGCCTTCGTGACCATGGGTTCCAAGGATGAGATGGTTCAAGCAATCAAAGGCCTCGACGGTGAGGACTTCGGCGGACGTCCGCTGCGTGTCAATGAAGCCCAACCGCGCGAAGAGCGTGGTGGTTTCGGTGGCGGCGGTGGTGGCGGCGGCAGCCGCGGCTTCGGCGGCGGTGGTGGCGGCGGTGGTGGTTACAACAAAGGCCGTCAAGGTGGCGGCGGTGGCCGTCGCGAAGGCGGCGGTGGCGGCGGTGGCCGTCGTTGGTAATCCCCCAACTCCTCGCCGGACATAACCCGGTTTCACAAACGGTGGCTTCCCTCAGGAGGCCACCGTTTTTTTGTGGCGGCGCTTGGTGGGTGGATACCGCTTTGGTTTACCACGGAGGGACGGAGAGAAGGGAGGACACGGAGAGGGTGGTGAGCCAGGGTATGGCATGGGCATGACTCAAGATAGCCTTTGCTTTCCATATGAGCCCTTCGACGCACTGCGTTTGCTCAGGACACCACTCGACGCGGTTCGCTTTTTCTTGCTCAGGGCACCACGAGCAAGCGAAGCGCGTCGAGTGGTGGAGCATAGCGGATTCGAACCGCTGACCTTCTCATTGCGAACGAGACGCTCTACCAACTGAGCTAATGCCCCCAGCACCGTGGGCTTGGATGGTTTTTTGCCATCCGCGGCCGGTCACGGCAAGTCACAAGTGGGTCGATTTCAGCGGGGAATCGCCCGCAAGGTGGCGTAGGCCTCGAACTCGTTGGCGCGGACGGGCTCGCCAAAGCAGGTGGCGGCACCCTTGAACTGGAGGTGGTAGATGCGGTCGAGCCAGCGCTCGCCCTGGCCGAAATCCTTGAGCGCGACGCTGAGCTGCCGGCGGTCGGGCGAGAGCGTGACGCTGGCGACGGCGTCGCCGCGCTTGTCGGCCTCGGGCGAGCCGTAGCTCGGGCTGTTGATGTAGAACCAGGATTCGATCTCCACTTGCTTGCACAATTCGGCTTCGTCGAGGCCCTCTTTCAGTGCTTGGGTGAAGTGCAGCGTGAACCCTTGTTTGCTGGCGCTCATCTTGCTGAGGTCGGCGACCACCGTCTTGCCGTCCCAAATGATCTGCTGCAGCGCGTATTGATGGCCGCCCTTGGCACCCCAGCCGCGGCCGGTCTGACCGATGAGCAGGCTGCCGTCGGGCAGGAACACCGGGCGCATGCCGCCGGAGGCGAGGCCGGAGCCGAAGGGCATCACGCAGCCTTGGTCGATGCCGTCGACTTGTTCGGTGACGACGCGCAGGATGGTCGACAGCGTTTGGTCGGCGATGAACATCTGACCGCTGTAGGCGCCGAAGCGGCCACCGGTGAGGTCCCACACCGGGTTGCCCGGCGAGTTGGCGAGGCGGCGGTGCGGGAACCACAGCGCGCCTTTGCGCAGCTTGTCTTTCCACTTCTCGTGGGTGAGTTCCGGCGACTGCGGGGTCATGCCCGGCAGGTCGGTAAGCGCGGCGACGTGGCCGTAGAATTTCCCGTCTTCGAGCGGCACCATTTTCGAGCTACCGACGAAGTCGCCTTGGTTTTCGGCATACCAGACGCGGCCGTCGGGGGCCACGCCGATACCCGCCGGGCTGCGCACGCCAGCGGCGTAGGGTTCGAAGCGGCCGTCGGGGGTCACGCGGCAAGCCCAGCCACGGTAGCCGCCCATGGTGCCCATCACCGTGCTACCACCGCCCCAGGAATGCTTGGGATCGTGGCAGAGGTTGAGCGTAAAGTGGTAGTTGCCCTTGGCGTCGCGCGCCGGGCCGTGGGTGTATTCGTGGTACTGGGAATGGAAGCCGTAGTCGTCGCAGACGGTGTCGAAGCGGTCGGCGAGGCCGTCGCCATTGGTATCGGTCAAGCGCGTGAGTTCGGGCTTCTGCGCAATGACCACGCGGTCGCCCTTGTCATCCTCGATGCACACGCCGAGGCATTCGAAGGTGCCTTCGGCGAAGCGCGTCCAATAGCCGTCGCGGATGCGCCAGACTCCGGCGGCGCGGGTCGCCAGCACGATCGTGCCGTCCTTGGCGACGTCGATGCCGGTGGGCTCGAACATGAGCTTGCGGCCGTATGGATCGAGCGGCGCCTGCCAGTCGACCATGCGGTATCCCTGCGGCAGTTCGATCGGCATGCGCTCACCCGCGGCGGGTGCGGTCACCAGGGGTTGCTGCTTGAGGTTTTCCTGGGCTCCCACCGGCAGCAACGGGGCCACATCCAAGGGCAGATTCGCCTGCAGCGCAAACGTCTGCCATCCGGCGGCGGCTGGCAGCGACCAACGACCATCGGCCAAAGTGCCGCCTTTCACCGAAACCTCCTGCAATCCGCTGGACCGCAGTTGGAACGCCTGCGGCTCGGCGAGCTGCGCGCGCAAGTGGATCGTGAGCTCGCCATCGGTGTTGAGTGCGATCGATTCCTCGATCTGGTTGCGCCCGACACGGAAACGGAAAGTCGGCATCCCGGCGACGTCGAGTTGGTGACCGAGGAACTCGGCGTCGAGCTCCTTGAGCCGCGTCATGAAATCGACCGGATCGTTCAAATGGGTGGCAATCGCATTGAAGTCACCGGCATCGGGCTCCTTGAATTCGAAGTCGACACGCTTGCCTTCCTTGGTGAGCGGCGCGAGCAATGCTTCATCGTCGAGCACGACGCGCGCTTGATGACCCAGCGCGGAGGCTTCACCACCGCGGCCGCGGCGTTCCTCGCGCAGATTGAGGAAACCACCGGTCCACACGCGGCGCACCGAAAGCAGCCGTGGATCAAAACCATAGTTCAGCTGCCCCGGCAATCCGACGAACAAAGCGCGGCCGCTCAAGCCGGTGACGCGTGCACGCAGGACAAGCGGACGATCACCAACCGGAACCTCATCCTCGATGTCGAGCAGCGACTTCGCCGGACCGAGGCGGCTCTTCTTGATCATCACCACCGATGGCCCAGCCATGCCGGGATCTCCCAAACTACGCACATAGTGGTACAAGGCCTCGAGGTCGGCGTCGGACACCACTTCCGAAAGGAATGCGGGCATGGCTGCGGGATAAGGCTGCCCCTTGAACGGTCCGTCATGGGCGATGACCAATTCGCCACCCGGATTGCGCACCGCGCGCTGGAAGTACGCTTCGTTGGGCATCACCTTCTTGCGCTTGCCCTTGGCAGGCAGGAACACCTCGACGGCATGCGGCTCGGTGGCGAACACTCCATACAGGTTGGGCCCGGTCTTCACCGACAAGTCGTTCTTGTCGGTCGCGTGACAAACCATGCAATTCATCGACTCGAACACCTTGCGACCGTGCGCCACACCATCGATTTCATCCTGGGCCGATGCGATGGATGAAAGGGTCAACGCGAATGGCGTGATGGCCAACGCGGCTAACAGAGGATATTGAAGCGCTTTCATTAGCAAAATATGCGGGGGTGGTTCGAATGCCCGGACGAGCGGACGGGTGAAGCGGTAAAACGCCCACCACTCGCCCACGTCTTACACAATCGCGCAATTTCGCTGCAAAAATGGCCTCATCGTGCGACGGAAAACGCGATCTGAAATACGCCGCGGGAAATGCGCGTAGGTCTGGGTTGGGGAAAGCGGAAAG
>JACCDY011056688.1_pt1 | contig 10328 bp, 11 predicted proteins | sample 7446391 | NCBI WGS metagenome assembly JACCDY01 (sample SAMN15323451, study PRJNA562643) | freshwater metagenome | isolation source: river surface water | place: USA:Blue River Watershed | collected 2017-08-18
GACTGCGATGGCGTTACTGCGAAAAGAAGCGAGCGAAGCCCCTCTGGCGTTTAATAATTTTCGCGACTAATTTGTGGTCTTGGCATCTCAAAACGCGATTGATCATTTTTGCGATGCCTGTTGGATCGAAGATGGCCTCTCAAAAAATACGCTAAGCGCGTATCGGCGCGACCTGACCTTATTTGCTACTTGGTTGGGTGAGCAAAAAAATGCCAGCGACCTTTATCGCGTGCAAGAAGCAGATCTCACGGCCTATATGGCAGCTAAGCGCGCTGATAAAGCAACTACAGCCAATCGACGCTTAACTGTCTTTAAGCGCTTTTATCGCCATGCATTGCGCCTTGGCTATGTTAAAGAAGATCCGTGTGCGAAGTTACGCACCGCGAAGCAGGCCCAACGTTTCCCCAAGGTCTTGAGTGAAGATCAGGTGATTGCACTACTCAATGCCCCGAATATTGACGAGCCCTTGGGATTACGCGATCGCACCATGCTCGAGCTGATGTATGCGAGCGGCTTACGCGTCTCGGAAATTGTGTCTCTCAAAACCGTCGCTCTGGGGCTCAATGAAGGGGTGGTGCGCGTGGTCAATGGTAAGGGCGGCAAGGAGCGCATCGTTCCTTTTGGCGGTGAAGCGGGGCAGTGGTTGCGTCAATACCTACAAGAGGTGCGACCCATTCTTTTGGAAGGAAAAAATTGCCAAGAGGTTTTTGTGGGACGCCGTACGGGCACTGGCTTAACCCGTCAGGCTTTTTGGTTGATCATTAAACGTTATGCGAGTCTGGCTGGTATCAAAGTGGCGCTCTCACCGCATACTCTGCGTCATGCCTTTGCCACCCATCTTCTAAACCACGGTGCGGATTTGCGCGTAGTACAGCTCTTATTGGGGCACGCGGATATCTCCACCACCCAGATCTACACGCATGTGGCTCGCGAGCGCCTCAAATCCTTACACGCCACCCACCATCCGCGTGGCTCTTAATCAAATCCGCTAGTATTGATTCATGGAAGAATTGATAAGATATTTATGGTTGATCCCGGTGGCATATTTGCTGGGGTCGATCTCCTATGCGGTGGTCGTGAGTCGTGCAATGGGTTTGCCTGACCCCTATACGCATGGTTCTAAAAATCCAGGAGCAACCAATGTCTTGCGCACTGGCAATAAAGTCGCTGCTGCCCTCACCCTGATTGGCGATGCTGCCAAAGGGTGGTTAGCAGTCACTCTGGCGCGCGCAGTCTTAGGCGACCCCAGCCAAGAGAGCGTCAATATTCTCTTGGGGCTGGTAGCGATCGCTGTCTTTATCGGACACCTCTATCCGATCTTTCATCGCTTTAGAGGAGGTAAGGGTGTCGCCACTGCTGCGGGGATCTTATTTGCGATTAATTGGGCTTTGGGACTAGCGACCTTAGGGACCTGGTTGATTGTGGCGGTCTTTATGCGCTACTCGTCTTTGGCCGCTTTATGTGCCGCAGTTTTTGCACCGATTTATTTCACCTTTTTATTTGGCGCACAGCCCATGGGATTGGCGATTTTGGTGATGAGTGCACTTCTCATTTATCGCCATCGCAGTAATATCCGAAATCTTTTAAACGGCACGGAAACGCGCCTTAGTAAAAAATAACGAATCAAAATCAACGCACAATAAATAATCAATCATGACCATCGCCATCGTCTGTGTCATTCTCGCCGGATTTTTACCCATCATTGCGGCGGGCATTGCCAAATTTGGCCCCACTGAGAACTCTGCAAGCGACCCCTATGACAATAACCAGCCGCGCGAGTGGCTTGCCAAGCAAACGGGCTTGCGCGCGCGTGCGAACGCAGCGCAAGCCAATACCTTTGAGTCCTTGCCTTTTTTCTATGTTGCGATTGCAATCGCCATGATCTTGCAAGCACCCCAAGCGCGCATCGATCTGTTGGCAATTGCTTATCTTTTTGCTCGCGTAGCCTATATTGCGTGCTATGTAATGGACTGGGCGAACCTGCGCACCTTCGTGTGGCTGATTGGATTTGCGTGTACAGTAAGCTTATTCTTTCAAATTTAGTTCAGCACTTAATAACCCAATCATTCATGCCTCGCACCACAAAATTAACGCCATCCAAAGTGGGTACTAAACCAACTCCTCGTAAAAGTCGCACCACAAATAAAAACGAAGAGGGCGTGCCACTCTCGCAAGTCATCCGCAAACGCATTCAAGCGAAGAAAGCCCGCTTTCATGCGAACGATAATATTGCGCAGTTCATTGAACCCGGTGAGATCGATGGCTTGATTGATGAAGTGGCGGGTAAGCTCCAAGGGGTGCTCGAGAGTTTGGTGATTGATACCGAGAGTGATCACAACACGCGTGGCACCGCGTATCGCGTTGCGAAGATGTATGTCAATGAAGTGTTCACGGGACGCTATACCCCACAGCCTAATCTCACCAAGTTTCCGAACATTACGCGTCTGAATGAACTCATGATCATCGGACCGATTGCGGTCAAGAGCGCCTGCTCGCATCATCTGTGTCCGATCATGGGGCGCGTGTGGATTGGGGTGTTGCCTGACAAGCAAACGGCTCTGATTGGTTTATCCAAGTACGCCCGCATTACCGAGTGGATCATGTGCCGGCCACAGATTCAGGAGGAGGCCGTGGTGGAGCTTGCCAATATTTTGGAAGAGAAAATGAAGCCCACGGGATTAGCACTCGTGATGGAAGCCGATCATTTTTGTATGCAATGGCGCGGTGTGAAGGATCTCAATTCCAAGATGGTCAATAGCGTGATGCGTGGCTCATTCCTAAAAGACGCCAATTTGCGGCGCGAGTTCTTGGCGCTCATGGACAAGCAGTAAGGCAAGTAATAGTAACCAACCCGAATGATTTGAGAATCATTCTCAACTAAAAAATCAATTAAATCAGTATCTTATAAAACACTACGAAGAGTAATGATTTATGTTTTAAGATCCGATCTGCAGTTTTTTTTCAACACGGAGAATCCATGAAAAACACACGTCGTCAATTTTTGATCATGTCTGCTGCCGGTGCAGCTACATTGTCACTCAATAATTTGGCTCAAGCTCAAGCCATGGTTGCTGAGACTGATCCCCAAGCGCAAGCTTTGGGTTACAAGGCTGACACCACCAAGGTCGATACCAAGAAGTATCCCAAGCATGCCAATACACAGCGTTGCGATAACTGCGCTCTGTACCAAGCCAAAGCTGGTGCCGCTGCTGGTGGCTGCAGTTTGTTTGCTGGTAAGCAAGTAGCCGCTGCGGGCTGGTGTTCTGCTTGGGCCAAGAAGGGCTAATCGCCTAATTTACCAAGCGCTTCAATATCTTCGAGATGTTAAAGCAAATAAAAATGGCGCTCAATTGAGCGCCATTTTCTTTTCCTAAGAAACGACTGATTAGGAATTTGCCAAGTGTGCTTCGAGCGTCTTGGTGAACTTATTCGCATGGCTGCGCTCAGCCTTTGCTAAAGTCTCAAACCAGTCAGCGATCTCGTCAAAGCCTTCTTCACGAGCCGTTTTAGCCATGCCTGGGTACATATCGGTGTACTCATGGGTCTCGCCAGCAATCGCTGCTTGGAGCGCCTCCGCAACGGTCTTGGCAGGCATACCAGTACCTGGCTCGCCAGCACCACCATTGATCAAATACTCCATATGACCATGAGCGTGACCGGTCTCACCTTCGGCTGTGGAGCGGAACACTGCCGCTACATCGTTTGCGCCTGCAATGTCAGCCTGGTTTGCGAAGTACAAATAACGACGATTCGCTTGGGATTCGCCCGCAAATGCTTCTTTTAACGACTGTTCAGTCTTGCTTCCTTTTACCGACTTAGCCATGTTAATCTCCTTATGAATCAAACAGTTAAAAATTTAGGGAAGGTAAATATGTAAGATATATGCACCATTCCACACTAGTAATTATCAAAAAATTCCATGGCAAATTCATGATATTTTTGTATAGTCGTAATAGGCAAAATTTACTGACTTTAATAACTGATAAATTTTATTAACTATGGATTTGGCGTTGAGAGGAATTGAAGTTTTTAAGATTTCATGAATTGGATTTAAAGCCGCGGAGTTATCGAAATAAAAGGGCGATAGGTAGAAAGTTTTTTTGCTGCATGTCTTCTTTAATCTCCAATGATAGCTAATTCAAAAAATGAAAATAGTGCGCTCGGAATAGTGTGTAAACCACCTAACTTGCACAAACTGTAGAGGATGTGATCAGTATGTACCGTGTGAAGATGGTGGGTCGGGCGAGACTCGAACTCGCGACCAACGGATTAAAAGTCCGCTGCTCTACCGACTGAGCTACCGACCCAGTGTGGCGTTGCTAGATTCAAAACTGAACGAGCAAGAAAATTGCCAAATTAGAACACTGCATGAAAACCGCTTTAATTCGATATTTTGACAAAACGGTGATTATAGCAAGATGTTGAAAGGCAACCTGACCCATGAATCCGCCTTGTGACTTACTTTCGCCTACCCTCAGTTCTTCTTAACTACGCCGCGCCATAGGCGGGCTCTTGGCAAAGTAATCCTTAATCCCGGCCAAAATCGCCTCCGCAATCCGCTCTTGGTAGGTTTCATCGTTGAGCTTTTTCTCTTCCTGGGGGTTGCTAATAAAGGCAGTCTCAATCAGGATCGAAGGAATATCAGGAGCTTTTAAGACTGCGAAGCCCGCTTGTTCAACTCGGTTCTTATGCAGTGGGGCAAAGTTGCCAATATTACGTAATACTGAGTTACCCACCCGTAAAGAATCGTTGATTTGCGCGGTGGTCGACATATCCAAGAGTAAGTGTGCCACCTGTTTATCCTTGGTTTTAATATTGATCCCGCCAATTAGATCTGAGGCGTTTTCTTTATTGGCCATCCAGCGCGCTGCAGAACTGGTCGCCCCTTGTTGGGAAAGTGCGAAGACCGAAGCCCCCTTGGCATGGGGCTGAATAAACGCGTCTGCATGAATGGAGATAAAAAGATCCGCCTCCACTTGCCGTGCTTTAAAGATGCGGCGGTGCAGGGGCACAAAGTAATCACCATCGCGGGTTAAAAAGGGTCGCATGGCGTCTTCTTGATCGATTTTGTTCTTTAGACGCTTAGCAATCGAGAGCACAATATTTTTCTCGTACGACCCACGCGCACCAATCGCGCCCGGATCCTCCCCCCCATGACCTGGGTCGATCGCAACGGTAATTAAGCGCCTAAAGGGGATCCGTTGAGTGTTCGCAGTACTTGCACTTTGTGAGCTTTGTAGGCTTTGTTGATCTGTACTTGGAACACCCTTTTTGCTGGTGGGGGTAGCGCCTTTCTTCGCAAAGGCCGCAATCGGATCCTCCACAGTAGCAGCACCTTTTTCATTCCTCGCTTGTTCTTCTGCCAGTAATTTCTCTTTTTTGGAAGACTCCTTGACAAGTTGCATGAGTGGATCGGGGGGATTCGTAGGGTAGAGATCGAAGATTAGGCGGTATTGATACTCGGCAATTGGCTCAAGTGTGAAGAGTTGTGGCTTCACAGCCTCTTTGAGATCAAATACGAGTCGCACCACGGTGGGTTGAAATTGCCCCACCCGAATATGTGCCACGAACGGATCATTGGGTTTGACCTTCGCTACCAGATCTTTGAGGGTGGGGTTGAGTTCCAAACCATCAATGTCCACCACCAATCGATCGGGACCATTTAAAAGTTGATGGGAAATGGGGAGCGCTTTATCCGACTCGAGGGTGATACGCGTGTAATCTTCCGAGGGCCAGATGCGCACCCCTAATAATTTAGCGTCACTATTGGCTTGTACCAGTTCACTTTCAGTGAGTAGCAGGTAGAGCACCCCGAGGGACCCAATCGATTGCAGCCCTTGCGAAATGACCTGGCGACGTTTGGGATTCATGAGCTTAATGATGAGTGAGCGCCGAGGGACTGAAGCAAGGATTCACCCTTTGGGGTCTGTGCCTGAATCTCTACTGTTCTCGCAAGCTCGGATTCAGTTTCTTGGGGATGAATGAGGGTGATTGCGAGATCCATGGTGGGCAGGGTCGACTCGGCTTTCTCTGGCCACTCAATGATGGACAGCGTCGGATAGTCTGATTCGGTGAAGTGCTCTAAGAGACCAGCGTCGAGCCATTCCTCTGGGCTTTGCATGCGGTAGAGGTCAAAGTGAAAGACGTGAATTGCTTGATTGGGTAAATCCAGGACATGCTCTTCACATAGGCTGTAGGTCGGACTCTTGACCTTACCCTGATAGCCCATCGCTTGGAGAAGGTAACGAGTGGCGGTGGTTTTGCCCGCTCCCAGATCCCCATTAAGACTCATAAAGAGTGATTGAGGTTTTTCTGGGGTGAAGGCATAAAACGCAAGGATTGCATTGGCGAGCATTTGCACTGCCTCTGCAGTAGCCTTCTCATCTTTACAATGGATCGAATGGTTTATTGCCAAGCGCGTCATGACCTCGTGCGTTCACACTCATTTAGGAATGGATTCTAAATTGCCCATGCATTCTCACGCATTTTCGCAAGAATTGCGCACTCAGTGGGGAGAGTTGCGCACTTGGCTTAATGCCCGTGCTAAGGAGTTGGGCTTTGGGGAAGTACGAATTACCGATACCGATGTGAGTTATGCCCACCCTCATTTGGTGGAGTGGTTAGAGGAGGGTCGTCATGGCCAGATGGCCTATATGGCGCGCAACAAGGATCTGCGTTCCGACCCCGGTCTTTTGCACGAAGGTGCGATTCGTAGCATTTGCCTTACCATGCCGTATTTAAGTGAGCGAAGTAAGTTACATGAGCAGCATGAGCTGCATAAGATAGATGGGTCTTCAGTCCAGCAAATTCTTCAGTATGAAGAGAGGCGTCTGTCAGAGAGCGATCAAGCGGTGGTTTCACTCTATGCTAGAGGGCGGGATTATCACAAGGTGATTCGCTCGCGTTTGCAAATACTGACAATTGAGCTTGAAGAAAAACTACAAGCGGCGTTAAGTGAAATGGATCATTCCTTGCAATACCGGGTCTTTACCGATTCTGCGCCGCTCATGGAAGTGGAGTTGGCGCGCAAAGCCGGTTCGGGCTGGCGGGGTAAGCACACCTTGCTGCTTAATCGCGAGTCCGGATCGTTTTTCTTCTTGGGCGAAATCCTCATCAACGTCCCTCTACCAATTGATGCGCCCGTAGACTCGCATTGCGGTTCTTGCCAAGCGTGCATGGATATTTGTCCCACAAATGCTATTGTTGCTCCGTATCAACTCGACGCCAGGCGTTGCATTTCCTATCTAACAATTGAGCATCACGACGCAATCCCAATGGAGTTTCGTAGCGCCATGGGTAATCGTGTCTATGGCTGCGATGATTGCCAACTCGTATGCCCCTGGAATAAGTACGCCCAGTTCTCGACCGTAGCGGATTTTGGGGAGCGTAACGGATTGGGAGGCGCTTCGTTGCTGGAACTCTGGAGCTGGAGCGAGGCGCAATTTATAGAGCGCCATGCGGGTAGCGCCATTTTGCGCATTGGCTATGAGCGCTGGCGACGCAACCTAGCCGTTGCCCTGGGAAATGCCTTGGCATCGAACCTTGATAATGAAGTAAAGAGAGAGATCGTTTGGCAGTTGCAAGAGGCGCTACCAAGCGAGAACCCCTTGGTTGCTGAGCATATCACCTGGGCGCTGAGTCGAGGTAGCTCACAAGATACCCAAGGTTCAAACCGCTAAAATAGGGTGGACCCATTATGAGTACACCACCCACCCATTCGAACGAAGTATCTAAAACGGGTGCTGAGCGTCCGGCTGATCGGGTGGTGAGTAAAATCGATGCGCTTGCGAAGCCAGCTGATCAGCCCAGCGCCCTTCGCTTTACGAGCTCGCACGATGCCTTTTGGAGTGGGGTGCGCGATGGCCGTGGAGCACCAGCCATGGTGCTCTTTGCTGGGATGGTGGGCTTTGGGGCGATGGGGCGCACCAATGGCTTTGATCTGTGGTTTACCACCGCAACGAGCTTTTTAATGTTTGCGCTCCCAGGTCAGATTGTGATGCTGGAGATGATTTTGGTAGGTGCCTCATCGATCACCATTGCGCTTGCGACTACACTCACCGCAACGCGCTTTGTGACCATGACTGCTACTTTGTTTCCGATGCTCCATGAGCGCGATCGTAATAAGGCGCTCTTTGCCAAAGTGCACCTTTTAGCAATGACCGCGTGGGCGGTTTCTTTGAAAGAATTCCAAACAATTGAGCCCAAACATCGCCTAAGTTACTTTGTGGGGCTTGGGATCTTGTGCTGGTTAATTTCAGTACCCGGAACGATTGTGGGATTTTTAATTGCGGGTTCGGTACCCATGCCCATCACCTTGGGGCTCATTTTTATTAATCCCCTCTTTTTCTTACTTACCTTTACCGAGATTAGGGTGAGCGGCTATCGCTTAGCCATTCTTCTAGGCAGCATTGCCGGTCCTATTTGTTATCTGCTCGATCGCGACACAAGCTTATTAACCGCGGGACTCATCGGGGGTACTTTAGCCTACTGGATTGATCGCCGCTGGATTAGGCGCTACGACCGAAAGGTCTCCACATGAGCCTATCGGTATCTCTCGCGCAAAACCTCGATACTGCTTTTGCGATTCAACAGGGGTGGGGGGCATGGCTTGCACTTTTAGCGGCATCCCTCGGAACTTATCTCTGCCGCGCTGTGGGTGTCATGCTCTCCGGGCAAGTTAGTCAAGACAGCGAGTTCTTTCGTTGGCTCTCGGCTGTAACCTATGCGATGGTGGCAGCGCTCACGATTCGCTTGATATTTCTGCCGATTGGACTCTTAGCCACGGTGCCGTTTTACCTGCGCATTTTGGTTTGCATCTTGGCACTTGGGGTGATGCTCTCCAATCCCAATCGGCGTTTGGTACCGGCATTGCTAACCGGTACTTTATTGATGGTCACGATTGGTGTAATGCGGTAACCCGTGACCCCAATTTCTAAGTCGCTCGACCTAACTCAAATGCTGCTCTAGAACCTTCGCAATGTGCACTGCCTCCCTGCTGGCCCCATCAGCAATTTGGTGACGACAGCTAGTGCCATCGGCGACCACCATCGCGTTGGGCTCTTTGCGAATACGTGGCAATAGACTGAGCTCTGCCATTTGTTTGGAGGTCTCAATGTGCTCGACTTCATACCCAAAGCTGCCCGCCATGCCACAGCACGACGACTCAATGAGTTGGGGGTTGGCGTTCGGAATGAGTTTTAGTAATTCAAGGGCGGGGCTCACGGCCGCAAAGGCCTTTTGATGGCAATGGCCATGTACCAGAATCGGCTGAGCAGATGCTTTAAATCGTGGCACAAAACGATTTGATTTGTGTTCACTGGCTAAAAACTCTTCGAGGAGTTGGGCGTGCTTACTCACAACTTGAGCAGCTTCACCTAGTCCCATGGTGAGCGCTTCATCGCGAAGCGTAAATAAGCAAGAGGGCTCTAGACCCACAATCGCTATTCCTTCTTTTGCATAGGGTGCCAAGTGGTTAACAAGTGCTGAGAGTCGTGTCTTCGCCTCATTCACCATGCCAGAGGCTAAGTAGGTACGACCACAGCAAAATGGTTGTTGCTCATCTTGATTTTTTGCAGGTTGCGCCACATGAACCGCGTAGCCTGACTTTTGCAGGAGTGTGAGCGCTGCTTGCAAGTTCTCGTTCTCAAAATAGGCGTTAAAGGTATCAGCAAAGAGTACGACACGCTTTTCGTGCTTGGCGAGCGCCTCAGGATTTGTAAATGGCAGGGACGCTTGATTCCAAAAATGCTTACTTTTCCACACCGGTAAGGAGCGCTTGGCACTAATTCCGGTAAACCACTCTTGGATCTTCGCTAAGATTGGGATGTGATTGCGCAGATTCATGAGCGCTGGCAAACCAGGAATACGCGCAATGATGGGGGCGTAGTTGGGCAGGTGGGCAACCAAGCGATCGCGCAGCGTATGACCAAAGCGCTCTTTGTATTGCACCAAATACTCAATTTTCATTTTGGCCATATCGACGCCCGTGGGGCACTCGCGTTTGCAGCCTTTGCAACTCACGCACAAATCCATCACCTCTTTGACCGCTTGGGTGGCGAGCGGCAAATGCGCAGGAGGCGCATCGCTAGAGTGATTAATCTGCCCTGAGATGGCAAGACGCAAGGTATTGGCACGACCACGGGTGAGGTCTCTCTCATTGCGGGTGATGCGATAACTTGGGCACATGACATCGGCATCAAACTTGCGGCAGTGCCCGTTGTTATTGCACATCTCAATCGCTTTGGCGAGACCCTGCGCCGGATCGCCACCGGTGCCCGCCGCAGTGACCGCTTCGGTGACCGGATTCTTTTGCACATTCCAGGCCGACC
>JACCDY011414841.1_pt1 | contig 10324 bp, 12 predicted proteins | sample 7446391 | NCBI WGS metagenome assembly JACCDY01 (sample SAMN15323451, study PRJNA562643) | freshwater metagenome | isolation source: river surface water | place: USA:Blue River Watershed | collected 2017-08-18
CTAAAGCGGCAAAGGCCGTCCCGTACACCGTGTGCGCGTGGCACATGGACAGGATGTCGGGGTGCGCCTCGTGCACCGCTGCGTGCAGCACAAAGCCGGCGCGGTTGATGGCGTGCTTGCCCTCGACGACGTTGCCCGCGTGGTCGGCCAGGATCAGGTTGGACACCTTGACCTGGTTGAAATGCACCGCCATGGGGTTGGTCCAGTACAGGTGCGGCTGCTCGGGGTCGCGGATGGTCAGGTGACCGGCAAAGCCGTAGTCAAAGCCCTGCAGCGCAAAGGCGCGGCAGGCGGCGACCAGGCGCTCCTTGCGGTGCTGGCGCTCTTCGGCCAGGCTGGAGAACTTCTTTTCATAGGGAAACACCAGGTCCTTGTTTTCAGGCTGGTAGATCGACACCCGTCCGCCGCTCAGCTGGATCGAGCTGGCTTCTTGCTGGGTCACTGCATTCATGCTTGTCTCCTGAAATGGTTGCGGCGTTTTGCGGCCACGGGGGCATCCTCGCCGCCGGTGTGCTTTGAGGTGACGCCATCTTTGCGGTCATGGACGCGATTGACAAACGAAGGGTGTTCACAAGAACATGAACCTGATTCATCAATTCCCAAAATCCTTGAGAAAAATCCCCAATTTCGTCCTCCTGCGCGCCTTCGAGGCGGCCGCGCGGCTCGAGAGCTTCACGCTCGCTTCGGTCGAGCTGCACCTCACGCCCTCGGCCATCAGCCACCAGGTGCGCGAGCTCGAAGACCATTTCGGCCGGCCGCTCTTTGTGCGCCGCAACCGTCGCGTCGAGCTCACGCCCGAAGGCCGTCGCCTGCACGACAGCCTGGCGCGCGTGTTCGATGTGATCGAGGCCGCCTGCCGCGAAGTGGTGCTGGCGCCACAGTCCGAGGTGCTGGCCCTGCACTGCCCGCCGAGCCTGGCCACCCAGTGGCTCGGGCCGCGCCTGCCGCAGTTCATGCGGGCGCACCCGGAAATCAACATCCGCCTGACCAGCGGCGCCGAACCCATCGACCTCACGCGCGTGCAGGAGGTGGACGTGGCCATCAGCTACGGCGCGCCACCGCAGCGCGCGGGCGTGGTCTGCACCCCGCTCGGCCGGGAGCGCGTGGTGCCCCTGTGCGCCCCCGCCATGCTGCGCGAGGGCGTGCCGGCCACCACCCTGATGACCGAGCTGGTGCTGATCGACTCGCTGCTCAACGACATGAGCTGGTCGCGCTGGTTCAGCCTCAACGGCCTGAGCCTGCCCGAGCGTCCCCGGCCTTCGTTCGACCGCGCTGCGCTGGCCATTTCCGCAGCGGTCGATGGCGTGGGCGTTGCGCTGGAGAGCACACGGCTGGCCGAGCGTGAGCTGCAACGCGGCGAGCTCGTTGAACTGGGCGCCCAGCAGTTCACCGCACTCGAGCAAGCGGTCCACTTTTTCTCGTACCGCGCGGGCGAGCGCCAGCTGCCCAAGGTGCGCATTTTTCGCGACTGGCTGCTGGCCACGGCCGGGGTGCACAACCCGGAGTGAAACGGCCCGCAAGCCACAAAAAAACGCCACCCCGAGGGGTGGCGTTGTCGTCTTTGGCGCGGCTGGCGGGCGGAAAAGATGTGCCCGCCGAGGTTCGCCGATTAGCGCGTTGCGGTGCTTCTAGGACTAGAACCCCGGAGAAAAACCCGGAACACTCAACGCCTGCAGCCGTGGTGATCCGCATCACGAAAGCTTTCATGAATTTTTTGCTCACAGCAAAATCGCCTTGAAGGGGGAAAGGCAATGAAACGTGACTTCGAGTTGATCCACCAGTTGCTTGCCGAGTTGGAGGATGAGGAAGCCGGCAGCGAGGGCTTGGCTATCTCAGAGATGCATTTGGATGACCGACGGGTCCAAGAACATGCAGTACTGCTTGTAGAGGCGGGACTTGCGCATGGCAATGTGGTTCGCACGCTCAGTGGGGATGTCGATGTCGTTCTGGAGCGATTGACCTGGGCCGGGCACGATTTCCTTGATGCAACGCGCGACGCAACCATTTGGGCAAAAGCCAAACGCGTCATGGCTGATCGGGGAGGGGCCGTCACTTTTGACCTTCTTCTTGCTTGGCTGAAGAAAGAGGCCGCCGAGAAGCTTGGACTTCCTGGTTGATGAACACCAGACCACAGTCTCTGCGTCTACATGCAGCCATGGGAGTCGTGTTCCCCTAGCCATATGGAAATCTCCGGCGAACTCAAGGCAGGGATGGCCTATAAGCTGCAGACGAGGACGAAAATGATGTGCCTGCTAGGGGCGTTACGGTGATGAGCATGTGGCTTACACCATGCACCCACGATAGACGGCTCATGTTCTTTGGTCAGCGAAAAAACAACACGCCATGAAAATATTTTTGATGCCAAAAACTGTCTGAACAAAGTTCGCAAGGGCCAGACAGTCTGTCTGATAAATAAATTACCGGCCTCCTTCGACAACCCTTGCCGATGTAGCTAATCCTGCAGGATCCTGCATTCCTGGCTGCGGGTCCTGATCTAAGATTGCCCTCAGACAGGGTTGAACCCGTTCTTGAGCGAACGAACGGAAATCCCTGATCGAGGCGGCATGTCATGCACCAATTCGGGTGCACAGCACATGAAAGGCCACGGGGCGAAGTGCCGCGTCATACGCAAGCAACCTTCCTGCAATCAAGCAGGCAGGGGTGCGCTATGACGCGAACACTCCAAGCTCGTCATATCGCACTTCTGACAAACGAAAGAAAGCGATATGACCGAAGAAAAAACCACAAAACTGCTGTCGCCTGGGACCATCGTCTCCAGCTTCGACATTGGGCACACAACCCTCCACAAGCTGGTGAAGGCCGGCCTGCTGACGCCCATCCGCTTTAGCAAGCGTCTGGTGCGCTTCCGCGCCAGTGAAGTTGAGGCGCTCATTGAGGCCGCCGCCAAGAAAGGAGGTATCCTGTGAGCAAGCAGAACATCGCCCTGGCCCACGCCCGCTTGGGTCACTACATCTTCCCCGTCTGGTCGGTTGATGACTGTGGCCGATGCCGCTGCGGCAAGCCCAACGATGTACCGGGCCACAAGCCTGGCAAGCACCCGCAGGGCGCGCTTGCGCCGAACGGCCACAACGATGCCACCACCGATGAGGACATGATCCGGGAATGGTGGACCCGTGACCCCGATGCCGGAATTGGTATCTCTCTGGCAGCCTCTGGCTTGCTGGCGGTGGATATTGATCCGCGCAACGGTGGTTGGGAGTCGTTGGCCGCAATCGAGGCCGAGCACGGCAAGCTGCAGTCCAGCTGCGTTGCCAAAACGCAAGGCGGCGGTGAGCACCGTCTGTTCTTGGCCGATGCATCCATGACCGTGCCGGGTCAGCTGGCACCGGGGATCGATCTCAAGCACCGTGGCTATATCTGCGTCGAGGGCACTCGTGGCCCCGATGGGGAGTACCGTTGGGTGTCGGGCAAGAGTCCTTTGGATGGTGCTATGCCGAGCCAGCTCCCGCAATTCTTGCGTGAGTACTGTGAAGAACACACCACCAGTGGCAGCAAAGCGCGAATTCGTCCTGGCTCAGTCATCGTCGCCGAAGAAACGTATGAGGAATTGCGCGCAGCACTCAATACCATTCCTCCCGATCTCATCTATGACGATTGGTTTAGGGTACTCAGCGGTATGAGCAGGCTGCACCTGCCCGACATGGCCCGCGCGATCACCCGCGCGTGGAGCATCCAAAGCAATAAACCCGGCCACACGCCGGAGGCGTTTGACGCCAAATGGGCCCAGGTCGTGCAGCAAGACGGTCCTACCAGCTACGAAACGATTTTTTATCTGGCGGATCAGTATGACCGTCGCTGGCGGAAATCGTTGCAACAGGCTAGCGCTGACCTCTGGCCGGAGGTCGACTTGAGCGACTTGGAACTGGAGCCGGTCGACTATTTGATCGATGGCTTCCTCGCGCGGTCGCTCATGGTGCTGGTCGGCAAACCCGGCATGGGCAAATCGACGGCGATGATAGCCCTCTGTGCCGTTGTTGCTGGAGTCCACATCCCGAATTGCCAACTGTCGGCTCCCGTGAAAGGTAGGAAGATTCTGTACATCACGGAAGACACTGCCCAGTTCAAACGCAACATGATTGCATTTGAACGGAACTGTGGGATTGACCTGCGGGAACTGGAAAAGGCGATTGTTTTGTTGCCGGCTCGCCGGGTGGAGCCCCAGAAACTGATTGGCCTGAAGCAGAAGATCGAGCGTCACACGACCTACACGTCTGACGGCATCATGCTGCGCCCGTGGATCGTATTCGACACCATTTCAGCCTCCATTCACCTCGACGACGAGAACAGCAACGCGGAGGTGTCAAACGCCCTCGCTTTGCTCAAAGCCGAGTTCTATGAAGCAATGGAGTGCTCGGTATGCTTGATCGCCCACTCGGCCAAGAACGTGCAACCTTCGGAGTTCATCTCAGATGCACGCGGAGCCGGTGCCTGGGCCGGCGATTCGACACTGACCGCTGGAATTTTCGACGAAAAGGGCTCCCGCTACCTCATGCTTGGCAAGCGTCGGTACAGCCCCTTGCACACCGCGCTTCAGATCGGCCTGCTGTCTACATCTGCAACGGTCAAAGACCGCTATGGCCGCCTTCAGGAGCAAGTTCTGGAAACCGCACAGCTGCATTGGGCTGACTCATCCCGTTTGGAAAAGTCAGCCAGTAAAGCCGGCAAAAGCGACAAAGAGCAGGATGAAAAGGTCCTGCGATTTGTTCACGGTAGATACGTGGCTGCGCTGTCCTGCTCGCTCAATGCTTTGTGCGGCGCGCGCGACCAGATTGGGCTCGGTAAAGAACGTCTCAAGGACTCCCTGCGCCGTCTCGTTGACATCAAGCTCCTCGATAAAGGCGAGGGGATCATTGGCACCGACTCTGGCTGGGGCTATACCCTGACCGAAGCTGGCGTCAAAGCTATTTCACACCCCCCGACCTGAGCGGCCCCCTAAGGAAATCGACCCCCCCGCTTAGGTACGGGGGAGTTCGACACCTCATTCCTTGCCTGCGCCGGTGACTTAACCCGTTCAGGCCGTTTAGGTCACAAGCTCAGGACACCAATGATCCCCACCCAGACCGAATGGCAATGGCTTTGCCTCCGCACAGATGCCACCGAAAATTTTTGCCCACCTGCTGGCGCTAGCCATGCGGGGCGATAACCCATAGCTGCGCACCATGCTGACCGATACCGCCATTCGCCAACTGCGGCCCGAGCCGCCCAAGACCAAAAAACTTCATGATGGCGGCCGCAATGGCCTGCACATCCTTTGTCATCCCAGTGGCCGCAAAGTCTTCGCTGTCAGGTACACGCACCCCGTCACGCGCAAAGATCAAACCCTCACGATTGGCGAGTACCCGCACGTGAGCCTCAAGATGGCGCGAGATCGTGCCGAGGCGGCACGCGGACTGCGTGTGTTGGGGGTTGACCCAAGAGAGGAAGAAAAGCGCAAGGAGGAGGCATCTCGTGCCGCCGCAGAGGACACATTTGAGCAACTGGGCACCGAATGGATGAAGGTTCGTGGTGCGCGCTGGTCAGAGGTCTACCGCCACAAGATCCGCACCATGCTGGAACACCACCTGTACCCGGCGATTGGCAAGAAGCCCATCACCCAGGTCAGCGCGCCGTTGCTGCTGTCCCTGCTGCGCCCGATCGAGGAATGCGGCAAGACCGACTTGGCCCATACCCTGCTGCAACAGGCTGGCGCGATTTTCCGGTTCGCCATTGCGACGGGCAGGGCGGTCAACGATCCAGCCGCTGCGCTGCGCGGTGCGCTCGCCCCGCATCGGGAGAAGAACTTCAATGCCATCACTACGCCCGAAGAGTTCGCCGAACTGCTGCGCGCAATAGACAGCTACCAAGGCGAATACACGACTAAGGCAGCGCTGGAGTTCACGATGCTGACCTTCCAGCGCAGTCAGTCTATTCGGTTGGCAAAGTGGGAGCAGATCGACTGGACCAACAAGCTGTGGCGTATTCCTGCCGAGATCATGAAGATGAAGGAGCCGCACCTTGTGCCGCTGGCTGCGCAAGCGCTTGATCTGCTGCGGGCGCTGGAGCCGGTCACAGGGCATTCGGAGTACATCTTCCCTTGCCTGTTTAGCCGCTCCAAGCCGATCAGCTCGAACACCATGCTGTATGCGCTGGTGCGGTTAGGCTACCGGGGCCGTATGACTGTGCATGGCTTCAGGTCTACGGCCTCAACGCTGCTCAACGAAAACGGCCACCAACCGGACGTCATCGAAGCCGCGTTGGCGCATGTACGCGGAGACATTCGGTCGATCTACAACCGGGCCAAGTACCTGCCCGAGCGGGTCAAGCTGTACCAGTGGTGGGCGGACTATGTTGATGGGCTGCGCCAGCCAATTTCGCCTTTGATCTAGGCTAGTAATGACCATTAAAAACAGGCAAAATAAATGCATGAATGCAGAACGAAAATACCCGGGTGGATCTAAGAAGCGTGTAACGAAAGCTGGCGATGCCGTCCGTAACGGAAACCCGTCCCCTGAGGATTTAGCTGTCATTGAAGAATGGCGTGCAGCTCATCGTGGCGTACTAAATACTTTTCAAGCCATTTTGCGTTCCCGGACCAAAGGTCGCAAGATATCTGTTGCACAACGACATAAAAGACGGAATACGATTTTTAATAAACTACAGCGTTTACCTGGAATGCAACTCGCCAGAATGGATGATGTTGCTGGCTGTCGTTTAATTTTTAGAAATATTAATGATTTAGAGGACTTCAGAAGAGAATTCCATCAAGCTAGATTCAGGCATCGAATCAGACATGAGGCTGATAAGTACAATTACATCAAGCATCCAAAGACAACTGGCTACCGCGGCATTCATGATGTCTATGATTATGACGTCAACTCTGACGCCGGGAAAAATCTTGCCGGTCTATACATTGAAATTCAATATCGAACCTTGGTTCAACACGCATGGGCAACAGCTGTAGAAGTCATCGGCTTCATCACAGAGAGCCAACCAAAGTTTAGGCAAGGTGACAATCGGTATGAAACTGCGATGGCGTTAGCCAGCGAGATTCTGGCTCGGGCTCATGAAAATATGAGAGGCCCCTTCCCAGATATGGGCGACACTGACTTATTGCATGACTTTCTCGAAATGGATCGAGAGCTCGCACTTATTCAAACATTAAAAGGACTATCACAGGCCAAGACAGAGGTTTCAGACAAGAAAAATACAATTTTAAACTTTGGGGAAGATGGAAGCCTAGAAATTAAAAGCTTTCGTGATGCGACTGATGCACTGCGAGCTCTTTTCGAACTGGAAAAACAATTTCCCAAAAATGATATTGTGCTAGTTCGAGCTGATACCAGCGATGAGGTTCGAACTGCATTTCGAAACTACTTTGGCGATGCAAGAGAATTTATTAGACTTGTAGAATCTGGGTGCGCCAAAATTAGCCGCGTAAAAAGAACAATTGCGCCACTTCGCAAAAAGAAGCCTGCTGGGCGAGCAAAAGGCGCCTAACTGGCCAAACTAACAGTTATATGGCAAGCCGTCCTTGAACGCGATCAATCTAATCTTTTCATTTATCTAGCGCTTGTGGTGTCGCGTGGTTCGTCATGCACAAATCCAAACGTGAAGCCCACGGGTAAGCGACTCATGACGCGCTTTGCCTCAATTACGTCTTTCACTGTATTACCCCTCTGGGTGTAGCCTGCCCCGCCCCTGATTTCTGAGCCATCGTCAAAGGAAGCTTGCAGCAGGTATGCGGCCTCACCATCGGTCGCCCACTTGAACGTGATCTTTTCTCCAGGCTTGAGGTTCTCCGTCAGACGCCCCTTGTGATCGCCCATGCCTGTGTAAGTAATGTCGAGGCTGCGGATAACTTTGTCGCTGGCATTCGTGACCTCGATAGTCGTTATTGGCGCCATCCACTCAAAGATGCTTGACGTCAAGGCTCCTGCGAAAAACACTAGAACAGACCACAGGACTGCTCTTACTTTCATGGTGCCCGTCCCTCTGAGAACTGAGCCTTTACCTGCTGGTGGATGGCATTGGCGGCATCGGCAAACTGCTCGTCGACATCCACCACGACGCGCTTTAGCTGAGTGAGATGCTTGGCTTGCTCTACGTACTGGAGACACTGTTTAAACGCGGCCTCAGGAAAGGCGCCAAGGATGAAGGAAAAGTGGGTCATACACAGCGATTTGCATCGTTCAGCGTCTGCCGTATTCAGGATCTGCTCTGTAGCGTCTGGCTGGCTGTCCCACCGCGCGGTCTTCGTAGTGGTGATAACAAATGGCTTTTCGTCCCCATGCGAGATCACCCGGAATTTTTCACCTGCATGCATGTGCGCACACTTTCGAAAGTGCTCACGGTCTAATCCGAGCTGCGATAACACTGCATTCATCAGCGTGAACCCATCCAAGTCGTAGGTGCAGGAGACCGCGTCGGACTCTATTACTTGGTATTGGCCGTGTACGACAGGCCGAATTACGACTTCCACTGCACACTCCTTCTCTGCTCATCGCGAAGCAGATCTTTGACTAACAGAACCTCGTCGTGCACTGATGTAGCGTGCAATGCTGCTTGGTCTGATCGTTGCTGGACTCGATATACGGCCCAGCCTATGACTGCGCTCACATAAGCCGCGCATGCAACCCCGATTACCGCTGTGGTGTTACCGAATGCCCAGCTCATCGCCCACACGACCAACGCCAGAACAACAGCGTGCATGACAAACGTCATGGGCAGAACTACCCAAACAATCACTCGGTTGTCTCTGTTTGCTCGACGCATCCTGTGCAGTTCAACCTGAACATCGTTGTAATAGGAGTCGAAGGACATCTTCCCTGGTACCTCACGCCACCTTGCGATACGCCCGTGCCCCAAGCAACCATAAACCACGCAGCGCATACACGCCAGCCACAACCAACCCGGTAATAAACAAAGAGATCAGGGGCCAGAAGTAGTAGGTCACTCCATGCGCTACCAACTGCTGGTCTGTCGTCAAGTTCGTTGCTGTAGCGCTCAGCTGGAAGCACCCGATGACTGTCAGGAGCAGATTTGTCACTGCGTATGCGATCAACACTTTTTTATGGAAGCTCATAGCCAAAAATTTTCGTGGCGTCAGGATTCACACCGCCTCTAGTTGGTTTCTAGATTTATCGGTATCACCTAAGGAATACATCCCACCGGTCTCGATACCCCTGCTCCTGGAGCACTTGCGGATGTATGCCCGGCATCCGACAACCGCCGAAATACTTTCCAAATTTTCCTGGCGGATGTTTGACGAGTTCCTTGCCCGGTACTACAAAATAGTCCACGCTCTCACCTGGACTGTTCAGCAGCACAAACACATAGGTGTGCTCTTTGTCGACATTACTCGGATCTAGCAAGAAATAGTTTCTTTTTCGGAGCGCTTTGACCTGTATGGTGAACGTTTTAAGTGTCTCCGGGTTGTGCGCAAATATGTCTATTGCTTTGGCATTCCCCAGGGTAAAAGAAGTCTGAAGTCCCCGCTTCAATAGTTCAGCGGCTACAAACAACTCACCAGCCAAACCTGTTATTTGTCCATCTGCTCGTGTGCGCGGTTTTCTGGGTTCATCAGTTGCTATTGGCATTTGTACGATTGCATTTTTTGGGTATTTTCTCCCGTGGTATTAAAGGCGTCAACCAAAGACCATCACGGTCATGGCCAAGCCGTCCCCGAAATTCGCAGGTAACAAGGAGCTTGTTTCCTTGGGGGACGCCATACGCAAGGCACGAAAGCAAGCAGGTATGTCGCAGGAAGTTCTTGCAGCGGATGCCGAGTTGGATCGCAGTTACATGGGCGGCATTGAGCGAGGCGAGCACAACCTCACGCTCATGAACCTTTGCCGTATTTCTGATGCCCTCCAGATCAAGCCCTCTGCACTTCATGTAGAAGCTGGCCTCTGAGCACATCCCCCTCTTTGCGCAGCAGTACGCGCGCGCGAGGAAAACTAGATTCCCAATGCTCCGCCCGCGCGCGAACCCAGTCCCAGCGAAACGCTGGAAGCCTCACGGCTCATGGCTTTGCGGCAAGTTGTCGGGTTTGAAGTTGGCCAAGAAGGCCCACAAACCCGCTCAGAAACCCGGTTCAAACCCGGCTGGAGCGCATAGCACGGCGAACGACGGCGGGCTTCAAAATCCGGCAAGTGCTTGTCGCACAAGGACTTTCCCCCAACGAAAAACGCCACCCCGAAGGGTGGCGTTGTCGAATTTGGCGCGGCTGGCGGGGATCGAACCCACGACCCTTGGCTTCGGAGGCCAATACTCTATCCACTGAGCTACAGCCGCATGCGTTGTGCGCGGGCAATTATCGCACGCA
>JACCDY010138320.1_pt1 | contig 10323 bp, 10 predicted proteins | sample 7446391 | NCBI WGS metagenome assembly JACCDY01 (sample SAMN15323451, study PRJNA562643) | freshwater metagenome | isolation source: river surface water | place: USA:Blue River Watershed | collected 2017-08-18
GCATCGCTGCAGGCAGCACTGGCAAAACACTGCTCACCGAAAAAACCGCTGCCACGCTGATTCGCAAAATCCGCAAATCAGGTGTGCAGCCCGAGTTGGCCACCGCGTTCATTCAAGCCAATGCACCGGCTGAGCATCAAGACGACTACATAGCCATGTGGGAAACCTTCATCGATGAATCGCTTGACACGCTGGCGAGCGACCACGACTACAAACTGCACGATGCACTCGCTTTGCTGAGGCGTGAATGCAATGTGGCGGACTGAGCTTGAGCGCCGTAGCCTTGCGTTTCGCCTGATCGTGTCTGTGGATTTACCTCATGCCCTTCCTCACGCAGTTGCCCGCCTGCGCGCTGCACGCCTGTCCCGCAGCGTGAAACCCTTTCTCGCCCGTGGCGGCCCCAAAGGCGAACGCTGCTCTGGCTGCCGCTTGGTCCCCTCGCACTGCCTGTGCACGCTGCGCCCCGATGTGCCCACACACGCGGGCATGTGTTTGCTCATGGCTGATATTGAGCCACTCAAACCTAGCAACACGGGCTGGCTGATTGCCGATGTGGTGGCAGACACCTTCGCCTTTGGTTGGGCGCGTACCGAAGTTGACCCTGCGTTGTTGGCGCTCTTGAGCGACCCGCAATGGCAACCTTATGTGGTGTTCCCGCGCGAATTTGCCGATGACGCACGCGTGGTGCATGAGGTAACGCACGTTACCCACAAGCGCCCCTTGTTCATCCTGCTCGACGGCACCTGGGACGAAGCCCGCAAGATGTTTCGCAAAAGCCCCTACCTGCAACACTTCCCTGTGCTCAGCCTATACCCCGAACAACTCTCACGCTACCAACTGCGCCGCGCACAAAGCGAAGCCCACCTGTGCACTGCCGAAGTGGGCGCCATGTGTTTGGCGCTGGCTGGCGACACCTCAGCCGCCGCCGCCCTCAACGCCTACTTTGACGTGTTCACCGAGCACTACCTCAAAGCCAAGCAGCAACTGCCAGTGAATTTGACAGATGACGTGCATCTGCGGCTGCAAATGGCCACACGCGCCATGTGAACGACAATCCACACTATGGCTATTCAATGGTTCCCTGGACACATGCACCTCACGCGCAAAGCGATTGGGGAGCGCATCAAAGAGATTGACGTCGTCATCGAAATGCTCGATGCACGCTTGCCCGGCTCTAGCGCCAACCCGATGCTGGCCGAGCTGATCAAAACCAAGCCCGCACTCAAAGTGCTGAGCAAGCAAGACTTGGCTGACCCAGCTCGCACCGCGATGTGGCTGGCCCACTACAACGCCATGCCTGGCGTGCGTGCCATTGGCTTGGACACCAGCATGGCATCACCCGCCAAAGCGCTCATCGACAACTGCCAGCAACTCGCCCCCAACCGTGGCGGCATGGTCAAGCCCATGCGTGTGCTGATTTGCGGCATTCCCAACGTGGGCAAGTCCACCCTCATCAACACCCTCAAAGGCAAACGCGCTGCCAAGACGGGTGACAAAGCGGGCATCACCAAAACCGAACAACGCATTGCCTTGGCTGATGACTTTTATTTGTACGACACACCGGGCGTGCTGTGGCCGCGCATCATCGTCGAGCAAAGCGGTTTTAACTTGGCAGCCAGTGGTGCGATTGGCGTGAACGCGTTTGACGAAGAAACCGTGGCGCTAGAGCTGCTCAACTACCTCATTCCCCACTACCCCAACGAGCTGAAGCAGCGCTACACCATCGACGACGTGGCCAGTCACACCGACGAAGAGTTGCTCGAAGCCATTGGCCGTCAACGCGGTGCGGTGCAAAGCGGTGGGCGCATCAACCTGACCAAAGCCGCGCACATCGTCATCCACGATTTCCGCACGGCGGCGTTGGGCCGCGTCACACTGGAAACGCCAGAAGAATTTGCGGCTTGGTTGGCCGAAGGCAGACAAGCCGATGCTGAACGCGCTGTGCGCAAAGAAGCGATCGAGAAGACCAAAAAAGCCTCTCGATCTTTCAAAAAGAAGTGAAACCGCTGCTGCCACGCAGCGCTGGCGCGCTCTGAAAAGCGCGCCAGCGACACCGAGGTTTAGACGATCGGCAAAGGCAACGCGCGCAGGCGTTTACCAGTCAGGGTCACAACCGCATTCGAAATCGCGGGTGCAACCGGTGGCAAGCCCACTTCACCAATACCTCCTGGTGGGTTGTCGGTTGGAATAACCTTGACCGTGATTTCTGGGGCCTCGTGCGCGCGTAGCACACGGTAGCTGTTGAGGTTGGTTTGCTGCGCTTCACCTGCCCTGAAGTCCATGTGTTCATGCAAAGCAGCGGACATGCCAAAGATGATCGACCCTTCGATTTGTGCCTCGACATTGCGCGGCTGCAAAGCATGTCCGCAGTCCACAGCGGCCCAAACTTTGTGCACTTGAGGTCGCCCATCGACCAGCGACACCTGCACGACCATGCCGCAGTGGGTATTCCATGCATCCGAGAAAGCCAAACCCAAGGCATGGCCTTTGGGGAGCTTGGCTTTGCCCCATTGGGACATCTCGGCCACGGCCTTCAACACAGTCACGCCACGCGGGTTCTTGGACAACATCTCCAGACGATAGGCCAACGGATCGGCCCCGACATTGCGAGCCACTTCGTCAACCATGGATTCGATGGCAAATTTCGTATAGCCTGGCCCGACCGCACGCCAAAAACCAGCCTGAATACCCCGTTCTTCGATCATGAATTGAACATTGTGATCGCCAATGTCATACGTGATCTCGGTCCCCTCTAAAACGGGTGCATCCTTACCACCAGAAGCTTTAAAGGCAGGCGGTGCGACACGCGCATAGATGCCTTCCGACACCACACGGTGCAACAGAGCGACCATCTTGCCTTTGGCATCTACACCTGCAATCAAATGCTGGCCTGTCATCGGGCGGTATTTGTCATTGACCATGTCATCTTCACGTGTCCAGATGACTTGAACAGGTGTGCCAGGAATAGCCTTTGCGATCAAGGCCGTGTCCACGGCATAGTCAGCCTCCACACGGCGACCAAAACCGCCGCCTAGCAATGTGATGTTGACCTTGATGTTTTCGGGCTTGAAACCCGCGGCCCCCGCCACAGCACCTGTCACAAACGTGGCCGACTGCGATGGCGCCCACAGCTCGATCTTGTCGCCTTCTGCGCGGGCGGTGCAGTTCATGGGCTCAAGACAAATGTGACTCACCATCTCGCTGGTGTAAGTCGCACTGAAGGTTTTGACCGCTCCTGCAATGCGGGCTGCTGCATCACCATGTTTGAGAAAGTCAATGCCTTTGTCGTTCAAATCTTGAGCACGCTTGACATACTCGACGCGCATTTGATCGGTATACACCACGCGTGCTTTGGCTTTTTGACTCCACACCACTTTGAGTTTGTCGCGCGCCGTTTTCGCCGTGAAGAATGAATCAGCCACCACCGCAACGCCATAAGGCAATCGCACCACATGCTTGACCCCAGGCACCGCACGCGCTGCTGCATCGTCCACACTCTCGGGCGTCTCGCCCTGAACGGGTGCGCGCATCACAGATGCCCACAACAGTCCAGGCAACCGCTGGTCAATGCCGTACTGCGCAACACCACTGGATTTCGCAGGCACATCGACGCGGGGAATGTCTTTGCCGATCAAACGGAATTGCGCCATCGGCTTGAGCATGCTTTTGTCCACTTTGGGCAATTCAGCAGGCAATTGCGCAGTGCGCGCAATGTCTGCATAAGTCATCGCACGACCGCTGGAGTGAATCACACGGCTGGACTCAGTGCGCAGCTCGCCCATGGGCACACCCATGCTCTGCGCAGCGGCTTGCATGATCACCAAACGCGCCTGCGCACCCGCCAAACGCAAGGGCTCGTAATAGCCCTGCACAGTGCGCGATGCACCCGTGATCATGCCGCCACCAAACCTGGGATTACCAAACAGCTTGGGATTGCTGGGGGCTTGCACCACGGTCACTTGTGACCAATCCAAATCCATTTCTTCCGCCAACAAAAGTGGCATCGCAGTCATCGTGCCTTGCCCCATTTCAGCGGCAGGCGACATCAGCGTGACCTTGCCGTCCACGCCAATATTGATCCAGCTGTTGGGCGAAAAGCTCGAAGCCGGTGTTTGGCTTTGGGCTTGGGCCAATTCACTGTGCGTGAGACCGAACGACAGGCCCAGCGCTAAGCTGCCCGACCCTAGGAAAAATGTGCGACGCGACAAAGGGTTGAGAACATTCATGCTTGACCTCCTTTGAGTGACTTCTGGGCGGTAGACACCGCTGCAGCGATCTTGTTGTATGTGCCACACCGACAAATGTGACCGCTCATAGCTTGCAATATCTCCGTGCGGCTAAGGTCTTTCTTCGCTGTGCTGACGACTTTGGCCGCCGTCATCAGTTGGCCCGATTGGCAGTAGCCACATTGCGGCGCTTGCTCTTTGATCCAAGCCGTCTGTAAGGCCTGACCAGTCTTGGTTTTCATCAAGCCTTCTACGGTCGTGATTTCTTTGTTTTCTGCCGCTGATAATGGCAGCGAACAGGAACGCACAGGTTCGCCATTCAAGTGCACGGTGCAAGCACCACACTGGGCGATGCCACAACCAAACTTAGTCCCCGTTAAATTCAAATTCTCTCGAATTGCCCATAACAAAGGCGTTTGCGGACTGGCATCCACCGTGACCGCTTCACCGTTGACTTTGAATCGAACCATGTTTGTCTCCTGCATTTAAGTTGTATCGGACTGTCACCGCACTGGAATCTATCGACAATTTCAAACCCGCTCTGTCGCTTAAAGCTCAACCCCTACAAACCCAGGTTTTATTGACACCTTGCCCGAACATCACATGCCACATCGACGCGACACCCCCGACAAAGAAACCATCGCCCTGCTTCCAGAATTTCCCCGCTTGGGGCTTGACCGCATCACTTTGGTCAACACCGGCCCACAAGCCCAGCAGGCGCACGATGCCTTGATGACCTGCAGCGCTTGGGGCTTTGACACCGAATCCAAGCCCACCTTCCGCGTCGGTGAAGCATCTGATGGGCCGCATGTGCTGCAGCTCTCCACGGGTAAACACGCATGGGTGTTTCAGCTGCACGATCCCGAATGCCGCGCAGTCGCTGCCGATTTATTGGCACGACCTGACATTGTCAAAGCAGGCTTTGGCTTGGGTGACGACCGCAAGCGCATCATCCAAAAGTTGGGCGTCGAGCCTGCTGGCGTTTTGGAGCTCAACTCCATTTTCAAAGCGCAGGGCTATCGCAAGGAAATGGGCGTCAAAGGTGCGGTGGCGGTGCTGTTTCACCAACGTTTTCAAAAGTCTAAGAAAGCGGCCACCAGCAACTGGGCCAACCTAAGACTGAGCGAATCACAACTCATCTACGCCGCCAACGATGCCTATGCCGCCTACAAGGTGTGGGAAGCGTTGAAGCTTTAAGCCTGCTATTCACACGGTGTCTCGTGTGTGTCTGCACCGATGACGCACACCTCCTAAGATGGCTTAAATTGGTCCAAGACAAACCAATGACTCATCTCAGGAGAACACTTTGCGCATCGCTACTTTCAAGCTCAACGGCCAACGTCATGTCGGTCAAGTGTCTGCCGACGGCCAACACGTCACCGCCTTTGCACTGACCGAAGACCAAGCCCACCATGGCGCTCAACCCATCATCGAGGCACTCGCCGCTGGCCATGCGCTGCCAGCGCTGGTAGGCACGCCGCACGACATCACACACGTCCACCTTGAAGCGCCCTTGCCCATCCCTCGCCGCAATGTTTGGTGCGTGGGCCGTAACTACCATGCGCATGCCAAAGAACTGCAAGCCTCGGTCTTCAAAGACAGCAACACCGACACCAAGGCATGGCCCATCGTCTTTACCAAAGTGCCCGAGTGCGTGGTCGGCCCAACCGACGACGTGCATCTGCCAGGTGCGGCCATCTCCGAGCAAATCGACTACGAAGCCGAGCTGGCCGTGGTGATTGGCAAAGGCGGTAAGAACATCACCCAAGCCGATGCCATGAGCCATGTGTTTGGCTACACCGTGGTCAACGACGTGACCGCACGTGACGTGCAAATGCGCCACCAACAGTGGGACATGGGCAAGTCGTTTGACACCTTCTGCCCCATGGGTCCGTGGATCGTCACCGCCGACGAAGTCGATGGCCGCAACACCCGCGTGCGTTGCTGGGTCAACGGCGAGTTGCGCCAAGACGGCCCCACTGAAAACATGATCTTCGACATTCCGACGTTGATCGAAACCATCTCACGCGGCATCACCCTCTACCCTGGTGATGTCATTGCCACTGGCACACCTGCGGGCGTAGGTATGGGTTTGAACCCACCCCGCTACATCGCCAAAGGCGATGTAATCCGCGTCGAAATCGACGGCGTGGGCCGCATCGAAAACCGCTTCGTTTAAAACAAAAAAGCAGGCAAGCATTCGCTTGACCTGCCCGTCAACAACTGAAGGAGACAAGACATGGAACGACGTCAATGGATTCGCACCGGACTTAGCCTTGCATTGGCTGCCGTGTGTAGCTTCAGCGCCTTCGCACAAAACTACCCCACCAAACCCATCACCATGGTGGTGCCTTTCCCGCCGGGTGGTGTGGCTGACACGGTGGGTCGCCCTGTGGCCGAAGCCATGTCACGCTATTTGAAGCAACCCATCGTGGTGGAAAACAAAGGTGGCGCAGGTGGTGGCATTGGCATGGCGCAAGTGGCCAAGTCCAAGGGGGATGGCTACACCGTGCTCATGTCGTTGTCTTCGCTCGTGGTGCTGCCAGAAGCCGACAAAATTTTGCAACGGCAGCCCATGTTTCAAGTGAACCAGCTCAAGCCCATTGCGCGCTTCACCGCCGACCCCACGGTACTGGTGGTGCGTAGCGATAGCCCCTGGAAAACCTACGCCGAGTTCATTGCTTACGCCAAGGCCAATCCTGGAAAAATTTCATTCGGTTCATCTGGCAACTACGGCACCATGCATGTGCCGATGGAGCAGCTCAAGTCAGCCACCTCCACCTTCATGCTGCACGTGCCCTACACAGGTGCAGGACCCGCCGTGTTGTCGTTGCTCAGCGGGCAAATTGAATCCCTCTCGACAGGCCCTGCCAGTGTCAAGCAACACATTGCATCTGGCCGCTTACGCGCCTTGGCGCATTGGGGTGAAGGTCGCTTGGCCAGCATGCCCGATGTGCCCAGCTTCAAAGAGTTGGGCGTGCCGATTCAATACTCGCAATGGTCGGGCATGTTTGTGCCTGCCGACACACCACCTGCCGTGGTGGACAGCTTGCGCCAAGCCGCCAAATTTGCGGCACAAGATGCACGCGCTGTTGGCGCGTTGGCAGCAGCAGGCACATCCTTCATGTACCAAGACTCGGCCGACTTTGAACGATTCGTGCAAGCCGATGCCAAAGAAATGAGCGGCTTGGTCGCTCGCATTGGCAAAGTTGACTGAACCTTCCACACCACGGAGACATCACATGATTCACCTGCCCCGCTCACTCAAACTCATCGCTGTTGCTTTGGCACTTGGCGCTGGCCTTGCCCATGCGCAAAGTTATCCCAACCGTCCCGTGAAAATCGTCGTGCCATTTGCAGCGGGTGGGCCCGCTGACAACTACGCCCGCTTCATGGCACAGCGACTGAGTGACGAACTCAAGCAATCGTTTGTGATCGATAACAAGCCAGGCGCAGGCTCCATCATCGGCACTGACTTTGCCGCCAAAGCACCTGCTGATGGTTACACCTTGTTGATGATGTCGAATGCGCACACCGTCAACGAGTCACTGATTCCTAGCAAGCCTTTTGCTTTGATGAAAGACTTTGTGGGCGTCGCGCCCGTGAACTCTTCCAATTTACTGTTGGTCGTTCACCCCTCTGTGCCCGTGAAAAACGTGGCTGAACTTGTGGCCTTGGCCAAGTCCAAGCCAGGCAAACTCAACTACGCATCTTCTGGCAACGGCACGCCCTACCACATGGCAGGTGAATTGTTCAAACATATGGCTGGCATCAGCATGACGCACATCCCCTACAAGGGCAGCTCTGGCGCGCGCACCGACATCGTGGGTGGCCAAGTCGATGTGATGTTTGATGCAGAAACCACCATGGCTGAATTTGCGCGCAACGGCCAAGTGCGCATGCTGGGCGCAACAGGTTTGACACGCTCTGCCAACCTGCCCGACTTGCCCACCGTGGCAGAAACTGTGCCCAAATACGAAGCCACCATTTGGCTAGGCATCATGGCTCCCAAAGGCACCCCCGCTGACATCGTGAACAAACTCAACGCCGAGATGCGCAAGATCGTGAACAACCCAGACGTCAAAGCGGCTTGGGCCAAGCAAGGCGCTGTGCCCATGTCCATGAGCGTGTCTGAGTTTGACCAATACCTCAACGCCGACATAGCCAAGTGGGCCAACATCATCAAAGTGTCTGGCACGAAAGCCGACTAACCCCATCACGAAGAGAACACCATGCATGTATTGAGTGGCGGCGCAGCCGCAGCTGTGGTCAAAGCCGTTCAGGCTGAGTTTGAAAAAAGCACAGGTACATCCATTCACGGCACGTTCAGTGCTGTGGGCCAAATGCGTGACCAGCTGGTGGCTGGCACACCGTGTGATGTGGTCATCCTCACCAAACCATTGATTGAGCAACTCATCGCCTCGGGCCATGTGGTGGCTGGCAGTGCACGCTCGTTAGGCAAAGTCAAAACAGGTGTTGCCGTGCGCACAGGCACAACACACCCCAGCGTGAAAACGCGTGCTGAACTACACGCCGCCATGAGCGCAGCACAAGGCATTTACTTTCCTGACCCCGACAAAGCCACGGCGGGCATTCACTTCATGAGCGTGCTCAAAGCCTTGGGGCTAGATGAAACCATGCGCAGCAAATTTCGCGTGTTTCCTAACGGCGCAACCGCCATGGGTGAAATGGCCAAGAGCACTGAAAGTGGTTTGATTGGTTGCACCCAAGTGACCGAAATCAACTACACCGAAGGCGTGGACTTGGTTGATGTATTGCCCGTCGAGTTTGAGCTGAGTACCGACTACACCCTAGGGATTTGCACAAAAGCAAAAAACCCAGCGCATGCAGAACTGCTGGCTGACCTGCTGACGGGCGACGCATCTGCCACAGTACGCCAACAAGGTGGGTTTGAGTTTTAAAACAGACAGACTTCAGCGGTCATACACACATCGAAACCCGATGTACACCGCATAAAAATCTGCAGGCTTGAAAGCCTTCACATCGGCCTTCATGTTGAACGCGCCGTACCACCAAGAGCCACCCACTGTTCTGCGTTCGCGGCCTGAGGCATCTGTGCTGTCGGTGGTCCATTCCCACACATTTGCGCCCATGTCGTACAAGCCATTCACGCCTTGGCGTGTCGCGCCTGCGGGGGCAGCACGCGGCCATGGGTCGGGGTCGCTGGTGTTCGCGCCTTGCGGGCTGTCGCCTGTGGTCCACGGGTAAGTGCGGCCTTTGGTCCACGGTGCAGGCGGTGCATCGCGCAGCTCGGTAAAGCCTGCCTTTTGCCACTCGTCCCCCGTGGGCAAACGGCCACCCGCCCAGCGACAATAAGCCTGTGCCTCGGCAAAATCTAAATGCACCGCAGGCATGTCGGCACGAGTGGTCTGCCCATCGGGCTTTCGCCAGCTCCAGCCGGGGCGGCGTTCCCACCCTGCCCCGTACTCAAAACCGCCGCCTTCTTTCTCGGCCCGCGTCACTGTGCCTGTGGCTTGCACATAGCGCTCAAACTGCGCGATGGTCACCTCGGTTCGGTCGATCGCAAAGCTTGGCAACACCACGCGCCCTTCATCCGTTCGCACCTGCGCATGCGCGGCAGATGTCACCAACAAGAGGGCTAATAAAGCGTGTTTGATAAACATGCATCAAGTCTAAACAAGCCGCCCTTGTTGCGCAGCACGTGGTCAAGATGCCCTGAGGCGAAGCCCTAAAATTGGCACATCACTCGCTCGTTGTTCGGGCCTAGCCTCTACCCCACTTCACCATGTCCACCCCTTCGGGCCACAGTGCCGCCACGCCATCTGAACAAACCAGCTCGGTACTGGAATTTGCCAACTGCCAGTGGCGCGTGCGCAGGCCCAAGCCCTTTGTGTTGGTGATTGAAGGTGAAGTCGGGCAAGAGGCACAAGCCCCCACCGACTACCTGCACGACAAACTTCTGTTGCCCGAATGGCGCGAAGCCTTTTACAAGCTGGTGGATGCCACGGGCTTGGTGGTGTGCCTGAACGTCCACACCCAACACCCCGCCTACCGCGACGTGCGCGGGCGCTCTAGCAAAGGGCGACTGAGCCAAGGCGAGTACTACCACCACGAC
>JACCDY010250971.1_pt1 | contig 10323 bp, 9 predicted proteins | sample 7446391 | NCBI WGS metagenome assembly JACCDY01 (sample SAMN15323451, study PRJNA562643) | freshwater metagenome | isolation source: river surface water | place: USA:Blue River Watershed | collected 2017-08-18
TGCAATTGCAATTGGTAAAAATGCTGGTAACTCAAATCAAAATCAATATACAATAGCTATTGGTTATCAAGCTGGTACAACTAACCAAACTCAAGGTGGAATAGCAATTGGTACAAATTCAGGTGCTGGTAATCAAGGTCTAGATTCTATTGCTATAGGAGGAGATGCAGGTTATTCTAATCAACAAACAAATTCGGTAGCGATTGGTCCACATTCTGGTCGTATTTCTCAAAATACTAGTTCAGTTGCGATTGGTAATCGTGCAGGTACTAATAATCAAAACTCTTATTCAATAGCAATTGGTTATTTTGCAGGTAGTAATGGTCAAACTGGTAATGCAATAGCAATAGGTAACCAAGCAGGTTTTACTGATCAAGGTCAAAATTCAATTGCTATCGGTTTTAAAGCAGGATATACAGGCCAGTCAGATAATTCAATTATCTTAAATGCATCTGGAACAGAATTAAATGGTTCGAGTGGTTTATATATATCTCCAGTTAATCTATACAGTACAGTATCTGGAGATACAGGTGCTTTGGTATATAATACTTTAACTAATCAAATAACATATACAACGGCCAAAACATTCGTAATTGATCATCCAATTGATTCATCTAGATATTTAGTTCATGCGTGTCTCGAAGGTCCTGAATCTGGTGTTTATTACAGAGGTGAATCTAAAATAATTAATGATGATTCAGTTGATATAAATTTACCAGATTATGTTGACGATTTAGCAACTGATTTTACAGTTCAAGTTACTCCAATCGTTAATTCTAGAAATATACCATTATTAGGCACTTCAAGAGTTGTAAAAGGTAAATTTACAGTGTACGGACCAAATTGTGAATTTAATTGGTTGGTTCATGGTAAACGTGCAAATATAAAAGTTGAACCAGATAAAAACTCTGTGCAAGTTAATGGTACTGGTCCTTACAGGTGGATTGGATAAATAAATGATTTAATGATTTAATAATTTAATAAGATAATTTATAAAAAATATCTTATTTACAAAATTATAATTTCGTTAGGTACTTTTTCTTGAGGATACATAATGTTATGTAATTGGATTACACAATTAAACTTTTCATCTCTGGTCGGCTTTTTTTTATAAAATTTGTGTGCCATGTCCATTGCATAGTTGGCTGCTTCAACTTCCTTAATCTCGTGTAAAATTTTAGAACATCTAATTAACGCGGATGTATTAAGTTTACCATTAAATTTAATAAATTTTTTATTATTAAATTCAACAAAATGTGGTATTGTTGGACTCCCAATATTTATTACAAAATTAGAAAACGTTCCTGCTCTTGGTGCATTTAAAATTCTAGTTTCACAAACACTTGATTCTAATGTGTCTGGATCCAAAATAAAAAATCCAGATTTTCTATCATGACAATTTGGATTGGAACAAACCACACAATTAGTATTTATACTTAATTGTTCTAACATTATTCTATATAATATTATTTATATTTTATTATTATTGTATTAAATAATAAAATTTTCAATTTTTATAAAAAATTGATTTATTATATAACTATTATAGTATATTATCAAATGGAAAATATTAAAGAACAAACATATTCTAAAAGAAAACGAGCACGTTCTTGTTCACCAATTAGAGAAAATAATCAAATAAATAAATTTAAAATAAGTAAAAAAATATCAAATGAAACTAAGACTAATATTAAACCAAAATTATCAATAGAAATTGAACAATATAACTTAGAATCAAGTTTAGAAAAAATAAATTTATCAAATATTCCTTCAACACCTAGAAATTTGCACTCAAAAATTAAATTGGCTAGACAAAATTCTATGCCTAAATAAAAATTAAATCACTTTCTTTTTATATTCGTGTAAATTATAACGTTCAGTCATAAAATGAATCTCACTAATATAATCATAATTACTATCAAGTTCAATATTGTTTTTAAGTTTAATAATATCTTGACGGATATTTTCAATCGTTTGTTCATCAAATTGAATATCCAATTTTGTCGATTTTATTTGGCCATTATGATAATAATTATAAACTAGTTCTGTTTTTAGTGATAAATCAGTTGTCAAATAATAAGGCATTGGATTTTCAACTGAACGTTTTAAAGCCTTTTCACAATCTGCATTAATTACATTGGTTAAATAATTAACCCACATAACAGATTTATAGTACTCCAAACAATTTACACAATATTTATTAGCAAACCAATTGCCAGATTCTCCACAACAAGCAACTGCTATATCTACTGTCAAATCATCACAGCAAATAATACAACTTCCAGTTATATTCTGAATTATTAAATCAAGCTCTGTATTAGTAGACATATTTATAATTTTTATATTTTATTCTTATAATAATGTAATATTTCAATTTTTTTTATGGTACATTTATATATGAATTTTGATTATAAAACAAAATATTTAAAATATAAATCAAAATATACAGAGTTAAAAAAACAATTTATATCTAACAAACAAGTTGGAGGTTTGATTAAAAATGATGTGATTTTATTAAGAGACATTATGAAAAGCCTAATAATAATGAGAAATTTGGAAATGGATATAACAGCTGTATTTTGTAAAGCTATATTATCTGAACCTGTTGAATTTACAACATATTTGTCTGAACAAAATACATTTTTAAACAATATGAATCCTGCGATTATCGATATAATTGGAGTACCACCTGAATCTAAAGATAAAATTACTAATAAACCTGATTCATTTGAAGACTCTGGAGATTATACTTGGATTATAGATTTAACACAAAATATGAATTACTGGTGTGATGGTCCAGAAGGCAAACTTCAAGTTTTTGATTCAATTTATTTTATTAATTCGTTTGGAAAAAATCCAATAGATCTAAATAAAATAATTAATTTTATTAGAGACAATATATTAGTTCCTAATCCAGAATATAATTTATATGTAGCAATTGGTGCAGGACTAACAATGGATTTTAATTTACCTGAATTTATTGTAAGAGATGTGGAACATGGACAAAGATATATAATATTAATAATAGAAGCTTTTACTTCAACCATGTTTGTTGATAGTACTAATTTTTTTAAACCATTGGGTTATATGAAAAATTTACGTCCAGAATTATTTTCAAATATTAAATGTTATTTCGTTTCATGGCATGTACCAATTGAATCTTTTGAAGGATTAGTATATTTTTTAGAATCAATCGAATCTACTCATAAAAATTATTTTTATTATGGAATAAATACATGTGGAAAAATTTATATTGAATCAAAAACAAAATCCCCAGTTTTACAGTTTGATAGAGTATTGCATAAATATACAATTATAGGTTGTGATGGATATCTAAAACCAAGTAAAGAAGGTGTTAAATTTGAAGATACATTATACAATACAGAAATATTAGAGATAGAAAAACCTACTGGTTTAACACTTCGAGATGATTGGGGAGTAAATTTATCAGAAACATATAGTACTTTATCTGATGATTTTAAATACAGATATTACTATAGAACTGGAGAAATAGAATAGATTTGAATAAAAATAATTTTTGTTCAAAATAAATTATTTAAGTTATTTTTTAACAAATTTGATTTAATATAATTATAAAATCAAAACATTTATTGTTGGAGTATAAAATTTTTATCTAAATAAATTTCGTTATGTTTATAAACACCATAAAATCTATAACCTTTACTTAATAGCAGGTCTCTACATAATTGGTCTCTTTCTGGTTGTACACCTAAAGTTTCTAGTAAAATAACATCAATTGGTATAGAAAAATCCCATGATGATAATACTTCATATTCATGTCCTTCTACATCTAATGAAAATAAATCAATATGAGATATATTGGTACATTTAATAATTTCTGTTAGAGATTTTGGTTTTATCATTACTGAACTTTGAGGCAGATATTTATCACCACGTACTGCATTTTCAAAATATTCATCAAAATGATGTTGTGATAAAGTAGTTTCTACACCAGATACAGCTGCATGTGCATTAACAAAATATCTAAATTTTAATTCTTCAGTAGAATTACTTACCAAGTCATTAAACAAAAAATTATTTGGTCTATTTACACATAAATCTTTAAATTTAATTGGATGTGGTTCTATTAGTATTCCTCTCCAATCAAAAAATTCTTGATACATTTTAGTATTGGAATATAAGACACCATCTAAAGCTCCCATTTCTATATATATGCCATTTGTTTTGTTGTCAAAAATATTATTTAATAAATAAACATCTTCTCCAGATTGTGAATATGATCTAATTGTTTTCATTATATATTATATTTAAATATAATTTTAAATATTTTTATAAAAATTGATTTTTAATATTAAAAAATATATAACAATAACTACAATAACTTACAATATATAATGGCTGAATTAATTATAGATTCTAATATTCAAATTGATAATAATCAAGATATAATAAAAGAAGAAAATGATCAAGAAATTACCCCCTGGAAAGTTAATTCAAAAAATGGAATTAACTATATGAAACTAATTAATCAATTTGGTTCTAATCCGATTGATGGTAAAATTATTAAAAGAATTGAACGGGCTACTAATATGCGTGCTCATATTTGGTTACGTCGTGGTCTGTTCTTTTCACAACGTGATTTAGTTCAAGTACTAGATGCATATGAACGTGGTGAAGAAATTTATATTTATACAGGACGTGGACCAAGTTCAGATGCAATGCATTTGGGACATATGATTCCATTTGATTTTACCAAATATTTACAAGATGCATTTGGTGCTATCCTTATAATTCAAATGTCTGACGATGAAAAATGGTATTTCAAAAAGGAACCAAATAGTTTAGAACACTTTAATCGTCTTGCATATTCTAATGTCAAAGATATTATTGCACGAGGATTTGATTTATCCAAAACTTATATTTTTGCTAATTCTGAAGAAATTAAAATTAATCATGAATTACAATCTAATGTTGTAAAAATGTTAGAAAATACATCTGGAAGTGAAATTAAAGCTATTTTTGGACTAGATTTAACTGCTAGTTTAGGTCAAATGATTTGGCCAGTTTATCAATCTGTTCCTGCATTTTCAAACTCTTTTACAAATGTATTTGGTTCTAAACATATTCATTGTTTGGTTCCTATGGCTATTGATCAAGATCCTTATTTCAGATTATGCAGGGATTTCGCTTATTCGTATAGAGCTGAAGGTTATCTTAAACCTAGTGTAATTCATTCTGAATTCCTTGTTGCACTTCAAGGTATTGGTAAAAAAATGAGTTCAAGTGAAAAGGCTCCAGCAATTTTCCTAACTGACACTCCTGAAGAAATCAAAGAAAAAGTTATTACTCATGCATTCTCTGGTGGTGGTGAAACCAAAAAACTACACCAACTCAATGGTGCAAATCTTACTATAGATGTAGCTTATCAATATCTACTTTATTTTATGGAAGATGATGTTGAACTTTCAAGAATCGCAACAGAATATGGTTCAGGTCGCATGATGACTTCAGAAATTAAAAGAATTATGATTGATTGTGTTACAAAGTATGTGTTAGACCATCAAGCTCATAAAGCCAAAATTACTAATGAAGTACTTGCAAGTTATTTTAATAGAGATAGACAACTTGATCACTCAAGGCCAGAACGCGAATCAATTGTATTGTTAGATGATGAAATTTATGGTAAACTTGGTATCAATTATGACAGATACTATGGATTTTATTCCAAGTAAATTATTTTTGTTCAAGCAAACCAATTCAAGTAAAAGTTGAATATTTTTTTATTTAAATAATAAAATATTATGTATGTATTAAAATAATGAATCCTAAATATTATTATTTACGAGGAACTCAAATTAGTATATCAGACCGCTTTAATGAATCGTTAGATAATCCACAATATTATGATTTTTTAAGTAAATATAAAATATTATCGTTTCAATCTAATTCACAATATAATTTACCAATAGGAAACTTACCACCAAGTATTGAAAAGATTCATTTTCCACCTGAATACGATTTACCATTAGATAATTTACCCAACTCAATAAAAACAATTGTTTTAAATTCGAATAATTATTCTTATAAATTGGATAACTTACCTAATTCAATTAATAAATTAGTTTTATTTGGTAACTTTGAAGATAAGTTAGATAACTTACCAGAATCAATTACAAAATTAGTTTTGGTATTAAATTTAAAAAATAAAAATTCTAATACAATTTCAAACTTGCCTAATTCTATAATTCACTTAAATATTAGAATTATGAATTATCCATATGTAAATATTAAAGTTAATGTTCCAGATTCAGTACAAAATCTTGAAATCGAATCAAATATTTATAATTGTCTAGATAAACTTCCATCAGACATTAAATATTTAACTTTTCATTCTGAAATGCTTGAAGATATTTATGATTTACCAGAAGGACTGGAAATTATTAGATTTAAAGATGATTTTATTGGTCAATTTCATAATATTCCGAAATCTGTTAAAAAAATTATTTTTGATAAAGAATATGATTTTATTGAAGAATATGATTTAGCATATCCTAATATAATGTTTTCATATCACACAAATATATATGGTAATGATGATTATGATGAATATTAAATTTACAAAAAATTGATTTTATTTATAATTAATCTAAGTATATACCTTTAATTATTATATATAACAATGTCAAAGACTAATAACACTGATATAAAACAACAGATTGATATTGTATCTGATTCAGGAGATTCTGAAGATGAACAGGAACAAAATCAATCAGGTACTACAGTACCTAATGATAAAAAGAAGAAAAAGAAGAAGAACAACAAGAAAAAAGCTACAAATGTACCTGCACAATCTGCTATGGGTAAATTGATTTTAGAACGTCAACAAAAACTAGCTGAAGAAGAAGCTAGATTAAAGGCAATTCAAGATGAAGAAGAACGTAAGGCTAGAGAAGAGGAAGAAGCTAGACTTGATGCTATTAAAAAAGTTCAAGAAGAAAAAGAACGCAAACGTAAAGCACGTCAAGATAAAAAACAAAAACAAATTGATGCAGGTACTTATATGACTAAAACAGAAAAAGAAAAAGCTAAAAAGAATAAAGAAAGGCTTGAACAAATTATTAAAGCTAGTGGAAATATGATTGTGGATGGAAAAATTGTACCTGATCCTAATGCTCAGATTACGGTGTTTTTCAAAACTAATTCAATTTCTAATAATGAATTGGAAAATGAACTAAATGAAAATTCTCTATTAGTTGGTCAAATCGATTCAAACTCGGATACTGATTCTGAATCTGAATCAGAAACCCTATTAACAAATTCAAGTAAATACAGATCAATTGTATCATGTATTATGGGTCATGTTGATACAGGTAAAACTAGTCTGCTAGACAAAGTTCGAGGAACCAATGTACAAGAAGGAGAGGCTGGAGGAATTACTCAACAAATTGGTGCAACATTTATTCCAGTAGATACTTTACATTCAAAGATCTCGATGTTAGAATCAGAAAATAAAGTAAAAATTGAAGTAACTGGATTACTTATGATTGATACACCCGGTCATGAAGCATTTACAAATCTACGTTCTAGAGGTTGTGCTATTTGTGATATTGCTGTACTGGTAGTTGATCTGATGCACGGACTTGAACCCCAAACAAAAGAATCGATTAAAATGTTGCAAGAATCTGGTACCAAATTTATTATTGCACTCAATAAAATTGACAGATTATATGGATGGACAAGTGAACCTGATAGATCTGCAAAATCATCGTTTGAAATCCAAGATTCTAATACACTTGATGAATTCGATTCAAAGTTTACTCAAGTAAAAGTTCAATTAATGGAACTCGGTATCAATTCAGAATTATACTGGAAAAATAACAGCTTAGATGATACTGTTTCAATTTGTCCTACATCAGCTATCACTGGAGAAGGTATTTGTGACTTACTAAATTATTTAATTACATATTCACAAACCCAACTTACAACTAATATTACCAGATCCAATGAATTTAATTGTACGGTTATGGATGCAACTACAACTGAAGGATATGGTTCAACAATTGATGTAATTCTTATTAGTGGGTCTATTTCACAAGGTGATAAAATTATTGTGTCAACTTCATCTGGTCCTGTAGAAACTACTATTCGACAAATTCTGACACCTCCACCCAATCGTGAATCACGAATTAAAAGTGAATATATTCATCATAAAACTATTTCGGGTGCAATTGGTATTAAAATTGTTGCTAATGATATTGCTAAAACAATGGCTGGTACACCTCTATATAAAATTACTTCAAGAGCAGACAGAGAATTAGCACTAGAAAATTCCACGTCAATAGTAAATTCCCAATGTAAAATCAAATTGTCAGATCATGGAGTTTCAGTTTATGCATCTACCCTAGGTTCATTAGAGGCACTTGTTAAATTTTTACAAGAAGAATGTAATCCTCCTATTTCAGTTTCAAAAGTACATATTGGAAAGGTAACTAAAAAGGATGTAATTAGAATAAATATAACAAATGATGAACAACCAAAAGAATATAATGTGGTACTAGCATTTAATGTTGAAGTTGACGAAGACGCTGTTTTAGAAGCCAAAAAACTTGGTGTACAAATATTTACAGCTGAAATAATTTATCATTTATTCGACCAATATATCAAATACAAAGAACAATTGGTGCTACAAAGAAAAGAGGAAGCAAGACCTTATACTGTATTTCCTTGTGTACTTAAAATTCTACCTGAACATGTTTATAACAGAAAGGGTCCATTAATATTTGGTGTTCAAGTTGAAGCAGGAACACTTAGGATTGGAACTCCACTTTTTATTAATGAAAACAATTTGTATTTGGGTAATGTAATTGGAATTGAAAATAATAGAAAACCAGTTCAAACAGCTAAAACAGGAACACAAGTATGTATTAAAGTTGAATATCCAGAGCGAGTTGATAATCCAAATAATTATTCTTATGGAAAATATATAAAATCAGCTCCTTCTTATGGTATTGATTTTAATTCTAATTACCAAGTTTGTTCTCTGATATCTCGAGAAACAATTAATCTAATTAAAGAACATTTTAAAGATGAAATTAAACAAGAAGATATTAACCTACTTGCTAAACTTAAAAAAATTTTTAGAATTGGATAATTACATTATGGTAATTAATTTTTTATATTTATTTGCATTTATGCGAAAAATCAAATCTATGTGTTAGACAATATAAACTTGAACATTTTGTGCATTTGAATTTGTTTGAATGATGTAATTTTACATTACAATCTGATTTTCCACATTTAGGTAAACCTGTTTGGTTTGTTTGATTATTAGAAGGTTGAATAATTTGGTCATTTGGTTTATTATCACATTTATGACTGTAAATTCTAAAGTGTTCTGAGCAAAATATTTCATTACAATATTTACACTTGAATCTATTAGTTGGTTCTAATCTTAATAAACATAATGGATTTGTACATAGAGGAAATATATCATCTAAATCATATGGTTTCAAATATAATGTCATATTTTATTACTATATTAGATGTATATTTTATTTATATTAGATATATATTTTGATTATATCAAAGGTATATATTTTGATTTTACATGTTAATAAAAATTGATTTTTTTTCAATATTTTATGTATATATATACTTAACATACATAAAATGGAGATTACACAAAAAACAATTGATATTGATTCTATTGAAAATGATATAGGTACTTTGGCAAGTGTTATATGTAAGGGAATATTTAATGCAGATACACCAATAGGTATTTTCTATTCTGATTTTGAATTAGGAGAAGAAACTTATGATAAAATATTTGGATTATTGTCTAATTTAACTGTAAATTGTTGTTTAGAATCGGATAACATTGAATATTTATTTTTTCAAATTTTGACACCTTTACTACTTAAATTAAAAGGAACAATTGTTGATTTGGAATCACGTAGACAACAACTGTCTGATGTTTATTCTCATAATGTTGAACAACTAAAATTAGCAGAACAAGGTTTAAAATACAGAGACAATCTTATTAAAAAAAATAAAGACAATCATTTTGAAAATGTAAGAAAATGGATTGAAAAAAATATCGAGGCTGAAAAAAGAATTAACTTTATTAAAGATCAAATGAAAGATAAAGAAAATGAAATTCATAGACTAAGTGAAGATGTTTCTTCACATTCACTTAGAAATTTTACACTTGAACAAAATTTATCTGATGAAAAAAAATCACATAAAAAAACAAATAATGAATTAAAACTAATTAATAAAAAATATGATGAACTAAAAAAAAGTTCAGAATCAGAAATTACCAATTTTAAAAATCAAATAAAA
>JACCDY010410413.1_pt1 | contig 10323 bp, 13 predicted proteins | sample 7446391 | NCBI WGS metagenome assembly JACCDY01 (sample SAMN15323451, study PRJNA562643) | freshwater metagenome | isolation source: river surface water | place: USA:Blue River Watershed | collected 2017-08-18
CCCGAATGTATAATCGGAAATCTGGGCTATATATTATAGCAGAGGATGCTAAGGACAGTCTTCTTGCGCTCAGTAGCTTATCAACGAAGCAGGCTACACTTACACCGTCGCCTACTATACGTTTACTCACACTGTTGAGCGAAGCAGGTAACCCTATCTTCTCTCTATCTCTATCCTTAACCTCTCTACCCTAATTTCATATATACCCCATCTTTCTTTTTTTCTATACACATTCCCTCTCGGGTAGGTAGGTGGAGAAGAGTCAAGTAACCAACAGCATTTTCGAGGTTAAAACTTGGCGCTCCCAACAAAATAAATAATGAGACCCCCTCAAGTGTGTCAGTATTTCCTCATTTTGCAGAAAAAATAAAAATATTAAAATCCAAATATACGTTAAAAAGTTAAGTTAGTGTATCCGACTATACATTTAAGTACAGAACAACGCTAAATTCAATACCCATTATTAATGCCTACTAAAAAATGTCATTAAAAAGCAGGGTTTGCCCAAATTTCTAGACAAAACCCCGCTTGTTTTTCTTAACTTTTTAAACTATTACTTCTTTGCTTTTACTTGGCGGGCCGCAGCGCGGGCAGCCTTTTGAAATGCTTCTTTATCCGGAAGCATAAACGCTAATTTCTTGGCACCTTCGTTAATAAAATTACGTACTTCAAAGGCATCGGCACCGCCAGATGCCATTTCTTCAGCCTTAGATTTAACTTTTGCTAGTGCTTCTACCTTTTGAAGCCGTTCTTCGTCATTCATCTGGAGCAATAACCAGATTTATCGGTTTGATAATACTATACAACCCATATTCTTTGGATGTTTATCTCATAAAATAAACCTAAGGTCTTAAAACAAGTCGTAATAAACGTAATGGCATTATCTGACGCCGATTTTTACGCCTTTAGTCGCGCAACAGGCACCCCGGTTGTAGAAGATCCGGAAGCCAAAGCACGTATCGCGCCTCAAGTTGCGGAATGGCGTCGTAATCAACTCAAGTCACCTGAGACAAAACAATCAGAATCCTCCAATCTGCTCAATACCCTTGGCCTTGGTGCTGCAGTAGCCGGTCTTGGCGCCCTTGGTGTTGCGGCATTAGGTCGCCGTGGTGGCGTACGGATGGGCAATGTGGGTCGTGCTGCAGCCCAAGGTGTACAAGAAGTTGATTTTGAGGACCTTGGGAACGTTTATCGCGCCGCTGGTCGTACTCAACCCCCGCCGTCGCGTCCTGCACCCTCCCGTCCTGCCCCAACTCCCGCAGCTGCCCCTACACCAACCCCACGGCCTGCTGGATCACGCCGTGGTGGGGTGCAATTAGCGGATCTAGGTCAACTTACGGGTACAGAACCTCGTGGTTTACTGCGTGGCCGGGAGCCTGGTGGTGAAATTACCCGTACTCCCCGTCAAGCGGGCATTGTTCCGGCTGAAATCACCGAAGTTGCGGTCTCTGACATCACGCCAACCGCAGCAGAGCGTCAACTTCCTGGTACCAAGGACTTTATTGCGGGTTATTTCCAAAAAACCGGCACTCCTGCCGGATATTTAACCGAAACTGCAATTGAATCTACCCCAATTGTTGCAGTTGAACAAGTTAAGCCCGAATCCCTGGTAACAAAACAGCAAAACGCCCAGTTATTCTTAAATGATCAAATTGCTAATGCTATTGGTTCTGCAGAAGACCAGATGACTGGTCGTGTTAAGTCACAACTCCAGCGCAACGAAGATCTTGATATGAGTCAAGTAGATCTACTGGAGGAAATGGCTGAGCAAAGCCGTATCCAAGGCATGGAGCAGGATGAACCTATCAATCAAGTAGCAGCATCTCTTGGTGACGGTCTTCCTGCCGACCAGGCAGAGGGTGAACACCTTACCAGTGCCCAACGTTATCTAGCTCGTGCCAGAGAAGAAATTTCATCCGAACTTGGTGAAGAAGGTGTAATTGCTACACCCTCTCGTGTTGAATCAGAACTTGGCCGCCGTTTTGGTTCTGAAGCTTCCCAGTATGGCCCTAAACAAACAGCACGCCGTCAAGCCTTAGAACTTTATGCTCAAACAGGCGATCCGCAGCTTTTAGAGAATATTCGTCCAAGAACCATTCAATTTGGAACTCTTGGTGAAGTACCTGTGTCTGAATTAAAAAAACCTGTAATTATGGAGGGCACCGCTCAACGTGCCGAAGAACAATATCAAAAACAAATAAACGAAACTAAAACTTGGCTTGGCAATGTTCGTGTAGAAGTTGAACCGCAAATTTTTAAATTAAATCAAATTCAAGATGAATTACTTCAACAGCAAAACATGCTGCTTTATTCATTAAATAAAAAACCAGACGCAAATCTGGCACGCCAATTCCAGGTTGTTACAAATCAAATTAAAGATAATCAATCCCAACTTGATTATTTAACGCGCCGATTAGAAGGCGCTCAAAATAAAGCAAAAGAATCCATTGAAAATGTTTCCAAAACTTTACCAACAACACTTGCCGAGTGGTCTGGCGAAGGTTATGTAATTAAACCTATTCGTTCCGCTTCTCCTGAAATGGAATACGAAGGAGATCCCATTAATGCTGTTGAAGAAATTTCTAATCAACCAGCCGAATTTGTTCAGAGTCAATTGCAAATTGTGCCAGGGGGTCTTCTTTCTGGTGGTCGCGCAAAATTAGTTCCAAATATTGGCCTTGTCGATGATGAAGGTGAAGAAATTCCAATGAAGGCGGCCAGCCGTACATCTATTCGCGGTGCTGGCTCAATGGAAACCTACGCAGGGGACGTATTAAGCGCCCAAGATATTTACGGTATCCAACGCGCTGCGATGGGTGCGTCGCCAACTTCTCCTGAAGCTGCAATTCCACCCTCTGCATCACCATCGGCTTATCGACTACCAGCAGGATCCCTGGGCAAAGGAAAACAAAACTTTAACGTTGTTGTTGCCGGTGGACGCGAGTACGAAAATTATCCGGAACTTACCCAAAAACTTGATCGCATTATTTCCGAATTAAATCTGCCTCCGGGCATGAATATAAATATTGTTTCTGGTGGTGCAAAAGGAGCAGATACTTTAGCGGAAAAATATGCTCAGGAAAAAGGGTATGGTCTTCAAGTTTTTCCTGCTGATTGGGAAAACCTAGGTTTATCCGCTGGCATGCAAAGAAATCGTCAAATGGCTGAAGTAGGCGACGTTTTAGTTGCTTTCCCTGGGGGCACCGGAACTGAAAATATGATTCAACAAATGACTCAAGATTTTGGTAAGCCAGCATATCGTGCATCTAATTTTATAAATCCCACTCCAGAGCAAAGAGAAATCACAAAACAAAGCCTTGCTGCAAGTGAATTAATTCGTAGGGGAAATATAGATAGTCGCCAGTTTAGTATGCCAGCTGTGCAAGGACCTTCTCAATCTATGAGAGGTGTAAAAATGCCTTATGTTCAAGAAGTAAAAACTGAACCTCCCCAGTGGAAAACAACTGTTAATGTTGGTCCCAGGGAATGGGTAGAGGTTACGGATACAAGGCCACAAACTTATCAATTACCACTTGCCTCTAATATTGTTCCTTCCACGGCTGCATCTGCACGTACCCGTACATCTCAAGCTGATTTAGCTGCACAACAATTAGAATCGTACATGAGTAAATTGCAACGAGGAAGGTCTACTCCCTTGACTTCCCAGGTTGTTATTCAACCTCGTTTGTTTTAATCATGGCTGAAAAGAAAAAGAAAAAGTGGATTCAAGGTATGCAGATGAAGGAGGGCGCCTTCACTGCTAAAGCCAAAAAGAAAGGTATTACCACTGCACAGCTCCAGGAAAACGTTCTGTCAAATCCTGAAAAATATGATGAAAAAACAGTAAAACAAGCAAACCTTCGCAAGACATTGGTAGGATTACACAATAAGAAAAAACAAGAGAAGTAATACATCATGCCAAGGGACGCCCGTTTAGAAGCAGCCCAGTATTTTGACGGCACTTTCAACCGTAAAACCAAATTAAATTTTAACGATTTATTTCGTGTACCGGTAGAGCGTGTAGGTGAAGAATACCCCTGGAACCTAGGACACTTCACTTCAAGCGATTTTACAAATCGTGTTGCGGCAAAAGGACGTATCCTTAATCCACGTAAAGGTTTTGTTGACCCAGAAGATCCTCAAAAATCTGAAGGGTTTATTGGTTTGGGTCGTTTTGAACCAGATAATCCAGAAACAGGATATGACTTTAATAATGGTCGCCCAATAACGCGTTCATTTACTGATGATCCAGATTATAACCAAATGTGGGTTGAAAAATTTCTGCTGAGTCCTGTTCGCAATCCAGAAGAAGATTTAATAAAAACAATGCCGAGCATGAAGAATCCAGATCCGCGTAACTTCTTGGCATTACGAGCACAGCAACAAGTCAAAGAAGAAGAAGGTAGCGAGCCTAATGCGTTACAAGTAGAAAAATCAAAAGAATTTACAACAAAACAAGAAGCAGCTGCTGGTAAAAAAGTAGAAGAGAACGAAGAAGCATCTGCTTAAATTTGCTTGAAATATAATCAATTAAAAGGTAATTAATATGGCCGTAAACCCAGGCATGCTTAAAGATTTAGGGGCGGCCCTTAATTCGCTCAAGGCACGCCTTGGTCGCGTCGGTATTGGTACTCCGCCTGTACAACAAGTTCGTGTTACAGGTCCCGGCGTATCTCAAGTTCAGTCTGTTGCACAAGCAGCGCAACCCTTAGCTGGAACAGGAGCACGTCAGATTGCCGAAGTACTACTTCCAAACGCCTTGGTGACAGGGGGCCTCACATTAGCTGGAACAGGAGACCCCCTTCAAGCCGCTGGTGCTACAGCCCTTGATCTGGGATTAGGTGCAGGTGGTCTTGCCTTGGCTGGCAGGTTTGCTCCAGGACGCCTTGGGATGCTTACCCATGTTAATCGCAAGGGTGAAACAGTTACGGACAAAATTTATAGACCATCAATGGCACAAGATGTTGCACTTACACTTACGCCGATTGGTACATCAATGATCATGGCAGGCATGCAAAAGCCATATCAACCCCAGGGGCAGCAACAAGTTGCAGCTCAACAAGATGTGCAACGCGTTGCAGTAAATAATTTACAGCAAGAATTAAATGTACCTGGGACTCAATTCCAGTTACAGGGTTTACCTAATCGTGTTTTAACAGGTGAATCATCTTATATCCCGCCTAATGTTTTAGATCCTTATGGTTTATCACGAGGTGCAATTTAATGTTTGCCCGCGCAGCCCAAGGTCTAACTGATATTGCTTACAACCTTGCCGAAAAGGTCCAACCTTTTGCGCAAAGCTATGCGTCGGGCCTGCGTAAAGCAGATGCTGCTCAGCGCCAATTAATTCGCACGACAGGTTCAGCTTACGGCCAAAGTATTCTTGATCCTCGTTATCGCCAGGCCATCAGGGGACAAGGTGTTTCTTTTAAAGCAAATCCTACCGAATTCCTTGGTGCGTATTCATCGCGTTTGCTTGTTGACGTAGCTAATGACGGAACGCGCACATATTTTTGGCGATATAACCATCCCCTTGCGATCTCACAGGCTTTAAGCGATAAATACATGGAAAGGTACACTGTTTCACCAACAGGCAAAGCGTTGGTGCAGGCAGGTATTGCATTCCCAGCCATTGCCGCCGCTGGTACATATGATCTTACAAATCCCGACGAACAGTTTCGTCCTAAGGGCTATGCACAACGTTATTCAGAAGTTGGTGCAGAAGATCGGCGTACAACTACGCAAGCGGGTCCAGAATTATTCGAGCGTTTCTTCTTAGGACGCACTGGAGATCCCTTAAAATATGCAACCGCAAAACAAGAAATTCCTGATTTAACGCCAGAACGTTACGCAAATTATCAACAATTCTTGTACCAAGATAAAGGGTTGCTTGGCCTTGGTGTTGTTAAGGGAACAATGGAGAACCTGGAAGGTAAACCTGAATTAAGGCTTCTTGGCTTCCCTGCTAATTTGCCAATGGCAGGTGGGTTTGTTGGTGGCTCTATTGCAGCAAAAGCTTCCTTAAAGCGCGATGCACAAATTCCACGAACAGGTACTCCCGCACAGCGTTTAGTCCGTGGTGCAGCAGCAGGTCTTGCTGGTTCTGTTGGTGGCGTACTTCTTGGTAATGTTGCAAATGAAGTTATTGCTCGTGCCAATCGGCCTACCTATCCTTCTACAACTCAATACGATCAAAATATAAGCTGATAAAATTAAAGTACCAAGAAAATAATACGTACCCATGGCCCAAGGCACACCACAAGCTTTACCTGGTACTGCAGATCCAGATTTTTTTCAAAAGTTGTTAAATATGATGAGTAGTGCGGGCGAAGCAGCTACTGGTTTTATTGGTGCTAATCGCGGCATGCTTGGCACCGCTGCTCGATACGCTCCTGGTGGTTTAATTGCTGCTGATCAACTCGCTCAAGGTCAAATTGGTGGTGCCATTGGTGCAGGTGTGGGTGCTTACGGCCTGGGTCAGGTGATGAAGCGTGTGGCAGGTGGCATTCCAGCCACTGGTCCCGCAGGCATGCTTGCCAAAGGTGCTCTTTACGCAGGCGGCAGTCTCCTTGGCGGCAGCCTTGGATCTCAACTTGGTCGTGGTGTTCAAGGTGGCTTAGGCCAACTTGTTGGCGGTACGCAAACTGCTGTTGGTGACGCCGCAGCAGCAATTGCAGGTACTCAGCGCGAAGCTGGCACTGCCGCTGGTACAGGCAAAGAAGCTGGCCTGGGTGGTATGTCCCAGCAGGAATACAATCAGCTTATGGCTTTAAAACAGTTCGGTGTTAACGCACCAGCTGAAGCCTTGGAGCGCAGTTTCCAGGTGGTCAATAAAATGAAGGATCGGGATGCGGGTCGTCAGATGCAGATGAACCAACAGCTTGCTGGTCTTACCGCCCAACTGCAACGCAACCTTGGTGGTATGCAGCTTGCTGGCCAAGCCATGAACGTTGGTGGCGCTCTGACAGGTCAGATGCTCACTTCCAACCCTTACGCTGCTTCTGTGCTTCAGACCGGTGCTATTCGCGGTCCCATGGGCTGATAGGAGGTTGTCATGGCATCTGTTACTCCGATGAAATGGCGTGAAGCCATTTCCGCAGTTGAGTTAATTAATTCTCCTGAATATAAGAACGCTAGTAAAGAAGATCAAGCATTTTTGCGTGATTCACTCATGCAGCGCACAAAAGCTATTGATCCTACTGGTGAGCGATTAATTGATTTAGCAATGTCTTGGAATACACCACAAGCCCGGCAAGAAATTTTAAATCAACAACTTGCTTTTGATAAAGCTCGCGGTGAGCAGCAGATGAAATATCGCATGACTAATGACATCATTGGCAACCTTGGTCAAGCTGCACGTGCTGCATTTGGCGGTTATGGCGTTAGCCCTGATTATATGGGCCAAGCTGTGGGGAATATTGGTAATGCTTACTTAGCAGGACTTCAAGCAATGCCCACTGTTGCGCCACAAGTTGGTAAACGTTATTTTTAACTTTATAGATGGGACTAGGAACTCCTGATTTTAGTAGTGTCTACGGATCCATGACACCCGGCGCTTTAGATTCTGGTGGTTTTGGAGCTGCAGCGGGTTTAAAATTAAAAGAAGGTTTAGGTTCCGTAGCAAAAGGAGCATCGGGTATGGCATTTCCATGGATGGCAGCTGCTACGTTAGGCAGTAGCGTAGTTGGCGGTATTTTTGGTGGTTCCCAAGAAGCCAAGAATCGTCAACTTGCCGCAAACCTTGGCAAGATGCAAGCCGAAGCTGCGATGCAGGCAGCTTTTCGTGGTGCTCAAACAAATCAATGGAATACAATTTCGGCTCCTGAATATGCATATCAACTTGATAAACGAGCTAAAGAATACCAAAATTTGTTCTTTGAACCACAAGAACGTTTTCTTCGATCGGAAGAACGGCGGCAACAGTTTAAGGATGAGTTGTCTCCAGAAGCTCGTGAGCTATCTGCCCGCCGCAGAGCAGGTGCATTAGCTGAAAGTGCCGCTGAACGCCGTGCTATCACCGATGCAATGTTTGGCGCGCCTGTATTCAATACATCCCGCTATTCAAATCCAGCCTGGATGCAATCAGCATAAAATAGATTAAAGAAATAGAGAAAACAAATGGGTGGCGGACGTACAAATGTAGAAGCTCCTAAGGAAAGTCCTGAACAGCGTGCTTATTATGCGCAGCTCGCTGAGGACGTGAGAGTTGCACGCGAGAAAAAAGATGCAGAAGAGCAAGCGGAAACGGCACGTAAATCACTTTTAAAATCGTCTGGCGTTAAAAATTTAGATCCCTACTATTCAATTCTTAAACAACAACTGGCAGCTGGTGCTATTACCAGTAAAGATGCACAGTCGCAAATTGAAGCCTATCAACAAAAATACGGGATGGATCCCGACAACGTTGCGAGTTATGTTGCAGAAGTTCAAAAATTCGGTCTTGAGCAAGAACCTGTTAAGCGCGAAACATTAGTTCAGCGCACCTTTCAGGATCTATTGGGTCGTAAAGCATCTGATCAAGAGCTTAAAACACGCCTTGATGAGATTACAAAGTCAGGCGGTACGCTTGATATTGATGCAATTGCAACATCGCTCAAGTCAAGTGATGAGTATAAAGAAAAAGTTGGCGGTAGTTATTTAGAAAATTATTATCGTACGTATTTCGGCCCAAGCGAAAAGAAACTTGTCAAGGGCCAAGACGGTGCACCTGATTGGTATAAGAGCACCGGTCGCTATACTATTTCAACCGGCAAAGATTTTTCTCCAGTTCTTAATCAAGATCTTGAAAAAACTGTCGGCCTTAAATTTGGCGAGGCGCCTTCCTCGTTTACTGGAAGTGCTGCAGAAATTGAAAATATGCAACAAAAGTTACGCCAACGTGATGAGTTTTCCTATAACGCCGGCTTAACTAAATTGCAAGGCGAAATTGATTCTAATATTGCAAAAATTAAAAATAAAGGCACCCGCGAAGTCGCGGAAATTTCTTCCAAGACTAATATTTACGGCGCACTGGCATCTGGCTTCTGGTCATAAATTAGACCTAGATTGCTATAATTTATGTAGTCCAGAAGTAAAGGATTAACAATGGCTCTTTCCTCGGCCGAATATAATCGTCTGCTTGGTGAAATTAATGCCGCTCAAGGTGTTGATGAAGACACCAAAGCGGAGCAACTCAAGCGTCTTTTTGAAGCTGCTTACACCCCTTCCAGTTTTGACATGGGCGAGTTTGAAGGACTGCTGGGTAGGCTTGAGTCTTCTAAAATGAAGCAACAGCGCCAGAAATCTGTTGAAGGTCGTCGTGACATCATGGCTGGCGGTCTTGCCGGAATGATGAGCAATTTTTAATTCTTCCAAATGACTGACGAAGAACGCCTTCAAGCATATAGGGATGCTGCTGGCGCGGCCTACGATTATCAAAAACGTAAGGTAGATTACGAGCGTCGTATCCAAGATATTGATGCTGACGCCTCGTTAGACTCGGATACTAAAGCAGCTTTGAAAAAACAAGCTGCTGAAGGTTACTATGGCACTAGTCAAGATGAAGCACGTTCAACTCTTGGATTGGGTGTAGAATTTGGCGAAAAGGCTGCCAAATACAAAGGAGAGCAAGAACGTGCAACAATCGCAAAAGGTGCAGAAGAAACTCGCACTGGACAATCTCAGCTCCAAGAGTTTAAGCAACGAGATGAGGAGCGGGATTACCAGCAGTCCCAACGAGGTTATCGATTCTGACGTATTTGATTATTGGGTTGATAATTTAGATTCTTCAACCCAAGAATCTTTTATTGCGTTTGTAAAAGGTAATTCTTCTGTAATCGAGTGCTATCTATACGCTCGCTTCCTTGGTTACAAAGGAGCGATTTCTTCGTGTGATGCTTGGATCAAATTAAAGTATCCACGAAAAGATTATCGAAAAATTCTTCTTGTTGAAATTGGTGAGATGCAAGAAGATATGCGCAAACTGCGTGAAGATATTGAAAATTTTGTCATTAAAAGGGATTCTGGTGTTGCCAGGCTTGCAGCAATGCAAAAAGAACTGCGTAGCACGATCATGCAAATTGAATCCGCTTCCGCAGCCCGTGATCGCAAGGCATTGTTGATGACAGGTGCAGATCGAGCCATTCGTGAATTACTTTCTATTTTTAAAGACGACCCAATTGAAGGCCCTCTGGAAGAAGCCTCTATGAGCGTGTGGGCTAAAATTCAATTGGACGAATAATAATCATGGGTGCAAGTACTGCTCGACCTCCGGATAGTAGCTATTCTTCAATGGGCATTCGTCGCCCTGGCATTGAAAAGAGCGGTTCTTCAGGAATTCAATCC
>JACCDY010095131.1_pt1 | contig 10321 bp, 12 predicted proteins | sample 7446391 | NCBI WGS metagenome assembly JACCDY01 (sample SAMN15323451, study PRJNA562643) | freshwater metagenome | isolation source: river surface water | place: USA:Blue River Watershed | collected 2017-08-18
CGATCGTCTGGACCGGCGAAAGGGAAAAAGCCGAACTCTATGTCCAGCTTCACGGAGTGCTTGCCGATGGTCGGGGGACGGTCAGCCCGGATTTGATGGATTGGTTTTCCAAGGTGGGTGAACTCAGCCAGCGGGTGGAGGCATTGATTCGCAGGCGCGAGGAGGCGAAGTCTGCTTTGGGCAAGGCGATGCTCGAGGGGGAAACCCAGCGCTGCCGCGAGGAATTGGAGCGGATGATTGCGGCCTTGGACGGGCAGGTGGAATCCCGCACGGCGGTGTTTGCCGAGTGGGAACGGGCGGCTGAACTGGATGTCGGCATTGCCTGCGCCGTGCACCGGGACCTCGGGTTCCTGGAAAAATGGTTGGCGTCGTTGCGTGGCCAATACGGCCGCCTGTTGTAGCCAATGGTGTTCTGGCCGTCGCAGGGCGCTTGTGCCCCCCAGAATTGGCTTTCCAGAAAGCGGGATCCGGCGTATGAAAGGACGATACCGGGGATGTTTTCGTCAAGGCATGCCCGCTCTCCAACCCAAGCCCTGCAAATACCATGGCACGACACAAACAACAATCCGCCCCCGCACTCGACGATCCGGCGCTCGACATCTCCTCGTTGATCGACGTGTGTTTCCTGTTGTTGATCTATTTCATCGTCACCTCGACGATTTCGCCGCGTGAACAGGATCTGACGATCGGTCCTCCCGGACGGACACCCCCGGAGGTGACGGAGATGAATCTCCAGACCTTGTACATCCATGTTGCCGCCAACGGCACGGTTTCCTCGGGTCTGGCGGAGGAACAGCAGGTGCTGGATATCGATCCTGCGGTGCGTGAATTGCCGTTGCTGCAGGCGGAATTGCGCTTGTTCAAGTCCGGCATCGATGCTTCCGGCGACAAGCCGTTGGTGCAGATCGATGCCGAGGCCGAGGCTTCGCATCAGCGGGTGATCGATGTGCTCAACGCGCTGGCGGCTGAAGGGATCGAAGCCGTGGCGCTGACCGACCGGAGCGACGAGTGATGACTGGCTTCCGTGCTGCCATTGTTGCTGCCGCCGTGCTCGGATTTTCGGCACTGGCATTGATCGCCTATGCGGGTTTGACCTGGTTGCTCAAACCCAGGGTGGTGTCGACCATGCCGATGATTTCCCTGCCGATGCCGGAGGTGACCGATGATGCTTTTCCGATCCACATCGATGCCGATGGGGTGGTGTGCACGACCGTCGACAAGCAGCGGGTCGTGCTCGATGAGGATCCTATGGTCAGTGAATTGCCGGGCTTGCGCGAGTCGATCCGCCGTTACAAGTCCGGGCTGGGGGATGCCGGCAACCCGCCGATGGTGCGGATTGATGCCGACGACAAGGTGGCCATGCAGCGGGTGATCGATGTGCTCAATGCTTTAGCGGCGGAAGACGTCAGCAATGTGGCCTTCATCAAACTCAGTGACGAATCATGAAAACGCATCGTCTCACCATCACCGGGTTGTTCATGCTGGCGGCATTGTTGACGGCAGTCATGGTGCCGAGGCTTTCCGCCGAGATTCCCGACAATCCGCTGCCGTGGGTGGATCAGAGTATTGATCTGATGCGGCAGGGCAAGTGGCAGGAGTCGTTGGAGTTGAATCAACGGATTGTCGAAGTCTTTGGTGCGACTGCGCCCAAGGAGTATGGTGCCCGTTTCGGTGGCGTGTATTTCCGCAAGGGGATGTGCGAGTTGAAGTTGCTCAAGTGGGATGAGGCGATGAAGTCGTTCGAGACCTGCCGCAAGGATTTTGCGAATCCGCCGGGAATCACGGATGACAACCCGTTTCAGCGGACCTGTTTGTTGGTCTGGGCCGATGCGGCGATGGCCAAGCAGGAGTGGACGCTTGCCTTGGAGTTGCTGGCGACCTTCCGCAAGGAGTGTGTGGCCGGCAAGGACAGCTTCGATCCCGGATTGTTCTTCATCAATCAGGCGATCTGCCAATACCATCTGGATGATTTCGAAAAGGGTCATGAGTCGTTTGAAACCGTGCTGACACAAGCGGAGCGCTACCCGGTTGCGCCGATGATGATCGTGCGTGCGCTCAAGGCGCAGGGTGAGGCGGTGATCCGTACGGACAAGGAGCAGGAGTTGCTGGATTTCATCGCCAAGCATCGCGCGGCGTTGTCCGGGCGGCCCGGTGAAATGTTTTTCTTCGGTCCGGTGTTCATCCGGTTGGCGACGGAATCAATTCAAGCGGGGATGACCCGTGCGGCGGTCGAGTGGTGTGGGCTTGCGCCGGATACGGCGGATGCGCTGGCGGATGCGCGTGCCTGTCTGGAATCGCTCGGCGGATTGGAGCGGATTCGATTCGGGCCGAGGCAGGTGCTGGCCCGCAAGGAGGTCGAGGAGAGGCTTGCGCGGATCGAGCGGGCGATGGCTTCGGACCGCAGTGTCGAGATGAGCAAGCTGGCGGTCATGGCCTTGATTCATGAACGCAGCGGCAATCTGCGTGGTGCCTATGTCGCCTACCGCGAGTTGGAGGAGTCGTATCCGCATTCAAGCAACCGCGAGAACAATCTGTTCAATCTGGTGAGGGTGGCATTCGCCGTGGAAACCCTGGATGTGATGGCCGCTTTTTGATCAGGGGTTGGCGATTGGCGGAATGATGATACCCTTGCACCACGAATGATGAAATGGATGACCAGACGTGCCAGCCTGCGGGTGCTGCTTTGCGGTGTGTTGGCCTTTGGTGGCACACTCGGTTGGGCGCGTTGGCGACCGGCGCAGCGCTTTGTCGCGGGTCCGGCCGATCCCGGCGTGCTGCGGGTGGTCACATGGAACGTCGGTTACTTCGCGCCGGTGTCCAATAAGAACATGCAGGATGAGGACATCGACAGGGTGGTCGAGGTGCTGCGGGGAATCGATGGCGAGATCGTGGTGTTGCAGGAATTGGGACAAGTGGATCAAGCGCAGCGGATCGCCGGGCTGTTGGGGCCGGAGTGGACGGCTTGTGCAGCGAAAACCGGCCATGGTGAGCAGGTGCTCGCGGTGTTGAGCCGGTTGCCGGTCGACGATCACGAATGTCCGGAATTCGGCGGACGTTCGGCAATGGGTGTCTGCATCGACCGTCATGGCCGTTCGATCTACATGCTTGGCCTGCATGCGCCGCATCCGGCCCGTGGTGCTGCGGAGAATGTCGAGAGTATCCGTGGTGCGATTGCCCACACACGTGAGCGCAGCGAGGAGGTCAAGCTGGTCGCCGGTGATCTGAACTGCAATTTCGATTTGGCCGAACCGGGGGACCTGTATGGCTGGATCGTCGATGACTTCGGCGATGCCACGGCAGGACTGGGTGAGACGTATTACGCCCACACACGCATCGATCACGTGTTCCACCAACCGTCCGATCTGAGAGTCGTGCCCGAGCAGTCCGGCATCATCGATTTGCCGGTGCGGTTTGCCACGGTGCCGGGATTCCGCGACCACCGGCCGGTGGTGGTCAGCTACCGCTTGGACTGAGCCGCAGCGGTTTCAGCGGCTGAAAGTGGTGGTGTAGTTGAGATACCACACGAAGGCAGCCACGGCGATTGCGAGGATCATGACGATGGCGATGAACGACAGGCCGAGGAAGGATTTCATGGGGTGGGTCGTCAGGTGGGTCAGGCGCCGGCCAGTTTGCAGGCGCGTTGGTAATGTTCCGGATCGACCGGGTTGATCGACAGCCGGGTGCCCTTCTGGCAGACCATCATCTCGCGCAGGATGGGATCCTCCTTGAGTGCCTGCAGCGGCAGCAGTTGTTTGAAGCGTTTGACGAAGGCGAAGTCGACCAGCCACCAGCGCGGATTGTCCATGGTCGACTTCGGGTCGTGGTATTCGCTCTTGGGGTCGAACTGGGATGGATCCGGGTATGGAGCGCCGACTACTTTGGCGATGCCGGCGATACCGGACGGGGTGGCGTTCGAGTGGTAGAACAGGGCGAGGTCGCCGGGTTTCATTTCCTTCCACATGAAGTTGCGTGCCTGGTAGTTGCGCACGCCGTTCCACGGCTCGCGCTTCACGCGGGCGAGGTCGTCGATCGAGAAGACATCGGGCTCGGACTTGATCAGCCAGTGGCGCATGGGAAAGATGTTGGATAGTGGATTGTAGATGGTGGATGGAAGAGAGGTAGCACGGCCGCCTCGTCATCCGCGATCTGCGATCATCAATCCACGATCTTCACTCTTTGCTTTAAGTTCGGCTTCGATGGCGTCCATGACGTCCTCCTCGGGGCGGAATTCCGCGGCGTGGTAGGAGCTGCGGACGAGTGGGCCGCTGGCGACGTGGCGGAAACCCTTGTCGAGGGCGATCTGCTTGTATTCGGCGAATTGATCGGGGTGGATGAATTCGACCACCGGCAGGTGCTTGGGGGTGGGGCGCAGGTATTGTCCGAGTGTGAGCACGGTGACGTCGTGGGCGCGCAGGTCGTCGAAGGCGCGCAGCACCTCCTCCTTGCGCTCGCCCAGGCCGAGCATGATGCCGCTCTTGGTGGCGACTTTGCCGTCGACCATTTGCTTGGCTTTTTTCAGGACGGTGAGGCTGCGCTGGTATTGGGCGCGCGAGCGAACGAGCGGTGTGAGGCGTTCGACGGTTTCGATGTTGTGGTTGAAGATGTGCGGGCGGGCATCCATCACCAATTGCAGTGCCCAGTCGCGGTCGTTGAAGTCGGGGACGAGCACTTCGATGACGATGCCCGGGTTGAGTTCGCGCACGGCCTGGATCGTTTGGCGGAAGTGGTCGGCACCACCGTCGCGAAGATCGTCGCGGGCGACGGCGGTGATGACGATGTGGCGCAGTCCCATGCGGCGGGTCGCTTCGGCGACGCGCTGCGGCTCATCGGCCTCAAGGGCGTCGGGTTTGGCGGTTTTCACCGCACAGAATCCGCAGGCGCGGGTGCATTTCTCGCCGGCGATCATGAAGGTGGCCGTGCGTTGGCTCCAGCATTCCCAACGGTTCGGGCATTGGGCTTCCTCGCAGACGGTGACCAGTTTGAGGTCGGTGATCAGAGACTTGGTGGACCAGAACTGAGGGTTATTGGGCAGGCGGACCTTGATCCAATCGGGTTTTTGCGACCGGTGGAGGGTCGGATCCATCTTGTTCTTCGGGCCGCAGCAGCTCATCTCGGCGGGAGGTTACGCGGGGGGCGGGGGATGGCAAAGCGGAAAGTGGGGGGAGGAACGTAGAACATCGAACGCCCAACGTCGAAAAATGAAACGAAGAGAGGCAGGAACGTCGCCTGAGCGCGGATCCTGCCTCATTTCGAGGTTCGAAGTTGGACGTTCGATGTTCGATGTTCACCCGGCCTTACGGTGCCGGAGCAGGTGCCGGCGGCTTGGGCGCGTAGGTGGCGCACCAGCCTTTGGCGGTGACGATCTTGTTCTGGAATACGGTGCAGGGGCCGTTGGCTTCGCCCGGTTTGCCCATATAGAGCGCGCAGCCTTCGCAGTGTTGGCCGGGCTTGAACTGGGGGTACTTGCTGGCATCGACCGCGGCGGCGTCTTCTTTGTAGCCGAGGGCCATGGCGACCGGGTCGTCTTCGGTCAATGGGATGCCGGCGCCGGGGGCAGCCGGTGCCGCAGGAGCGGCAGGAGCGGCAGGAGCGGCGGGATCCTGGGCCTTGGCGAGGGCGCCGAGCAGGATCGGGGATCCGGCGGTGATGGCGAGGTGGCGGAGGAAGTGACGGCGGGTGTTCATGAATCGATTGGAGTTGGTTGCAGTGTTAAAATCGCGAGGATTTCGGAACGGTCAACCCTACGCTCGCGGCTGCGGCGATTTTTCGTCATCGTCACCCCGATTTTGCACTTCCGCTGGCGGGTCGGGCTTTTCAGGGTAGGGCATGCGCTATTCCGAACGACTGCAGCAACGGATCGAGATCACCGGGTCGAGGCTTTGTGTGGGCTTGGATCCGAGGCCGGGTGACGGCGGTGCCGCAGCGGCCCGCGATTTCCTCAAACAGGTGGTTGAGGAAACCGCCGCCAAGGCGGCCGCATTCAAACCGAACATGGCGTATTTCGAGGCGATGGGCATCGAGGGGATCCGTCTGTTGGAGGAACTGCTTGCCGACATGCCGAAGGAGGTGCCGGTAATTCTGGATGCCAAGCGCAGTGACATCGGCGAAACGCAAAAATATTACGCGCAAGGTTACTTTGCCGGTTGGAATGTGGATGCGGTGACCTTGAATCCATTCCTTGGCTACGATTCGATCGAGCCCTTTCTCGATTGGGAAGGGAAGGGGGTCTATCTGCTGGCGGTCACTTCGAATGCCGGCACGACGGATTTCCAACAGCAGAAGTTGGCCGATGGCCGCTCGGTATTCGAGTTGGTGCCGGCTTTGGGCAAACGGGCTGAGTCAGAGGGCCGCAAGACGGATGTCGGTTATGTGGTGGGTCTGACCAATGCTGCCGACGTCCTGGCAAAGATGCCCGATGCACCGCTGTTGGTTCCCGGCTTGGGCGCGCAGGGCGGCAGTCTGGGTGCTTTGGCGGATGCCGGCCGCAAGGCGCCGGATGTGATCAATGTCTCACGTGGTATCCTCTATGCTGAAGACGGGCTGAGCTTCGCCGAACGTGCTGAACATTGGGCAGCGAAGATTGCCGAAGCGTATGCCTGAACCCGAATTTTTTAACCACGGATTACACGGATGGATGATGAGGATGAATGATCGTGATGCTCTACATGCGATTTTTTCGATCACCCCCAGCTCATCAACCGTCTAGTTCCATCATCCCTCTGCGAAATCTGAGTCATCTGTTGTTCTTTTTTTAGTAATCCATCAACCGCTCCTTCACCACCATGACCCCGCTTGAATCCTCCCTGAATACCGCCGTTGCCGATGGCAAGTTGCTCGATACAGCACGCGCAAACATCCTCTCGCTGCTGGCGGGCAGTGTGAATCCGGTCGCTGCTCAAGCGGTGGAGGAACTGGCGGCCGCCGGGCAATGGCAGGAGCTCAACGACCGGTTTTTCAAGACGCTGGCTTTCGGCACCGGCGGTCTGCGTGGGCGAACCATCGGGCGCGTGGTGACCAAGGCGGAGCAGGGAACGGGTGGCCCCAATGGCCGACCCGAACACCCGTGTGTCGGCACCGCGACGATGAATTTCTTCAATGTCGGGCGCGCGGTGCGGGGGTTGATTGCCTATGCCCGACAGTTTGCCGGCAGCGGCCGCAAGCCGATGTTGGTGTTCGCGCACGACACCCGCCACTTCTCGCGCGATTTCGCGGAATATTGTGCCAAGGTTTCCGCTGAGCTCGGCTGTGATGCCTTCCTGTTCGAGGGGCCGCGCTCGACGCCGCAGCTTTCGTTTGCGGTGCGTGAGTTGCGTGCCGATGCCGGGGTGGTGTTGACCGCCAGCCACAACCCGCCGCACGACAATGGATTCAAAGCCTACTTCAACGATGGCGCGCAGATTGTCGAACCACACGCTTCGGCGATCATTCGCGAGGTCAACGCGATCGACTCCGAGCGTTATGAGCCGCTGCCAGCGGATCAGCAGGGCACGGTGACCGTGCTGGGTGATGAAATGGACGCCCGTTACGTCGAGCGGCTCAAGACGCTCTTGCTGCAGCCATCGCTGTTGGAGGGGGCTTCGACCAAGATTGTCTTCACCAACCTGCACGGCACCGGCGGTCACATCAACGTGCCGATGCTGCGCAGCTTCGGTTTCGAGGTGCTGACTGTTCCCGAGCAGGATGTGCAGGACGGGCGATTCCCGACCGTCGAGTCGCCGAACCCGGAAAACGCACCGGCCCTGAAGATGGCCATCGATCTGGCCGAGTCGTCGGGCGCGCAGATCGTGATCGGCACCGACCCGGATGCCGATCGCATGGGTGTGGCGGTGCGCGATGCCGGCGGACGGATGCAATTGCTCACCGGCAATCAGATCGGCTCGCTGATGGCCTGGTATCGCTTGAAGACCTGCTTCGACCTCGGCTGGCTGACGCATGCCAACCGCAGTCGGGCGGTGCTGGTGAAAACCTTCGTCACCACCGAACTGCAGCGCGCGATCGCCGATGGCTTCGGTGTCGGTGTGGTCGACACCCTGACCGGTTTCAAATACATCGCCAGCAAGCTGCGCAAGTATGAGGAGGCGATTCCCGCCGACAAGAAAGGGGATTACCGGTCGTTGAGTGAAGAGCAGACGCGCAAACTGCGTCTCGAGTTTTCGCGCTTCTTCGTCTTCGGTGGTGAGGAGAGTTACGGTTATCTCGGCTCCGATGCCGTTCGTGACAAGGATGCCAATGGGGCGACGCTCATGTTTGCCGAAGTTGCGGCCTACGCCGTGTCGGTCGGTAAGACGATTCCCGAGTTGCTCGATGCGATCTACAGCGAGTTCGGCTACTATCTGGAAACCGGCAAGTCGTTGGTGATGGAAGGTGCCGATGGTGCGGCGAGGATCCAGGCACTTGCGGAATCCTACGCCGCCAATCCGCCCGCCGTGGTCGATGGTTCCGCGGTGCTCAAGGTGCGCGATTTTGCCAAGCAGGATCTCTACGATCAGGAAGGCGACCTGCTGCCCAAGGAAAAGATGCTGTTTGTCGATCTTGAGGACGGCCGTTCATTTGCCGTGCGCCCGTCGGGCACCGAACCGAAGATCAAGTTCTACCTCTACGGCAAGACGGCCGCAGTCGGCGACCTGCCGGCAGCCAAGTCCGCCGTGAGCACCTCACTGGAGGCGATGTGGAAGTGGATCGAAGCCGATGCGAAAGAACGTATGAAATGATGCGGCTGGGGATGACAACCACGGATGGACGCGGATGGACGCGGATGCAGACCGGGATGTACTATTATGGCTATCGGTATTACGAGCCGGAGACGGGGAGGTGGCCGAGTAGGGATCCGATTGAAGAACAAGGTGGAGTGAACCTGTATGGGTTTGTGGGGAATGATGGAGTTGGTGAAATTGACTTTCTTGGTCTTAATACTGCAGATGACTCGGATGCTATTAGTCACTCAGATACATTCGTATCTGATATAGATGTGTTTGATTTCGTGCCAACAATAAGTATCGATGGCGGTTGTAAAGTTTGCTCTCCATGGATACCGCGGTGGAAGACGATCCCAGGCTCAGAACTTCCTTGGATTACAATTAAAGAAGATAAAAATTGGATTCACATTTTAACCAATGCGCCGATTCATCATTCGACATTCACGGGTGGAGTAGGTGATAGAATTGCTGGGCACGGATACTCAATTAGCCAAGAATTTCACTTTAAAGCGAGATCGCAAAAGAGACATGTGAAACAAACCTCTAGCAAGACAAGGATTTGCTCTAATCTGGTAATGGGTCAAATAAGTGGCTTACCTTGGCTCGAATTTATCGAAAATGCAGGCGAGAGATACATTTGGGAATATAGAACGCAAAAAATGTATAGATCTAGAGTGGATATGTTGATTTATCAATGGAATGGCGACAAAGATGAATGGGATACCATTCCAGACAGATATGAAATAGAGTCTGAATGGCTAGATGAAATGGCTCCAAACCCGTTTGATGGAGCATTTGCCGAGGCTAATGGCTGGTAGATATATTATCAACACGACCCACCATATTTTATGAAAATACGATTTCACAATAGTGTCGCGAAAATGATGATTGTGTGTTTAGCAATTGTTTGCGTGATAACTAAACTTTCTTATGCCGAAAATGAATCAAAAGAATATTCATCTGATCCAAAAGTCATAAGCGTATTAGTTGGTGAGTATGTCTTAGTTAAAATGAAGGATGTTCATGCAGCGTTTAGAATCACGGAAGCGGTTCCTAACAAGAAGGGGTGGAAATATGATTGGGTCATATTGAAGTCGGCGCGGTTGGCTAATTCGGAATTCGACTTTGATGACTCTGATTACGGCGCGGGAGAAGTGTTTGAGAATTATGATAGCATAGTTGATAATAATGGGTTAACGAAGCTGGTTGATAAAGGTAGCAAACTGTATTTCTTGATCGGAAAAAATATCTCAATAGAGTGGTCATACCCTAGGTGGATATATTTGCCTAATGAAGCAGATGATAAAAAAATTTCCATCATTGTCACTAAATGCAAAAATATTAAAGATATAAAGGTTGCTATGTTTGAACAAGCAAAGCGGTAAATAACAGGGATGCACATTGACCGTATTGTAAAAATGGGGTCTGGTTGTACAGTTACCGTATTCACCTGACACTTTGCACTCAACACCCCCACATCTCGCCCCCTCCCTCCGGGCTACAGTATTGCGTAATATGATAGGCCGATCTGGGAATGTTGGAAATAGTCGTGCCTTTTAGCACCATGCGCGCCCGGTAACAGGATTTGAACATCGAACATCGAACGCCCAACATCGAACATCGAA
>JACCDY010767036.1_pt1 | contig 10320 bp, 12 predicted proteins | sample 7446391 | NCBI WGS metagenome assembly JACCDY01 (sample SAMN15323451, study PRJNA562643) | freshwater metagenome | isolation source: river surface water | place: USA:Blue River Watershed | collected 2017-08-18
AGTAGGGAAACCCAGGTTTCCCCTACCACCCCATCCCTGTAGGGAAACCCAGGTTTCCCCTACCACCCCATCCCTGTAGGGAAACCCAGGTTTCCCCTACCACCCCATCCTGTTTAAGGTGACTATAAAAAGATTATAAAAAAATAACTCCAAACCCAACGGGATGGGGTGGTAAGCTAACGCATAGTCCACCCATACCTTAAACAGGATGGGGTGGTAGGGGAAACCTGGGTTTCCCTACAAAAATTGATGCAAAAATATTCACAAAAATTTTTTCTTAATTCTTAATACAATTGTTAACATAATTATTATTAAACAATAATCTATTTTTTTAAATAATCTTAGACTACAGAAAATGATTACCGACATGCTGAAATATTGTAACAAAGTCACTATTGAAGAGGGAGAAAAAACTATTGATTTGGACAGAGCTGTTAAAGAGTTCTTTACCTACCCTAATAACATTGCGCGATTGAGATCTTACATCAACTACTATTGTAGTTTCGATGAAATAAATATTTATTTTAATGAAGATTTGAATTGCTATGGTGTTAAATATGGTTCATGTGTTCAGTTTCCCTCTACTCAAGATGAAGAGACAGGATCTCCTCCTTCTTCATTGACAGTACGTTTTACGAAATACGCACATCATGTTATTGATAACGAATATTATTTATATGATGTTTATTTCACCGATGACGGAAAAGTGACTGTTCAAAAAAATGAACAATTCAAGCTTGTCTCAAAATACTCCTTTTAAATCAAATTTTAGAAAAAAGAACTACAAAAAAATAACTCCAAACCTAACGGGATGGGGTGCGGGGCAACCAGCTGGTTTCCCTGCTACTTAAAGATTTATTGTTTATATTAAATATTAGAATGACATTTTATAACAAAATATGTGATCGTCTTTTTTTGGGTTCTGTCGAATCTTCAACAACATTTTCGTTTTTAGAAGAAAATAACATAAGTGTTATCGTAAATTTTAGTAAAGATTTGGAAAATAAATATCAATTAAATTTGCTTAAACCTATTGAAGAGGCTCCTAAACATATTATTGACTGGTTGTATAGCAATAGTTATTGTATAAAATATTATAGAGTCCCTATTGATGATAATCAAAAAGATGTTGAAATAGAAAACTTTTATAATTATATTATTGAAACTATTGATAAAGTCATTGCTGAATATGATAGTGGTAAAACTATTTTGTTTCACTGCTTGGCGGGAAACCAACGATCGGCGGCTGGAATTGTTGCATTTTTAATGAAATATAAAGGTATGACTCTTGATGAATCTATTAAATATGTTCTTACACAAAAACCGAATGTATTCTTTTTCGGTTCAAATGTTAATTTTATAAAAGCTCTTCAAAAATATGAAAAGTACCTAAAAATTATAAATTCTTTCTAGAAAAAAACACAAATCCAACGGGATGGGGTGCGGGGCAACCAGCTGGTTTCCCTGCTGTGATAAGATTATGGCTTATACTAAAGGAATGCTTTCTAATGCTTCCTTCATTAAATCATATCTATTTCTATCTTGATAGCGTGATACGTATAACAGCAAAAAACCATGTACATTCCAGTTATCAAGTCCCATTTTTAACTTCTTCTTCAAAAGACGTGTTTCTTCACCCAACATCCCTCTTTCTATCTTATCCGTCAAAAAATGATCTACCCAATCTCTTGAGCTTAATTTGTTTTTATCATTCATCAAAAAGATGATGGAATTGTAGAAAACACTCTTGTCTTTTTCAAAGAGTTGTTTGACAGTAGGCATTGAGTTGGGGGGATTAGCGGCCATTTTCGTAGTTATGTTTAAGCTTTAGTTTTTATCTAATTGTATTTATATTAATAAATAGTATTAATTATAATATGTATTAAAGATTATTTTTTTTAAAATAATTGTGCATCATTTTTTTTATATTTTATATATATTTTATAATATAAAAATGATAATAAAATGTATTACTATTATAACGTTATTCTAGACATGCTAAATCCAGTATACCTATTATGGTAAGCTCTATATAATCTATACAAAACAATTTTCATCACCATCCACCAGGCCGCGCCCGGAACTTTTTAATGAAATATTCCAATAAGTTATTTTTTGGCGTATGCCATATTTTTATTGAAAATACTTCATTATAATATTTCCGGGAAAGATACGTTCTTTTTTCTAAAAAGAACTTTTGTAATTCTTTTTTCTAATCTTTTTGTAGTTCTTTAGTAGATTTTAGAAAAATCTACGGCAAAATCTTTTCTAAAAAGAACAAATCTACGGCAAAAGGATTTATAAAAATCTACGGGATGGGTGCAGGGAATCCTTTTTGTAGTTCTTTTTTCTAAAAAGAACCAACCTGCTGGTTTCCCTTCTTTAGCACGACTATAAAAGATTGTGATTCCTGAAAAGAAACATTTGCCAACACTAACCCAATCAAAAAATCATTCCCTTCGCCACACAATGATGTGCGCAACAGCAAAATACGATTTTCAACCCAGTTTTCTAGCGCTATTCTTAAGTATCGAGAAAACATCTTTTTTTCGGCGGGTTCCAAATTCCAGCTTTCTATATTATTTGTCAAGAAATGACTAACTAAATTCTTTAATGCTGAATCGAGTTCATTGTTTTCCTTCATTTCATTGCAGGCTTGTACAAACGATTTATTTTTTTTTTCAATCCAGTTTTCTAGCCCTTTTCTTAAGCATTCAGAAAACATCTTTTTTTCGGCGGGTTCCAAATTCCAGCTTTCTATCTTATCTGTCAAGAAATGACTAACTAAATTCTTTAATGCTGAATCGAGTTCATTGTTTTCCTTCATTTCATCCCAGGCTTGTACAAACGATTTCTTGTTTTTTCCAATGATTTCTTCGAGTTCTTCTAAGCAAGAGGTAGCGTCCGTAGTGTTATTGTTTATTCCAATGGGTTCTTCGAAGCAAGAGTTAGCGTCCATTTTAGTGTTTATTCTAATGAGTTCTTCTAAGTAAGAGTTAACGGTGTTTATTCTAATGAGTTCGTCTAAGTAAGAGTTAACGGCGTCCATTTTAGTGTTTGTGTTTAAGCGTTAGCGTTTAAGTTTTAGTTTTATCTAAATTTATTATATCAATACACAGTATTAATTATAATATGTATTAAAGATTATTTTTTTTAAAATAATTATGCATCATTTTTTTATATTTTATATATATTATATATGAGTACTGAAAATATAAAAAATGGTAATAAACTACCTGACTATTATGATGATCCACTAGATATATTTTATAAAAAATATATTGATATGCTAAATCCAGAATTTAAAAAGATTAATATGACACCTAACATGATAACATCTATTTCATTCTTTTTTGGTTTATTAACATGCTATTTGTATTATAAATCTTATTATGTATTGGCTGGATTATCATATATAATTTCATATTTCTTTGATACAATGGATGGATATTATGCCCGAATATATGGCATGGGCAGTGTTTTTGGTAGTTATTATGATTCTATATCTGACAATGTTGTTGCATTAATACTTGCATATTTATTTTATAAGAAAACTGGGTTTATTAATAAATGGATTAAGTTTATTATAGTAGGTATTTTAATAGTGTTTGGAATGGGATGTGTATACCATATGTCTTGTCAAGAAAAATATACAAAGAAAACAAATGAAAAACATGTTAGTGATGGTTTGGCATTTTTAGATAGCGTTAAATGCAAGGATTTTGAACATATGAAGTATAGTAAATACTTTGGAACCGGTGTATGTACTTTAATTGTTGCTTTGATAATTATTGCTCATCGATTTTTAACAAAAAAATAAATATACTATTATAGTAGGGAAACCCAGGCTTCCCCTACCACCCCATCCTGTTGGCTTTTTGTAATTCTTTTTTTTCTAATCTTTTTGTAGTTCTTTAGTAGATTTTAGAAAAATCTACGGCAAAATCTTTTCTAAAAAGAACATATAGTGATGGAAAAAATGACAAAACAAGAATTAGAAGTCATGCTAAAGAATACAAATAAAGAAATATTAGAGATTGATTATAACACCATATATTCATTTTTTTATTTTTTTAATAAAAATATGGATAAAAAAAGAGAAGAACTTATTGAATTATCTAAAAAGATTCAACTGGAAATTATGTATAGAGAAGATGATGAAAAAAGGTTGAAATATGAGGCTGTAAGGAAGGCGGATCCACTAAAGAATAGTAGAAGAAAAATAATGAGCATCGAAGACATTATGCAAAAATAATATAACCACAATCCAACAGGATGGGGTGCGGGGCAACCTGGGTTTCCCTGCGAAAAATAATGAGTATCGAAGACATTATGCAAAAGTAAAACATCTACAACCCAACGGGATGGGGTGGTAGGGGAAACCTGGGTTTCCCTACAGGGTTTCCCTGCTAAAAAAAGTGATTTTTTAATTATTTATATTATAAATTATACATAAATTATACTATAATATAAATTGTACTATCATATAAATTTTACATAATTACAAAAAAAATTATATAAAGATTTAGGTATTATATACATAAAAATGAGTAACGAATTAAAATCCGAAACAATCAAGTTTTCTGAATACATTGTTTCATTGAACTTGTCTGAAGAAAATGGTATTTCAATAAACCTATATGACAAAATTAACAAATGTGAATATGAAAAAGTAATAAGAAGTCCATTGGATATAAATTATCAAAATATTGATATGGATTCATTGTTTGAAATGTTAAAAAAATCTTTTAACAAAGAACAAGGACATAATGTATATTTTATTAATGATTTCAAAACATTAGTCTCTAGATTTAAAGTTTCTATATACAGTCTTATTAAACTTGAATTTGATATTGTTTTTAATAAAAAAGAGGATTATTTATGCTCTCATAGTAGTAATATTGATACTAATCTAAATGTTGATATGTCTTCTTTAAAAGACGATATTCAAAAACTAAAAGATGAAAATGAATATCTTATGTTGAAAAATGAAAAATTCGAACAAGAAATTAAGAACTTGAATACTCTTCTTGAAAAGTGTATGAAGAAAATTGATGATTTTTCACATGATATGTTGGATCACGTCTTGATTGGTACTAAATTTAGTACTCCTATATTTGTAAATAAATATAGACCAGTTGATTTAGTCGAAAGAATTGGATTTTCTGGTAATTTATACATTGAATGTATTAAACGCCTTAAATTTCCTGTGAAAATTGACTTTAAATCAATTAATCAAAACAATATATGTATATATGTTGACGGTGAAAAAATGTACGATGAAAAAGAAGGAGTCGTTAATAAGGAATTTGTGATTGATTATATCAAGAGAAATTCAAGTATTTAGGATTCAATATTATTGATTCAATATGAATGAGTGTATACAGGTAATATAAAAAAATGATGCATTTTTTTTTTATATTTTTATTTTTATAAGTGTTTTTACTTTTTATTTTAAAAAATGAGTACAAATATTTGTGGTAAACGTGGAAGGGATGATGATGATGGTTTTAATAGAAATATTGGGAACATTTTTTTGTTAGACTTGTATATGCGTTGTTTAGATGACGAACGTATGGGTAAAAATCTTGAATATGTGTTGGAAGAATTTATTTGTAGGGCAAAAGCGTATAATAATGATTCTTGTATTACGACAGCTATGTTCTTTAAATTGATTGAACATTTGATTGAAAGAAATGATGTTGAAATTTTTTTGAAAGAAATTATTGAAATCGTTAAATTGGATCCAAATGTTTTCTATTGTCGAAGTTCTCTTCTTGGGTTCAACATTTTTATGTTGTTGCTTGATAAAGATATTTTTGACTATTCAAACTATACAGATGATTTTTACGATGATTTACATCCTTTTTTCGAAGAATTATTTAAGATTCTTAATGAACACAGACGTAAAATAATGTTGGAAGAAAAAGATTTATCGATTCTTCAAGATGTTTGGGATGTAGAAAATGTGATTGCTAAAAATCCTGATGGAGACGAAACAGTCCTTTCATTGGCGATTAAAAGCCGAAACATTTGGTTTGTTCAACTTTTTTTCTTCAATGGCTGTCATAAACTGCCTGAAGAAAACGATGATGGTGAACCTTCAGAAATTGCATGCGATGATGAGTCTTTGAATGCTGATAATATGTTCAAAGAAGTAATTCGAATATTTCTTCGAGACAACTTTTTTAATGACATTGATGATTACGGATTTGAAGAAATTCATAAGGAACTTAACAATTTTGGAAACAAACTTAAAATTCATTTAGGGCTTGAATGCTTGAAAGAAAAAAGAGTTTTCACCGATAGTCTTAGTTTTTGTTGCGATTTAATGGAATTCATGCGTTTCGATGAAGATGTACTTCCTCGTAATGAAGGTGAAGAAGAAGACGCTGACGATCAAGAAGATGCTGAGGATCAAGAAGATGCTGACGAAGATCTAGTAGCTGATGAATAATCTTTGTATAAACTTATTTTTTGAAAAAAATATTAAATAATTTATTATAAAAAAAATGAAGATTGTTTTTGGCTGATATGGTTTTAGTTTATTATAAATATAAATATAAATATTGATATTGGTGGACAAAAACAATATTATTTAAAAAAATGAGTGGTGTTAAGTTAATGTGTGCTGGTAATCAAATAAAGACATCATATTGTCCGGCTTCTGGTTGTGATAAATCATGGAATGGAGATCCTAGAACAGTAAATAAAAAGAAACAAATGCACATAAAAGTATGTTCTTATGTACGTAGCGAAATTGAACGTGAAGAACATTTGAAATGTAGTAATTTACGTAAAATTACTGCTGGTGTTGAAAGAACGTGTTTTGTAAAACCAATTAATGGTGCATATGTTATGGACCAAAAAGAAGAAGCAAAACAAGATATTTTCAATGCATTTTTGTTTAATACGGATTTAAAAAAACTTACTTTACGAGAACGCCGTGTAGAAGAAAAGATTAAACAACGTGATTTGATGGAAGCTGTTTCGAAGAAAACTAGTTCTAACAATAATAATGAACTTGCTAAAAAATAAATTATGTTTTATTACATAATGAACTTAAATTCGTTTTTATTATTTTGTTATCACACGTTGAATAATATACATTTTTTATAATATATCCTTTTTTAGGAGAGAAATTTGTCATATGATGCAAACACTTTCTACACGGCTTGCTCATTGATAACGTGTATTTTTTAGTAAATCTTAGCACCAACATATTTATTTTAATCGGATTTTTGCTGGATGGCAATTTATTTATTGCATTTTGTTCGGCATGTATTGATGAACGAACACTTTCTAAATTAGTTGTTGGACTATATTTATTTTCACCAAAACTTAGTATATTTACTTTTCCATTTGTTATATTGCCTTTTATACAACAAGCAATATGATAAAACTGTGTTCCATGACAACAACAATTTAATTTACAGTTTTCTATATCATCTTCTTTCGATATACCAAACCGTTTCCTGTACATGTATTCAATTATAGAATCCATAAATTAATATTAAATATTATAATAATATATATTATAATATTTTTAAATATAAATTATATTGATATATTTTTTATTGATATATTTTTATTGATATATTTTTTTTACATATCTTTCTCTAATGTATTCTAAAAAGTCAAATTGGTATGAAAAGAATAATACAAATATTATTCCAGTAACTGTTTCTATTTCTTTTACTCGCACATGTTGTAATCCACATATTCCATTAAATGGTGATGGAATTAATTCTATGAAATTTCTCAATAAATATAATATTATTGATGTATAAGATACAACGATTACCATTTTTATCGCAAGTTCTGCTCTTATATCTTTTTTATCTTTTATTTCCTTATCATATTTTTCTTTATTGAAGCTTCCAAAAATTCCATCTGATATGTATGCTAATATGAATCCAAATATAACTGCTAATGCTGATATATATATTATATCTACCATTTTGATTAATCTAAAACATAATTGGTTTTTCATTATATATTTTCATTAGATTTTTTGTTAGTCAAAAAACATATGTAAATATTTTTGTCTTTTGGAATAATGCTGTTTTTATTTTTATTATTGTTCGCAATAAAATTAGAAACATTATTATTTTCATCTAAATAATTACAAAATATAAATTGTTTTTTTATATCATCATTATCTAATTTTAGAACAAGATTTATTGTTATTGCGCCTTTGTTTTTATCATTTGGGTTTGTTATTCTTTTGGCGCCATATTTTATGATTGAACCTATTTGTGATGTTGATGTTTTTCTATTGCTAAATGTGTTTTTATTTTTGTTATTGTTGCTAGGTGATAAAACTCTTATTACTGAATTATTTTGTTCATAAAAATTTTCTAATTCATTTCCTTTTCCAAAATAAGATTTTTTATAATATTTTTCTCTATACTTAAAATATAATTGGTTTTGATCAACGTATACTCTTGTTCTTAATCCGCATAATGTTTTACCGATTAATTTTACTGAATGGACATTGCTTTCTAATGTTGAATCAACTTTTAAAAGCGGGAAATAATTTACTTCATTATTGTTGTTGAGGTCGCGTATTTTATCTTTAATAGAATGTTGGTAATGTTTATCTGTTTTTGAAATAGAATTACGAGTACATACTACAACTATCGCAGGTTTTATAGTTTTAACTTCTGTAATAAAATCATCTATAATACCTTGTTGGATTTGTTTTTTTTCTCTTTTTTCTTTTGATACATAAAATGAATCAGTTAATAATTCTTCACACTTTTCGTCAAAATTGAATACTAAAATTTTTGGGTATGTTTTTTCTGGTTTAAATGAAGTATTATATTCTATAATTTCATAAGTTGAATTAGAATTTTCTTGTTCAATTATGGTGGGATATATATCATATTTTCTAAGATTTGATAATAAAAAATCTTTATCAAATCCTTCAAATTCATATGTTGTTGTTATTTTATTATTTTTTAAATCAATATTTAGCGATGACATCAGGTATGAAATCTCATTACCAGTATCAATTTTAATAATTTGTTGTTCCAATACAGTTACAGCTTTGCGATTATTTATATTTAAGTTTATGTATGATGGTTTATTTTGTCTATCTCTATACAAGTATGTATCATTTCCTCCAATTAAAAGATAGCTGATTTGGGAAGTGTTTGAAAATCTTGCTCCAGAATCAATAAATGATTTGAGAATAACCAATTTTTCAATATTATTATTTAATACATTTCTAATTTTTTCGCTATTATTTATTTGCTTTTCTTCCAATAAAATGTTATTAACTTTTATAGAAACTCCTCTGACAAATTCAGACTCTATTCTCGCTTTTAAATATTCGTCATTAAAAAAATCTTGAACTTTTCCGTAGAAAATACTATTTTTTAGGTCGTCTACTGAAGTTAACTTATCTATAAATTCATTTTTAAAAAATGACCTGTCAATACAACAAATGTAGAAATAAAATTGTAATCCATAATCAATAGAAAATATAAAACTATCAATTTGTTGATTATTTTTTTGTTTTTCATTTTGTTGATTATTTTTTTGTTTTTCATTTCGTTCAATATTTTTTTCTTTTTTAATTTGTTTACCATTTTTTTCTATCGCATTTATTAGAGTAAGACTCATAAAATATAAATAAATTTTATTATTAATATTGTATATATTTGTTTCTTTTATTTTTATATTTTTTATAAAATAAATAAAATGATTTATTATGTTTTTCCAAATATTATTTTTTATAAAAAAATTATAAATAAATATTATATTCATCATTTCTGATAAACTGATTTTGTTTTTTAAATAATATAAATACATTTCCATTTGTTTCTCAACCACTTCATAATAATTTTTCATAACATCATAAAAATATGATTTTCCTTTTTTATAAATATTATTCATAAATTCATTGTTTAAATCATATTGCCATATAATATTATTATACGATTCTGCTCTAAAAATATTTAAAACTTTATTATTGGTTTTATTACTATCTATTTTTAATATTACATAAAAAATACTAGGATTATCTTTGTCAGCATAATATTCAAATAATAATCTGTTATCATCTATTTTTGTGTTTAAATTACTTACCCATGATTTAATAAAATTTTCATCAAAGTTTTGTAGTGGCTTATTTGACGCAACATTTGATGTAATACTTGATGCAACATTTGTTATAACACCAATATTTTTAAAATTAAATGGATTATTCATATTCATATTCATATTCATATATATAATATATATAAATATTTATGCAAAATACAATTTCTAAAAATATGATTTATAAAAATATATTTATCATAAAATTTTAAT
>JACCDY010108007.1_pt1 | contig 10317 bp, 12 predicted proteins | sample 7446391 | NCBI WGS metagenome assembly JACCDY01 (sample SAMN15323451, study PRJNA562643) | freshwater metagenome | isolation source: river surface water | place: USA:Blue River Watershed | collected 2017-08-18
AGAAAAAAAATTATTAAAAAATAGTATTGAAAAAATTTTAAAAACAAATACATCATTTAATTATAATGAAAAAAATTTGAATAGTATAATAACATTACTATCAAATAATAATAAAAATAAAATATCTAAATTATCTGGGAATAATGAATTATTGAAAAAAATAAAAATTTTAAAAATAATAAACAAATTAAAACAAAATGGAAGTATTAGTAAAAAAAAAGTAGAATCAATACCTAATATAAGTGAAAATAATAAAAGTAATATAATATTATTATTAGAACAAAATGGATTAATTAAAAAAAATTTTTTTAATAGTGCAAAATCAATTTTTAAGCCTAAAAAAAATAAAATACAAAATAATTTAAGACAAAATAATAAAAATATAATAAATAATTTATTTAATAAAGCTAAAAAAGCTAGGCAAAATAAATTATTAAAAAATGCTGAAAAAGCTAGGCAAAATAAATTATTAGAAAATTTTGAAAAATCAAATGAAAATGAATTATCACAAAATAATAGAAAAACTATATTATCAAACAATAATAGACTAAATATAGATAAAATAACAAGAATGGTAGACATAGTTCATAAATATTATAATTTATTAGATCCAAATCTTGCAGATATATTTAATAATATTTTTAAAAATTTTTTTAGACAAAATATTAAAAAAAATATATCAAATAAATTATCAAAAAAAAGAGAATTTCTTGATATTATTTTAAGAAGAAATTATAAAAATAAAAGAGTGATAATTATAAATAACAATATATATAAATCTAATGTAGAAGTATATAATAGTAGTATTGTTGGTAATATTGAAATAAATACATCACAAATTTTAGGAAAAGGTGGTTTTGGTGAAGTTTATACAAAAAATATTTATGAATTTAATGAAATAACAAAACAAAAAAAACTTATAAAATCATGTGTATTTAAAATAATATATGATGATTCGGAAGGTGAAATAGAATTTAAATCGTTAATACTTAATATATGTTTATTAGCTTCTTTATATCTTACAAATAATGATGGAATAAAATATTTTTGTGATTTATATGAATTTGGAAAAATTGAAAAATCATTTTTTGATAGTAAAAATAAATTTTATGCATTAATGGAAAATGGTGGTAACGAATTAGGTAAAATTAAATTCCCTCAAAATAATTCTTCTCCTAATGAAAAATTATTAAAAATATTAATTATAATTAAAGAATGTGCTAAAGCAATAAAAGTTTTACATGATATTAAAATAATACATTGTGATATTAAACCTGCTAATTTTTTATTTACTGAAAAAAATGGAAATTATGATATAAAAATTATTGATTTTGGTTTTTGCAAAAAGCTAGATACTAGAGTACATAATACATTTGGTACATGGGCTTTTATGCAGTATAATTTTTTTTACTCTATTTGGACAAAAAAAGAATATATTATTACAAAAGAAGATGATATTTATGCTCTTGGTATTACATTTTTAAAATTATTACATATAATATTTAATATGATAAACAAATTTCATTCTCCTATAGATGATCAAATTCTTAAACATAGAGATCGTCAAAATATTATTAAAAACATAATTAAATATAACATTTCAAATATTACACAAAAATTTAAAGAAAATAAACTTATACAAGAAAAATTAAAACAAATATTTTTCAGTATGACATATTTAAATAATGGTTATAATAATTTATCAGAGTTTATAAATCAAATAGATGAACTAATTAAAGAATTAATAAACAAACAAATAGTTATATAAAAATATATTGAATTATTAAAAAAATTAATATAATTATTTAATATAAATAATGATACTTATTGATAATATTATTATAATATCAAAATATTTAATAAATAAAATATGTCCATTAAAAAGTAATATAAAATATATTAAATATGAAGACTCAAATGATAATGATAATTTTATAACATTTAATAGTATTCCAAAATTATTTTATCTTAAAATAATACGTGCTAAAGGTAGAGTTTAAATTATATATTCCAATTTACTTCTTTTCCTAAAATATTTTCAATTTGCTTGAAAACATTTGAACCAATAAATCCTCGTGCCAATGGTGATGGATGAGGAGCGCACACAATTCGTGTACTATCAATTAATTCGGCCTTATCTTTCGCATAATTTCCTAATAATAAATAAATACAATCTTTATTATTAGCACTTATATGTTTAATAACATCATTAGTCATATCAATCCATTTTTTCATATGACTTCCAGGTTTTCCTTTTTCAACAGTTAATGAGCAATTAAGAAGAAATATTTTTTCTTCATTAAACCATCGCTCTAAATTTCCATTAGGAAATACATAATTACGTTCTGGAAATTCCAGCAATAATTCTTTAAAAATATTTTTCAAAGAAGGGGGTATTTTCATGTTATTAGGAACCGAAAAACTTAATCCGTGTGCTTGTCCTTCTCCATGATAACAATCTTGACCCAGTAATACAATTTTTATGTCTTTTACATCCATACTAAAAACCTTATATACAAGGTTTTTAGGTGGATATATTATTTCATTATTATCATATATTGTATCTAAGTTTATATTATGTTTTTCAAAAACAGTGTTCCAAGATTCGTGTATCATTTTATTTTATTTATAATAATTAAATAAAGTATATTTTAAATTAAAAAATAATCATTTTTATTATAAAAAATTATTATAAAAAAATATCAATTATTTATCTTAAATGGTAAATAATATACAAACAACTTTATATACATCTATAAATGGTGGAGGTGTATGTATGTATATAGGCAAATTACCTATATATAAATCTCAATTTGAAGCATTATATACACTAATATGTTTAGATGAAATAAATATATATCATAATTTAGATAATAATATATTACTAGATTTAATGGAATATATGGAAAATGAAAATAGCATATCATTTTATGTAAAAAGAAATAAAGATAATGATTTTATTTTTTATTTCGATAAATATCCTATTCATAAAGACTTAGAATTATATAAAATTTTATACAATGAACTTATTAAACATACATATTTTTTTCAATTTATTAAGTAAAGGTTTTTATAAATAAACTTTTTATAAATAAACTTATTATAAAAAACTCATTATAAAGTATTTTTAATATATTTATATATATAAATATATTAAAAAATATAATTTCTATTTAAAATATAATCAATGTTAATCGATGAATATTTTGAATATCAACTTAATTTTGAAAAGAAATATGGAACTGAAACACTTGTATTAATGCAAGTTGGAAGTTTTTTTGAATTCTATGGTGTTGATAACAGCGAAGAAAAAATAGGAAATCTTCAATTTATAACTGAATTATTAAATATTCAATTAACACGTAGAAATAAAGCTATTTTAGAAAATAGTAGATCCAATTGTTTAATGGGTGGATTTCCAACACATGCGCTAAAAAGATTTTTGCCATTATTATTAAATAATAATTACACAATCATTTTAATAGAGCAAACTACTGAGCCACCTAATCCTAAAAGGGAAATAACGCAAATATTTAGTCCCGGAACATATATTGAAGAAATTAATAAAAGCGATCCTAATTTTATTGTTTCAATTTATTTAACTGAACATGATTGTTATAAAACTGGGTCATCAGTTTTTATGGTTGGATTATGTGCTATTGATTTATCAACAGGACAAAATATTATTTATCAAGGTTCAGTAAATTCATATGATAAAAATGCTTTGTTAGAAGACATTTATAGATTTATTGAATCAAATAATCCAAAGGAAATATTATTTTACAGTAATGAATTATCAAAAGTAAGTAGTAATGAAATTAGACAAACTCTTAATTCAATGAATCGTATTGTACATTTACATTTTGATGACATTGAAAAGAAGTTTTTTCAACTTTCATATCAAAATGCATTTTTAGGAAAAATATTTCCTAATCATGGATTATTATCACCTATTGAGTTCTTAGATTTTGAAAGAAAATATGAGGCATTAGTATCATATTTATTATTACTTCAATTTTCATATGAACATAATGAACGCATTATTGAAAAAATCCAGAAACCAACTATTTGGGAATATCATGACCATTTAATATTGTATCATAACACAATATATCAATTAAATATTATTTCCACTGATAGTTATAAAGAAGCAAATAATAAATGTAAATATAAATGTTTATATGATATTATTAATAAAACATCAACTAGTCTTGGTAAAAGATTATTAAAATACCGTATTATGAATCCAATTACTAATATTGATATTTTAAATAATAGATATTTGAAAATTGAAAATATGATAAGTTCTGGTAAAATGTATGAAATTGAAAATATTTTAAATGAAATTGTTGATATTGAAAGACTTCATAGAAAAATATCATTACAAATGCTTCATCCATATGAGTTTTTGAATTTATCATATTCATATGATAATATTTTAAAATTATTTGATTATTTTGATAGCAATAATGATAAAAATAAAGACAATAATAATCATTTAATTCAATGTTCTTTATTTGACATTAAACAACAAACTATTGATGATTTTAATTTATACATTAAATATTACAAATATGTTTTTAATTTATTGGAAATGGGTAAATATGGATTACTAAATATTACAAATTCATTTTTAAATAAAGGTATATATTTAGAAATTGATAATATTCAAGATGAAATAGAAAAAATCAATGATTTTTTTGAAAAAGAATGCAATTATCTTTCAAATATTATTGAAAAAGACAGCGATTTTGTAAAAGTTGATAATAATGACCGCGAAGGATATTTTTATTATTGTACTAAAAAACGTGCTGATATTTTAATGGAAAAATTATCAGCTAGTGATAAAAAGAAATATGAAATTAGGAAGTTTAATGGAAGTAATATTAAAATTGTTTCAAAAGAAATAATGGAAAAATCTGATAAAATCATTGCTAATAAAGATAATATTCAAAAGATAGTTAAAGATAAATATCTTGAAATATTATTAAATATTGAAAATAAGTTTCGACCTGTTTTAGATGAAATATCAAAATTTGTTGCAGAGTTGGATTTTGTTAAATCTGGAGCAAAATGTGCGATAGTTTATAATTATTGCAAACCGGAAATTATTAATAAATATGATAATAAAAGCTATTTTTCATCAAAAAAAATAAGACATCCTATTATTGAAGTTATTAATCAAGAAAAAGTATATGTTGAAAATGATGTTGAATTGTTGAAAGAAGAATTAAATGATAATTATTGTTCTGGAATATTATTGTATGGTGTAAATGGAGTAGGTAAATCATCATTAGGAAAAGCAATTGGAATAAATATTATTTTAGCACAAATGGGATATTATACGGCATCTAGTAGTTTTGTTTTTTTCCCATATCATAAAATATTTACAAGAATTAATGGGGATGACAATATTTTCAAAGGAATGTCATCATTTGTTGTTGAAATGAGTGAATTGAAATCCATATTAAAATATGCTGATTCGCGATCAATTGTTATTGGAGATGAAGTGTGTAAAGGTACTGAAGAAACATCAGCATTGGCAATTGTTAGTTCAAGTATTGTACATTTTAGTAAAAATAATGTTAATTTTATTTTAGCAACACATTTTCATAAATTATGTGATTTATTTTGTATTAAAAATTTGAATAATATTAAATTATATCATTTATCAGTTGATTATGATAGTAAAAATGATATAATTATATATGGAAGAAAATTAGAACCTGGAGCAGGATCTGATTTATATGGATTAGAAATAGCAAATTATATTATAAAAGACGATAATTTTATGGCTTTTGCTAAAAATATTAGAAATGAAGTATTAAATATTCAAACAGAAATAGTAAGTACTCATACATCTAATTATAATAAAGATTTATATGTTGATAAATGTATGATTTGCGGTGATAATGGCATGACATATCCACTAGATACACATCATATAGTAGAACAAACTGTTTTTGACAAAAATAATAATAATGAATCTTTTCATAAAAATAAATTAGCTAATTTAGTAGTTTTATGTAAAACACATCATGATAGCGTACATAATGGTAATTTAATAATCAATGGATATAAAGATACTACAGATGGATTAAAATTAGATTATTATGATAAAAAATTAGAAACAGAATTAAATACAGATTTAGATCACGAAACTAAAAAAAGTAAAAAAAAGTACAATCATATAGATATATTTTGTATTAAAGAATTAGCAAATCAATTTAAGGGACAAAAAGAATTTATATTTTTAATCCAAAATGAATTAAAAAAAGCAGCAAATATTAAAATATCACCAAAAACTATTAAAAGTATATTAAATGATACTTATTTATAATGTAATATAGTAAATAAGATATTAAAATAATATATTAAAAACAATTTATATAAATGGTTTTTATATAAATTTACAATAAAAATACAATATCTCTTTAATTATCACTAGTATTAATAGTTAATTGTTTAAGAATTTCTTCAGCTCTTAATTCATTAAAATTGGAAAATCTAGCATTGTTGTTAGAATTTCTACTAGGTTGTTGATTACTACTTTGATGGTGTTGTTGAGTATCATTTGAACCACGGGATTCATATAGCTCTTTCTTTAAGGAATTAATTTCATTTAATAAGCAAGCAACAAGTGTAGTTAATTTATTATGAGATGAAGCAAGTTCATTCATTCGTTTTCTTGTTAGCATAATTGATTTTTGATCCATTTTTTAATATATTCTTATATAAATTTATTATAATTTAAACGAATCTATAAAAAAAATGAATAATTATATGATCTTAAAATTTTATTTTATAAGATATAATATATAATAAAATGATTATTCCTATACGCTGTTTTACTTGTAATAATATATTAGCCCATAAATGGGAAACATATTTTAATAAAATTCAATTAAAATATTCAAATGATGAGGTGGATAATATGAGAAAAGAAAGATTTATAGATGTTAAAAAAGACATAAACAAGTCATATGAAGGCACTGTTTTGGATGAACTTCAACTTACTAATTATTGTTGTAGAAAGAACTTTTTGGCCCATGTAGAGCTTACAGACAAGGTTTAATATTTATTTAAATAAATATGATTTTTTGATAATAAAATATTATTAATTTAATAATATTATTTATAATAATTAATTTATAATAATTAATTTATAATAATTAATTTAAAATTATAAAATTTAATATTTCTAAAAAATAGTAAAAATGGAAAATAATTCACAAGAAGTTTTTAAAAGAAATATTAAAAGAATAATTGATTTGGAAAATGAGGAAAAACAGTTAAAAGATACATTAAATAGAATAAAAGAACAAAAAGATAAATTAAATGATAATTTAGTTTCATTTATGGAAACAAATAATATAACAACAAAAGATATTATATATGGTGATAAAAAGATAAAATATATTAGAACAAAAAATACAGAAGGTATTACAAAAAAATTAATATATGAAAAGTTGAGAAATTATTTTCAATCAGAAAAATCGGCAACAGAAGCTACTGAATATATATACAAAGATAGAGCAAGTGATTATAAAACAACTATTAAAATAACTGATGTTAAAAATAAATAATTGAAATAAATTATTGAAAATCCAAAATATATTTATCGTATTTTGATTTAAAGATAATACAATAATTTAATAAAGTATAATGAATAATTCTATTCAAAAAGATAGAATTGGTAATTCAGAAATAGTTGTAGATTCGGTTTTTGGAAAATATAATATTGATAATAATTTTATTAATTGGTATTTAAATAATGAAAATAGAATAAAAGATTTATTTATTGAACTTTTAAATATTAGTGAATTAAATGATATTTTTATAGATGATAATGATGAAAATTTTAATAGTTTTATTATTATGATGTATAATGAATCCAAATACTAATATTTATTCTTAAAAATAATCTTATAAATTTGTAAACTTTATAAATTTATATATAAAGAATAATCACATATTCGTATTATATAAACAATATAAAAAATGTCTGAAAAAAAGTTATCATTTTTAGAAATAGCTAGATTAAATAAAGATAAAGTCGTTAAAAATGAAATAATAGTTACTGAACCTAAAAAAGAAATTAATAATATAGATAATGAAGAATACGATGATGATATAAATATTAAAAATGCTGATGCAGAATTTGAAAAAGAGTATGATATGAAAATTATTGATATTAAAGTTAATTTTTTAGAATTTATTCGAAAAAATTATGACTATAAGTTTTTCTTCAATAATCAATATAATAGTTCAAAATATAATTTTTATAATTTTATAAAATATTGTAGTAATAATTATATTGATGTTGTTAAAAATATTAATAAAGAAAACGAATCATATATAGAATCATTAGAAGAAGAAGAACGAAAAAGAGAAGAATATGAAGAAACTTATCAAAATGATGAAAATTATTATAGTCCATATAAATATTAATTTATTACAAAGTTATAAATATAAATTATAAAATCCATTATAAATTTATGAAATAATATGTAAATTAATCCAATAACAACGAATATTTTTAATAAAGTATCATCATTTATATTATATATTGTGTATAATAATCCAATACAAGATAATGATATTACAATCATTATTAAAAATATTAAATACTTCATATTTTTGTTATTATTGTGGTAATATAAAATATAAGATAGTATTAGAAAAATAGTAAAAAATATTATCATCTTTGAAAACATAAATATACTAAAAATTTCTTCTTTTGAAAAATCATTCTTTATATAAATATAATAAATAAATATAAAGAAACTTAGGTAACATATTATCAATGATATGATATATAAATTAATTTTATTACTTGATATATTTTCAAATATTTTTTTAAATTTTGGATTATGTGAAAAATAATAATAAGAATAAAATAATATTATAAACATAAGAATAATAGAAAAAATATAAAATCTATCAAAAATCATATATTATTTATATATATATTTTTTTATTTTATGTGTTTATTTTATAAGTCTATTTTATAAGTCTATAATCTGATTTTATAGCTTCATTTAATGCTTTATAATTAACCATTGCTATTAAAACAACACCTGCAATATAAAATAATATTCTATCATGTCTATCAACATTTAATTTTTTATTTGAAAAATATATTATAATAAATAATCCCAATGAAAATTTAAAAAGTGATTCAATTATAGTATAATATTTACCATTAATAGGAACAAGTCCTAATCTCATTAATAATATCGCTATTAATATTAAAAGTTTTAATATGTAAAAAAAATAATGATATGATTTCATTTATAATATATATTAATAAAATATTTTATTATTTTATTATTATAATTTTATTTAACTTTAAAAAATGATTTGATTTCAAAATATATATAAAACATAAATATATTTATATAAAATATATTGAATGTATTTAAATATTTTTACTTATTTATGGGGGTCTGCTTTAATAGTTCATTCTATATTTGTTTTTTCAGATTATTATTCTAATTATTTATATGATGTTTATTTAAAAAATGATGAAAAAATAAATATTATTAAAAAAATTGAAAAAAAAGACAAAATAAACGAATGGATTTATTCTTCTATTCATGGAACATTATCTTCAACGCTTGCTATTATTTCTCTTAATTCATCTATATTCGACTTTAACTTTAAAACAAATAATTTATTACAACCCGATAATCAAATGCAATATTTAACTGTTTCTATATGTTTTTCGTATTTTGTAATAGATTTACTGAAATGTATATATAATAAAAAATATTTATTTATATTACATCATATTGCATCGATCATATTATTATCAAATGTTATATATTCATTTCATCTTAAAAGAAATATTGGATATTACGCAATGTATAATATTTTTTTATTAGAATCTAATACAGTATTACTTAATATTGGATTCTTATTAAAAGAATTAAATTTTCATTATTCTATTACTTGTATGTCATGGATTATTCATTTACTTTGTTTTGTTTCATTTAGATTATTAATGCTTCCAATATTAATTGCAAGATTTTATTTATTTGAACCATTTACATTTGAAAATATAATTTATTTACCGAATTTTTTCTTAATTATATCAGGATCAGTTTATTGGGCTTATCGACAAACAGTTGGAATAAAAAAATATTTAAAAGAAAATAGTGTTATTTAGGTGTTTGTAATTATTCATTAACTAATATTTTTTATTATTTCATTAATAGTATTATCAATATTATCAATATTTTTTTGACAAATATTAATTATTTGTGCTGGTGATATTTTATAATCAATTATTTTATTAAATAAATCATTATTTTC